>Ga0181521_10002248_pt1 | contig 23519 bp, 24 predicted proteins | sample PEATcosm2014_Bin_32_FD_119764 | JGI IMG/M metagenome (GOLD analysis project Ga0181521, IMG submission 119764) | Peatland microbial communities from MTU Mesocosm Facility, Houghton, MI, USA - PEATcosm2014_Bin02_60_metaG | ecosystem: Environmental > Terrestrial > Soil > Wetlands > Peat | place...
GTCATGGGTGAACGACAGGTGTTTCCGGGCTATTGCCTGCTGCTTCCGGATCCGGTGGTGGACCAATTGAATGCCCTCAAGTCCGGTGACCGGTTGCAATTTCTGTCCGACATGGCGCGCGTCGGCGATGCCGTGCTGGCGAGCACCGCGGCGGTGCGCATCAATTACGCGATTTTCGGCAACTTGGAGCCGGCGCTGCATGCCCATGTTTTTCCGCGCCACGCCACCGAGCCTGCGGCCACGCGCACCGCGCATCCCTGGACGCTCGACTGGAATCTGGCGGCGGCTTACTCGGACGCTCTGCACGGCGAGCTGAAACAGCGAATTGCCGCGCACCTCGAGCAGCTCGTGGTCAGCGGTTGATGCGCAGCTTAAGCTCGCGCGCGACGTCGGGTAGATTCGTGAGCGGCGCCGAACACACCATGCCGGTGCACAGATAGGCCACGGTGCCGGCGGCGGCGCGCTTTTCGGCGAGCGCAGGCGGCAGGTCCGCCACCTCGGCGGGGATGGCGAATATCATGCGCGTCGGCGCGTACACGGCGCCGATCGCGCTTGACCAGCGATGCGCTTCTGCCGCCGTGCCGCGGACGACCAGAATCTGCGGTGGGGCCAGGAAATCCTCCAAGGCGTTCAACAGACTCATGTGCGCTTGCCCGTGTTCGAGCAGCAAGGCCCATCCGGCTTTGAGTGTGCCTTCGGCAGCGTCCAGATACCGGACTTCGCCGAGCAAGTAGCCGAGCCGGCACAGCACGGAAGCTGCGATGGCGTTGCCGGCCGGGATGGAGTCATCGCTGAATGTCTTGGTGCGATGAATGAGTCGCTCATGGTCGGTGGCGGTGAAGAAAAATCCACCGGCTTCCCGGTCCGAGAATCGGGTCAACATCACTTCGACCAGTGCTTGCGCGAATTGCAGGTCGCGGCTGCGCCAACGCGTTTGCAGCAGCTCGAGCAGCGCCTCGGCGAGAAAGGCGTAGTCGTCGAGATACGCCGGGAGGTGCGCGCGCCCGTCCTTGTACGTTGCGAGCAAGCGCCCGTCGCGCCACAGCGTGCGGTGGATGAAATCGACTGCCGCGGTGGCGGCATCGGCGAGATCGGCGCGATGCAGGACTCGCGCTGCGACGGCGAGCCCCTTTATCATGAGCGCGTTCCACGCGGTGAGGATCTTTTCGTCGCGCGCGGGCCACACGCGCAAATTGCGGGCCGCCAGCAGCTTCGCGCGCGCGGACTCGATCAACGGTGCGGTAGCCGCCGCCTCGGCGGATGCCGCTGGGGCCGCCGGCTCGGCGACCTCCGGCGATGCCTGAACGTGCAGGTGCCATTCACCTTCGAAGTTGGCGGCCTGATTGAGCCCGAAGCGGGGCGCAAAGACTTCGTACTCCGGTGCAGTCAACAACGCTCGCACCTCGGACCGGTTCCAGACATAGAATTTGCCCTCATGCCCCTGCGAATCCGCGTCGAGGCTCGAATAGAAGCCGCCTTCCGGAGCGCGCATGTCACGCAGTACCCAGTCGGCAGTTTCGCCGGTCACACGCGCAAACAGCGGCTCGCCGGTTGCGATTGCCGCCACCGCATACGTGCCGAGCAGCTGCCCGTTGTCGTACAGCATTTTTTCGAAGTGCGGAATCGTCCATGAATCGTCGACCGAATAGCGGGCAAAGCCGCCGCCCAACTGATCGTAGATTCCTCCCTCCGCCATGCGCGTGAGTGTCAGGCTCGCCATGAACAACGCCTTGAGATCCGGATCCTCGCCGCCCGATGTGCCGTACCAGTGCTTGAGGCAGCGCTCCACGCTGCCGGCATGCGGAAACTTGGGTGCCCGGCCGAAGCCTCCGAAACGCGCATCGAAGGATTGTTCGAGCGCGGCGCGCGCCACCTGCAGCGCAGTTCGATCCAGCTCGATATCGTCCGACGCCTTGTCGGGTAGCAGCCGCTCGAATGCGAGTGCGAGGCGCGCGTTTTGATGCCGAATCTCGGCTAAATGACCGTGATAGTACTCGGCGACACGTTGCAATATTTCCCGAAATGCGGGCATTCCGTAGCGCGGCTCATTGGGAAAGTACGTGCCGCCGAAGAACGGTCGCTGATCATCGGGCGTCAAGAACATGGTCAACGGCCAACCGCCCGCGTGCTGCGTGAGCAGCTGCTGCGCCGCTTGGTAAATCTTGTCCAAATCCGGGCGCTCCTCGCGATCGACCTTGATGTTGACGAACCGGCGGTTCATCAATTCGGCGGTCGCCGGGTCCTCGAAGGATTCGTGCGCCATGACGTGGCACCAATGGCAGGCGGAATAGCCCACGGACAAGAGGATCGGCTTGTTCTCTCGCTTGGCTGTCGCGAGCGCCTGTTCACCCCAGGGATACCAGTCGACGGGGTTATCCGCATGCTGCTTGAGATACGGGCTCGTTTCCGCGGCAAGGTGATTGCGCTGCATCCCAGGAACCTCTCGAGGTCCGCGTCGGTTAGAATGCCCGCCATCATAACGCCAAGTCATTCCCATGCCCGAACTTACCCATGCCTGAGCCAGAAACGGCGGCGCAATTGCCGGCGCTGCGCTTGAAACGCAACGAAGATCGTCGTCTGCATGCCGGGCATCTTTGGGTCTTCAGTAATGAGGTCGACACCCAGCAGACGCCCCTCTCCAAGTTCAAGGCGGGCGAATTGGTGCGCGTGTTGGCCCACAACGACCGCGCTCTGGGCTTGGCGTACGTCAACCCGCAATCGCTGATCAGCGCGCGCCTGCTCGCCACGTGGCAGCTGCCCGATGTGGCGTGGTTTGCCGCGCGCATACGGATCGCGCTCGCCCTGCGCGAGCGCCTCTACGCCGAACCGTACTACCGCGTGGTTTATGGCGAAGCCGACGGACTGCCGGGCTTGGTGGTCGACCGCTATGGGACTCAATGCGTGGTGCAGATCGGCACGGCCGGGATGGAACTGCTCAAGCCGCAAATTCAGGAGGCGGTGTTGCAAGTACTGCAGTGCGAGACCCTGCTATTCAAGAACGACGGCGCCGCGCGGGAGCTGGAGGGCTTGCCGGCCTATGTCGCGGTCGCCAAGGGCGAGCCCGATGAACTCGGGATGGTCATCGAGGGGGGCTTGAAATTCTCGGTACCGCTGGCGGAGGGACAAAAAACCGGATGGTTCTTCGATCAAGCCGCCAATCGCCGAGCGTTGACGAAGTATGTGCGCAAGGGTGCGCGGGTGCTGGATGTGTTCAGTTACGTGGGGGCCTGGGGCGCGCGCGCGGCGCGCGATGGTGCTGCGGAAGTGATCTGCATCGATAGTTCGGCGGGGGCACTCGAGCTGGTGGCGAAAAACGCCGCACGCAACTCCCTCAAACTCACGCCCCGAAAGGGCGACGCCTTCGACACTCTGGAGGCGCTGGCAAAGGAGCGCGCCCAATTCGATATCGTGATTCTCGATCCGCCGGCGTTCGCCAAGCGTAAGAAGGATCTGCCGAAAGCGCTGGCGGCGTACAAGCGCTTGAATCAGCTCGCGATGCAACTGCTCGCCAGCGACGGGATCCTGGTCTCCTGCTCTTGTTCGTATCACGTCAGCGCCCAAGAGTTGCAGGATGCAATCGCCAAGGCGGCGCGCGGCGCGGACAAGCACCTGCAGCTCCTGGAAATGGGCGGCCAGGCGCCGGATCATCCCGTGCATCCGGCGATTCCGGAAACGCGTTATCTCAAAGCCTATTTCTGTCGCGTGACCGACAGTTTAAAGTAGCGTGCATGCTGGCCTATCCGCATATCAATCCCGTTGCAATTTCGATCGGCCCCCTGTTCGGCATCGGCCCGCTGCGCGTCCATTGGTACGGCATCATGTACCTGATCGGATTCGTCGCGGCTTGGTGGCTGGCGCGATATCGCGCTCGTCGCCCGGAATCGACATGGACGGCGCTGGATATCGATGATCTCATTTTCTATTGCGCCATAGGCGTCATCGTCGGCGGGCGAGTGGGTTGGTGTATTTTTTACGGTCATGACGTCATCGCCGAGAATTGGCTGAATGCCTTGCATATTTGGGACGGCGGCATGTCGTTCCATGGCGGTATGCTGGGCGTGCTGGTGGCGACCATGTTGTTTGCGCGGGCAAAACACAAGCACACCGCCGATGTCTTGGATTTCTTGGCTCCACTGCCCGGTATCGGCTTGATGGCGGGACGCGTCGGAAATTTCATCAACGGTGAACTTTGGGGCAAGCCGACGGACTTGCCGTGGGGGTTCGGTGTACCTAACGCCGACGGAGAACTGATAGCACGGCACCCGTCGCAGCTATACGAGGCGACGCTCGAGGGTCTGGTGCTGTTCCTCGTGCTATGGTGGTTCACGAGCAAGCCTCGGCCGCGTTTGGCGCCTTTGGGTCTGTTCCTGACCGTGTACGGATGCGCGCGTTTTGCGGTCGAATGGGTGCGTCTGCCCGATGCGAATATCGGCTATCTGGTGGGCGATTGGTTGACTATGGGCATGTTGTTGACGACGCCCATGATCATCGGCGGTATCGTGATGATGATTTTTGCCTATAGGCGTCATCAAGCGAGCGGTAATTTGAGCAGCGTCAAGGCTTAGGAGCCTAGGGTGCGGCAGTATCTCGATTTCTTGCGCCATATACGCGACACGGGTGAGCGCAAGGAAGACCGCACCGGCACCGGCACAGTGAGCGTATTCGGCTACCAGATGCGCTTCGATCTGCATGCGGGATTTCCGCTGGTCACCACCAAGCAGCTGCATTTGCGCTCCATCATCTACGAACTTCTGTGGTTCATAAACGGTGATACCAACGTCAAGTATCTGCGCGACCATAAGGTTTCCATTTGGGATGAATGGGCCGACGAGAACGGCAATTTGGGCCCGGTTTACGGCAAGCAGTGGCGCAGCTGGCCGACGGCGGACGGCGGACATGTGGATCAACTTGCGCGCGTGGTCGAGCAAATCAAGCAAAATCGAGATTCGAGGCGCCTCGTCGTGAGCGCTTGGAACGTCGGTGAACTGGACCAGATGGCTTTGCTGCCATGCCACGTCCTGTTTCAGTTCTATGTGGCAGGCGGACGGTTGTCTTGTCAGTTATACCAGCGCAGCGCCGACGCGCTGCTCGGCGTGCCCTTCAACATAGCATCCTACTCGTTGCTTACCCACATGGTCGCACAGCAATGCGCTCTCGAGGTCGGAGAGTTCATTTGGACGGGCGGCGATTGCCACTTGTATTCGAATCACTTGGAACAGGCCGACCTGCAGCTGTCGCGGACTCCCTACCCCTTGCCCCGGCTTCTGATCCGGCGAAAGCCGCCCAGTTTGTTCGACTACGCCTTCGAAGATTTCGACGTTCTTGACTACCGGCATCACGCTGCGATCAAAGCACCAATCGCCGTCTAACGGACTATGAAGAAGAAGCGCGAGCGCCAGCAACCGATGATCGAAGTCCGTCACTCACCCGTTCACGGCTATGGGGTATTCGCACTTCGCCGAATTCGCAAGGGAACGACCGTCATCGAGTACCTCGGCGATCGAGTCAGTCACGAAGAAGCCGACGCGCGGTATGAGGACAAGGATCCCAAGGACAACCACACCTTTCTGTTCACGGTCGATGAGAAAACCGTCATCGACGGCGGCGCCAACGGCAACGATGCCCGTTATATCAACCATGGCTGCGATCCAAACTGCCAAAGCACCACCATGGCGAGGCGTGTCTTCATCGAAGCGATCCGCACGATACAGCCGGGCGAGGAATTGGCCTATGATTACCAAATTCAGCGCGACGCCGATGATGCGTTCGATGTCGATGAAATCTTTGCGTGCCGCTGCGGCGCGCAACGCTGCCGGGGCAGCATGCTCGAAGCGCCGAAAAGGCAGAGTGTGCGCAGGCCGCTCAAGCGCGGCGCCGCGACCCGCGCCGCCGCGACCCGCGCCGCGAAGCAAGCGGCGGCCGGGAAACACAAGAAATCCCGGCGCCGTGGAAATTGACGGCCATCTACCCCGTGATGAGCTGCAGTGACCTGTGCACCGACCTGTGCAATGACGGCATCGCGGTGCGCGATCGATTCCTGACACAGCGGCAGGTCCAAGCACTGGTCAAATGCGCGGAGTCGCGACGACGGCGCGGTGATTTCGTCGCCGCACGCATCGGCGCCGATCGGCAACGGCAGCGTCGCGAAGAAATTCGCGGCGATTCCATTTGCTGGTTGGATGAACCGTGGTTTGGCCCCGAGCGTGAGTTGCTCGAGTCGCTCGAGGAATTGCGCCTGCAATTGAACCGCGGCGCCCTGCTCGGGCTGTTCGAACTCGAGTTGCACTACGCGCGGTATCCGCCCGGGTCCGGTTACGCCCGGCACGTCGACCAGCCGCAACGGCGCGACCAGCGCCGCGTGTCGCTGGTAATTTATCTCAACGAGGATTGGGAAGCGTGCGACGGTGGCGAACTCAGGATCTTCGCCGATGATGAGCGGTATCGCGATATCGAACCCGTGGCCGGGCGACTGGTGGCGTTTTTGACCGAACGACGCGAGCACGCGGTGATGTCCACGCGGCGCGACCGCTTGAGCCTCACCGGCTGGTTTCGCGGCCGCGAGTCGAATCCCTTGCGCTAGTTTTGTGCGGCGCGTGCACCGGCGCGCTCGCGAACGTGGCAGCGAATGGGCTCACGGGGCGCCCAGTCCCATTGTTTGAAGGCATTCGCGCACTGGCACGAATGTTGCTGTGCTCCCTTCATGTATTATGACGCGACGGTGCCCCTGGGGCCCCGGCGGTAATTGCGCCCGCGTACCCTCAAGTTTGGTTGAACCCATGCGTTTGCCGTCGCTCAAATTTTTAAAGACGTTCCAGGTCGCGGCCAAACTCAAGAGCTTCAAGGGCGCCGCGGAGGAATTGTGCGTCACGCCCTCGGCAGTCAGCCATCAAATCAAGGCGCTCGAGAGGCAGCTGGGTGTCGCATTGTTCGAGCGAGGTGTGCGCACCCTGACGCTGACCGATGCCGGCGCTCATTACCTCGAGCACATCAACGACATATTCTCGAAACTCGAGTCCGTCACGGAACAGCTGCAGGTGCGTTATGGCCGCACCATCATTCGATTGAACGTGCCGCCGTTCTTTGCCAACGAATTGCTGCTGCCGCGGCTCGCGTCGTTTTCCCAAGCCCGGGAGGAAACCGACATTCGCATCGAAACGACGTTCTCGGCGCCGAAGACCCATCCGCCGGAAGCTGATTTGTCCATCGTCGTCGGCACCGGGCCATGGGCAGGCCTCACCGTGTACGAGTTGTTCGCACAGAGCTTCATCGCGGCCTGCTCGCCGAACTTTCTGCTCGAGAATCCCATCGCAGACTATGCCGACTTGAACGGCAAGACTCTCTTGCTGCACGAAGAACGGCGCGATGCATGGGAGCGCTGGGCGTTGGGACTCCAAATCGCGCCGATCAAACCCAACCGCCTGGTGCGTCTCGACACCATGTCCGCGGTGGTGCTCGCGGCCGAGCAAGGCGTCGGGGTCGCACTGGTGCCGTCGCGCCTCAGCGCCGATCGGTTCGCCGCCGGTGGTTTGGTGAAGTTGTTCGCAGCCGAATTGACGACCAATGAGAGCTACGTCCTCTTGCACAGGCCGGAAGATCATGCACGCGAGGATTTGCAGGAACTCACCCGATGGATCCTCAGCGAGTGTCGCGTCGCTTAGCGCATCCATCGGGGAGCCGACGGCTGGCGAGTTTGGCGCCGCCGGCGTATAAATTCGCATGGAGCTGATCGTTGCGGTGGCGGAGAACGATGTCATCGGGCGCGGCAATCGGTTGCCGTGGCGGCTGCCGGCGGATTTGCGCCGCTTCAAGGCGCTCACCCTCGGCAAGCACGTGCTCATGGGCCGCAAGACCTACGAATCGATCGGCCGCGCCTTGCCCGGACGCACCAATCTCGTGATGAGCCGTTCGCTTGCATTCGCGCCGAGCGGCTGCACCGTCGTGGCCACTCTCGATGCCGCGCGGACCGCCGCCGGCGTGAATTCCGTCCTCATGGTGATCGGCGGCGCGGAAATCTATCGGCAATGCCTGCCGTTTGCGTCGCGCATTCATCTCACTCTGGTGCATGCACGGATCGACGGCGGTGATACGTTCTTCGACGGCTGGCGGAGCGCAGACTGGCGTGAATCGTCTCGCGAACGCCACGAGGCGGACGAGCGGAATTCGTGCGCCTACAGTTTCGTGACGCTGGAGCGATCCTGAAGCGGCGCGAGCCGGGATTCGACCTCGCGCTCGGCGCGGCCGTAGTCGATGTCCGACAGGGTTGCGGCGCGGGCGGTCAGCTCGGCAAGCAGCTGCGCTTGGATGATTCCACGCTGCTGCGCGGTCTGGTAGGAAATCTCGTGATGAAACATCACCATGGAGTAACGCGGTATGAAGCGCTGCGGAAAGCGTCGTTCGAGTTCCAAGGCCAGGGCCTGTTGTAATTGGAAACTCGGATCCGCGACCCGCTCGCGCATTTCGAGATAATTTTCGAGCGCCATCGCGGCAATCGCATCGGTGTTCGGTTTGCGTACCGCGTAAAACTCGGCGAACACGGGCTCCCAGGACGAATGGCGGGCCATGCAGGCGTCGAATTCGACGCAGTCCTCGAAACAGCAATTCATGCCCTGGCCGTGAAACGGCACAACGGCGTGTGCCGCGTCACCCACGAGGGCGGCCGTGCCATGGGTGTGCCACCCGTCGGCGTACACGGTGCCGAGAAACCCCGTCGGGTTGCGCTGAAACTCGGCCACGCAATTCGGCATCAATTCGCGCGCGTCGGGAAAGTTCGTGGACAGAAACCGCTCGATGGCCGTTGGCGAAGCCAAGCTCGCGAAGCTCACGGGACCCTGCATGGGCAGGAAGAGCGTGGCCGTGAAGCTGCCGTCGTCGTTCGGAAGCGCGATGAGCATGTAGCCGCCGCGCGGCCAGATGTGCAGCGCCTCTCGAGTCATCCGATAGCCGCCTTGCGGACCCGCGGGCACCGACAATTCCTTGTAGCCGTGCTCGAGATCGGACTCGCGCGCGTCGATCAGGCCGTGCGCGGCCATGCAACGGCGCATCAGGGAGCCCGCGCCGTCGGTGGCCACCAAGGGTTGCATCGGAACGCTGATGGTGAGGTCGTGGCGCAAATCCCGCACGTGCGCGATCCGCGCGTCGAAATCCGCGTCCTCCAAGCGATGCTCGAATTTCACGATCACGCGCGGTTGCCGCAGGGCAACGTTCAACAGCGCCTGATTCAGCCGATGCCGCGAGATGGAATAAATGATCTCGCCCGGCCGTTGGCCGTAAGGCTGCAGTGAACCGGATCCATCCCGTGGGTGAACGAAGCGGCCACGCATCGGCACCAGTATGTTCCTGATGTCATCGAATACACCGGCCAATTTGAGGGCGTGTATGCCACGATCGGCCAGCGCCAAATTGATGGATCTGCCTGATTCGCCGGCGTTCTTCGCCGGGTCGGGCCGACTCTCATACAGCGTCACGCGCACGCCGCGGCGCTGCAGTAGGATCGCGAGCAGCGCGCCCGTCGGTCCCGCGCCGACGATGGAGACGGAATCGCGAGCGAAGTTCACGAGTCGATCGTGCGCGCGAGAGCGTCTACGGCCATGAAGACATCGTGGTACGAGTTGTAGAGCGGTACGGGCGCCAATCGCAGAATATCGGGCTCGCGCCAATCGCCGATCACGCCCACCGCAGTCAGTCGTTCGTGGCAGCGCTTGGCCTCGCGCGGGTGAACAGCGAGGCGCAAACTCAATTGAGAGCCGCGCTGCTCCGCTTCCGCCGGCGTGATGATCTGAACCGCTTCGGGTAGCAGGTCTTGAACCAAGCGGTGCAAAAACCCCGTGAGCGATATCGACTTCTCGCGCAGCCTCGCGATGTCCGCACGCTGAAACACTTCGAGTGAGGCAAGTAACGGGGCGGTCGACAACACCGGCGGATTGCTGATTTGCCAGCCTTCCGCGCCGGCAATGGGAATGAATTGCGGTCCCATGTCGAATCGCGTCGATTTATCGTGTCCCCACCATCCGGCAAATCGCGGCAGCGCGCGGCTTTTGGCATGGCGCTCATGCACGAAACAGCCGCCGACGGCGCCCGGTCCCGCATTCAAATACTTGTAACTGCACCAAACGGCGAAATCGGCATTCCAATCATGCGCGCGCAGCGGCATATTGCCGACCGAATGCGCAAGATCCAGACCGACGCTTGCGCCGGCTTTATGTGCGGCAGCGACGAGTGGGGCAAGATCCAAGGCCTGGCCGGTGAGATACTGCACGCCGGGCAACAGCACGAGCGCCAACCGGGAGCCCTCGCGCTCCAGGCAGGAAATGAGGTCTTCCGTCCGAAGGGTACGCTCGCCCTCTCGTGGCGCGACCTCGATCAATTGCTCCGTCGCGGTGAGTCCGTGAAACTCCAGCTGCGATACGATCGCATAACGATCGGATGGGAACGCCGATTTCTCGATGAGCACGCGATTGCGCTCACCGTCGGGCCTGAAGAAACTGACCATCATCAGGTGCAGATTCACGGTCAGGGAATTCATGGCGACCACTTCGGTCTCGCCCGCGCCGAGCAGTGCGCCAAGTGCGGCCGCGGCCCGCTCGTGATAACTGATCCACGGGCGCGCCGCCGCGTGATGTCCGAGGACAGCCAAGCGCCGCCAGTCGGCCAATTCCTGGGCAACATATCCTTCGGTCGACTTGGTCTGCAGACCGAGAGAATGACCGCATAGATACACCATCCTGCGACCGGTTGCGTCCTGCGGGTGATGAAACTCGGCCGCGAACGCGGCCAACGGATCGTGCGCGTCACGTTCGTGCGCGTCGCGCTCGTGCCCGCTCGTCGCCGCGTTGCGTAAGGGGTCTTTCAGACTACGCTCGATCGGCTTGGGCCAACCACCGGCGCCTGCAGCACGGTTCCACACAAAGCGCAGGTGCGTCGTTGGATGCTCGAATAAAATCGAGAGAAGATGCCCGGCAGCTGCGTTTCAATGTTGTCGACGGCGACGCGCTCCAGATGCAGGCAATTGCCACAATTCTCACAGTACCAAGAAAAGCCGTCCAATTCATCGGCGCCGCGGCGCCGTTCCACGACGATTCCGACGCTGCCCGCGGGGCGCTGCGGCGAATGCGGTACCTCGGGCGGCAGCAGGAATATCTCTCCTTCGCGAATCGGCACATCGATGAGAAGGCCCGATTGAAAGGTCCGCAGCAGCATGTCACCTTCCAGCTGGAAGAAAAATTCCGCGCTGGGATCATGATGAAAGTCCTTGCGCGAGTTGGGGCCGCCCACGGCCATGATGATGAACTCGCTGTCCTCAAACAACAGCTTATTGCCGACCGGCGGTTTGAGCAGGCCGCGATTCTGATCGATCCACTTGCGCAGGTTGAACGGTACCGATAGTCCCATGGCGGTATTATAGCCGGGTCGCGAATCTTCGCGCCCGTTGACCCGGGCCAAACGCTTAAGCCCTTAGTCGCCGTACGATCGACTGATCGCCCTGCAATCGATGCGCACGGGCAACGCGTCGGGTGCATCCAACCGCAACGCCGTCAAGCTACCTCCCCACACGCATCCCGTGTCGAGTCCGATGACATCCGTGTTGCTGAAGAAACCAAGCGTCGACCAATGGCCGAATACGATCCGCGAGCCGCGCCAGCGAGCGTTCGCGGCCTCGAACCACGGTATCAACGACTTGGTTTGCGCCTTTTTCGGCGCGCTCTTGGCGCGCAGCGCCAAGCGACCGCCCGCATCCACATAGCGCAGCCGCGTGAAGCAATTGACGGTGAACCGCAGCCGGTCTGCGTCACTGAGAGCATCGTCCCATCGATCGGGCTTGTCGCCGTACATCCGGCTGAACAGTTTCTTCGGGTCGAGCCGCAAGGCGTGTTCGCACTCCCGCGCGCAGCCTCGCGCCGTCGCCATGTCCCACTGAGGCGGCAGACCGGCGTGCAGCAGACACAAATTGAGCGTGCGATCTTCGTGCAGCAGCGGTCGATGCGCGAGCCATTCGAGCAAGATATCGCGATCGGCTGCGGCCAATACGTCCGTCAGCGTGTCGTCGCTGCGCAGGCGCGCGCAACCGTGCGCAACGGCCAAAAGGTGCAGATCGTGATTGCCCAACGTGATCGTTGCGGCGTCTCCCAACGCGCGCACGCGCCGCAAAACCTGCAGCGACGCAGGTCCGCGATTGACCAGATCCCCCACGAACCATAGCCGGTCTCGATCCGCCGAGAAGCGTATTGCCTTGAGTAAGGCGTCGAGCTCGACGTCGCAGCCCTGCACGTCGCCGATTGCATAGAGCGCCACTAGGAGGCTCCTCTGCTTAGTGCAGCACTCCGGGCATGGCCAATCTGAACGGGGCGATCGGCGCATCGAATTGCTGCCCGTTGTCGGCCATCATTTGATAACTGCCCTGCATGGTGCCGACCGGAGTCTCGATGACCGCGCCGCTGGAATAGCGAAATCCCTGACCCGGCTTCAAATAGGGTTGCTCGCCGACCACTCCGTCGCCGCGAGTCTCTTTCACGTTGCCGTTGGCATCGGTGATGATCCAATGGCGCGTGAGCAGCCGCGCGGGAACCTGCCCTTCGTTACGGATGGTGATGGTATACGAGAAGACAAAGCGCTTGTCGCGCGGGTCGGACTGCTCCTCGATGTAAGCAGTCTCGACCTCAACGCGAATTCTTGGGTTCTGTGGCTCGGATGTCATAGCGTAAATCGCACTAGCCTAAAACATTTCAAGACAGGCGCACCGCCAACACGTCGCAGTGCGCGGCGTGCAAGATCGTGTCCTCGGTGAAATTCACCAGAATCGCCAGACCGTGACGCTCGCGGCTGCCGAGTACGATCAAATCCGCGTGTTCCTCCTCGGCTGCTCGCAGAATCTCCGCTTTGGTGTTACCGACTTCGACCCTCGCGCTCGTGCGCGCCAGCCTCAGCCGCCCGATGAGCTCATCGAGCCTTTCGCGCGAACGCTTGACCAACTCCTCTTCGATCTGCATTGTCGGCATCAACGATTCGCCCATGGGCTCGACGGGCACGAATTCCACCACATGCAAGGCGACAATCGAGGCATTCGTGTACGCCGCCAGATCTCGACCGGCGATCAACACTTGGTCACTGTCATCCGACAGATCCAAGAGCACCAGCAGTTTTTGGTAAGCGGGCATACGGCCGCAAGTATAGCCGAGTGCACGGCGACTCAAGCGCTTTGTCGGATCGCTTGGTCATGCAGGTGACAGTAATGAGCGGCGAGCCGCCCGAATTGCGCCGGCGCCAGAGTTTCGGGGCGCAGTTGTGGATCGATGCCGCACGTTTCGATGTCCTCAGCGGTCAACAAGCCTTTCAAGCCGTTGCGCAAGGTCTTGCGGCGGTGGGAGAAAGCGGAGGTTACGAGGGTCCGCAGTACGCTTTCACTGCCGATGGCGAAGCGCGGCTGCGGACTCGGCCGCAGGCGCACGATGGCGGACCATACCTTCGGTCGCGGCTGAAATGCGCCTGGGCCGACGTCGAATAGGCCTTCCACCTCCGCGTAGGCGGCGAGCATCACGGTCAAGCGCCCATATTCCTTGCCGCCGGGCGCTGCCGCCATCCGGTCCACGACTTCCTTTTGCAGCATGAAATGCATGTCGGCAATCGCTGCGCGCTGACTCAAGAGATGAAACAGCAACGGTGTGGAGATATTGTAAGGCAAATTCCCCACGATCCGCAGCGGCGGCCCGTCTGCACGCAGGCGTACGAAGTCGGTGTCGAGTACGTTCTCGACGTGTATGCGCAAGTGCGCCTCCGCACGCGAATCCGCCTTCAGCAATCGAGCGAGTTCGCGGTCGATCTCGATCACGTCCAAGTATTTGGCGCGCTCGAGCAAGCTCCACGTGAGGGCGCCGCGGCCGGGCCCCACTTCGACGATGCGCTCGCCGCTCACTGGCGCCACGGCGTCGACGATGCGCCGAATGACCCCTGGGTCGTGCAAGAAGTGCTGGCCGAAACGCTTACGAACCGCCATAGCCTTTAGGCTCCTCACTCGCCAGATCGATCGCCAGCGCCACCGCGGCGCGCAGGCTTCCCGTGTCCGCTTTGCCGGTGCGCGCCAGGGACAGGGCGGTGCCGTGATCGACGCTGGTGCGCAGAATCGGCAATCCCAGCGTGACGTTCACCGTATTGCCGAATCCCGCATGTTTGATCACCGGCAGACCCTGATCGTGGTACATGGCCACCACGACATCCGCGGTTGCCAGGAACTGCGGCGTGAAGGCGGTGTCCGCAGGGATCGGACCACGCACGTCCAAGCCCTCGCTTTGTAATTGCCGTATGACCGGGCTGATCACCTCGATCTCTTCTCGACCCAAGTGACCGGATTCTCCGGCATGCGGATTCAAGCCCAATACCGCAATACGCGGCGCGCTCAAAGAGAAATGACGTTCCAGATCCGTGTGCACGATGCGGAGCGTCTCGCGCAAGCGATCCCGTGTGATCGCGCGCGGCACATCGGCAAGGGCCAAATGGGTGGTCACCAAGGCGACTCGCAAACCATCGCTCTGCAGCATCATGACCGGCAACGCCGCGCGGGTTCTTTTGGCCAGATATTCGGTATGTCCCGTGAAAGCGAATCCGGCGTCCAAGAGAGTGCTCTTTTGCACTGGAGCCGTCACCATCGCGGCGAATTCGCCGTTCATGCACCCATCGCAAGCGCGATCGAGCATCCCGATGACGTAGGACGCATTGCGCGGATCGAGTTCGCCCGCCGTCACCGGCTGCGCAGTCGGCATATGCATCACTTTGAGGACACCCGCGCGATGCGCGGTGATGGGCCGCGATGAATCATAGAGCTCGATCGTGAGCGCGACGCCCAGTGCCGCTGCGGTCGCCGCCAACAGCGACGCATCCGCCGCCACCACGAGGTCAGCCTGCCAATCGGTCTGCGCCAGAACAACGCAGGCATCCGGCCCTATCCCGGCCGGCTCACCCGAAGTAATGACGATTCGCGGTACGTACACTAGGAACCTGTCTGAGCGCGCGGTGACAGGCTCCTACATCTTGATTTCGACGAAGGCCTCGTCGCGTAATCGGCGCAGCCAAAGCTCGGTTTCCTCGTCCGCCTTGCTCTCGCGAATCGCGGCGAACGCCCGCTGGCGGCGCACGTCGTCGGTACTATCGTAGGTCCGGGTGCCCAACATTTGCACGATGTGCCAGCCGTAGCGGGTCTTGAAGGGCTCACTGATCTCGTTCACGTTGAGATCCGCGATGGCCTTGTCGAATTCCGGCACAAAGGTCCCCGGGCCGCTCCAGCCCAGATCGCCACCGTCCGGCGCGGAGCCCGGATCCTCTGAAGTCGTCGACGCAATACCCGCAAAATCCTCGCCCTTCATGATGCGCTCGCGCAGCTTGCTCAGTTTCTCTCGTACGGTTGCATCATCGTCCAGCTCGTTTGGCTTCATCAAGATGTGCCGCACGTGGATTTGGTTGACGATTACCTGAGCCTCGCCGCTGCGGCGCTCGTTGAGCTTCACGATGTGGAAGCCGCTCGGCGTACGCACCGGTTCACTCACCTCGCCGGGCTTCATTTTGGTGACGAGCTCGAGAATGAATTGCGGCAGTTGGGTGCCTTTGCGCCACCCGAGTTGTCCGCCGTCCAACGCCGTCTGGCTATTCGAATTGGCGATCGCCAGCTGCCCGAAGTCCTCGCCCTTGGAGGCGCGCGCGGCAATATCTTGCGCTTTATGCGTGATTTCATCGAGCTGCTGCGGCGTGGCGGCGGCCGGCAGGGACAGCAGAATATGCGATACGCTGAATTCGTCGTTCGCCGCCGAGGACTGCTGGCGCGCGAGAAACTGTTCGAGCTCGTGCGGCGTCACGTTGATGTGAGCGATCACGTCGCGTTGCCTCAAGGTATTCAGGGTCAGTTCTTTGCGCATGGATTCGCGATATTGCTTGTAGTCCACGCCCTGGGCGGCAAGGGCGGTGGGCAATTGGTCGAACGGAATCTTATTGCGCTGGGCAATCTCTTGCAGCGCGCCGTTCAATTGCTCGTCCGAGATGGTCAGACCGACCTTTTTGGCGCGTTGAGATTGAATTTCCTGCAAAATCAGCCGGTCGAGCACCTGCTGTCGCAGCACGCTTTGCGACGGCAGCTCGACTTTCTGTTCCTGAAGCCGCTTCGTGACGGCCTCCATCTGCGCGTCCAATTCGCTTCTTAGTACCAGACCGTCGTTCACGATGGCCGCAACGCGGTCGAGCAATTCACCATGCACGCCGATATCCCGGGTTTGCGCACGGGCCGCCGGCATCATCAGGACTGCCACAAGCAGGAGGCAGCAAAAAGCCGCTAATTTATACATAAGTCGCTTACTTTCTTGAAGAATGAGGTTCCGGAACGATTTGAGGCTATGGGGCATCGGGGTCGCGTGTCGAATATCCGCTGATCTCCTTCGAGAGGAAGGTGGCAGGCTTTCCGACCGAACTTAAGCCCGTCAGTTCCAATTGTAATGCAATCGAGGTGTTGAGTCCCCCGGTGTGATTGGTGACATAGCGGCGTTGCAACACCTGAATCCGCCAGCAGCAGCTTTTGTACTCAAATCCCGCCAATTGTTCGATGGTTTGCCGGTCCTGGAGCGAGTAAACCCAGCGCCCGACCGTGTTCCAATGGCCGCCGATCGGCCAGGCAAAGGAGCCGTCATACTGCTTCAGGATATCCTGTTGAAAGCGATAGCCGACATTGACGACCTTGGAGGGCTCCGGGTGATACTGCAGCAAGACCTCCGATTTGTCGGTCTGCGACGTGTAAGGATTCCACTGGTAATCCAGGTTGACGCTCCAATTCTTGTACGCCGTCAGCGAGACCTCGCCGATGAGGTCCGAGGCGCGGTAGAGCTCTTCGGTTTGCCCGGGCACCGTTGAGAGAGTTTGCCCCGGCAAGGTCGGCAGATTCTGTCCCGGCAAGTTGACGAGAGTCTGCTGCCCGGGCAAGGTCGTGAGAGTCTGCCCGGGCAGAGCTTGCGTGATTTCCTCGGGCAAGGTCACTCGCGGCAGCGTGAAGTAACGAATCTGGCCGATCGTTGCCGACAAGTACTGGGTCCCCGTGGTTTGATTGAACAATCGCGTGGTCATGCCCATGGCGATCTGGTTCGCATCGCCGATGCGATCGTCGCCGACGTATCGATTGGTGCGAAACAGCTCGATCAGATTCAGATCGGGCAAGCCGGTATCGAAAATCGGCAGTTCATTTTGATTGCGGTAAGGCACGTAGCTGTAGACCACGCGCGGCTCCAGCGTCTCCGTCCGTTGACCCTCGGACCCCGAGTCCCGTTCGAATATCAACCCCGTGTCGAGGCGCGCGTAGGGCAGCGTGCGGGTGGGCGAACTCGGATCGCCGAAGGCGGCATTTTGCAATTCGTATTGCGTAAAGTGGTAGCCGACGGCGGGTTCGAAGAAGTACCCGGCAGCGCGGCTCGACCAGCGCAGTTCCGGAGACAAATCGACGCGTATGCCGGTGGGGCCGACTTCGCGCAAGAAATTGGTGATCTCGCTGTCCAACGCAAATTCAAACGAGCTGTTGGGGACCGGCCAGAGGCCATAGGCCTGGATTCGCGGCACGCGTGAATACGGCCGGTCGCCGGCATCGATGGAGGTATCGATGGTCTGGAAGTTTTGCAGCTGAGCGCGTACGCGCCAGGCGTCGTCGTAGTACAGGAGTTCGGCGCGGCGTTCGAGGTAGGTAACGCTGGTCTGATCCGCGCCCACCGCAAAGTCTTCGAAGTAATTGCTGTCGCTGACGCTGGCGATGTCGGTATCGAATCGCAACCCCTGACCCAAGTTGGTGATATCCGTGATGTGAAGGTAGGCGCGATCGCTGTGTTCGATCGTGTCGTTCGGCAAGAAATTCTCTTCGATTTGACCATGTGAACTGGCGGACAGAAAGCGAAATTCGCCGCCGAGTTGCACGCCCCGTGCGGACAAAATGCCCGGCGTCACGGTCAGATCGTAGTTCGGCGCCAGATTGAAATAGTAGGGTACCTCGAGCTGGTAGCCGTTGTTGGTGGAATGCCCAAAGCTGGGAAACAGGACGCCGCTCTTGCGCTCATCGCCCAAGGGAAACGAGATATACGGTGTGTAGAAAATGGGTACGTCTTTGAACCGCATGATCACGCGGTGCGCGGTCCCCTCGTCTTGCTCGGTGTCCAGATTGATCGAGGACGCCTGTAGCATCCAATCCTGATTGCCCACCGGGCAGGTGGTGTAGCGCACCTGCTCCAGATCGACCTTGCCGTCCGGATGAACCGCCATGAGCTTCGCGAGGCCGCGACCATTGCGTTCGAAGATCTGGAAATTGGCCTTATCGAAATCGGCGCCGCCCAGCGCGTCGTAGGTGCCGGCGTCGCTGCGCACGCGCAGCCTCGGGTCTTCGAAGTCCACCGCGCCCTTGACCACCGATTTGCCGGTCTTTTCATCGTAGGTAACCGTATCCGCGGCGACGCTGCGCGCGTCCTGACGAATCAGCACGTGGCCGGTCAGTACGGCGAGGCCCTCGGCATCGAGCGACCCGGCGTCGCTGTCGATCCGAATGCGATGATCGCCGTCGGGAATGATCGTCACCGGCGCCGCTTTGTGCTTGGGCGGCGCGGGACACATATCGCCGGCGCGAGCCACGGAAGTCGCGAGCAAGCAGAAAAAAACAGCCAATGCGGCTCGAACATGAGTAGCCATGGGCAAAGTGAATCGCCTTAGTCGGTATACTTAAGCCGCCGCATTTGCGGTATACGAATGGTCAAGCATGGATGTATCGGATGCAAGCGATTCCCGCCTGGCGCTGCTGACTCGATGGGTCACGGACGATCTTGGATTCACCGGCAGTCGGATCGAACCGGCCTCGGTCGACGCCAGTTTTCGCCGATATTTTCGCCTCACCCGCGGTACCGACACCTATATCGTGATGGATGCGCCGCCGGATAAGGAGACTCTCGCGCCGTTTGTCGACGTTGCGAAAATGTTGGCCGGCATCGGCTTGAACGTGCCGATCGTCTTGGCGCGTGACATGCAACAGGGCCTCTTGTTGCTGTCGGATTTGGGCACACGGCAGTACCTGGATGAGCTGGCCGCGGAGCGTGAAGTCGATCGACTCTACGCCGATGCGATGACCGCCCTGGTCAGAATGCAAACCGGGGGCGGCACGGCCGCACGTGCCTTGCCGCCTTACGACCGCACCTTGCTGTTGCGCGAGATGCAGCTGATGCCGGAATGGTTCCTGAGCCGCCATCTTGGCTTACAGACCAACGATGCCGAGCGCGCCATGCTGGATCGGTTGTTCGAGGCTCTTGTGCAGAACGCGTTGGCACAACCTAGAACATTCGTGCATCGGGATTATCACTCGCGAAATTTGCTGGTGAGTGAGGACGCCAATCCCGGAATCCTCGATTTTCAGGACGCGGTGTATGGTGCGGTCACCTACGATTTGGTTTCGCTGCTCAAGGATTGCTACATCGCATGGCCCCTGGAGCGCGTGAACAACTGGGTCTTGCGGTATCGCGAACAGCTGCTGGGCACCGGATTCGCCCTTGGCGCCGATGAGCGCGAGTTCATTCGCTGGTTCGATCTCATGGGCCTGCAGCGACACATCAAGGTGCTCGGCATATTCGCGCGACTGTACTATCGCGACGGCAAGTCCGGTTACCTCAAGGATTTGCCGCGTGTACTGGCCTACACCCAGGCTGCGGCGTCGCTGTACCCGGAAACGGCGGCGTTTGCGGACTACCTCGCCGCACGCATCGATCCGCAATTTCGCGCCGCCCAGACGCGCGCTCGCGCGCCATGATGACTGCGGCGCCCGAGCAACCACGCGCCGCGATGATCCTGGCCGCCGGGCGCGGTGAGCGCATGCGACCGTTGACAGATCGCATCCCGAAACCTTTGCTACGGGTGCGCGGCAAGCCGTTAATCGAACATCACGTCGAGCGGCTGGCGCGTGCCGGCATCGATCGAATCGTGATCAATCTCGCCTGGCTGGGTTCGATGATCCGAGACTACTTGGGCGACGGTTCGCGCTATGGGGTAAGCATAAAATACAGCGACGAGGAGCCGCGCGCACTGGAAACGGCGGGGGGCATATTCCGCGCATTGCCGCATCTGGGCCCCGGCGCTTTTCTGGCGGTGAACGGCGATATTTTCACGGACTTTCCTTTCGCGGAGGCCGCCCTGGCGCGAGACCGGGACGCGCACTTGATTCTGGTGCCCAATCCGCCGCAGCACCCTGTGGGGGATTTTGGATTGGAACAGGGACTCGCGCTGCCGAGCGCCGCCTTGCAATACACCTTTGCCGGCATCGCGGTGTATCGAGAGCCGTTTTTCGCCAATTGCGTCGATGGGGTCTTCCCGCTGAGACCGCTGCTGCTGCGCTCGATGGCGGTGCGGCGTTGTTCCGCGCAGCTGTATGCCGGAGTCTGGGAGGACGTGGGTACCGTGGAACGGCTGCAGGCGTTGAACGCCTAGGAGCCTGCCTTCCACGTGAGCCGCGTGGAATACTCAGACAGGCTCCTGGAGTACACTTGCGCCATGTCGGAATTCAAAGGCATCCCCATCTTCAAGGATCAGGTTCCGGCCCGCAGTGGGGAAAAATACACGACGCGTCAAGGCTTTACGGCGATCAAAGACGGCATGAAGCCGGCCGGGGCCGGGGCTGCGGTACCGGGTGCGGCCCGCAAGCCCTCTTGGTTGCGGGCGCCTTTGGCCGGCGGCGCCGCGTTCGAGACGGTCAAACAAATCGTTCGCGAGCACCGGCTCAGTACCGTCTGCGAGGAGGCCAAGTGCCCGAACATCGGCGAGTGCTGGAACGCAGGCACCGCGACGATCATGCTGATGGGCGCAGTCTGCACGCGCGCGTGCCGCTTTTGCGCCGTGGACACCGGTAATCCGCGCGGTTGGTTGGATCTCGAAGAGCCCGAGAACGTCGCACGGTCCGTCGAATTGATGCGCCTCAAGTACGTGGTTCTCACCTCGGTGGATCGCGATGACTTGGCCGATGGAGGAGCGGCACATTACGCAGCGGCGATTCGCGCAATCAAGCGGCGTAACCCCGGCACCGCCGTCGAGGCCCTGACACCGGATTTTGCGGGCGTGGTGCAAGACGTGCGCACGGTCATGGACTCGGGATTGGACGTGTTCGCGCAAAATATCGAGACCGTCGAACGCCTGACGCATCCAGTACGGGATCCGCGCGCCGGGTATCGGCAGACCCTCGAAGTGCTGCGAGTCGCAAAGGCCTATCGGCCGGCCGTGCTGACCAAGACCAGCCTGATGCTGGGCCTGGGTGAAACCGATGCCGAAATTCTCCAGACCATGGCCGATCTGCGCGCAGCGGCCGTCGATATCCTGACCCTGGGGCAATACCTGCGCCCGACGCCGAACCATTTGAATGTCGAGCGGTTCGTGAGCCCTGACCGGTTCACGCAATATCGAAATTCGGCCCTCGAGCTGGGGTTCTTGGAATGTGTGTCGGGTCCGCTGGTGCGTTCGAGCTACCGCGCCGAACAGGCGCTTGCGCGCCACATCGCCCGATGAGCGATGTGCCTCTGATTCGGCATCTCGGACTCGTACCGTATGAGTCCACTTGGGCCGCGATGCGGCGCTTCACCGACGAGCGCGACACCTCGACTCCCGATGAAATTTGGTTCCTAGAGCATCCTCCCGTATTCACTCTGGGCCTCAATGCGAAGCGTGAGCACCTCAAGTCCGCGGGCGACATCCCGGTGGTGCAAATCGATCGCGGCGGGCAGGTGACCTATCACGGGCCGGGTCAGCTCGTGGTCTACCCGCTCATCGACCTGCGGCGTCAGGCGCTCGGCGTGCGGCAGCTGGTCATGGCGCTCGAGAACGCCGTCATCGACTACGTTGCCGAGTTGGGCGTGGCGGCGAACGGGTCGCGCGAGGCCCCGGGGGTGTACGTCAACGGCGCGAAACTCGCGAGTATCGGTTTGCGCATTCGCCGCGGCGCCAGCTATCACGGCCTGGCGTTCAATGTGTCGCTCGATCTGCAGCCATTCGAACGAATCGACGTATGCGGCTATCCGGGACTTGCTGCCACGCGGCTTGTCGATCTGTGCGGCGCGGGCGATGTCGGCACGGTGGCTAACGGGCTCATCCCGCATCTACTGCGGCAATTGTTCGCTCACAGCGCCATCAGCACCGATTTGCAGGCGGTGAGTTCGCGGTAGATTGCGTCGATTTGCTCACGACTGCTCGCGAACACCACATACGTCACCGCCAAGAAATTCCCGTCTCCGCTGGTACGCACGCGTACGCTGGAATCGAGAACAGGCCCTGTGTGGCGCTCGATGATCGCCTGGGTGAGTGCGCGCAGATCGCTGTCGTGGCGGCCCATGACTTTGACGGGGATTTCGGCCGGAAATTCCTGGAGCGTCGTGCTTCTCACAACGCAGGCGTCCCGGCGAGTTCGCGCGTGTAGTCGATGAAAGCGCCGTGCATCCGCCTGAACAACGGGCCGGGCTTGCCGTCGGCGACGGGCTTGCCGTCGAGCAGGGTAACCGGCAGGATGCCGCGCGTCGAAAACGCGAGCCATATTTCATCCGCCGCGCGCAGCTGGCTTTCCGTGACCCGAACGCTTTGGCAGGTTACGCCCAAGCGACTCGCCAATTCGCACACCACATCGCGTGTCGTGCCGGGAAGAATCTGATGGCCGTTCGGCGGTGTGTGAATCGCTCCCTGCACGACGACGTGAACCGTGGTCGACGAGCCTTCAGTAAGCTCCCCGCGCTCGAGCAGGATCGTTTCAAATGCACCCGCATCGGCGGAAAGTTTCTTGAGGAGAACATTCGCGAGCAGCGCCGTGGATTTGATGTCGCGCCGCGCCCACCGGGTGTCCGCCGCGGTCACGGCCGATACGCCCTGCTCGAGCAGCGTCCGCGAGGGCGGCTCCAGCGTCGTGGCGAAGGCGAATAGCGTCGGCTTCAGTCCTTCAGGCCATGCGTGATTGCGCGCGTACTCCGCACCGCGAGTCACCTGTATGTAGAGGTACTGGTCTCCCCCGCCGTTGCGGACAACCAGCTCGCGACACACTTCACTCCACTCGGCATGCGACAAGGGGGGGTGCATACGGATTGCAGAGAGACTGCGAGCGAGTCGATCGAGATGCTCGCGCAACCTGAACGGCCGTTCGCCGTACACCGGCACGACCTCGTAGACCGCGTCGCCGAACAAGAACGCGCGATCCAGCGGCGAGACCCGCGCTTCGGCCAGCGCCAGGTATTCGCCGTTCAAATAACAAATCGGTAACGGCACGCTCAGGCAAACCACAGACGAATGGTGTCTATCAGCCGGCGCCACCAGCCTCCGGCGGCGACGTCGTGCAAGGGGTGCAGCGGCATCGTCGCCAGGGTCTGCGTGCCGGTGAACACGCGCACCTGGCCCACGTTGCTATCGCGCGTGAGCGGTGCGATCAAGCGCGGCCGTACCTCGACGGCTGTCTTGACATCATTGGACTCACTGCGGGGCAACGTAATATAGAGATCGTCTCGGATGCCGACATCGAC
>Ga0181521_10002252_pt1 | contig 23499 bp, 23 predicted proteins | sample PEATcosm2014_Bin_32_FD_119764 | JGI IMG/M metagenome (GOLD analysis project Ga0181521, IMG submission 119764) | Peatland microbial communities from MTU Mesocosm Facility, Houghton, MI, USA - PEATcosm2014_Bin02_60_metaG | ecosystem: Environmental > Terrestrial > Soil > Wetlands > Peat | place...
CACCGAGAGACCGGCTCACCTGTCCCAACCGACAAACGCATCGTGCTCGAAACATTCGACCGTTTCTTGATAGTTCACGCGGCTTTTGGAGAGACCGTGAATAACACCCTTGGCGAGTTGTATGAAGAGCTGCTCTCAAGGGAAGGGTTGGTTAGAGAGTGGTGGGCTGATGGATATCGCATACTTCTAGAACTAACCACGACTACTGAAGATCTTTCACTTGACGAGATGCGGACGAAACTATTCGACGTCAATCCAGGTGCGCTTGAAGGGATCTTCAAAGGCGTGCTGCACAGGCACTTTCCTTTCGGATACTACATGAAATTCATCGCGGAACGGTTCGGCGCGCTTCGGCGCGGCCTAATGTTCTCCGGAGATAATTTGAGGGAACTTGGCCTTCGGTTCAGGATGACGCCAATCTACGACGAAACGATTCGAGAAGCTCTAATGCTCCACGTTGATTTTCCGCGAGTCCGGGAAATATACAGGCAGATTCAACACGGCGATATGCAGGTTGCAGTTTTCAGATCTCAAGATAGGCCGACTCCCATCGCATTCCACCTTCTCAACAAGCACATTGACATTCCAGAATTGATAGCACCCGAGACTGTTGCGAGAGATACAATCGAAAGGTTACGCTTCAGCCTCGACAACATGACTGTGGACTTGCTATGCTTTGATTGCGGAGAAGTTAACCAGGCAGAAACCGTCAAGAAACTTCCAGCAAAACCCCAGTGCAAGTCATGCGGTTCCGCGCTTATGGCCGTGTCAACTTGGTCTTCAGATTACCTTTCGAGAATTCTCCAGAAGAAGCGCAAACCGGAACCCCTCGAAGATGATGAACGGGAATCACTCTCGAGGGCACGACGGTCCGCCGACCTTGTACTATCCTATGGGCGGCGAGCGATCGTGGCACAGTGCGTCTATGGAATCGGTCCACAAACGGCTAGCAGGATCCTAGCTAGAATGCACGACGATGAGAAGTCATTCTACAAGGACCTCTTGGAAGCCAAGCTGAAGTTCATTACAACTCGACAGTTCTGGGATAAACCTTAGGTAGAAAAGTGGAACAACATCTTTTCTCTACCCAACCTCTAAGTGTTCCAAGCCAACTTAATTATCAAATCATGCCTAAGAGATGTTGTGGCATGAGATGTACCACTTGCACCCGCACGAACTTCATCAGCACGAATTTCATCACGCAATGCCACTGGGAACATTACGGTGCGTGTACTGCGGTACTCCAAAGGAAACGCTTAGGCGGGCTGCTGGGAATTCAAGGCTCAAAACCAGCTTGAGAATCTCAACAAGCCGAGGACACGCATTGCGGATACGCAAGATCAGGCATTCGACGCTAAACTGATGCGTTACCGGGTGAAACGCTCCATTTTTAAAGCATAGCTGGCTCAGCCTCGCCAAAATCGAGGCGTCACGCGAGTGGTAGATGACCTTCAACGCAGGCTGGTCGAACTAAGGTTTGTTGAGGGCATCGAAAAGGTCGAACATGTTCCCTACCCTACGGGCGATCAATTTTGGGTTAGATTCAACAGCAAGCTGGACTTCCAAAAATTCCAGGATATTGCAAAGAAGCACGGGTGCGTCATGATTAAGTTTGCAAGCTTACCTTCCAAATTGCCACGGCCGATCGCAGAGATTCTATGGGACGGCGTCAGCCACGTCATAACCAAGAACATTAGTGGCTGGACGAAGTTGACAGCATCATTTGGACTTGAACCAGAAGGGATTGCGAAGATTGCAACCGACCTACACGGCCCCTACCAGATATACATCTCAATGCAAGAAGAAGGGATTCAAATCCTCTACGAATACCTTGGACTAAAATATGTCCCACCTACCCCACCGCCAAAACCAGTCACCCAAACCAAACCAGCTGTACCGACGGCCGTGAAACCAAGTCCTACTGCGCCACGACCGGTGGCACCTCAGACTCCTAGCGCAGCCAAACCGCCGCCTCCAACGCAGCCTTCACAAACGCAACCTCCGCAAGAGGCAAAAGTACAGGAGACACCAAAACCGACCGCGCCGGTTGTGGAGCAGAATAAGGACGGTAATACTCCATCAACCGGTTGAGGTATCACGCCGATTCTGCCGGTAACGAGTCTACTTTCTTGGGTGAAACTGTAAACAGAACACCCTCGTCTGCGTCAAGGGAACCGGAGTATAGCACTTCACCTAGGATTCTGCATCCAGGTTCGATGCGAACGTCAACCCCGTGAACCAGAGTTGCCCTGCTTTTCTCCTCCAAGGTAACAGTCTTCGCGTAAACAGCCTCAACGTCGGCCTTCTCGCCTATCCTAACGCTATCAGCGAAAAGTGCTCCCCTGACCCGACCCCGGTCCCCGATGACTATCGAACCTGCCTTGACACCACTCTTAGTTAAGATGGCCCCGCCAATTTCAATGTCGCCAACTTTCACTCTTTCCGCTTCAAGTGATCCACCAATCTCTACCCGACCGGCGGTAAGCATCTTGTCGATTCTACACCTCCCTCCAACTTCCAAACCTCCTGTCAGGTCTAGGTTGCCCGTTACCTCCAAGAGACCGCCAACGTCGATGTCCTCGCCCTCGCAATTCCCTTCGATCTTGACCTTACCGCCGACATCGATATCTTCGAACTTTAGATTACCTGAAACGTTGAAAACACCACCGACGTCTATTCTTCTCCCTAACGAATCCCCCTTTAGCCACACAGATCCTCCTACGTCTATATCGTTGAATTCGAGTGGCCCCGTGGATTCGAAGGTGCCGCCAACATCGATATCTTCGGCTACGCTACCACCGCCCACGACAACCGAGCCGCCTACGTCAATTGATTTTGCCTTCACTTGTTTGGTGATTCGAACTGAACCTCCGGCTTCGATTTCATCAACCTCAGCACTCTCTAATGCTTCAAGAGATCCTCCCACCTCGACAGACTCGGCCTTCAGCTGGCCGTGAATTGCGATGCGGCTTCCTGCCTGCAGCCGAGCTGCCGTTAGGGCGCCGAGTACCTCGAGGTGGCGGTCGATGTCAACATCGGCCGCTGAGAGTGACCCGGACACATGTAGGCTGCCGTCTGAGATGCTGATGCTGTCTTGAATCTCCAGATTTCCTCGTATGTCGAGGTCGCCGTCACGACTGTGCAGCTCTGAGGCCTTGAGTCCGCCCTCGAAGATTACAGGCCCTCCCGTTTCCACACGCCCGTCTACTGTTACGAGCTTGTCTTCCGCGTAGACTATGGTATCCCTCTCGACCTCGAGGTCGCCTTCGACGTGACTGAGGGTTGTCTTCGATCGGCGCGCGACGGTTACATCGGGCGTAGTTCTATTCTCCTTACCGTTTAGTGAATTGCTTGCTGTACTCTTGGCGTGTAGGCAATAGCCATTTCGCGCCTTAATTCAATTTGGCGCAGGGCCTCACGGTCCTTCCGGTCTACCAGTTTTAGAGGTTTCGTCTTATGGGCGTATACGTTATGCGCCTTGACTTGGTTCCATGCGTTTGAGACGTAGCACAGTGTTCTTGTCCAATCGAATATTTTAGTTCGGAACATTTCTATCACAGATAATCCCTTTTCGATTTCGTCAATTAAAGGGCAGGGCACGTTACGTAATGACAGAGGGTGGTCACAAAATGTGACTACTCAATGTGATTCATTGCGAGTCGCTTCCTAGGTATGTCATGAAGCCCTGGACTTTTCTGTAAGCCTCAAGGAATTCTATTCCTCGCCGGGTGATGTGATAGAATCGACTTTCACCTGAAATGCGAATTGAAAGCAGGCCGAAGTTTGCTAATGTTTCAAGCATTGGTTTGACCCTGTCAAGCGGTAGTCCTGCTCCATAGGAGATGCGTGTCACAAGGGCGCCTTCAGGCCGATGTTTTAGCACCTCCATTATATCCGCGTAAATATCAACGCGAGCGCGTTTCTTCATTCACGACAGCACCCACTCATCTTACTCAACTAACTTCTTCGATTTCCGCGTCTTCACGTTTAGGAGTAGAAGAATCATGAAAGTAATCACGGATAGAAGGAGCCATGGGCTTTGAATCGAAGCGTTAAGCTCTGGCGGGGTGCTTGTACCATTCCACACGGCTTCAACTATGGTTGGGGAGTTTGCTGGGAGTAAGGTTCTCACTTCCGACGCGTTCATGCCCGTGGTCCAATGCGAGAAGAAGACTGGTGGCTCATTGAGCATCGGTGGTTGAACTAACACCGTAGCTAGGGAGCCGGCATCGTACCATCCTGAGCCCGCCGTTTGCCCGTAAGGTGAATTGACTTGTACGAAATATTGCTGCGTATAAACCGCGTAAAGGGTGGTGTTGTCGTTGAGGTTGAGTTGCCTCATGGTGGTGTTGGTTGAGTCATCCCACCCCGTGAACCGCAACCTTGAGGTATTGCCAAAATAAATGAAAGGCTGAACCTGTATCGAGTGCTGACCGGGAACGGTTTGAATTTGGATTATTCCGCTGGAATTTGTAGTAAATTTGGTGTTGTCGAATGAGAGAACCATGACTGGGATAGAAGTGACTATGGTCACGGTCACAAGGTTGTTAACGGTTACTTTTGCAGGATATGTGTTGGACGCCTGCACCCACCTTCCCGTAGAGTTCTGGAGAACGATAATGGAGAGAGACAGGTCGGTGCTGTTCGAGGTTGGAGGGATAACCAGTTGGGCGATTGTGTTGTTGGAGGCTATCGCTGTTTCGCTTACGAGGCCTTGCCCAGTTTCGTAGGCCGCGAGGATTGTCGGTGGGGGTATGGCGGAGTTCAAACTTAGATTGCACTGGACAACAAAGGGTTCACCTTCTGCAACTTTCTTAGGTGATTGAACTGAAACGATTCGTGCCGTCTTGATTCCAGTCGAATTGCTGACACGAGACCCGAGGCTGCTTTCTATTTGCAACACTTTCGATCTTTCGATGAACGCTACAATCAAATTGAGAGCTTGAGTATCATAGTCGCCCGTGGCACGGATGGTCCAAACCTCGTGTCCAACATCCGCAAGCACATGGAATTCCTTGTGAAAGTACTGAACCCCCCGGAGACCCTCAGGTTGCGCACTGTTGAAGTATTGCAGACCGGTGGCCTCATAATCGGGTAGGTTTCCCCCATAGATCACGAACAGATTCGTTCGTAACTCGTTCGCGTTCTTGATTACGTCTTGGCCGAAGGGAACGGTGATCAGAACGAGCCCATCTTGAGTTGACCAGTCTTCAGGATGACTCAGCGTAAGTTCCGCGGTGGCCGCTTCCCCCCCCACTGAGTAACCTACTACGAAAGTATGCTGATAACCATGCTCGCCAATCCACTTGTGAACCGCCTCAATCACACTCGTCTGGGGAGTGAAAAATTCTTGATAGATGGTCCGGTTCGCGGCAGGATTGAAGCCTTCAGTCGACCCCTGTTGCAAAGCCAAAACGCAGTAGTAACTCGCTAGATCTTGGATGAAACGGATTGTTCCGAATGACTCGTAATCGAACGGGTTAATCAGGTACCCGTACGAACCCGGTTCTGCTTCCTGAGGAATGCCTCCCCCAAGCCAAAGAAGACACGTATCGCTGCCGGGTCGATCCCAGTAATACCATTCGGCATCACCAATCCTTACGCTGGAAGCCTTAGGAGAAGGCAATTGAGCTAGAGCCATCGGAAACGTCGCCGAGAGAATCAACAAACACACCCCCAAGCAAATGAATCTGGTTTTATGCCCAGCGCCTCCAATTGGAGAACGCGCGCCTCTGTCTCGTTGCCGATAGCGAACGAAGACTAGTCGGACGCCCAATATGACACAGCCGAGGAGCAGAAGATCGATAGCGACATCTTGGTCAATCGTTGTACCGGTCTTGATCCAAGTTGCGTCGATTTGCTTTGGGCCATCCATGGTCAAGGTCAGGACGTAGCTTGTCGAACTGCTGTCTCCGGACCAACCATTGAATCGATATTCGTCTATCACGCCGGGAAAAGATGGAACAGTGACGGTTGGGGTGACGACCACGGTGGCTTGTTCTCCCTTCCCGTACCATCCTTCGCCTACCAATTCCCCCCTGTCCGATTGGACAGACAGGTAATATTCGGAACGATAGAGAGCAGATAGGGAGGTTGGTTGCGTCAGGAGTACTTGACGCGGGTCTGAGTTAACACCATCACTCCAACCCACGAAGACATAGCGTTCCCCAAAGGTTCCCTGCACAACTAGAGGTGCCTGCAACGAATGTGGTCCCGGTTGCAAGGCGAGCGTAATAGAAGATTGGTTTTGAATTTGATAAGAAGCGTTGTCGACCACAATCTGGGCACTAGTCCCCACGGACCCCAATGTAAGTGTCACAATGTTTGACAGCCCCTCCACTGTCACGGTGAAGGGCATAGCTCCTCCTTTGGGATCTTCATACCAAGCATCCTGCCACCAAACCCGGTTTATGGCTATGAGATGCCACTGGCCAACGGTTGTTGGGGCGAATAGGGAAAGATTGAAGGTCACGTTACCTGGCCCTGTGAACTGGCTGATGAGCGTAAAACTCTGAACCATCAGCCCCTCGTCCGCGTCCCATATACCAATGTCCGCCAAGAATTTGTCAGAATATTCTGCTCTAATAATTACCTGGAAAGACGCGCCCGCAGAAACAAGGTGGGGATAGTCAACGGAAGTCACTTTCGCGGTAGGATAACTCGTCGCTTCGGCGATTGGGATTGGAAGGTTCGCGGAGCATAGCACGGCCGCAAATGCCACAATTAGTACCAATGTTCCGAAGGTGCGGCGCATGCAGAGTTCATTTGATACGTAGAGAGAGGTTTATTCAAAGCCATCGCCTCAGACCGCGCTCCTACAGTGCCCTACTCAATTCGCTGAACAGAACTCTATTTTATGAGGAGTGACCTTAGCGGTCGCTGGGCCGGGGTAGCCAAGAGATCCTAACCCATGATCTGGCAACCTGGTATGGCGTCGGATTGCTAATCCGATGATCGCAAGGTCTCGTGGGTTCAAATCCCACCCCCGGCGCCACATATAGAGCAAGTCGAAAAACGTAAGGCGTTTCTCTGTAAGACTGGGTAGTGAGCAAAGGGCTAGAACGAATACCTTTTCTCCCCTCTTGATACAAAGCAGGATCAATCTAGGTTACGATGTGGAATGTCAAAGAAACTCCAAGGTAAAGTTGCCATCATAACCGGCGCAACAGAGGGAATCGGCAAAGCCACCGCACTGAAGTTCGCCCAAGAGGGCGCAAAGGTCATGATGGTGGGACGTGACGAAGCTAAAGGGCACTCGGCACGCGAAGAAATCACGAAACAGGGAGAAGCCGCTTACTTCAAGGCTGATGTGTCAAACCCCTCACAAGTCAAGAAGATGATTGAAGAGACAATACGGAACTACGGGCGAATTGACGTACTCGTCAACAATGCTGGAATATGTCCCGCAGGCACCGTGGTGACTACCTCTGAAGAAACGTGGGATCAGGTGATAGACATTAACATGAAGGGCGTGTTTCTCTGCTGCAAGTACACAATTCCACATATGCAGAAGAACGGCGGAGGCGCGATCGTGAACATCGGCTCCATCAACTCCCTGATGGCAATGGAGAATGAGGCTGCTTACGACGCGTCGAAGGGAGGAGTCCTTATGCTCACGAAGGCAATCGCCCTCGACTTCGCCAAGTCCAACATCCGAGCCAACTGCATCCTTCCAGGAGCAGTTGAAACTGCAATGTTTCAGGGATCACTAAATTCATCTCCCAATCCCTCCATGGCGAGAGAATGGATCACACAGAGGCATCCGGTTCATCGGGCAGCGCGACCAGAGGAGATAGCGGAAGTTGCACTTTTCCTTGCAACTGATGCTTCATCATTCATGACCGGCGCGACCATTCCAGTTGATGGTGGAATCCTCGCAGGTTGGGTATAGGTTCCCAAAAACACATGCAGCCCAGTTCTCTTCTACCCAGCCTTCGGGCCCCCTCTTGGTGATCACTCGATTTTGATTGAGCGATTCTGCAATTCACCGACAACAATAGGGTTCGGTTGATTCTGAGAGCATTGTTCTTCAAGCTAACGAGTATTTCGTGCGTTGGCACAGTCGGCGAGAGTCGAAAAGAAAAGTGCAATCGCTTGGGCTCCGGGGTCTACGAATCCAAGAGTTTGGTCACCTAAGTATCTCGCTTTGCCATGCTTCGCAGTCAATTGCTTTGTTGATTCGCAACCCGATATTGCTGCTTGCGCGGCGTTCTCAAGGGCGAGGGGCAGAGGAGTCGTTGAAGCTGCAGCTCCTTTGAGATAATTCACTGCAGGGTCAAGTGCGTCAACAAGGGTCTTATCACCCACATTCGCCCTTCCGCGAGCGTGTATTTGCTGCAAGGATTGATCGAGCATCATAGCTAGGTCAGAGAGTTCCACGCTCTTCTTTCCTCTAGCAGCTTTGCCTGCCTCAATGAAAAGAATCCCAAACATTGGCCCTGATGCCCCACCCGCAGACAAGATCGCATTTCCAACTTCCTTCATGAGAACTCCAATATCATTGCCCTGATCTTTTTGTAGAACTGTGCGAACGCTGCTAAAGGCAACGCACATCGTAGAACCGAAATCTCCATCCCCGCATTCGGCATCCATAGCATCTAAGGTGTTCTTGGCTTGTAGGATGCGATTCGAGAATTCTAGTAGAAAACCTCGTACGTCATCGTATCCAAGTTGGTTTTCCGCTGGCAAGCTAAGTCAGCCGTTTGTCATGTTCAAGCATTCATCTTGATGAAAGCTGGAGTTAGTGCGGGTGCGTCGTAGCAACTCTCCAGCTCGCTGTCTAATCGCATAAGAGTCACCGAGCACCCTGCCATCTCTTGAGCGGTCAGAAAATTCCCGACATCGGTTCGATGAATGTTAATTCCCAGACCCCGCAGAATCTCGTGCACCTTGCGATTCACAATGAATAATTCCATGAGCGTCGTTGATCCGTAACCGTTTACGACGACGTTAACCTGGTCTCCGCTTCTAAAAGGCAAGTCCTTCACGACCGCGTCAACGAGAATTTCCGCAGTCCCATCGGCAGGCAGCATGCCGGTCTTTCTCACACCCTTCTCCCCGTGGGCACCTATTCCAAAATACATCTCGGTCTCCCCAATCGTGAAAGTCGGCTTTCCGCTCGTTGGAACAGTTGCAGGAGAAAGAGCCACAGCGAACGTTCTGCAATTGTTCCTCGCTTTTTGAGCGGTTCTCGTAACCTCAGCTAATGACGCGCCGGTTTCGGCCTTTGCCCCTGCTACCTTGATTACCAACAAATCAGCGGCCAGACCCCTCCGGTCTTGAATTTGCTCTGGAGGAGCAGAGGCTACGTCGTCCCAGACCCTAACGGTCTGTGTTTCAATTCCTTCCCCCTTAGCAATTTCCGCGGCCATGTCAAAGTTCATGTTATCTCCTGCATAGTTTCCGTAGACATAGAGAACACCATGACCTCCATTGGCTGCTCGAGTTGCCTCTAGTATCAATGGAGGTGCAGGAGCAGCGAAGATTTCTCCTAGAACCGCTGCGTCTGCCATTCCACGCCCAACCCAGCCTAAGAAGAGTGGTTCATGCCCACTTCCACCTCCGACGACGACCGCAACTTTGCCAGCAACAGGGGCGTCTATTCTAGCGACAACATGAGGACTAATCTGCTTCACTATGTGAGAATACGCTCTCGAGAAGCCTTCAATACTTTCGACCGTTGCTTTGAATGGATCGTTGATCAGCTTCTTCATAGTCACTCATTGAAATCTACACCAATGCAACGTAGGATTAGAACTTAGATCGATAAGCAAACCTTGGTTTTCTTTTAACTCCACCTCTAACGAAAAGGCACGTGGCTTTCGTTCACTCAGACAACCTACGGCTTCATAGTGATTTTACTGAATCACCACTTCGCGTGTACTCCTGGCCGGATAAGTCGGTCGTAAATTGACTGAACTTCATCCATAACTTGACCGCCAAGGACCGGAGCTGTGGCAGCTTTCAGATTTTCATTGACCTGTTCTGGCGTTTTCGCTCCCGGTATAGCACATGTGACTGCATCGAACATCAGAATCCAACGAAGTGCAAATTGAGCCATACTCAGATCTGGCGGAATTAGTCTTTTCAAGGCGGATACCGCAGCGAGACCTTGATCCAAATCGACGCCAGAGAATGTTTCGCCTTGGTCGAAAGACTCTCCATGCCGGTTGTATTTGCGATGGTCGTCGTCGGAGAATTGTGTTTGTGCAGTAATTTTGCCCGTTAATAGCCCGCTTGCCAATGGTACGCGCGCCAATATGCCGACCTTGCGTCGTTTTGCAGTTGGAAAGAATTCTGTCGCAGGTCTTAATCGTAGCATGTTGAAGATTATCTGAACGCTTTGAACGTCTGGAAATTCCACTGCGCTCAGAGCTTCGCTGATCTTCTCCACACTTACTCCGTAGTAGCGAATCTTTCCTTTTCGGCGCAGATCGTCTAGCGCTTTAAACACCTCCGGATTGTGGTATACTTCGGTTGGTGGACAATGTAGTTGCAGAAGGTCGATTGAATCGACGCCTAAGTTTGATAGACTCCGATCAACGAATGATTCAAGGTTCTTGCTGTTGTAGCCAGCTGCTGTGTGGGGTGATAGACGTTGGCCTGCTTTGGTAGCTACGAAAATCTCCTCCTTCCGATCCTTGAGTAGGCGTCCAATCAGCTTCTCGCTTCTCCCATCACCGTAAACGTCGGCTGTATCAATCATATTGACCCCGAGGTCGACTGCGCGGTTAAGAGCAGCGTAAGAAACACCGTCGTCGACATTACCCCAGTCACTTCCAATCGGCCAAGCACCAAAACTGATAGTGGATACACGCATGTCCGTGCGTCCTAACTGGCGATATTCCATCTTAGTCCTGAATCCAGATGCCGCTTTACATATTTAAGAAAGGACACACGCAACCCAGTGTTGCGCAAAAACTCATGACACGCCACTTCAAGAGACTTCATTCTGAAACTAACCCAGGCGAACGTCCAGTCTTCGCGCAACCAAGCACCAATAGTGCGGGGAATTCAAATCCCGTCCCGCGCGCTTTATGTCCCACCTAGGAGCATCCTTTTGGTGATAATCGTACGTACTACTCACTGAGCTGACATTCGAGATTCAGCTAGTCGATTCGGGGTGAACGACGTATGAGATATCCTTCGTTTAGTGGCCAGTTCGATTGCGTCTCCTCAACTCTCTTCAGAACGCGAAGTGCGGTAAGAGTAATCCATTTGCTCGGCCGTGTCTCCCTCTCCAATGCGAATCGTTTAGGTTGTTTTTTGAAACGATAACCTGCCCCCGCGCCTAGGTCAGGATGTGTGGCATCAAGCGCCCATGTTCCGCCAGGCCGGCGTTTTCTTTGCAAGATTTGTAGGGCTGCTTTCAGGCGTCGGTCGCCCGCGTATCCAAGGCTAGTTATGACGTCTAGCCCTACGAGAAGGTCATAGTAGTAGTGAACTGGGTAGTGGAACCTGAGCCATGGCAAGTAGCGCGTATGTCCTTGCTTGTACAGCTTCCGCTCCAAGTAGAACTCTGCACCTCTCTCAACGGATCGTGTGATTCGCCGCGTCCACCTTCTTCTAGGCAGAACCGCGAACGCACTCAGCCCTTCCCAACAATCAAGAGTACCCCTGCCAAAGGCGCGTTCATAAAAGCAATGCCATCCACCGTCCTCCATCTGATGTTCAACCACCCAGTCAAACGCTGAAACGACGCGGTGATCTTCACCGTACCCACAGCGAACAAGAACCCGAGCTAGGTTGCCTGTTAGACAAAGCTCGCTCCTAGACCACGTACTGCTTGGACTATCGAAACCACCGTCGGGACGAGAGTACTCGTTCAGGAAGAATTCGCATGGTTTTCGAACTCGCTCGTCTTTCGCAGTCAGCCCAAGGTCGCTAAGCACAATCAGCCTCCAAATGGTAGCAGTGTACTTTGGCAGGTAGAGATTCTTGCGCGATTCCCAGAACAAGCCAGGCTTCTGCGCTTGAAGGATTTGATGCGCCCAGCCGAATCTCGGAATATTGGCGTAGGCCTTTCGAACCTCCCTGTTCTCCTTTGAATAGTCTAGCAAACCCAAGAGGGTGTGATATCGTACGGCTGGTTGACTAGGTTCCAGCAGCCAATCCAAGACTTCTTGGTCCAGTTTCATCGGCTTGTCAACTTCAATTCGTTTTAACTAGATAATGATCTATACGTGATAAATTACAGTCACGATAGTCATCAGTGCCCCAGCGACGACGGGCATTGTGAGGTTGTCATCAGGCACATCGAGAAGTTCCATAACCATAGCTCCGACTGCGCCTAGCAGAGCAATATAGGGAGAGACGAAGAAAGAAGCCAGAAGGAAAGCTGCAGCCAAGCCCGCGGCGGAGCCCTCCACCGTCTTCCGCCTAACAATTCGTCTGCGACCAAATCTCTCCCCCACAATGGCAGCGACCGAATCGCCGACCGCCACGATGCATATTGACGCGTAAGCGATCGCGCTGGGATAGAGGACCAACGCCAGAATGATCCCGATTGCGAAATACGCCGGTCGTATAATGAACCTTGTTCTCTCTTCGGGCCGACTCATCTTGAGTGTGAATGACGTGATAATCGGCAAGCTGTGGCCTTTAAGGCGCAGTACTTCCCCAAGAACATATACAATTGTGATTATGGAAAGCGCAGCCAGAACAAAAGGCTTCGAGGTTAGCTCAGAGACGAGCGGGACAAGTAAGGCTAAGAGATGGACGATCTTGCGCCCGCTTTCCGTCAAAGCAAATACACTTCGATGTTAGGCCTCTTAGAGAAATGAGAAGTAGATTTTCAGCTGTAGCCATGTCGCGATGGCAGTCACTAATGCTCCCGCGAGAACTTGCCAAGGAGTGTGCGCTTTTAGTTGCACTCTTGCCCACCCGACAGGGACGAGCAGGATAAAGAAAACTGCAGCCCACGCACCCATACTGTAAACTAGGGCGGTCGCAGGACCTGCGACTCCTGAAGCATGAACACTGATCTTCCATCGAAGCGTTATGAGCAGCATTATGATCGTGTTGCACGCGTAGCAGAGCATCAATGTGATGATTATGGTTGGGGCCCTCAACAACAATAAAGCGCCACTGCCGGCGAGGTAGCTGGCTGCTGCTCCAATGAACGGCCTTGTCCGTTCTTGCCTGTTTGAAACATCGAAATCCGAAATGAGGCCGCTTTTTGTAAGCTGATACATCATCACAAGTGGGACGGCGGTTCCAAATGTGATGCAGGTCGCCAATAGCAAGAGGAATGTTTGGTTGCTTTGCGGTGGGTAGAGCAGAATCAGAAATGTGAACGCCGCTGTTACGGCGGGGTTAAAGACGAGCGAGATTACTGAAGCTGATTTCTCAGGAGTCATTAGGCTCTTGACGCAATAAGATAACCGTCTTAGAAAGACCTTGGTACGATTAACCGGCCAAGGCCCGGGTCTGAGTGCACAGGACTTAGATCACTTGTCTAGGGTGACTTCGAATGTCTCTCTCACTTTAAGAACGCACCATTTGGAATCGAATCCTACGTTCCTCATGATGCGTATTCGCATTAGGTTCACAGCTTCATTATTCCTGTCTTCAACTTTGAAATCTACGATACCGTCCGCAGCAGCTTCCAACTGCTTGTATGCCCAGGAACTGTGAACATCTCCAGCGAGAATACTCGTGAATTGCGTTATGTGTCGGCGTTTCGCCATCGGGAAGACACGCGATAGCATGAGTTCAATCCAGTTCTTCTCCTCGTTGAATCGGTCCATATTTGAAGTGTTCTCGTCGATGATGAGGAATTCGGGGGCTGGTGGCTCGTGCGTCACTTCCTTTCCCATCCAAATGCTCATATCGGCCACCTTGAGCGAGTCGACAGCGAACTTCTCCTTGGACTTCTGGCCTGTGACTCCGGCTGTGTACATGTCAGTGATCCACAGTTGGTCTGTTTTTTCAAGGCTTTCAGGGTTTAGACCCAGAGTCGTCAGTCGTTCTCGTACTTCGGCTGGCGGGTGGGTATGGACTATGTAGCTGACCTTTCCTCCGCTCCTGAGCCAGCCTGCTGCGATTGTGATTGATGCGTTGTGCCATTGCGATGATGGGTCAAACTCTACCAAGAGATTAGACCCAGAGGGTACTGGACCGGTGGTTAGGTCTTCGATGAGTGGAATCCGCGGCATCGAAATCGGTCAGAGGTAACAGTCTTTTGCATTTTGGTTTTTCGTCTGGGTGTGGGGTCTACTGGTGCGCGCACGACTAAGATCACTCCCGGTGGGTTACCAAATTTAGAGGAAAGCCCGAGTTAGGAAAAAGTCATCACTAACGAGGGACCTGTTAGTGCACCCCAGCGTAGCCTTATGATTGTGCTTTTCTCTTATGCGCCTGGAGAAACGCTAAGCTCAGAGCCACTGAGACCATGATCACCATCCAACCAACCTGAAATTCAGGGACTGGTGGAGGGCCATTTTGGCAGGACTGATAACCTTCGGGAGTAATGTTCGTAAGATCGAAGAATATTTGGCCTGGGATGTAGCCGTTTGATTTAGGAGTTACATCAACCACTTTCACAGCTATGTTAGGCGCGTAGACGAAATTCACGGGCCCATACTCATTGTAATTGATCCAATAACTCACGGTATCACTCGTCACCGTCAAGCCTGGGTCTGTGAAAATCGGGTTAAGTACGCTTGGATAACTCGGATTATACTGAAAGTACTGGAACTGCAATGTATCCCCATAGAAGCCCGATTCAACCATAGGCCCCGTAAATGTGACCTGCACATTCGTGCATAGCCAATATGGAGGACTGAAACTGATCGAATAATCGGGGTCAGGGACCGCTGAATTAATCGTCGTGGATGCAAAGGATGATGTCGATGATGTCGTTGTCTGAGTCGAGGTTAGAGTCCCGGTCAGAGTTGAAGTTGAATTCGTTGTCGTTGAAGTTGTACTCGTTTGAGTAGAGTTTGTCGTTGATGTGGCGGATGATGTAGATGCCGTCGAAGACGAACTTGCAATTGTCGTATTAGATGACATACTACTTTGTCTTGACACTGTTGAGGTCGAATTTAGGAAACTCGTCGAATTAAGGAGACTTGTTGATGCATAGGTTGAATTCGCGTTCTGATCAATCCACGCAACGTTATACGCGTGCGAAACGCCTAGGGAATTAACACCGTAAGCCGCCGCCGTCTGATTGATTGTTAAATTGCCAAGTAACGAAAGCCCAATGAGAATAAGAACGATTGAAAGGAGACGGTTTGGGCTAGGCAACTCAACTCACGAGGCTTGAATCTAACTAGACCTTTCCCGACTGTGCAGCGCAGTTATTTAATCGGGTGGATGAATCATTCATCGAAGGCATCTTAAACTCCATACATGGGCCAGCTGAGGCCCACAAAATGAACTGCTTCCGACAATCATCAGGTGTTTGCTGAGCCGAGCATGGGAACTACGAGTTATTCAGATGCTACCAGCCCGGTAGGGCTCTTGCTTGTTCAGTGATGAACGCTCAGGTAAATCTAATATTCCAGATTTCCCCGATTCTGGCTGTGGATCGCATGCTAGCTAGCGAACTAAATGGGCTTAGGGTGTATGCAGCCGCAATGAAGATGATAGGCAACGTGGTTGATGAAATCATCGATCCTCAGGCTTACACACTAACCGACCTCGAGGTGAAACTTCAGAAAGACGCCGCGCGAACGATTTTTGGCGAAAGCTTCACGTTTGCAAGCCCAAAAGTCCGTGTCCCGGTGTCAACAGTCGACAAGATCGGCGACGGTATAATCTTGAAGTTCACCATAGATCAGCTGGAGGAACACATCCACAAGACCTGACATTCTGCAAATGTGGTGCACCAGCTCACTCCATGTACGTAGAACCAAACACGCAACCTGCCGAGTTCACTTTCAGCCTACTGCCTTAGTTCGACACTGACAACCTAGTTATTTTATCGATGCTACTTGGGGGGTGTGGACCATTTGGTCCTCATCTCAGCCACGGGGATTACCTTGGTTCGGCGACGTGGTCGGCGGGTCACTCTTCGCATCAGAAAGGCCATGTTCAAGCTCCTATCCAACCTTGCGGATAGTATGGAGACTAACATACCTGAGCTCTGTAAGATATTGATCCTTACAGGATCAATATTGGAATACATGCGGTTCGAGGACGACAAAAACCTAAAGCAATTTGCCTCTATCGCAAAAGCGGAAGGAAATCCGCTCAAGCCGCTATTATCGTCGTTCACGCGCACCCGAGCTAACTTCGTTATAGGGAGAGGCCGTAACAGGCCTCACTTAGAAGGATCCCAGCTGGTAAAGGTCAGACTCCCCCCAGTTCTTGTCCGCAGAATAGACCTATACGCCCACCTGACAAAAGCCAGCCGAAGCGCCATCTTAACCCGTTTCTTCGAGAAAGGTCTCATATGCTACATGAACAGCCAACGATCGCTAATGAAAGCCTTCGCAGCCGCTTTGCTTGACAAAGAACATGAACACAAACCTTCCTAAAGGATTTGGAGTTGTAACTTAAGGAGAGCTTTCGCTAAACCAAATTTATTAGTGCTTCACTGACAGTTGCACACAATGTTGGTTCACTCCTCTTTGCGCCGGACCGTTCCTGAAAATGTCGGTCAAAGGCCATTGTTGCTAATCAGTGTAAAGGGCTCGATCTGGTGGTTTCGAGCTTGATTATGATGCGATCCCTTCCGTGAAGATGGTTGACGAACCAAAATTGAAGCCCATATTTCCTTCTGATCAGTTCAGTAGGACGAGTGGAATCGTTCGGGTTTAGGGTTTGGGCTTCTCCTTCAATCCAATCACCCTTCGGTTTGCCGCGGGCTGATGACGGTGCGAAGCGAACTCTTGAGCTATTGCGAATGCGCCTAGCCTTTCCAGAGGTAGCAGGCGTCCAGATGTACAACTTTCCGCCTTCCTCAACGAACCAGACGGGTGACTTGACGCCTTGTCCATTTCGTTTGAACGTTTCGAGGGCTATGTATCGCTGTCCCTCGAATTGAGTCAAAGAGTCTCACCCGTTGTAAAACCGTAGGTTTGCTCTCCGATATTTAATGACTGATTCAAGTAAATGCAGACTTGTTGAGATAGTGCTATATCTGCAGTTACTGAAGTTGAACGCGTGCTTTGATTGGAACGAATCGGCGTCGGATTCAACCCTAATTTAAGCCCCGACATCATCGCTGGGTACGCTCACGTCGCCGAAGAAAGCAACTTCGATTCACTCTGGGTCCATGAGCATCCTTTCATCAGGGATGGAGTCACGATTCTTTCAAGTTGCATTTCAGTTACGAAGAGGTTGAAACTCGGTTCTGGATGCGTCAGCGTTGTGACAAGACACCCATTGTTGGCGAGCACAACTTTCGCGGTTTTAAACGAGATGTCCCATGGCAGAGCGATCATGGGCGTGGGCTTGGGTGGTTTTCCGTGGTTGCCGAAGATCGGGGTAAACGTCTTTCCCGTCAAGGAGACTAGACCGATGAAGCGAGTTACGGAATTCCTGACCATAGTGAATGGTTTACTGAACGGCGAAAGTGTTACGCTAGATGGAGAATTCTACAAAGTTAAAGACATTAAACTGGAAAACAAACCGGCGAAGCCCCCCATCTATCTTGCCACTTTCGGGCCACAATTACTTGCGTTATCGTCCCGGCTAGCGGAAGGCGTCATAATCTCCCCCGCCCTCATGACTACTGAAGTCACTACGCAGAAGGTGGAAACTGTCAGGCGAGCTGAGAAAACGGGCAAGGCCATCGATGTTGCTTCATACATACTCGCTAACGTTTCCAATGACGTGGCTAAGGCTGAGAAGGAGACGAAATCTTACTACTTTCTAGTTTATCAGGTGGCAGAAGTTTTCAGAGCAGAGGTCTTCGAACCCTACGATTTGGATGAGAAGGATCTAGTCGGCGTAAAGGAAGCATGGCGCAAAAAGGATCTTGCCGCTGCGGCCAAAGCCATGCCTGATGAAGTCCTAGAAGCCCTAACGCTAACTGGGACCCCTGATCGCTGCGTCGAGCGGTTGAAGGATTATCGCAAAGCAGGGGTTAACCTGCCAATCATCATGCCTATCGGTGACGTGAACACAGCAATCAAAACATTCGCACCGTAACCCCGGTAGAATGCCTTGCGCTCCGACTTTAGACTTGCAGCGCTCTCGCTTGTGCTTGCCGCGGTTCTCTGGACGATCGTGTTTATAGTTCGTCCTTTTGATTTCTGGGCCATGCTCGCCGCAGCCACGGTCATTCTGTTGATTATCGCGGTTCTTGTGTCTCGAGAGAAACTTGCACTGCACACCTCGATTTCACTGATCCTATACGGCATCGTGACTGCGGTTCTGTTGTATGGCCTATTTTACTTCGGATTCGAATTTACAAAGTCCAACCCGATCTTCAGCCAAGGAATTAGCCAGGTCTATGGCCTGAGATCGAACGAACCGCGCTGGCTCATAGCCGTGCTTTTGATTTTCCCGATTGGCCCTGGTGAGGAGTTGTATTGGCGAGGCTTAATTCAGCGCACATTCGGTGAGAAAAAGGGCTCGAACGTTGGACTGATTATCGCATCGCTCGCCTACGCTCTAGTTCACTTACCTACACTTAACCCGCCGCTAATTTTGACGGCGCTCATTGGAGGTTTAGTCTGGGGGAGCCTCTACAAGTTTACCAATAGCCTTGTCCCAGGGATCGTGTCCCACGTATTGTGGGATCTTATGATATTCGTTCTCCTTCCGTTCGCTTAACCGATGACCAGCCCTAGAGCCAAGAGGACGCCGAACAGAACTGACAGGGCCATTGTGGCCTGCGTCAACTTGACGTAATGGAGGGGGGAAGAGGCAGGTGTCGAGTAGAGTCGTAATTGGTATAAAAATAGTGGCAGCGTGAAGACCAAGAGTCCCGAGACCACGGGAATCAAGCGTGCAACGATCGCGCCCAAGACGATTAGATAGGATAATAGCGTGAGTAAGGCTGCGGTCACGATTGCGGCTTTTCTTCCAACAGTTACGGCGAAGCTTCTCTTTCCAGCCTTTGAGTATGGGTCGAAGAAGATTTGGTCGTGATTAATCAGGACACAGGCAGTGAGTAAGCCTGGTGGGATACCCATTAAGAGCGATAAAATCGAAACTGCGGTAGTTTGAACATAGTAGCTACCAACGACTGGAAGGAGCCCGAACGAAAGGAATACTCCAAATTCACTTAGGCCCAGGCCGCGATACCCCAGCCGAAGTGGGGGGGCTACGTGGAAGTACGCGAAGAATATGCCCACTAACCCCAAGACCAAGACGAATGGCCCGATCAGGTAGGCTAAGTAAAGTCCAATTGCAATCGCTGGTAGGAAGAAGCAGTAAGCCAAAAACTTCGCCCGTTTGAAAGTCATTAATCCCCTAGGTAAAACCTTCCAACCTCCAAAATCAGGCGGAAACATGTTGTTCGATAACACATCGACACCGCTTTCGAAATCGTAAACGTCATCAATTGCATTCGCGGCAAGATGAAGGAGAATGCTTGCCAACAGAACTAACCCGAATATCAGTGGGATGAAAATTCTCTGGGCCGACCATGCAAGTGCCGTCCCGACAAGCACCGGTGAGATAATTACGGGAAGAAACTGCGCTCGCGCTAGACGAAAGATCCGCCCTGAAGTCGAACTGGACATAGGTCGGTCAATATTCGCCAGATACCGGGCCTCAGCTCAAGGTGGTTTGGTAGGAGGTTTTCTACCCTTCAACCCCACGGCGATCAATAACAAACCAACAATGAACGCAAGCGCACCTGCCGCCGCCCAGAACGACGAGCCGGTCATGAAGCTGCCCGGCAGAACTCCAATCCCCTGAAGAAACCACACGGAACCCATAACCAGGATAATCAACCCAACTGGAATACACACTAACCTCATTCGCATCCTAACACCCTCCCTTACGTTTCACCTGTTCACGTTTCATGATTTTATTCCTTATGGCAAAATGTGGACACTTAGAAACCACGCAGACTAGTTGGAGAAACATGGATTAGAGTGCTGTATGAGGAGGCGAAGCTCTCAGGCGTGAGCCCAATTTTGGGTATGTGTGCGCGGTACTTCTCAATGTATCTTGAATCATGTGGCGGAGGCTTGCTGTTTACCGAGGCGTTCCCCGTGAGAACAATAACATCGCCACCTTCATCGTCTGCCTGGAAATTCACGGCCACTCTCGGGTTCCGTGAGATATTCTTGAGCTTGTGAGAGGTAGGCTGACTGTAAATGAGAATCGACTTCCCGTCCCAGTAGAACCACACAGGATTCGGTTGGGGGGTGCCGTTACACGATACCGTCGTCAACCAAATGACATCATCTTGTTGAAGACGTTTGGTGGCTTGAGATCCTAGCTTGGTTGTTAGGTCAATCATCTTCCATCGTTACACGTTAATGTTTTTTCTAGTATTAGTGCTTCTGGGATTGGCTGTGCGATCTGAACGTTCACCCGTTAGCCCTACCTATAGGCTAGCATAGAAAACAAAACAAACCAGTGTGTTCTAAGATAGCTCGTTGGAGTTGCGCATTGGAAGAGGAGTATGAGGGTTTCAAGTTTCGAGTGCTTTTCAACCGATATGGCTACACTCCACATCACGCAGAGCATTTTGTTGAGAATGGATACGAAAAGTTGCTCATGGCAGATCCACACATGCGACGGTCTATCATCATCTACAACATAGACAAGGAAGAGATAGAGTGGGAGTACCCCGTGAAGGGGGATGCAATATCTGCGAACCCTCATGTCGTAAGAATTCTGCCTGTAGACGTACCTGAGATTGGTGCCTCACGTGGGAGCGTCATGTTCGCGGACCGAAATAACGAGTGGAGCTTTGTTCAGATAAGTTCCGGTAATGTACAATGCAAACTCACTATGCCTGATGTGAAGTGGGCTCATGATATCCTTCTCTCGAAGAACAGGGACGGTTTCATAGTCACCGATTACTCAGCTCAATTCCTCAGCAAAATCGACTTCAAAGGGAATGTGATTTGGCGGCATGACGATTTCGGGCCTATGGCCAAACTATCCGTCGTAGAAGGGAAGACCTCGAGTAGCGTGCACTCAAACAGCTTCGGAGGGGACTACCTGGCCGTGAGGAATTCCATGCCTTACGGCGTATTTGAGATAAAGGATGAAGATGGAACAGTTGTGGAAAGCATACCTCGTGAACCAGGGACACTGAACAATTTCTGGTGCTACGCCCCCCATTCCGCATTTAGAAAAGGGATTGCCGAAGATGGCGGCAACTTGACGGTGATAGGTTTCGAAGCCGGGGGCGGCATTGTTGGGCTGGACCAGTGGCAGAGGCCCCGGTGGGGGGTGATGAAAGGCTTCACTGATGTGGGAGGCCCGAGGTACGTTCCCTCGCGTTACGGCCTAGCCGAAACGACGCATGTATTCCCAACCCTTGCAGGAGGCGTTGGAGCCATCGACTGGTCAGGCAACTACTCTTCCCGCGTACTGGAGATCGTAAAATGGCCAAGATCAAACTTGAGCTTCCTACTTGCTTGGGAGTTTGACCCTGGTGAAGGCTCGTTCCTCGACCCTCCAATAGATGTTATGGAATTCAACGAAATCGCTATCTCCGTGACTAATACGGGCGAGGCCTCGGTCACTGGGACGTTGTACGAAACGGCGTTACCAATTATTTTCAACAGTGATGTGAGAGGGAGTGGATGGTCGCCGATGTTGGCGTCGCTGGACGTGGGCGCAGGAGAGACACGCAGAGTTGAATTGCCTGCGAGAGGGCGAAGTTTTCTAAGACTATTCCTGAAGCGGTCCGACCTGCAAAAACCAACTAGCGTTAACATCGTCGTCTCGTATCAATAACCCATCTTCGTTTCTAACCTCGGAAGACATGCGCAGAAAACTTCAAGACTATTTGAAGTTAGGACGGGGCTAAAATGCTTGATGTTCTAAAGTTTGAAATTCCGTCTCCGACTGAGACGGCTTGTGATGTCACAGCTCGAAGCCGCAGTCTGGATTCGAACACTTCCAACTTCCACTTCCGACAGGAAGTAGGACACCAGATTCACATTTCTTACACTGTGGGAATCCACTCACATTTATGCTCACTGCCAATTAGCTCACCTCTGGAGTGTTTACTCGTAGATCAGTAAGCAGTTGCCTGAGCGGACTTCGCCGCGGAAACGCGTTGCGGGTGATACGAATACGAGTGGGTTCGTGGATGGGGTTACTTTGCTAGGCCAGTAAGGGTCGTAGGTGAAAGTGTGAGTCGGATAGGGGACCAGAATAGGACTCGCAGCGTAGTATGGGTATGGGTTTTGCTCAGAGTAGTATGGGTATGAGGTTTGCTGAGGGGGCGCGTACGGGTTGAACATAGGCTGTTGACATTGGCACATCATCTATTCGCCTAACAGCCAACCTTTGAAAATGCCCAAATAAGCGTATGTGGGGAATCGCGCCGCCATTTAGTTTCCTATGCCTAAGAGAAGAGGGACGAGACGTGACTTTGGCATATTGCAATATACTCAAGAACAATGCAACCTCTCTACGGGAAGCGTTTCTCGTAGGAAAAAGAGAGTAGGGAGGCTCATCCCCCTTCGACCGTTTCACGTTGGCTGACTGGTTTCGGGCTGTCTAGTATGGCCACACGTAGTAGCCGTACCATGGGTAGTAGTATGGGTAGGCAGGGGCGTAGTATGGAACTACCGCATACCCTGGATACCAGCCAGGTACTTTCATCTTCACAGTTTTCATCGCGGTATTCACCTCCTCCAATCTACACCTTAGTCGTATCTCTGCCTCACCGAGGCTGAGGAACCGTCAACACCGGTTCCAATAATGATTAGTAGTAAAAGTAGAAATCTGACCAACCACGGTCGAGGTTTACATGGAGACGACGACCCCGGCTGACTCCTTCGCTCCCTTGATTTCGGACAAAAAGGGATGCTTCATGGTGAAGCAAGTTCATATGAGGTCTGAAACATAAGGCTCGAGATGCTCATGCTAATTGTTCAGGTCTCGGACATTCATGCCGGCCCGGAGTTTCGGGAGGAGACTTTCCAGAAGGGCGTTGAGGAAATCAACGATCTCAACCCGGATATTCTCTTGGTTACTGGTGATCTGACGGAGAATGGCCTTCTCTCGCAGTATGAACGGGCGTCGGAACTAATGAAAGGGTTCACTTGCCGTTCGAAGATTTACACTAGCGGAAATCACGACTATCGAAATACGGGATATTTGCTGTTCAAGCACTTCTTCCCTTCTGCTCCCATAATCCGGAGGAAAGGGGTGACGATCACCGTCGTCAGCACTGCTAGGCCTGAACGAAATGATGGAGAAGCAGGTTACCGGCAGATAGTTTGGCTCGAGAAAAGCCTCGCGCATGAGAAGGGTTTCAAGCTTGTCATGATGCATCACCACCTAGTCCCCGTGCCGGATACGGGGCCAAATACCATTCCGATCCTGGACGCAGGAGACGTGCTGCGCGCTCTCGTCCGCTCGAAACCAGACTTGGTTGTGTGCGGTCACCGTCACAGG
>Ga0181521_10002255_pt1 | contig 23488 bp, 15 predicted proteins | sample PEATcosm2014_Bin_32_FD_119764 | JGI IMG/M metagenome (GOLD analysis project Ga0181521, IMG submission 119764) | Peatland microbial communities from MTU Mesocosm Facility, Houghton, MI, USA - PEATcosm2014_Bin02_60_metaG | ecosystem: Environmental > Terrestrial > Soil > Wetlands > Peat | place...
CTCTCTATCGGAATGCATCGTTCGACAATTTCCTGCTCGGCGAAAACCCCATCGGCCATCGCGACCTGGCCAACGTGCTGCTCACTGTGAAAGCCTTCTCGCGCGCGTTTCCCACCGACAAGCGGCCCGGCCTGCTGCTCATCGGCGATCCCGGCACCGGCAAGACGCACCTCGCCGTGGCTGCGCTGCGCATCCTGATCTCGCGTGGGTTCGAGGGCCTGTTCTTCGATTATCAAAACCTGCTCGACCGCATTCGCTCCGGATTCGATCAAGCCTCCGGCTCCGCCGACCGCGAGGCTTACCGTTTCGCGCTGGATGCCGAGGTGCTCTTGCTCGACGACCTGGGCGCGCATCGCGTCACCGATTGGGTCGAAGACACGGTCACCAGCATCATCACTTACCGTTGCAACAATCGCAAGCCGCTGATAGCCACTACCAACCTGCCGGACCCCGATGCGGGGAGCGTCATGATCGACCGGTCCGGGGTGCTGGGCAAGCCCGATTACAAAACGTCGCTCGCCGAACGTATCGGTTCGCGTGCCCGCTCGCGTCTATTTGAAATGTGCAAGGTCGTGCGTATGCCCCTGGTAGAGGATTATCGATTGCGCAGGTTCTCTTGATGCGCCTGCTCCTGTTGCTGGTGGCGTTTGCCGCAGCCCTGCCCGCCCCGGAGCCGCCCGATCCGCCCGAGTTCGTGCAAGCGGTGGAGTTCCCCTATTATCTCTATCCGCGCCCGCTCTGGGAGCGTGAGTTGGTCTGGCTTAAGGCCCTCGGCATCCGCACAGTCGCCTTCTCCATCCCATGGAACTGGCACCAGTTGGATAGCGACACTTACGATTTCACCGGCCAGACCAGCCCGCGCCGCGATCTGACCGGCTTTATTCGGCTGTTGCGCCGCCTCGAAATGCGTGCCTGGATACGCCCCTTGCCCCCGGTGAAAGGATGGCTCAACGGCGGTTATCCGGCAGGAGTCGCGCCCGATCGCAAGTCTGCCAGGCCTTGGCTGCACGAGTTGGAGAATTTGCTGGCGACTCAGACTGAAAAGCACGGCGGGCCGGTCGCCTTCATCGAGGGCAATACGGGCATGTTGGATGTCTCTGCGCCGCCCCCGCCGGTCATCGTGGTCTCCGCGCATGACGCCGCCGCGATGACACGAAGCCGCCAGGCGCTGGCCACCGCGCGCGGCTCCTTGCTCTGGGACGATGTCGAGGATGCGCTGTTCCCCGTCGGCTGGGAGAAGCCCGCCAGTCCGCTCTACCGGGCAGGCGCCGTCTCGCTGAATGGCGACGAGCGGCCTACCGTAGCGGCCCTGCGGCGCAACGCGGCCCTCCTGCGCCATTGGGCCGCGCTGCTGCCTGGCATGCGGCCCGAACGCGCGCACCCGGTGAGACTCGCCGCCGGCAAGCTCCCGCCTGGCGTCACCGCGGTGGAGCTGGTTTCGCGCGCGCCCGGCGTCGCATCCGCCGTCAGCATCGCCAACGAAAGCCGTAAGGATTTCCAGAGCCCCGTGCGCGCCTGGGATCCTTTCGCGAAACGCGCCGTCGACATCGAAAATGTCCATCTCGCGCCCCACGAAACTTTGTGGCTGCCCGTGAACGTGTCGCTGGGCGACCATGCGCTTTGCCGCGATTGTTCCGCATTTTCCAATGCGGAGCACATTGTCTACGCCACCGCGGAATTGCAAGCCATCGAATTCGAGAATGGCACGCTGGCCATGGAGTTCGCCGCGCCCGCGCCAGCGGAGGTCGTGCTGCAGTTCGCCCGAAAGCCCACCGGTCCGTACCTGGCGGGTGGCCATCCTATCGATTTCGATTATGACGAAAAGACCCTGCGCGCCCGCCTCAAGATCCCTCAGGGCAAAGGGCCTGCCAGCCTGGTGCGCGTGGCGTTGGCTATCGAGCCGCCGGATTCCTCCGCCTTCTTCGAGGACGCCAAACGCCTGATCGTCGGCCAGCCGAACCTCATTGCTACTTCCTACTCCTCGGAGGCGCTGGCGGATCGCTCGCGCCTCCGCATGCCGGATGGCTTCACCGCCAAGGCGACCAAAAAATCCCCCCTCGAAATCGATTATCTGGTGGATGTGCCCGCCGACGCCCTCCACGGCGACTGGACCGATCTGGCCATCGAGGCCGACGGCGTGCCGCTCGGCCGCGCACATCTGCAACTGTTCCGGCCTGCGTCGGTTCACCTCGCCGATGCCATCCGTCTGCATTTCGGCGCCGCGGAGCTCGCCGCGGAGCCTGCCATTATCCCCTTCGACGCCACCGCTGGGCGCCAGGTGGACGTGCACGTCCGCAACAACGCGCCCGAAATTCGGAGTTATCAGATTCATCCTGCGGGCGATGGCTTTCAGTTCCTTCCGCTACAGGCCGAGCTGAATTCCGGCGCGATCATGGATCGCGTTGTCGAGTTTCGCGTATTCCCCGACAACGCTGCTCCCGGCCTGCACGATTGGAATCTGCAATTCTCCGGCGGAACCAAGCTGGAGATTCCGGCGCGATTCCTGGTGATCCCGCGCGGCCGGGCGATCGCCTGGTCCGCCGACTTGGATAGCGACGGTTCGCCCGAGTGGATCCTGGAAAACCAAAAGGTGCGCGCGGTGTTTTCGGCGCAGGATGGCGGCCGCTGGCTCGAGTTCGTCTGGAAGGACTCCAGCCCGAACGGCCTGAACGTGCTGCCGGAGAACGGTGCACTCGCGGGCACCGGTCCGGTGGAAGTGCGGCCGGGCGATGGCACGCTCGAATTTAGCGGTAAAGACTGGAAGCGGACCGTGCGGCTCGCCGGCGCCGAAGACAAGCTCACCGTGGAACAGACTGCGCCTCTGGCCCCTGAGACCCTCGCAAGCGGCAAGCACAACGAAATCACCTTCCAGGTTGTACGCGAGTCGGCCACCCGGGCCGTCTACTCGTTGCAGAAGTGACCAAGGAGTAGAATTACAGTGCCCCGCACCCATCAGAGGTCATATCTTCTCCTTGGCCTCCTGTTAGCTGTCCTGGGAGATACGGCAGCTCAAGCCCCGCAGCAGTCTCCGGGCCAAAATGCCGCCGAGATGACCACGCACGACACTCCCGCTACCTTTCGCACCAAAGTCAATCTCGTGCAGGTCCCCGTAGTCGTGCGCGACAGCCAGAGGCGCGCCGTCGGCAATCTACGCAAAGAGGACTTCCAGGTCTTCGACAAAGGCAAGCCGCAGGATATCGCCACGTTTTCCATCGAGACTGGCAGCAAGCCGGCCACACTCGAAACTGCTACTCCGGCACCCGAGAAACCACCCGTCGGGGAGAGCAAGCTGCCCGCCACGCCCGACCATTTCGTCGCGTACCTCTTTGACGATGTACACCTGACTTTCTCCGATTTGGTGATCGTGCGCGATGCGGCCGAACGCCATCTGGAACAGTCGCTCGGACCTGCGGACCGCGCCGCGGTTTTCACGACCTCCGGCCGGACCACGCTCGATTTCACAGACGACCGTGCGAAGCTGCACGAGACGCTCTCGAAACTTCGCGCGCAACCCATCGCCCGCCCCCCCGGCAGCGAATGCCCGGACATCACTTATTACCAGGCGGATTTGATAGTGAACAAGAGCGATCCGAGCGCACTTCAGGCCGCGATGCAGGATGCGCTCGTTTGCATGCAACTGGATCCGCCAGACCCGCACTTGGCGCAACAGGCGGCGCAATCGGCAGCGCGCCGCATCTTGTCGGCCGGCGACACCGAAAGCCGCCTCTCGCTTGGTGTGGTCAAAGATGTGGTCCGGCGTCTCTCCACTATGCCTGGGCAGCGCAGCATCGTCCTCATCTCTCCCGGATTCCTCACGCTTGTGGATCTCCAACAGGACAAGACCGAGATCATGGACCGCGCCATACGATCCAATATCGTCATCAGTAGTCTGGACGCACGCGGTCTGTACACCGTTATTCCCGGTGGGGACGCCAGCCAGGCGGTCGAGACCGCCATGAAGACCCAATACCGGTCCGCCAGCGCTCAGGCCGACGAGGATGTGCTCGCCGAACTGGCCGATGGGACCGGCGGCGCATTCGTTCATAACAACAATGACCTGGCCGGAGGATTCAAACAGGTGGCCGCACGCCCGGAATTTGTCTATATGCTGGGCTTTTCGCCGCAGAACCTCAAACTCGACGGCAGCTTTCACGTGTTGAAGGTTACCCTGAAGGAACCTAACCAACTCAACATCCAAGCGCGCCGCGGTTATTACGCGCCCAAGCACAGCGCCGACCCGCAGGAGACCGCCAAAGAGGAAATACAAGAAGCGCTGTTCTCCAAAGAAGAATTGCGCGATTTTCCGGTTGCGCTGCGCACGCAGGTTTCCAAATCCGGTGATTCGAGCGTCCAACTCGCCGTGCTGGTGTGGGTGGGCGTGAAGGGCCTGCCTTTTCGAAAAGAGAATGGAAAAAACTCCGATGACCTTGCCGTCGTTTCCGCACTGTTTGACCACAATGGAAATCTCGTTATAGGGGCTCAAAAGAACGTCGAGATGCGCGTGCCGGATCAAACGCTGGAAAGTCGGTTGGGTTCGGGAATCATCGTAAGAAGCAACTTTGACGTAAAGCCAGGCAGTTACCGAATCCGGTTGGTGGTGCGGGACTCGGAAGGACAACTGATGGCAGCGGCGAATGGCGCTGTCGAGATTCCGTGAACTGTTACGCCTACCTCTAGTGATCCCCCGTCCGCCGCGAAGGAGTAGAATTGAATCCAATGCGTCGACCTGTTCACTGGCCGTATCTTTTCATTTGCCTCCTGTCTGCTGTGCAGGGAAGCGGACAAGCTCAAACCCCGCAGCAGCCTCCCGGCCAAAATGTAGCTGAGATGACCACCCACGATACGCCGGCGACCTTCCGCACCCGAGTCAATCTCGTACAGGTCCCGGTGGTCGTGCGCGATCGTGAGGGTCATGCCGTCGGCAACCTCCGCAAGGAAGACTTTCAGGTCTTCGATCAGGGCAAGCCGCAGGCGATCACCAATTTCACTGTGGACAAATCGGGCGGCCAGACGCCCAGCGCAGAAGCGACGCCCTCCGGAACCACTACGGCGCCCGCCGCACCCGCCACGGATGCGCCGCCGGCGGAAAGCCAAACAGCCGCCATGCCCGACCGCTTCGTGGCCTACTTATTCGACGATGTCCATCTGGTTCTTACCGATCTGATGCAGGTACGCAACGCCGCCGAGCGCCATCTAAACGATTCCCTGACCCCTACCGACCGTGTCGGCATCTTCACCACCTCAGGGCGGACCACCCTCGACTTCACCGACGATCGCGCAAAGGTGCATGAGACGCTCCTGCGCCTCCGTCCCCAACCGATCGCCCGGTCCACGAGCTCTGAATGCCCGGATATCGATTACTACCAGGCGGACTTGATCTTTAACAAGAATGATCCAACGGCGCTGCAAGCAGCTACACTCGAGGCTATTCTCTGTATGAGTCTCGACCCTACGGATCCCTCCTCCACGCAACAGGCGCAATCAATGAGTCGAACGACGGCGTCGCGTGTAATAAACGAAGGCGACGCGGAAACCCGCATCTCCCTCACCACCATCAGGGATGCGGTCCGTAGGATATCCACGATGCCCGGAAAACGGAGCATCATCCTCATCTCGCCTGGATTCCTCACGCTGTTTGATATCCAACAGGAGAAGACCGAGATCATCGACCGCGCTATACGCGCCAATGTCATCATTAGTTCCCTCAACGCGCGCGGCTTGTTTACCGTCGTCCCCGGCGGAGATGCCAGCCAGCAGGGGCCGCAGAGTCCAATCGCTGCGGCCATGAAGTCCCAATACTTGACCGCCAGCGTGTTGGCGGAGGAGGATGTGCTCGGCGAACTCGCCTATGGTACCGGCGGTGCATTCTTCCACAACAACAACGACCTGGTCGAAGGCTTCAAACGCGTGGCCGCGCGGCCCGAATATGTCTATGTGCTGGGATTCTCGCCCCAGAACCTCAAGCTGGACGGCCGCTTTCACTCGTTGAAAGTGACCCTCCAGAATGGCAACAAGCTGAACCTGCAAGCGCGCCGCGGTTATTACGCTCCCAAGCACATGGCCGACCCGGAGGAGACCGCCAAAGAAGAAATACAAGACGCGCTGTTCTCCAGGGAGGAATTGCGGGACATACCGGTCGAACTGCACACGCAGTTTTTCAAAGCCAGCGAATCGAGCGCCCAGCTCGCCGTGCTGGTTCGGGTGGATGTGAGGCGCCTGAAGTTCCGGAAAGAGAACGGCCGAAACTGCGACGATCTGGCGGTCGTATCCGCTCTGTTCGACCGCAATGGAAATCTCGTCACGGGGACTAACAAGAACATCGAGATGCGCTTGCGGGATCAAACGCTGGACCGGCTGGGCTCGGGCATCACCGTGAAAAGCAACTTCGACGTGAAGCCAGGCAGTTACGTGATCCGGTTGGTAGTGCGGGATTCGGAAGGACAACTCATGGCTGCGGCCAATGGCGCTGTCGAAATTCCGTGAACTAATGGGGCAGGCAAGTGGGGCAGGCACTTTCGCCTGCCAACTGTTTTTTTCTGTTAAGCGCGTCCACCTGCTCTTAGCACCCTCCTCCCACACATAAAGGAGTAGAATTAAATGGTTCCAACAGGCGGGCCGATGGCTAACGCGTGCGTTTTCCTGTTTGGCTATGGTGGCGGGCGCGGAAGGTCAAGCCCGGCAGCAGCCGGCAAAGCAGACTGCCGAAACGACCTCGCGCTACACGCCGGCTATTTCGGCGCCAAAGTCGATTCGATCCGCTTGGTGGCGCCGAACTCGGAAAGACAACCGATGGCGGCAGCCGGTGGCGCTGTCGAGATTTTCTGAATGGAGTTATAACATGAAGCTTCGCTGCATCCTACTGCCGATTGCCATGATCGGCTTGGCCGCCACCGCGGCCAAGGCGCAAGACTCTCAGGCCCCGCCCGGCTCCGTTGTCATCAAAACCGAGACGCGCGTGGTTCTGGTGGACACCGTCGTAACCGACAAGAAAGAAAACTACATCCGCGATCTTCAGGCCAAGGACTTCAAGGTCTGGGAAGACAACAAAGAACAGACCATCACCAGCTTTTCGTTCGAGGCGGATCCCAACTCTCCAAACAGCAATCAGAAACATTACTTGGTGCTTTTCTTCGACAACTCCACAATGGACTTCGGGGATCAGGCCCGCGCGCGCAAGGCCGCGGCGCAGTTCATCGACGCCAACACCGGTCCGAACCGACTGATCGCCATCGTCAATTTTGGCGGTAGCATCAGTCTCGCGCAGAACTTCACATCCAATGCCGAAAGGCTGAAGCAAGTTGTCAGCGGCGTGAAGTTCTCGTCGGTTTCGCCCAATGAGCCGGTGGAAGTCGCGTCCAACGCGGCCACCGCCATCCCCTCGTTGGGCAAGGCTGAGGCACAATTCGGCGTGTGGGACGAGCTGCTTGCCCTGCGGAGCATGGCCAAGCTTCTGGCGCCCATCCCCGGACGCAAAATCTTCGTAATGTTCACGTCCGGTTTCCCACTGAAGCCCGATATTATGTCGGAGCTGACCGCGGTGATTAACGAGTGCAACAAGGCAAACGTGGCGGTCTACCCGATCGATGTCCGCGGACTCGCCACCGGTGTCACTGCGGGGCCGGGTGGCGCATCTCTTCGGTCCCCTTCCAGCTCTCAGCCGGTTGTGCTGCTCCCGGCTGCTTTTGGCATGGCGAATTCGTTCTTCCAGCACGGCGGAGGAGCGGGTGGCGGTGGCGGCGGAGGAGGCGGTAGAGGCGGCGGTACCGGCAGTGGCACGGGCGGTGGCACGGGTGGCGGGACCGGAGGCGGTAAAGGCGGAGGGACCGGTGGCGGAACCGGCGGCGGGTCTGGCGGCGGGTCTGGCGGCGGTAAAGGCGGCGGAACCAGCGGCGGTGGTGGTACGACCCTGAACCCGTACACCAATAATCCATACAATCAGTCGCGGGTGATCGTTCCCACCCTCCCAACGACTACGGCCACCAATCAGCAAGTCCTCTATGCGCTGGCAGCCGGTACGGGCGGTTTCGTCATTTCCAACACCAACGACCTTCTGGGCGGCCTGCAGAAAATCGCCCAGGAGCAAAATCAGTTTTACTTGCTGGGCTACTCCGCGGGCGAATCTCCGGAAGGAAGTTGCCACACCCTTAAGGTCAAAGTTGACCGCCCGGGAACCAACCTGCGCGCGCGGAGCGGATATTGCAATGTCAAACCGGTTGACGTGCTGGCCGGAAACGCGACCGAAAAAGACCTTGAGAATCGCATTGCCGGCACGGCGCCGGGAGTGTCCGGCGGCAGCATGGAAGCTCCTTTCTTCTATACATCGGCCAACACTGCCCGCGTCGATGTGGTCATGGAAGTCCCTTCCGAAAGCATCAAATTCGAAAAGTCCCATGGAAAATTCCTCGCGGAATTGAATATCCTGACCATCGCTTACCGCCCCGACGGAACTGTGGCGGCCCGCTTCAGCGATACTAAGAAGATCGAGGTGGAGAGCAAGAAGGAATTGCCGGGCTTCACGCAGCAGCCCTACCACTATGACAACCAGCTCGACATCGCCTCCGGCCAGTACACTTTGAAGGCCGTATTCAGCTCCGGCGGCGCCAGCTTTGGAAAGCTGGAAGTTCCGCTGACCATCGAGCCTTATGACAGCAAGCAATTCGGCATGAGCGATATGGCCTTTAGCAAAGAACTGCATAAAGTATCCTCTATAGGTTCCGACCTCGATGCGGTGCTGCTCGAGGGCCGCACACCCTTGGTGGCTCTGGGATATGAATTCACCCCCTCGGGAGCGAACCGTTTCAAGAAAACGGACACCGTCGCACTTTATGCGGAGGTCTACGAGCCGCACATTCTGGACGCAACGCCGCCCGTGGTGGGGGTTCAGCTACGCGTGCTGGACCGCAAGACTAAGGAGGCTAAGCAAGACTCCGGAATGTTAGGTGTGAACAACGAGATCCGCGCCGGTAATCCCGTGATTCCCGTCGGACTCAAACTGCCGACCGATAAGCTCGCTCCCGGCTCGTACAGTCTCGAGTTAAAGGCGGTAGATTCGGCCGGCAACACCAAGGTGCGTGTGAGAGACTTCGACCTGGAGTAGCATGGCTGGGCAGGCTCCCCAGCCTGCCCATTTCTGTCGAGCTACAAAGGTGGCGCAGACATTTTCGCCTGCCAACCTAGTTTGCGTCTGCCGCGCGAAGCCCCCCCGTCTGCGAAAATAAACCTTCCGGATGCGCGCGCTTTTTCACTCCCTGCGGCCCCTGTATAACCCCATTGGATTCGGCGCCGCCGACTTTATCGTGCTGGCTTGGACTGGGCTGCTGGTTCTGCTCCTGCTAGCTACGCTCCGTACCGAACCCGCCGTGCGCGCCTTCGCAAGCCGAAGTCGCTGGTGCATGCTCACGGTCGCATGCCTGCCGATCGCCCTGCGCCTGGCGCTACTCCCTCAGGCGCCCGTCCCGGCCCCTCGCACTCCCGACGACTTCAGCTTCGCGTTGCTCGGCGATACGTTGGCGCACTTTCGCCTGGCCAATCCCCCGCATCCCATGCACCGCTTCTTCGAAACCAACTTCGTTTTACAGGAACCTACCTATAGCTCTATCTATCCGCCCGGCCAGGGAATCGCGCTAGCCTTCGGCCAAGTCGTCTTTGGGATGCAATGGGCAGGCGTCCTGCTTTGTGCAGGCGCGTTTTGCGGCCTCTGCTATTGGATGCTGCGGGGGTGGACCACTCCCACGGCGGCGCTGGCAGGCGGTATCCTGGCGCTCTTCGTCTGCGGACCCTTGCAGTACTGGATGAACACCTATTGGGGTGGATCGCTGGCCGCCGCCGGTGGATGCCTGATCTTCGGATCGTTGCCGCGGTTGCGCGCGCAAGCCCGCCATCGGGACGCCCTCCTGCTGGGTCTGGGCCTGGCCATCGAGGGGCTCACGCGGCCCTTCGAGACATTACTGATATCGTTGGCCGCCGCCATTTTCCTGATGGCAGCTTTTTGGCATAGATGGCGTCTGTTGGCGCGCATCGTAGCGGCCGCGATGGCCGTCGGGCTGCCAGCCATCGCGCTCACGTTTCTCCACAACCGCCAGGTCACGGGCCATTGGACGACCCTGCCCTACATGCTGAGCCAGTATCAATACGGCGTCCCCGCCACCTTCACCTTTCAACCCAACCCTACGCCGCACCGCCCACTGACACAGGAACAGCAAACGGATTACGACTTACAGCTTGTGATACATGGCAATTCGCCCGACTCGTTTGCGGCGTTCTTGGACCGCCTCGGACAGCGCGTGCGTTTCTATCGTTACTTCTTTCCCGTGCCTCTCTTGCTCGCATTGTCTGCGTTCTTAGTATCCATGCGCCAGCCCCGCTTTTTCTGGGTCGCCCTGACCCTGGCGATTGTGGGCCTAGGCGCGAACTTCTACCCGTACTTCTATCCTCACTACATCGCTGGCGCCACCTGCCTCTTCATTCTGGTTGGTGTGACCTCGCTCCGGCAGCTCAGCCGATGGAGTCCGCAGGCTGCCCGCTTGATCTTCCTGCTGTGCGCCGTGGAATTCCTGTTTTGGTACGGATTGCATATGCTTGCCGGGTGGGGACCGGCGCTGGCCTTGACAGACGCATACGAGAGCTGGGACTACGTCAATCACGGCGACCCTGAAAACCGCCTGGCCATCGATCGCCAGCTTGGCCAGGCGCCCGGCAAGCAGCTCGTCTTCATTCGTTATGCGCCGCGCCACAGGCTCGACCAGTGGGTGTATAACGCGGCCGATATTAACGGCTCCCGCGTAGTTCGCGCGCTGGATCTGGGTCCCTCGGAAAACGAGAAACTGCAGCGCTACTATCCGGACCGCGCCTGCTGGCTCCTGGAGCCCGATGCGCAGCCGCCGCGTCTGACACCGTATCAACCGCCGCCCGTCCCCACCATCCCTTCGCCTCCTCGGGCGCCGAAGAACAAGTCGCCCTTTGAAGAAGTGCCACAGTGAGTTTCTAGTCATTTTTCAAGATGAACGAAATAGCTGGGGTCATTTGAGAATATGCCCGAGACGCGAGTGAGTGTGGCCCATGAGGCCCCGTCGAGGATGGACCTGCAGTCACGTGAACAATACCTGGAGCCCGTTCGGGAGGAGTATTGGAACGCGGATAAAAAGCGCTGGCCGCGGCTGTTGAACGAGGCCAGCAGCTTCCCTCATCGCTACAGACAGGCGGGCGCATAGGCTGCGGCGGAACTGGAATTCGGGTGTACCCCGCCGCTGTACCAGAAGATTCCGGTAAAGGTGGTCTCGGAGTGGGACAGCGGGGAGGTGGGCAACCTGCAAGCCGGCGCTGCAGGTGGCACCGCGCTAAGGTCGTGCGCTTGGCTCGCGAACCCGGAACCGTTCCACTTTGCCGCGCTTTTATGGGATGCCCGGTACTTACTCCCAGCGCAGCGCCCGTACGGGATCGATTGTGGTCGCACGGCGGGCCGGAAGATAGCCGGATAAGACGGCGACGGCTACGATACCCAGTGCGGCGACCGCCATGGTCAGGAGATCGGTCGGTTGGATGCCAAAGAGTTGGGCTTGGATCAAGCGCGTGGCGGCCCAGGCGGCGCAGAGACCGACGGCGACCCCGATTATGGCCAGCGTCAGCACTTCGCGCATCACCATCCAGACGACCAGTCCGCTATCCGCGCCGAGGGCCATGCGGATGCCGATCTCCCTGGTGCGCCGCGCCACCATGAACGCCATCACGCCGTAAAGGCCGAGCGCCGCGAGCAGAGTGGCCAACGAGCCGAAAACGCTGGAGAGCGTCGCCAACATACGCTGCACGAAAAGCGAAATTTCGACTTGATCGTCCAGCGAGCGCAGGTCGTACATGGGCACGGCCGGATCGACTTCGCGTACCACCTGGCGCATGGTATTGAAGATGCCGGTGGGGTCGCCGTATGCGCGCACGTACACCGTCATACCGGTCACGAAGTTAATTTGCGTATACGGGATGTATAGCTCGTCGGGAACCTCGTCCTGCATGCTCTCATACCTGGTGTCGCCGGCCACGCCGACGATTTCGATATCCATCTTGGTCCCCGGATCGATCCCCATGCCTACATGGCGGCCGAGTGGGTTGGCGCCGCCAAAGTAACGGCTCGCGAACTTCTGGTTGACGATGCCGACCTTGGGCGCTCCCTTCGCGTCTTTGATGGTGAAATCGCGTCCCAACAGAATCGGAATCTTCAGCGTGGCAAAGAAATCCGGCGAGCAGTATTGCATGTGCGGGTCGGGCGGATCGCCTTGTTTGGGCGTGTAGCCTTCGATGGTCACCCAGTTGTCCCATTCGTTGTCCTGGAGCACCGGGACGACAGCCACAGTGCTGGACTCGACGCCGGGGACGGTTTTCAGACGATCCGTCAGGCGGCGGTAATAGTCCACGGCCCAGGGAACATCGTAGCGGCTCAGGGTTGGTTCGACGCCGAACGCGAGCAGGTTTTTGACCTCGAAGCCGGGGTTCAAACCCTTTAGGTGTTGCAGGCTCTGGAGGAACAGTCCAGCGCCAATCATCAACAGGAGAGACAGCGCCACCTGGCACACAACGAGGCTCTGACGGAGCGTCACGGAACTGCCCGGCAGCACGGCGGCCGCCTGATCTTTGAGGGTGTTGGCAAGCTGCGGGCGGGTGGACTGCAGGGCAGGGACGAGTCCGAAGATCACTCCCGCCAGCACGGAGACTAGCGAGGTGAAGCCGAGGACGGCGAAATCGGGAGTGCTGGAGAGCGAGAGCGGCGTTCTGCCGGAAGGCAGAAAACCGATGAGAGCCTGATCGATGAGCACAGCCAGACCTATGCCCAGCGCGCCTCCGGCCGCGGAGAGCACCAGGCTTTCGACCAGCAACTGGCGCACGAGCCGGCCGCGGCTGGCACCCAGCGCGAGGCGCACGGCGATCTCTTTCTGGCGGGCGGAGGCGCGCGCGATCAGCAGGTTCGCGAGATTCGAACAGGCGATGAGGAGCACCAGGGCCACGATCGCCATGAGGGCCAGAAGTGGTTTGGAGTAGGTATCGCGCAGGTTGGAACGGCCTCTCGAGCCGGGCATGACCTGCATCGACATCTTCAGAAACTCTCGTTTCACGAAAGGCGAGGCTTTGGCAAACGGCTGCTGCTGCACCTCCATTTCCAGGATCTGATGGAACAACGGCTGCAAACCGGCCTGGGCTTTTTCGATGGCGATGCCGGGCTTCAGGCGGCCGAAAACCTCCACCCAACGGAAACGGCGGTCGTTGAGCCGGCTGTAGTCTGTGCGCGGCAGAATATCGTCCATGGTGATGGGGACGCGGATCTGCGGCGCATAACCCGGCTCGACGCCGTCGAAGCCTGCCTGGCTCACGCCAATGATGGTGAGCGGATAACCGTTGACGACGATTTTCTTGCCGACGATTTTCTGGTCGCCGCCGAATCGTGCTTTCCAATACACATAGCTGAGGACTGCGAGGGGATGGCCGCCTTGGTTGAGGTCGTCGGAAGCGTTGAAGACCCGCCCGATGACGGCACCGATTCCGAGGACCGGGAAATAGTTTCCAGAGACCTCCTCGCCCGCCACCAGCTCGGTTCGGCCCTCAAACGTGAGGCTCATGGTGGTGCCGTGGCTGCAGAACATCCCGCCGAAAACCAGGTTCTTTCCGCGGATGTCCTGATACATCGGATAGGAGAGCTTGTCGCGGCCATTGTTGCCGCCGTAGTGACGGCCCCGCCCGGCCAGCATCACCAGTTGCTCGGGGTTCTTGACCGGCAGCGGTTGCAGGATGAGCTGATGGATCAGGGTGAAGATGGCGGTATTGGCGCCGATCCCCAGAGCCAGGGACAGCACGGCCACAGCGCTGAACAAAGGCGATTTCCGGAGCGTCCGGAACGCGTAACGGAGGTCTTGCGGGAAAGCTGCCATCGAACGTTATACTGTGGCGGGCGAAAAAGGTTACTGAGGGATGCCATGAAACAACCGTGACAAGTTGGATCTGGATGTGTGCGATGTGGGGCGGGTAATCCTGCTTGCGGACACGCTTTCCTGCGCATCCAAGCCGGCCTGAAAAACCGGCTGCAGCCAAGATTGGCTGCCTTGCAAAGGCTCTGGTGGTCGTAGAATGGCAGCATATGCCACGTCGCATGACTCCGCTCTTCCTGCTGGCCGCCGCGCTGGCGTTCTCCGGTGAGTTCAACTACCAGAAGCCGCCGCAGGAGATATTGGATGTGCTCAATGCTCCCCCTTCTCCGCTGATCTCCGTGAACCCATCGCGGGATTACGCCATTTTGATGCAACCGCTGCGGTACCCGCCGATCGCCGAAGTCGCGCAGCCGATGCTGCGTCTGGCGGGCCTGCGCATCGACATCCATACGAACGGTCCGCATCTGCCGCCTTACGCCATTTCTTACGCGATCAAGCGGCTCGCGGACGCCTCTGAGATTGCCGTGTCCGTGCCCGCCAATGCGAAGCTGGGCGCGCCGGTCTGGAGCCCCGATGGCAAGCAGTTCGCCTTCACAGACACGGGCGCCCATGGCATCGATCTGTGGATCGGGAATACCGCCAGCGGTCACACGCGGCGCATCGCCGGCGTTCGCTTGAATGCGACGATCAGTCAACCTATCGCGTGGCTTTCCGACAGCCGTACGCTGGTGTTGCGCCTGGTCCCCGAACACCGCGGCTCACCACCGGCTGAATCCATGGTTCCAGCCGGTCCGCACGTGCAGGAGAGTTCCGGCCGGTCCGGCCCGGTGGTTACGTATGAAGACATGCTGAGCACTCCGCATGACGAGGATCTGTTCGATTACTACTGCACGGCGCAACTCGCGTACCTGGATAGCACAACCGGGAAAGTGACGCCGTTGGGCAAGCCCGGCATCTTCGAGACCGTGGCGCCTTCGCCCGATGGCCGGCATCTGCTGGTCGCGCGTGTCCACAAGCCCTATTCGTACCTGCATCCTATTTTCCGTTTCCCGGAGGTGGTGGAAGTGTGGGACCGCGCCGCCCAGAAAGTGTACGAGTTGGCCGATTTGCCGCTCGCCGACCGCATTCCGACGGAAGGCGTGCGCACCGGCCCGCGGGCGTATGAGTGGCGCGCGGACGAGCCGGCCACGCTCCTATGGGTGGAGGCGCTGGATGGAGGCAACCCCAAGGAGAAAGCGCCGCACCGCGATCGCATTCTTACACTGGCCGCGCCGTTCCAGGGGCAGCCTCGCGAAGTCTTCGAGACGGTCGAGCGCTTCCGGGACATACAGGAGCTGGCGAAGGACTCCAAGGCGCTGGTCACCGATTACGAGCGCGACAAGCGTTGGGCGCGCACCATCGAGATCGACTTGAACAAGCCCAATGCAGAAGGCCGCGTGATCTTCAGCCGCAATGTGCAGGATCGGTATCATGACCCCGGCCGTCCCGTGATGGCACGTCTGCCCAACGGCCGCGAAGTAATCTTGCAGAACGGCGACGATGTCTACCTGACGGCGGAAGGCGCCAGTCCGTCCGGCGAACATCCGTTTCTGGACCGCTTCAATCTCGCCACGCAAAAATCCGAGCGCGTGTTTCAGTCCGCGAAAGGCGGCTATGAAACCGTGGTCGCCGTTCTGAACGACAGCGGCACGCGCCTGCTGACGCGACGCGAGAGCGCGGCGGAGCCTCCCAACTACTACATTCGCGCGGGCGAAGCGATCACGCCGCTCACCAAGATCGCGGACCCCACTCCGCAGGTGCGCGGCATACGGAAACAGATCGTGACGTACAGCCGGGAGGATGGCGTGCCGCTGTCGTTGACCCTCTATCTGCCGCCGGATTACAAGGAAGGCACGCGCTTGCCTGCGCTCCTCTGGGCGTATCCGCTCGAATACAACGATGCGAACACGGCTGGTCAGGTCAGCGGATCGGCGGATCGCTTCACCGTTTTCAGCGGCCCGAATCTGCACCTGCTTTTCCTGCTGCACGGATACGCGATTCTGGACAATGCGGCTATGCCGGTGATCGGCGATCCCGAAACCGTGAACAACACGTATGTCCAGCAGATCGTCATGGACGCCAAGGCGGCGATAGACAAAGCGGTCGAGATGGGCGTTGTCGACCGCGACCGGGTCGGCGTGGGTGGACATAGCTACGGCGCCTTTATGACCGCCAATTTGCTGGCGCACTCGGATTTGTTCCATGCCGGCGCGGCGGAAAGCGGCGCCTACAATCGCACACTCACGCCTTTCGGGTTTCAAACCGAACGCCGTACCTATTGGGAAGCGCAGGACGTTTATCTGCGGATGTCGCCGTTCATGATTGCCGATAAAATCAAGACGCCGCTGCTGCTCATTCACGGCGAGGCGGACAACAACACGGGCACGTTCCCGATACAGTCCGAGCGGCTCTATCAGGCGATTCGTGGCAACGGCGGAACGGCTCGCCTGGTGATGCTGCCACTGGAGTCGCATGGCTACGGCGGCCGCGAATCGGTCGAACACGTGTTGTGGGAGGAACTGAACTGGTTTGATCGGTATTTGAAGAAGCCGTAAAGGCCACCACCAACCCTGCGATTGCCGCCGCGCGCCGGAATCGATTATGATGCAAATGGTTGTTCGAGGAGGGTCCATGGATAAGATGTGGCGGATGGTCCTGTCAGTCGTAGGCGCCGCTGGTGTCTGCCTGGCTGGCGACGCCGGCGCCCCACCGGCAACGTACGCCAAAGACGTGGCGCCGATCATGTTCCGGCGCTGCTCGGAGTGCCATCGTCCCGGAGAGGCCGCCCCCATGTCGCTGCTCAGCTACAAAGAGGTGCGCCCGTGGGCCAAGGCCATCCGCGAGAAGGTGCTGGAGCATAGCATGCCGCCCTGGCTGGCGGATCCGGCCTTCGGCCATTTTTCGAACGACCGCCGGCTCACCCAGAAGGAGATCGAGACCATCGTGGCCTGGGTCGATGCGGGCGCGCCAGCCGGCGACGATAACGACCTGCCGCCCGTGCCGAAATTCGAGCAGGGTTGGACCATCGGCAAGCCGGATGTGGTGATCTCGCTGGAACAGCCCGTGGACGTTCCCGCCACCGGCGTAGTTCCGTACCGCTACATCACGGTGCCCACGAATTTCACCGAGGACCGGTGGGTCCAGGCGGCCGAGATTCGGCCTGGCAACCGGGCGGTGGTGCATCATGTGATCGTGTTCGCGATGGACAGCGCCGGCGGCGCGCACACGGGCGGCGAGAGCACGGGCGGCGAGCGCACATCCGAACGCGGGCGCGACTGGTTAAGCGCCAAGCTGTGCGGATTCGCTCCGGGCGAACAGCCCAAGATCTATCCGGCCGGGACTGCCAAGCTGCTCAAGGCCGGCTCGAAGCTCATTTTCCAGTTGCACTACACGCCCAACGGCAAACCGGCTACCGACCTGACGTCCATCGGCCTGATCTTCGCGCGGAGCCCGGTCGAGCACACGGCGCTCAGCGGTACCGCCACGAATTTCCGTCTGGCCATACCGCCCGGCGATCCCAACTACGAGGTGCACTCCACCTGGACTGCGCCGCAGGACGTGCGCATCCTGGACTTGATGCCGCACATGCATTTTCGCGGCAAGGATTTCACCTACACCGCGGTTTATCCGGACGGGCGTTCGGAGATCGTGCTGCATGTGCCCAAGTACAACTTCAACTGGCAATTGGTCTACCGCTTAAAGGAGCCCTTGTTCCTGCGCAAGGGCGCGCGCCTGGATTGCGTGGCGCACTTCGATAACTCACCCAACAATCCGGCGAACCCCGATCCCAAGAAGGAGGTCCGCTGGGGACCGCAGACCTGGGAAGAGATGATGATTGGCTGGTTCGATTACACTCTGGATGGGGCTAAGCTATCGGCCCAGGCCACTCATTGATGGTCATGGCTCCGATGGAGCCGCGCGCGTCGGCAATCGGTTCTTCGATATCGTCTAAGGAACCACTTTGAGCCGAACGCTTTGGGTCGCGCTATGCCCCGCGCCGTCTTCGGCGATCAACTTGTACTCCGTGTCCTGGCGCGGCGCCACCTGCAGGCAATAGCTTAGCGCGGGATGCAGTTCTTCGACCGCAGGCTCCAGGCGGACACTCTTTGCGCCGTTTACGCCAAAGCAGAGACTCGCCTGCTCTCCACGCCGGATCACGCCTGGAGAGGCATAAAAATCGAGAATCTTGAGATTGCCGCCGCCAAGCATGTCCAGGGTCTTCCGGGCGTCTTGAGCTGCCTTCTCCGCCCGCGCCCGCTCGGCGTCCCGCGCACTGCTCCAGCGTGAGTAAAAGATCCAGCCGTCGTAAAGCACGGCTGCGAGCGTGGCGACGGCCAGATAGGGCAGCGCGCGGCGTAGGTTGGACACCATGCAACTCGCTCACACTCCGCGAAAGAAGAACGCATCCCGCACGGTAGGCGGCCCCTCCACGAAGATTTCTTCTTCAGCCCGAAGCCCCGACGGCAGATCCAGAACAGAGTCATCCAGAAGCTGCACCTTGTGCTTAGCGAGGACCGCGGCGATCTTCTGCTTCAGGTTCTCCAGCTTCGCAAAGACTTCCTCGCCCAGGGCGCGCCGGCATTGTTCACCAATATCGACAGGCTCGTCAGTCTCGACGTCGATAGGGACGGACGGCGGATCGGGGGCCGAGGTGCTGCCATCCTCGAATTCCGCATAGTCGCCAATACAAACGGCGGCGATAGGCGCAGCCAGGGAGATTGCCACAGTGCAGCCACGCCAGCCTTTGCCTCGAACCCTCGTTGTAATCAACTCATCGACGTCCGGGTCCTCAGACTCCTCCCAGTTCTCGATTTCGGTTTCGAACTCGAATTCGTTGCCGTGCGGGGAAACGAAGAATACGTGATAGGACTGGAAGTCGCGGTCGAGGGGTGGTTCGTCTTCCTCGTCCTCATCCCAACGCGTGTCGCTTTCTTCTTCGGTCTGCCAGCGCAGTGACGCGCCGGAGATCTTTCGCAAGTCCCGTTCCAGCCCGTCGCGGATGTCATGGAAGTACGACTCATCGGTGTCAAACTCTTCGATGACGCCATCGGGCCAGCACATCTTGATGACGGCGGCCACGCCCTTGGAAATTGTGATCGCGCCCATCTATTTCATCATGTCAGAATGTACGGCCTTCAGAATTGCCACGCCGATCTGCCCATTCAGGTTCTCGTCCGGTGAGGGCGTATCGCCGCCGCCGAACCATACCGCTAACCGGCCGTCCAACAGTTCGATAGCAGGGTCGCAGATCACCTTGCTGTTCCAGGGCTGGCCGCCCTCGAAAACCGTGGGCAATTTCTCCCAATGCACGCCATCGGTGGAACGCGCCATCCCCAGGCGCCGGTTCTGCTGCGCGTCGCGGCCGGTATACAGCATCCAGTAATAGCCGTGCGCGATCCATACGGCCGGCTCGCCAAGCGCCATCTCGTCGAAGGCGCCGTATTTGCCGAGCTCCAGAATGGGGTTGGTTCGCAGCTTCTCCCAATGCTCGCCATCCCGCGAGCGCGCAACGCCCAGGCGCTGCCGCCGCGCGCGATCCTGCCCGAGGTAAAACAGGTAAATATACTGGCGGACTTCCAGTACATACGGATCCGCGATCCCACATTCGTCCCAGCTTCCGCGCGGCCCGAAATCCATCACCGGAAATCGCGCCTTCTTCCATTCACGGCCGTCGGCGGAGCGGGCCAGACCCAGCCGCGGCGTTTCTTTCCGTCCAGCCTGATACCAATACCAGAACGCGCCTTCGTGAAACAAGGCCACGCCGTTGGCCGCGATATAGTCCCCCTCTCCGGCCTGCGGCTCGGGCGCCAACACAGCGCCCTCTTTCTTCCATACCAGCCCGTCTGTGGAAGTGGCCAGCCCGGTACGCCAAGCCCGCCCATCGAAACCGGAATAGAAGTTGTAATAGACGCCGGCGTGGCGTACCAGTGAGGGGTTCAAGGCATCGTGCGAGTCCCAATCGCCCTGGCTGCCGTGCCGCAAAACCGGCGCGTCTCGTGGTTCCCACGTGTAGCTTATCTCAGGCTCGGCTGGGTTCAACTCAGGAAGCCGGAAATCGGTGTAGCGGCCGCACCCGACCGCGAGGAGACAGAGCGCCGGCACCAGTCCCGCGCGGGCGTGGGGACTGCGCCGGTCGGCGAGTTTCATGGAATAGGGATGCGCACCTTGAGCCCGGCTCCGCGCCCCGGCCGCGATTCCAGCGTCATCTCGGCATTCAACTCGCGCGCCCGCCGCTTGACGCTGGCCGGCCCCAGCCGCAGCAATTCCAGCTCGTCCAGCGAATAAACGCCGCTGAAATGGAAGCCGCGGCCGTTGTCGTCGACCGAGATCTCCAGCAGCTTTCCCGCCCGCTCGACGGCAACCGCCACGCGCGTGGCGGCCGCGTGCTTCAAAACGTTATGCAGCGCTTCTCGGAGCATCTGGATCACCATCGAAGCCGTCTCCTCAGGGAGCTTCAACGGGCCCTCTCCGCCCACGAACGTCACCGGGATGCCGCTCTCCTTCTGAAAGTTCTCGCAAACCCTGCGCCCCGACGCGTACAGGTTGGCGCCCTGCAGCTCCAGCGGGCGCATGCTGCGGACAAAGGCGCGGAGTTCCTTCACCTGCTGCTGCGCCAGGCTCTGCAAGTCCTGCAAGTCGTCCATACCAGCGCGGAAATCCCGCTCCAGGAGTTTGCGCACGATCTCGAGTCGCATCTGCAGGCTGATGAAGCTTTGCAGGGGGCCGTCGTGGAAATCGGAGGCGATCCGCTGCCGTTCGGTCTCGGTCGCGCGGCGGGCCTCCTCCTTGGCCTCGCTGGCCTGCAGGGCCTGCGACCGGATCGTGGATTCCAGCCGCCTCTTGTAAACCGCAAACGCATAGGCCAGCACTCCCGCCACTGCCGTGGTACGCCGGAGCCCGATTACGTACGGCGATTGCACGACCGCACAGAAGATCGCGCTTACTCCAACCACCAGCAGCACCTCTCGCGGGCTGTACAGGGCTACCGCCTCCGCCGCCAGGTAGAGGTAATAAATCACTGGAAGCCAGAGAGGCGATCCGATTCCCGAGCTCACTAGCACAAGAAAAAAGACCGAGTCTCCAAACAGAACGAGCAAGGCGAACGCCCCATCGTGAGTGCGCTTTCGGAGGGGAATTAGCAGCCCGCATGCCAGGAACAGGCCGGAGACCGCCAGCGACCACGGCGTAGGGTGGGGAGCCAGCAGCAGTCCGCTGGCCAAGGCAGCGGCGGCGAACAGAACCCGCACCCAAGGAAGATAGCGCCTCCAAGAGGCCGCGGGCGAAGCCATCTCACCTGGCACGGGCGCCCATCATGCGGCTAACGCCGATATAGAAACAATGTGTGGCTGCGGCCCTCACCGTCATCGTCGATATCTTCCACTTTCGCCGGGGTCCAACCCCGGAATTCGAAATCGTGCGCGACGACACGCGCTCCCTTCTTCAACTGCCGCTCCAGCAATGGCTGCACTTTGTCGTTGGAGGCCGGCAGCAGGTATACGGTGACCAGATCGGCGGAGCTGTAGTCCTGCTTCAGAATGTCGCCATTTACGATGTTCGCGCTCTTTTCCAATCCGAGCTTGCGGATGCGCTCTATGCTCTGCCTGTACAGGTCTTTGTCCAGTTCCACGCCGACAGCGTTCGCCTGAAACTTCTGGGCCGCCAGGATGACGATGCGCCCATCGCCGCTGCCCAGATCGAACATCTTTTCGCCCGGTTTCAGACCTCCCAATTCCAGCATTTTCAAGACAACGGCTTCCGGAGTTGGATAGTACGGCGCCAGTTTTTCGCCGTTCTGTGCCCAGGCCGCCGCAATACCTAAGTAAGCAATCAGGACACAGGGGCTTCGCATCGGATGGCCCGGCGTCCGGGCTGATTTTGAGTGTAACAGGAAATACCGTCGGCGAGCACCACTTACTCTTGGTTAATCCTTGGGGCTCGCCGCCGCTAGCAGCAATAGAGGGCGCGCCCGGCGGCTTCCACGTTACCCGTTGCGGCACGCACATTTGTTATCGTAGGCCCATGCGATTTCTGATCGTTCTTATCATCCTCATCATGGGCTTGACGGGCTTGACGGCGCCGCTGCTGGCGCAGCCCGCGGACGTCCAAACCGTAACACTTGTAAATGGCATGAAAATCCTGATTCAGGAAGACCATAATATCCCGAACGTGGCTATGTACTTTTTCTTCCGTATCGGATCGCGAAATGAACATCCCGGCACGACCGGACTGTCGCACTTTTTCGAGCACATGATGTTCAACGGTGCCAAGAAGTACGGTCCCAAGCAGTTCGACGTCGAGATGGAGAAGAGCGGCGGCAACAACAACGCCTACACCACCGAGGACACCACGGTCTACACCGATTGGTTCCCGCGGTCCGCGCTGGAGCTCATGATGGACATGGAGGCGGATCGCATACGCGACCTGAGCTTCGATCCGAAGATGGTCGAGTCCGAGCGCGGCGTGGTCTACTCCGAGCGGCGGCTCTCGGTGGACAACAGCAATTTCGGCGTGCTGTTCGAGCAGCTCGGCGCGGCGGCGTTCATCGCGCACCCCTATCACTGGCCGGTGATCGGCTGGCCCTCGGATATCGAATCCTGGACCATGGACGATTTGAAGGCGCATTTCCGCATGGGATATGCGCCGAACAACTGCGTCATGGTGGTAGTCGGCGATGCCCCGGCTGCGGATGTCATCGGATTAGCCAGGAAGTATCTGGAGCCGATTCCCAGGCAGGAACCGCCGCCTCCGGTGCGCACTAAGGAGCCCGCGCAGCTCGGGGAGAGACGCGTGGTGGTGCGGAAGCCGGCGCAACTTCCCATCGAGATGGTGGCGTATCACGTTCCGGAGACGAAGGACCCCGACGACGCGCCGCTGGATGTGATGGAGACGCTGCTGGTTCACGGGCAAAGCTCGCGGCTGTACAACCGGCTGGTCGATAAGGAGCAACTGGTGCTTTCTGTGAACGCGTTTCGCCAGCCGGCGCTCGATCCCGGCCTTCTGATTTTCACACTCCAACCGCGCAGCGGCATTGAGCCGGCGCGGGCGGAGAAGGCTCTGTTCGAAGAGCTGCAGCGCATCGGAAACGAGCCGCTTTCCCCGCAAGAATTGCGCAAGGCCAAGAACCAGTTGCTGGCGGATCATTACCGGGAATTGAAGACCATCGCGGGAAGGGCCAATCTGCTGGGCGTCTACGAGGTCTATTACGGAGACTACAAGAAACTGTTCTCGGTCGAAGCCACTATCGAAGCGGTGACGGCGGCGGACGTCCAACGGGTCGCGCACCAGTACCTGCAGGAGAATAATCGCACGGTGGCGACGCTGATCCCCGAAGCCAAACCGGAACCGCCGGCAGGTCCGGCGAAGGAGAACCGCCAATGACCGCCCGATTGGGTCTCGCTTTGATATTGGCTTGCGCCTGCCTGCCGGGACAGGTGAAGCTGCCTCCTTATACCCGGCAAGTGCTGCCCAACGGCGTGGTGGTCGACCTGATGTCCCGCCCGGGAGTGCCGCTGGTGGGCATTCGGATCCTCGTGAAGGGCGGC
>Ga0181521_10002257_pt1 | contig 23482 bp, 17 predicted proteins | sample PEATcosm2014_Bin_32_FD_119764 | JGI IMG/M metagenome (GOLD analysis project Ga0181521, IMG submission 119764) | Peatland microbial communities from MTU Mesocosm Facility, Houghton, MI, USA - PEATcosm2014_Bin02_60_metaG | ecosystem: Environmental > Terrestrial > Soil > Wetlands > Peat | place...
ATTCTCGAACCACCCACCATGCGTCCTCTGCGTCTCCTGGAGGCGTCCAAATGACGTTATCCACAGGCATTTCGCGGAGTTCCCGCACCAATGCCGCACTTTTCGCCAAAGATCAACGGTCAGCCTGTTGCCGATTCTCGGACGCCCCGTCCGTGGCGGACCCGGCCGGCGCGCGCCCCGGACGGGCCAGCGTGGCAAGCGCGGCCCTCCTGTGCCGGTTTCGCCCGGCATGGCTGTTGCTTTGGCCGGGCGCATGCGTTTTGCATTTCGATACGTCATCTCCTGCCATGTCGTGCTGCTTCTGTGTCTTGTCCGATCGCCGGCCGCAGCGGCCTGGTCGCTGGCGCTGGCCGGTCGAGTGGAAAGCGTGGCAGCCGCCGGGGATCGAGTGGCCGCCGTGCGCGACGGAACGGTCATCCTGTTGCGCGAGGACGGCACGCCTTTGGGACGGGTGGAGGATGTTGAGACGCCGCCTGCGCATCACAAGACGCGCGCCAGTGCCCGCGACGAGGAGGACGTCCTCGATTTCTTGGGCATAGATGAGAGCGAGCAGGACAGCGCCTGGGTCGAAGATCAACTGGACGACGAGAGCACGCTGTCTGAACGCCGTACCGTGCGCGGAGGACAGGCTGGCCACAGCCTGGCCCGCGCGGGTCTCGCTCCCGCAATCGCGGCTGCGGAACAGGATATCTGGATGGCGACCGGGACTGGCCTCTGGCGCTTGCCGGCCGAAGGCGATCTCGTGCGCGTCGCTGGCCGCGACCTGAGCGGGGCGTTGTTGGCGGCTGGGTCTGGCCGCCAAGTGCTCCTGGCTCAGGGGAATCAAATCTGGCTCGCGTCCGAATCGGAGGGCACTCGCCGCTTGCTCGCCACTATCGCGACCGTCCAGCATGTGGCGTTCTCGTTCTCCGGCCAGCGCATGGCATGGGCCAACCGCAGCCAGGTCACGTGGAGCGACGGCATCGACGAAAGACCCAGTCAGGCCTTGCCCTTGCCTGAACCCGTCTCTGACCTGAGGTTCTGCGGCGAGACTCTGTTGCTCCTGTCGCATAGCGGCCTGGCGGTCCTGTCTCCCGAAGGTGTTCCCGAGCGACGCTCGGCGCAGCTCGCCGCGCGACGCCTGGCTTGTTCCCCCGATGGCGTCGGTCCATGGCTGGCAAGCGGGCCGGACCTGCTCGTCTCATACGACGACGGGCGCACATGGTCGCCGCTGCCCCTTCCGCGCGGCGTGCGCGCCCTAGCCGCCGCGGTAGGAAATCGCTGTCTGTGGCTGGCGACCGACAAGGGGCTCTACTGCTCTTCGCCGGATGAGCCAATGGCAAGCGAGCCGGCAAGTAACGCCGAAACTCGGTCTGCCCCGCGCCCAGCCGGACCGCGCGCAGCAGCTTGGTGGGCGGCATGGCTGCCCCGCCTGACGGTACGAGCCGGCGCTGCTTTTGCTCCCGGCAGGCGCGAATATCAGACCGTCGCCCTTGCCAGCTTCCCGCTCGATGCGCCACGGACGCGGGTCTTGCTGGTAGCTGACAACGACGAAGCCCCTTCACCACCCGTGCCCCGGCCCGTCGATCTGAGCATTCCGGCAGACGCCGAGGCGGACTGCCTGGACGTGGCGCGTGCCAAGGCGGTGGCGCTGGCCCTGGTGGAGCCAGAACGGGGTCGGTCGTATGTGGAGCGGGCGCGCCACGCAGCGTGGCTGCCGGAGATTCGCTTGCGCATGGATCGGCGTCTTGGACGCAGTGAGTCCTTGGATCAGCCTTCCACCTCCACTGCCATCACTTCCCCTCTTGGGGTGGACACCATAGATGACGTACGATACGAAGCGCGAGTCACCTGGGATCTGGCCAGGCTGATCTTCAACAGCGACGAACTCGCAGCCCAAGCACAGACGATACACATGGCTGAAATCAGACGCGACATCGAGGTCACGCTGAGCCGGCTCTACTTCGAGCGACGGCGTCTCGGGCTGGAGCGGCTGCCGATTGGCTCAGGGGAGCGAAGCCAATTATTGCGGCGGGAACTGCGTGTGCGTGAGATCGAATCCGAACTGGACGCACTATCCGGCGGTGCCTTCTCGCAATGCACGGCCGGCCGGACGTCCGCGCAAGGAGACCCATGACGGAGGATTTGCGCCGCCATCCACGGATCAGCGTCGATGTCCAGGCCAACGTGCGGACCACCGACGGCCGCAAGCTGCCCGCACGCACGCGCGACCTCTCCCGCTCCGGCATGTGCCTCATCACCACCAGCTCGCTCGCCCAGCGCGACGAATTGCTCATCGATCTCATCCTGCTCTTCGGCCCATCCTCCGCCTCCGAGCCGTTGCCGCTGCGGGCCCGCGTGGTGTGGTGCACGCCCATCTCACAGGCCTTCCAGGTGGGCGCCATGTTCGAGAAGCTGAGCACGACCGAGCAGTCGTTTCTCGACATGTTCCTGCGCTACCTCGATGGAAGCATCCTGCCCGCCGGGGCCGAGGCCGAGTCAGTGGACGAGTCGTCAGAAGCCGAGCCAGAGCAAGTCGAACCTGCGCCGGAAATCAAAGACGATCCGTTCCGACGCTGATGCGTGCGCTTTCTACCGCGCCGATCGGTTGATGATGGCGGCGGCCACCCGCGCGCCGTCCAGCGCGGAGCTGACGATGCCGCCCGCGTAGCCAGCACCCTCGCCGGCTGGATACAGGCCCGCGAGTGCCGGAGATTCAAACGTCGTGGGATCGCGCAGGATGCGAACCGGGGCGCTGGTGCGGGTCTCGGCCGCGACCAGCAGGGCCTGTTCGTGAAGAAATCCGGGCAACCGGCGGCCGATGGCGGACAGGCCTTCGCGCAAGGACTCGGTAATGAAGCCAGGGAAGACATCATCCAATCTCGCATGTTCCACGCCGGGGCGGTAACTCGACTCGGGCAGACGGTCGCTCGGGCGGCGAGCCAGAAAATCGACTGCCTGCTCCGCTGGAGCACGAAAGCTGCCGCCGCCGCGCTCGAATGCCGCCGCTTCGATGCGGCGTTGGAAGTCGATTCCTGCCAGAACGCCGTTGGCCTCCGGTCCGAAATCAGAACCAGCCACAGTCACCACCAGGGCCGCGTTGGCAAAGGGCGAGTTGCGCTTGGCCAGGCTCATGCCGTTGACCACCAGGCCGTTCACCTCGGTGGACGCAGGCACGATCCAGCCGCCGGGACACATGCAGAAGCTGTACACGCCGCGGCCCGCGCCCGAGGCGTGCACCTCGTAGAACGCGGGTGGCAGCAGTGGGTGCCCGGCGGCGCGACCGTACTGGAGGCCATCAATCAACGATTGCGGGTGCTCGATGCGCACCCCCACGGCAATATCCTTGCGTTGCAGGGCCACATGGGCTGCCTCAGCCCATGTGTAGACGTCGCGGGCCGAGTGGCCGGGCGCCAGCACGACCAGGTCAGCGGGAATTTCCCCCGCGCTGGTGCGGACCGCGCGGATTCGTCCTTGCTCTTCGCGCACACCAAGAAAAGCGCAGTCGAAGTGATAACACACGCCCAGACCCTGCAGCCGGGCGCGCAGCGCCTCCAGCAACTTGGGCAAGCGATTCGATCCGATGTGCGGCCGCGCCTCGACCTCGATGTCGGCCGGCGCGCCCAGCGCGACAAAATCGGCCAGCACGTCGGCGACCGCTGCCCGATCCTTGCACCGCGTGTGGAGCTTGCCGTCGGAGTAGGTGCCCGCACCGCCTTCGCCGAAACAGTAATTGGATTCGGGGTTGAGTTGTCCGCGGTGAAGGCGGGCGATGTCGGCTCGTCGCGGCCCCACCGGCTTGCCGCGCTCGATGATGGTCGCGGCCACGCCGGCTTCGGCCAGGCGCAAGGCTGCCCAGGCTCCCGCAGGGCCGGAGCCCACAATCACCACGCGAGGAACTGGAACAGTGATAGGCCACGACGGACGCGTCGATCGCGACGGGGCCGCGCTCAGGCTCTCACCGGCCTGAGCGACCTCGATCCGCATGCGATAGCCGAGTCGCCGCTGCTTGCGGGCGTCAAGCGAACGGCGCACGACACGAAACTCGCCGACGCGTGTTTCCGCCCACCCCAAAGCATGGGCCACCACAGTCTTCAAAGGATCGTCCAGCGCTTGCAGTGGAACGAAGATGTCGACGATCTCGCTCATGAGCTTCGAGGAACAAACGCGTTTACGTTACGAAAGATCATGCACCCGTGCCACGCGCAAGGATTTTCTTTCTTGACTGGAGCACGATCGCGCCATAAGAATTTCCGGATCGACCCAAAAGAGATCGTTCCTGGCCCGCTGCTGGCGGGCCCGTGAACTCGGCCGGATTGCCTAGGTCGTCACAGAAATCCACAAGTCGCGCGGATTCGCCTTGTTGTCTCAAATCGCTCAAAAGCCAAAGCGTCGCGCCGTCGCTGTCTTCGCCGGCGCCATGGCTTTCCCTGCGGCCATTCCCGCCCGCATGCCTGCGCACACGGATAGCCACGCGCCCGCGGTTGCGCTGGTCTCGACCGAGCAAACCGAGCGAGGCATGCCGAGTGAGGAGTGTCTGGCCAACACCATCTGCGCGGTCAAGGACCGCGTGCGCTGGCGCGCGCCCGCGTGGAAAGCAGAGTTCTGCCAGAAGGTCGCTCACGCCGTTCTGGAATCCAGCGAGCGCTATCAGGTGCCGCCGGCTCTCATCCTGGCCGTGATGATCAACGAGAGCGATATGAACGAGGCCACCTTTCGCACCACTGCGCGCGAGGGAGCCGTCTATGCAAAAGACGGCGGCCTGATGGGAATCCGTTGCATCGTCGACAAGCGAGGCCGTTGTGGCAACGGACACGTGCGGGGCATGACGTGGAAGGAAGTCATGGACCCGGCGACCAACATCGCCCTCGGCGCGCGCGAATTGGCCCACTATCGCGATGGCGGGGGCGTGGCCAAGGTGACCGTGCGCACGCGCGACGACAAGGGCCAGTTCGTGGTTCGCCAGAAGTACGTCGCTTGCCCCCACAAGAATCACGCCTACTGGGCCCACTACAACCACGGCCCTCTTTACATCGATCACGGGCCGGCCCGGCACTATCCCCATCGCATCGGCGTGCTGTACTACGCGTTGGCGCGAACCATGGGTGTCGACACCACCGAGGTCACCACCACCCGTCTCACGGTGAACGATCCCGGCCGACGCCCGCGCACCTTCGATCATCCCGTAGAGGCGCGCTACCAGAAGCTCTGTCAGGCCATTCGTGATTCCAAGTCGGCGTGCACGGGCGTGACCACCGCCGCTCTCCACTAAATTCGCCTCTCCGAGATCCGTCGCTGGCTGGGCGACGAGCTTCCGAAAAACCGTACTACGTCTTCGGGGTGAGCGTCACCTTCTGCGCCACCACGACCGGCTCGCCGCCAAAGGGCGGGAACTTCCAGCGCATCGCCGCGGTCTGAAAACATGATGTCATGTCGGCATCGACGGACGGCCTGACGTTGACCTCCTTGACCGCGCCCGTGGACTTGACGGTCAATTCGACGACCAGCGCCAGTCCCATCTGGTACTGGAGCGCGGAGTTTCTCTTGAGCGCACGCTCGTAGCACACCTGCATGGCCTGTGCATGCTGCTTGACCACGCGACTCGCGTCTTGCGGCTTGAGGTCGCCCTTGCCAATGGCGAGTCCGTCCCCGTCAGCGCCCACGCGCTTCTGTTTGCGGAGGTCAGCGATCAGGTTGAGGATCTCGGGGTCATTGAGTTGCAGACGATTGGGGTTCCCCGCAGCCTCGGCGATCTGGTGTTTGAGGTCGGCGACCTGACTCTTGAGCCCGCTCACTTCGCCCTTGCACTCCACCACCTTGTCGTTGGCCTGGTTGAGCCGGCGAAGCATCTCCTCGTTGTCTCCTCCCTTGCATGCGGAAACCCAACAAAAGCCCGCGCCGACGAGCAAGAATTTAGTCAGGCACCTATTCATTGAGTGTTCTTTCCAGAAGATGCGTCCGCCGACGGCCCGGCGCCCGCTGTCGCCCGGGTCAGCGCAGCTTGGCTTCCTCGTCGGAGAACTCGACCTTGCCGCTGTAGTTCGCACCCTTGCCGCGCAGCCAGAACTCGGTGCGCGCCAGCACGCGACTACCGCGCTCGATGGTCATGCTGTATTTCTTGTTGGTCTCGAAGTCGGGCTTGGCCACCTCGATACTCGAGGCGAAGATCCGGCTGCCCTTTTCGCGCATGTACTGCTCGTCGCCCGCCACGTAGCGCTGGGACCCGGGGCCGATCTCCCAGAACTTGACGGTGATCTCGTTGTCGTTGAGCGGCTGGGCGAAAAACGCGATGTACTCGATCTTCCACACCGCATGATCGGCGCCCTTTTCCTCCTTGGGCCAGACCTTGTCGATCGATTGGCTGCGCACAGCGGCGATGAATGCCCCCTGCGAGGCAAAGCGCGTGGGGAGCCGGTTGGCTGTGATGATGATTCTTCCCTTGAAAACGTCTTCTGGCTTCGCCGCCTGGGCCCCGGTCGTGAACAAAAGGAAGCAGAGAATGGTCGCTGGAACTCGGTACAACTTGGACATCGCGGTCCTCGTGCGGTGGGTTGCTTGGCTGTTCACTTTAGCCGCTTTTTGGTTCGGACGCTGGGGGTTTTTTGACGACGCAGCTCACCCTGGTACCGTGCTGGTTGATGCTACAGGCTGGTGAGCCTTGCCCCGCGTGCGCCCCGACCAACATGTCGACAGGGGGTGCTGGCGGTGTGTGTGTCAGCGCCGACTACACGAGCGCTCTGGCCGAAGCGCGGTCCTTGGCTGCGGCGGATGGCCGGACGGCGGCTTCCCTTGACGTCTTGCTCGGCCTGCTGCGAGCTGGCGGCGCGGCTGCGCGCTTGCTGGGCGAGCGTGGCATTGGCGCGACGAAGATCGAGGCAGTCGCCCCCAAGTTGCACTGCGAGGCGAATCTCGATCTGGCCGCGCTCGAATGCGAAGCGCGGGGCATCGCCCAGAGAGTGGGCGCCCATCAGACGTCCTCGCTCCATCTTCTGCTGGCGGTCCTGCGCCTGGGCGGATCAGGCACCGAGGCATTGCGACGAACCAGCCACGACCCGGGAAAAGTCAGAGCCCTCGTCCTGCGCGCTCTCACTGGTCCGGGACCTTCGGCCGATCGACGAACCGAGCGCGCACCGCCAGGACAAGCCGTGGGCGCTGCAGAGGAACACCAGCGTAATCCTGGGGGTGTAGCGCAGGCGGAGGCAATTCCATCCACCCGGGAGAAGATCCCAGAGCCGACCCTGGTCTCGCCGGAGCAGTCCTCGTGCGTGACGCCGGAGGAATCCGGCTGGGAACTCCTGCCGCTGGAGTCGCCGCGCACGCCGGTTCTGCACCGGGAGCGCGAGGTGGGCCGCGTGCTGGATCTTCTACAAGCCAAAACCGCGCGCGTGATCGCCATCGTGGGTGAGCCCGGCTCCGGCCGAACCGCACTGCTGGCGGCGCTCTCCGCTGCATCGGCGGAGAAGCCGCTCGCGCCTGCCGGAGATCTCGGCGCGCTGCCCTCGCCCGGCGCCCTCTTGCAGTCCCTTCACCGGCGCGCGCCGCTGTCGTCCCCCATCGTGCTCGACGGGGCGGCATGGCTGGGTCCCGAAGGCAGCGATGGGCCTCTGCAACTCCTATGCACGATGAATGCGGGCCGCCGATGGGTCATGACCATGACCCCCGCTGATGTGAGACGCATCGAACTTGCCGCGCCCGATCTCGCGACCAGCCTGGAAACTGTCCTGCTGCCATCGCTTTCGCCCTCGGTTCTGCTGGAAATCGTGGAAGCTGGCCTCGAAGCCATGGCGGAAACCACCGGCGTGGGCTTTGCGCCCGAGGTGTGCGCCGCCCTGGTGCGTTTGGCGCCTCGCTATCCCAGCGAGCGAGCGCAGCCCGGTCGCGCCCTGGTCATCGCCGAGGTCGCCACGGCCCGCGCCGCCCGTCTCGGCCAAAATATGGTCGGCGAAACCGGCGTGGCCGAGGTGGTGGCCGCCGCCGCCGCGGTTCCGGCCAGCCAACTCCTGCGCAACGACGATGATCGCTTTCGCAACCTGGAAGATCGCCTGCGCGCGCGGGTGGTGGGACACGACGAGGCTCGCAGCAGGATCGCCGCGGCGTTGCGGCGAAGCTATGCGGGATTCCGCGGCCACCGGCCCCTGGCCTCGTTCCTCCTGCTCGGCCCGACCGGCGTGGGCAAGACGGAAACGGCGCGCGCCATTGCCGAGGCGCTGTTCGACGGCGAGTCGGCCCTGGTGCGCATCGATCTGTCGGAATACAGCGAGCCCCACGCCGTGGCGCGCCTCATCGGTTCGCCTCCCGGTTATGTGGGTCACGAGAGCGGTGGACAGCTTACCGAATCGATTCGCCGCCGGCCGGCCTCGGTGGTGCTGTTCGACGAGATCGAGAAGGCGCACCGAGAGGTGCAACTCGTTCTCCTGCAGATTCTCGAAGACGGGCGCCTCACCGATGGTCGCGGTCGCACCGTCGATTTCTCGGCCAGCGCCATCGTGATGACCTCGAACCTGGGCAGCGAGTGCTACCGTCGTAGCCGGGTGCCTGCCGTATCGACCATCCAGGCGTTGGCGCGCTCGCGCCTGCCCCCCGAGCTGTGGAATCGCATCGACGAGGTCCTCTGCTATGCTCCGCTGGCCGAGTCGGAACTGGGCGCTATCGTCGCGCGCATCGCGGTCGAATCCAGCCGTCGGCTGGACGCCGAACGCGGCATCTCCTTTGAAATCGACGCCAGCGTCGTGGCCCAGGTCCTCCAGTCCGAGCCCGATCGCAGCCTGGGAGCGCGCCCCTTGCGCCGCGCTTTCGAGCGGCTGGTGGAGAGTCCGCTGGCCACCGAGATCGTGTCGGGGCGCTTGCGGCGCGGAAGCCGGCTAGGGTTGCATTGCGACGCCAGCGGTCGGCTGCAGACCACCTGCCTGGCATAGGCGCGTGGGGAGCCCGCCGGCTCCGCCGGCGGCGCACCATCGCGGGAGGGCATGGGAACCCTTTCAGGGTTCCCATATTCGACGCCGGTACTACTTGGCGTACAGCCCGCGCTCGCGGATGTAGTCGAGCACGCTGCGGGGAACCAGCCCGTCCACGGTTTCACCGGCACGCAGCCGTGAACGAATCTCGGTCGAGCTGACCGCTGGCATGGCGACAGCCGACCTTCCTGCAAGACCACCGCGCCCCACAACCAACAGACGCACCGAGCGCCGTAACTCCTCCGCCCCGTACCACAACGGCAATTCGGGCTCCAGGTCCGCGCCGATGACCAGCAGAAATTCATGCTCCGGGTGACGCGCCTGAAGGCCCTTGATGGTCAGGAGGGTCGGGCTCTCCTCTCCGCCCAGCTGAGCCTCGACGTCGCTGACACGCACGCGCGAACCCAAAGCAGCGGCTGCCAGTTCGCACATGCGCAGGCGATCGGCAAACGCCAGCAACGCCTTGTCAAAAGGATGTTTCCAGCAAGGCACGAACCACAACTCGTCCACTGCGGCCGTTTCCAGCACGTAGAGCGCGACCAACTGGTGCCCGACATGCGGCGGATTGAAGCTGCCGCCGAAGATTGCCACCCGCATGGGGTGAACCTACCTCAGATTGTCGTCGGCCGGGAGATCCAGAAACGGCGTCATGGGTAGAGCAAGAACGGCTGCCGCTGCTCCGAGAATTGACGCTGGGCCGGCAACCAGGTCGCCTCCAGCTCCGCCAGCAGCTGGCCACGTTCGATGCCAGTGCGAATGGCATCGCTGCCGGTGAGAAGATCGATGGCCATCCGGTCCGACACGAACTCATAGGGTTCGCTGCGCCAGCGAAAGGCCTCACCGCAAACAGCGAACAATTCGCGCAAGATGGCGACGCCGCAGCGATAGGGCTCGAAAAGTACGCGATCAGTGACGTGAACCTGGATCCCGCCGCAGACCCGGCCGGCGAACTTGTGAAAGGTGGGGCGGAACCACAGCGGACGAAAGACCACACCGCTAAGTCTGTGGCTGGCCAGCCGTTCGGCCAGGCGAGGCCCGTCGACGAATGGCGCGCCAATGATCTCGAAGGGCCGGGTGGTGCCCCTGCCCTCGGACACGTTGGTGCCCTCGATGAGGCAAAGGCCGGGGTAGACGAACGCCGTGTCCACAGTGGGCATGTTGGGCGACGGCATGACCCAGGGCAGAGCAGTCGCATCGAAGAAGTCGCGACGCCGCCAGCCCCGCATGGGCACCACGGTCAGGTCCAGATCGAGAGGTGCGGCGAAGCGTGGCCCGCCCCACGGAATCCCGGCCCGCACCAGTTGCGCGACCTCGGCGATGGTCAGACCGTGACGGACCGGCAACGACGCCAGGCCCACGAAGGATTCGTACCCCGGTGCGACCTCCCCGCCTTCAATGGCGCTGCCGCCGATGGGATTGGGCCGATCAAGGACCACCACGGCCACGCCAGCACGGGCCGCAGCCTGCATGCTGAGCGCCATGGTCCAGATGAAGGTGTAGTAGCGGCTGCCGATGTCCTGCAGGTCGACGAGCAAGACGTCGCTGTCGGCCAGAGCCTCCTGGCTCGGCTGCAGCGATTCCAGCGATTGGCCGTAGAGGCTGCTGACCGCTATCCCGCTGGGCCCATCGCGCCCGCCATCGACGCTGACCATGTCCTGCGCCTCGCCCCGCACACCGTGCTCGGGCCCGAACAGGCGCACCGGACGCACGCCAGCCGCCACGAGACGATCAACCACGTGGACGAGCCGTGCGTCGACGCTGGCGGGATGGCAGAGCACGCTGACACGCCGGCCGCGGCACAGGTCGAGCCTCTCGGCGCAAAGAACATCAAGACCAGAAGCGACTGCCATGGCTGCCCGTCTTCTCCGGCTCTGCAGCCTCCCCTCTCACCTGTCGGTTGCGGCGACAGGCAGCTACGCGATCTTGACGGGCTTGAACCAGATCTCGCCGCCCTGGTTCACGAGCTGGTAGCGCACGCTCTTGCACTCCCACTTCTCGCGAAGTCCCGCCTCCGCCAAGCTGAGCTTGGCCATGAAAGCCTGCACGCTGAGCCCCCCAGCGGGCTTCCCGCTCGCACGCAAGGCATTGACGTATTCATTGAAGAGCCTCGGGTAGTAGGCCGCCTCGCTTTCCTGGGCCAAAGCCGCAACCGTCGCAGGCGACGCCGTGCCTTCGCTGTTGTCAATGCTCATGAGGTCGGCCTTCCAGCGCTTGCCGGCCTCTTCCTCCTCTTCCTCCTCGACCGCCTCTTCGTTGGGCTCCTCCCGTCCGAGCAGACGGGCCAGCATGACGTTGAGGCTGTTTGAAAGTCCCTCGAAATCAGGGCCCACCGGCTTGAAGGTGTAGTCGATGTTGGTATTGATGATCTCCGCGACGCCCAGTTCGATCTTATCAAGCGGCCCGATGAACCGGCGGGCGGTCATGGCCGCGGTAGCCAACGCGACGATCACCGCAAGCAGGCCGAGCAAGAGAACCTTCATCCCTTCCGACTGCACCCGGCTCATGCCTTCGGTCAGTGAGGCGAGGACGGCGAACCCGCTGGTCTTGTCGGCGAAGTTCCCCGGCATGGGCGCCGCGACTACGGCGTAGTCGCGGCCTTCCAGGAACCAATGCGCCACAGGCGTGGGCGCGCCGCTGGAAAGCGCCGCCGCCGCCAGCTTCTGGTCGGAGAACAAGAAGTTGCTGAGAGCCTGGGTCTTGGTCACATCTTCCTTTGAAGGGTCGCTGGCGGACACGAAGCTCGAGGTGTGGACCTTGTCCGCATGAAAATATCCGATTTCCGTTCCCAGCAGATCGCGGTTCTCCTGCGCGGTCTTGGCGCTCACCACCCACGCGACCAGTATGGCCCCGACGATGGTGCTGTCAGGCCGGGTAATCGGGGCGACCGCCACGACATGCACCCCTCCGTCTCGCCACGTCCAGATGTCCTTGACGGCAATTCCCTTGAGTGCCTGCACAACCGCCGGGTACTTGGCCCGCAGATCCTCGCCGTAGTCGGCGTTGGGGTTCAGGTTACGCGCGATAATCTTCCCGGTAGAATTTAAGATGGCCAGGATGTCAGCCTTGCGCTTTTCTTTCTCCAGGTTCCCATTCAATTTCTCGCACTCATCGAACGCCGCCTGGCGCAAGGCTGTCTCGTCGGTCTTGTCGAACACGGCAACCACCGCGGGTGTGCGGCCAAGCTCAGCGGCAAGATTGGCCAGATCCAGGCTCACCAATCGACTGATGTCCTGGTAGACCCGCTGGACTCGAGAGGCCTTGGCCTCAGCATCCTGGGTGGCAGCCGCCTTCATGTCCGATGTGACCCTCAGGAAGAAGAATACCGTTGCAACCAAGATGACTGCCGCGGCGATCAGTCCAATTCTGATGCGATACATGTGGTTCCTCGGGCTGGCTGGGGTGGAGTGATGAGGCACGCCTCGTCAGAACACAACAAAGCGCACGACGAGCGCCGGGGGGGATTATCAGCACCTGGCATGAGGGCAGTCAAGACGAGGGTCTGCGATAGCGGTCTTGTCTGATGGAACCCGACTCCGCCCTCCTTCACCTCGACGGCCGCCAGTTCCTGAGTCCTTGGGCAGTCTCTCGACGGGCTCCACGTGAAAATTTGACAAGACACGCCCTTTGACCTACATGTAGGAATTATGCATACCCAATCGCGCGCGCCCGAACCGTCGTCGAGAACTGGCGACCGCGACCGTCGAAGTGAACGGCGCCTAAAGGTGGACCTTCTCGTCAATCGCTTCTTGAACGGCTATCCCTACCTCTGTCGGGCCGTGAACATCAGCCGGACCGGCATGCGTGTGCTGCCGCTGGGTGAGCCCGCCGTCGCCACGCAATTCATGGGCCTGCAGTTTCAGCTTCCCGGCAGCGAGGAGGTCGTCACCGCGTCGGGCGAGGCTGTGTCCGCATCCGGTTCACGCGGGCCCGTAGGGATTCGCTTCACGCGCATGCCACCGGCCTCGGCAGAACACATCGGCCGCTTTGTCGTCGGCGGGCGTGAGTAGCGTTCAGCTCTCGACCCACGCGTCCCCGGCCCGTCTCGACGGCGTCGCGATTCTTGCACGCTACCCACTTTCAATTTCTGTGGGTTTGGTGGTAGTGGTGCTAGGACTACGGACTTGCAATCAGCCACCTCGCCACGGCGGGATTCCGCCCCAGCGAGTCTATACTTGACAGGTCCAGCCTAACCTCGCTCATATCTGCTCATATCTTGGGCCATCCCCGCGGGAGTACCCGGGAGGCAGCACCAAAGCCACCACGCACGGAGATACGCCTTGGAGCAACCGAAGAAGCCCGGTCCCGGAAAGGACATCGCAGACCTCAAAGCCCGCCTCGGCCTGGCCAAGGGCCCCGCCGTCGCGCCACCTCGGCCCGGCGTTCCGCCGGTCCCTGGCCCTGGCCCGAGCGCCATTCCCAACCCGCTCGCGCCACCGCCACCGCCGCCGACGCCTTTTGCGCCACCGCCACCCACGTTTGCCGCGCCTGCTGCGGCGCCCAGGTTCGACGATCCCTTCGCGGCGATGCGACCACCCGAGGGCAAGCACTTTGACCTGCGGTCGGTCGACGACGGCAGGCCGGCCGTCAGTGTGCGGCGTACGGCCAGTGTCGCCGCGCTCATCATCTTTATTATCGGCGTCCTGGTGGCCGGCGCGGTCGGCTTTGGATTTGGCGCGTCTGCCGTAGGCCGCCGCATGTTCAACCAGGCCAACTTCGGCGCCAAGCGGGTGAAGGCCGAGCTGGACGACATGCAGAAGACCATCACCGAGATCACCACGAAGGTGAACTTGAGCTCACAGCGGCTGGCGGCCAACAAGCAAGATCCGCTCGCCTTCGACTACAAGCTGATTGAAGATCTGGAGCAGGTGAAGCTGGATCCGCGCCCTGATACCTCGCGCATCTTCAAGGTCAACTACTACCTGCTCGAGGATTTGGCCATCGATCGCCTGATGAACTACTACTACGACACCATCGCGCTTTTTGGCGAGGTCGAGCGCCACATCAAGCGGACCAAGGCCGATAAGAGCGTTCTCGAAGCCTTTGCTGCCAAGCAGGCTGCCAAGGGCGGCGAGGAGCCTGGCAAGCAGGTGAACTATGGCGTGGTGTTCGATTCGCGCGGCAAGCTGGCCATCGCCAGCTTGGTCGAGGTGGGCAAGCCGGTGTGCAAGGGCGGTGCGGAGAACTGTGCCGCCGCAGACATCGAGGGTTTCATGATCCGGTCCAACACCGGCGCCAACTGGACACCGCGCAAGGTTGGCCCCAAGCCCGAGGGCGACAAGATGGTGCCCATCGAGAAGACGCCGCTGTTCGATGCGGTCATGAACGGATCGCCGGATCAGGTCCGCATGGAGCAGTACAAACAGCGCTACAACAGCATTCGGATCATTCTGCAGCGTCTAGCCGCTACAAAGAAAGAGCTGGGAGACGCCATCGACAAGGCGGCCGCCCGGCCCGATCTGTTCACGCTGTAGCCTATCGCCGGATCCGGGACCCGGGACCGGATGCCGGTGGGATCTGTTCCTTCGCGTATTCGCGTTGCGAGTCAGTCGTGTCCTGAAGCCGATTGCGAGCCCGGATTGAGGCGTCTTGGTATTTGTCTCTCCAACACTCATATGCAGCGATCGCTGAGCGCAGATCGCCAGTCTGGGTTGCTGCTTTCGATCGAGACTGGCACCCTCTCGCCGTGCGACGCTCAAACGCCTACATCCAGATGGCTCCTGCACGCGGCCGTGCTGGTCCCGCCACGGGCCGACTGCACCGTAGAGAGCGACAGTCGCGGGTATCTTTTTGCTACGTCCAGATCACCAAAGCTGCGGAGGAGCGGGCTGAACGTCCACGGGGTTCTTGGTCAGCCGGACGTTCCAATCGGTGGCACTGGCGGCGGTCTCGGTACGGGCGGCTAGGGGGTGGTGGCAGTGGCGGGAGGGACGTAAGTAGGAGCGCCAGCGTCGACAGCGCGACAGATGGCAGCGGGAGCGACGGCAGCCCCGACATCCCTCCGGATGCCCCGACGGTTCCCCCGGATGCATCGCTCTTGCCCATCGACGCAACGTGTTCAGCTAACAGCGACTGTGCCCATGGCAACTGCGTGGATGGTGTTTGCTGCAACAGTGCATGTCGCCTGCCCTGTTACTCCTGCTTGGGCAGCAAGACCCAAGGCAAAGATGGCACATGCGCTGCAGCGGAGGATTTGGCGACTTGTGGAACTGGATCGGTCTGCGTTGGCGGCAACTGCATTGCCTGCGCCCAAGGCAATCCCTGCAATACCGCTAATCCTTGCCAGACGGGAACGATTTCCTGCACGACTGGAGTATCCCAGTGCATCGCCAACGGGAACCAGCAAGACGGAACTGTGTGCGCTCCTGGACCAAGCTGTTCGAACGGTAGTTTCACCGCCCAATCAAAGTGCTCCCAATGGAGTGTGCGTGACCCCATTGCCGACGGCATGTCCATAAGGCTGTAACTCCTCCGCTCAGCCGCCGGCCTGCAGCACAACTTGTACCGGGGCTACGAGCTTTTGCTTAACGGCATGCGTCAATCTAGCTGACTACGCGAACAACTGCGGCTCCTGTGCACACGGTTGCCTTGCAGGAACGTGCCTCTCCGGACAGTGCCAGCCCATGATTGTCACTGGAAATCTGGATGCAAGCCCGACCGTCATTGGGGTTGATGCCCAGACTCTGTATTTCTCGACCTATGATTCTCCCCCCTACTCGTCTGCGTTCAGCATCACCAAGACCGCGTTGAGTGGACCAGCAACGTCGATATCCACAGGACTGAACGCTTCGTTCAGTGGGGTCATAGGAAATACACCCTTCTACTCAGTGTTCCAAGGCTTCGAGGGAAGTTGCACTATCGGCGAGTGCTCCTCGACGGAGAATGCCCTGCCCAGCCCCCAGAGACTCATTCCATTCAGTAGTCCGTCCCCCCAGTATTTCTCAGAATACGATCTGACCACCACCCCCTCTGCCACGATATCGATTAGCTGGTACACGACGGGCAACACGCTCAATTCGACCTATTCCGAGCCCACGGATAGCATTACCAGTTATTCATCGTTCTTCGCCTACGGCGACAGCGTGTACTGGATTAGCTATTACACCGACACTGGCGGCGTTTTTCATAGTTTTGGGCTCTACACTACAAGTCGTACCGGCCTCTCAAAAGCGCAGTTGGCCGGCTCATTAACCCAGAACACGAGTATTGTGTGAGTGCCCGCGAGAGGGATTGACAGGGTGATGGTTTTGCGATCCTATCTAACCTTCGCACGCCTGCTCGGATTCCTACAAGCGACCATCGGTGCGTGAGACTGGGACAGGGCCGCAGCGGCGGCGTTGGCCCGACGGCCGGTGCTCACGTTTCGTTCGCCGATGTCCGAGATGGACGGATTATCGCTGCGCGCCGCAAACGAACTCCGCTGTGTTTCGACGCCATCCGGCGGCACGGCCCGAAGCGAGCGCGCCTCGCACGTGGGCCTCACGTGATAGCAGGAGTCAAAGCCCCGCATGCTGCCTGGTGACCGGGCGAAAGAAACACCCCGTGCGGGCACCAATGCTAGCAACGAGCAGCCTTGGCGTTTCCCTGACGAAAGGCGAAGGTACAGAAGAGAGCGACGACTAGGCCGCCCAACACGACATCAAATCGAGGAGTTCCAGTGTCCCGAATTCATGCTGCGTTTCCATGTCTTTGTTGGCTCGTCCTGTGTCACTGCAGCAACGACTCAGGCCCGGCCGTGAGCCACACCGATGGTTCCAACGCCAAAGCCGACGTTCCAACCGCACCGAGCGGGACGGCGAGCACCTCTACGCCGGGAAGCAGCGGGGCCTTGCCAAACGGAGGAATCAGGGGAGCGGGTGGTGGCGTGGGTGCTGGTGGCATTAGCTCGACTGGCGGGACCAATCCGGCTGGTGGGGCCGTCTCCAGTGGAGGTGCAGCAGGTGCTAGCGGATTGACCGAAGCTGGTGGCGTGACCTCAGCGGCGGGCGCCGCTTCGACCGGTGGCACGACCAGCATGGGTGGCACGACGGTAAACGGGGGAACCCGCTCCACGGGCGGCGCCACTGCCACAGGTGGCACGACTACAAGTGGCGGGACCACGGTGACGGGCAGCAATGCCGCCACGGGTGGTACGACGGCGGCCGGCGAGAGCAAGGCGACGGGTGGTGCCACGGCGACCGGCGGCAACACCGCGGTAGGTGGAACGAATGCCACCAGCGGGAGCAAGGCGACGGGTGGTGGCACAGCGACCGGCGGCAACACCGCGGTAGGTGGAACGAATGCCACCGGCGGGAGCAAGGCGACGGGTGGAAGCACAGGAGCGGGAGGATCGGGAACCACCACCTCGGGAATCACATGCACGCCCCAGACCTGGGACTCCGTTCCAATCGGGTGGGCGACGGTCTCCGGGGCCACCACAGGCGGCGGCGATGCCACGCCGACGATGGTCGCCAGTCTCAGTGCTTTGAACTCCGCGGCTGGGGGAAGCGGAGCGGCCGTGATTCACGTGTCCGGTAAGATCTCGGGCGTCGCCAAAGTGGGTTCGAACAAGACCATCTTGGGCCTGTGTGGGGCCGAGATCGATGGCAGCCTCGACCTGAGCGGGTCGTCGAACGTCATCGTGCGCAACTTGAAAGTTGTTGGCTACAACTGCTCGGACAGCCCAAGCGACTGCTCGGCTGGTAGCGACGCGGTTCACATACAAGGAGGCGACACGCACCTGTGGTTTGATCACATGGACATTTCCGACGGGTCAGACGGGAACATGGATATCACTCACGGGTGCGACTTCATCACCGTCTCCTGGACCAAGTTCCACTATTCAAGCCAGCGCACCGATCCGGCCAACAACTACGGCCACCGCTTCTCCAACTTGATCGGCCATTCGGATACGAACGGAGCGGAGGACGCCGGACACCTGAATGTCACGTTCGACCACGTGTGGTGGGCTGACAACGTTGCCGAGCGCATGCCGCGCGTACGTTTCGGCAAGGTGCATGTCTTCAACAGCCTCTACACGGCGACAGGTGACGCCGCGTGCATCGAGGTAGGTGTGAGCTGCAACATTCGCTCGGAGAATAACGTCTTCCAGGACGTTACCAACACGGTCGACAGTAGCCATGCGGATTCCGCCAGCATCATTCAGTCGATCGGGAATCAGGGCTCAAGCACCAGCATCAACCCTCCAGCCTTCACGCCGAGCTACAGCTATACACTGGAGGATGTGACCACCGTCGCAGCCACGGTTCAGGCGGGTGCCGGCCCGAAGTAGGAGTTGGGCACGTCGCAACCGCGCTGTGGCCGCAACCCCCACCATCACCTCGGAGATCTTGAAGCATGAAGAAGGACCGAAGGACGCCAGACGCAAGGAAGTTCCACGCTCTCATCGCAGTCGTGTTCGCTCTGGGAGGGGGCTCCAGTCTTGCACGCGCAGACCAGCCTTCAAACAGCAACCAGACTGGAGAGCAAACGGCGACAGAGGCCATCACGCCCGGGTCGGTCCCGACCGGGATATCTCCTGTTCCGTCCCCTACGCAGGGAGCGGCCGGCGTATCGGTTCAGACCGTTACCCCACCACCGCCGCCGCGCCCGGCGGTCGAGTCGCCAGATGTCGGGGCGGTGAATACCTCCTGGTTCGCACGACGTCCGCTCACCCTGGCCGCAGGCGAGGACGCCGGAAGGTGGGCTGTGACTTTCTACGGCTTCCTGGAAGCTGACCTCATCTTCGACACCACGCGGAGCTACAATGACGTCATCGGCAGCGCGCTGGTGGCCCGCAGCGATACCTACGACGGACGCACGGGTCGCACGCAGTCATCGATACGGAACACGCGGCTGGGCTTCGCCTTCGAGTCCCCGCTCATTGGGCAAGTGAAGCCCTCGGCGGTGCTGGAAGCCGACTTTTTCGGCCATCAGAACGGCCCACCAGCCACGTCCGAAAGCACGTACTTCGACAGTCCAACCCTGCGGATTCGACAGGCATTCGTGAAGCTGGAGAATCCATACGTGAATGTGCTCATGGGGCAGACCTACGACGTGTTCGGCTGGCAGAACTACTTCTTCCCCTGTTCGGCCGAATTCCTCGGGCTTCCCAACCAGCTCTTCTCGCGCAACATGCAGTTGCGGGTCTCCCATGCCTTCAGTGCAAGTGGACCGATCAGCATCGATATGGCTGCCTCGGCGGTGCGCCCGGCCCAGCGTGACGCGGAGGTTCCGGACGCCAACGCCGGTGTCCGCTTCAGTCTCAACGGCTGGAAGGGGATCACCACGCCCGGGAACGTGGGGACCGTCGCGTTGCCTCTGTCCGTGGGCGTCTCAGGTACCGTGCGGCAGTTCAAGGTGAATGCGTTCACCCCACCCCCAGTGCAGAACTCGAACAGCGCGACGGGTTGGGGCCTGTCGGTGGACGCGCTCATCCCGGTGATTCCCGCTGCCAGCGCAGACGACCGCGGCAACCGCCTCACCCTTATCGGTTCCTTCGTCAAGGGCAGCGGAATCTCCGACCTCATCACCGCCGACGGCGGGGCACAGTTTCCAACCTTGCCCAATCCTGCCCAGGCCAACCCGCCTCCGCTTTACGACGCTAACATCGACAATGGGCTGGTGTCCTTTGATTCGAGTGGCGTGCTTCACACCATTGATTGGCAAGCTTTCCGCGTCGGTCTTCAATACTACCTGCCGCCATCGGGACGGTTACTCTTCTCGGCCAACTACACCCAGGCTCACTCGGGAAATCTGGCCAAGTTGTACCCCAAGGGTGGCGCGGAGATCGAGTTACTGGTCAATGTTGCGGACACATCACGCTACGCCGACGCGAACCTATTCTGGGACCTCACGCCCACTGTGCGGGTTGGCATCTCCGGGCAATACACCCAGGTCGTGTACCTTGACGGGGCCAGGCCGCACAACATCCGCGCGATGGCCCAGACCGTATACCAGTTCTGAGCTATTGGAAGTCGCAACAGTAGAGCGTCGCAGAGTAGCCCTGTGCGCTGACACCCGAAAAGCCGGGGTCCGGACAGTGCAGGGGCGGATAGTCCTCCTCCGGCGTGTCGGGACCATAGCAGGCGATGCCGAACCTTCCCGGCTGACATCCAGAAACCGCCAGGTCCTGCACGCAGGTGCCGCCGACGGGAACCAGCCCCGGAGTGTAGCAACAGAAGATATTGTAGTTGGGGTTAGTCGCCGGCGTCGGAATGGGACAGAGTTGGTAGTAAAGGTCGGCGCGACTCTGGTTGGCGCCAAGATCCTGTGAGGTCGGTATATTGCTAACCGGACAGAGCCATCCCATCAGGGCCGCCGAGCACCCCACGCTGTCGGACTGAATGCAAGCCGCGGGTGGATTTGAGCCCGAGCAGCAGTACTTGAGCAAGTCACCATCCCAGACGCCTTGATTGCAGAAAACGGTGGCGTTGAATGCCTCGGGGCGGGCGGCGCCCCGACATTGATAGCCATAGGTGTTCGTGTCGCAGATGGCGACCGGATCGTAAGCGCAAGATGTCACCTGGGCCGAGCAGCAATAGCCCTGCAGACCATTGCTCCCCATTGCTCCCTGGTTGGCGCACACGAGACCCTGGGGAACCCCATCGGGGTAGGTCGGGTTCTCGTCTGGCCGGGCTGTGCCTGTGCAGGCATAGGCGACAAGACCTAGCGACTCCGCCGAGGCGTCGCCCGCGCCACAACTGACGGTGGCCGGATTAGTGACACAGGCGCCATTGCCGGGAAGTTGGTTGTCCGAACACGCGCACGTGCCGAGGCCACAGAGAAGCGGCACGAGCACAGAATGGAGCGGGTGATTGCGCATGGTTACATTGGCTCACTGAAGCCATCCCGGGGGCGCCTCTGGTGTGGGCAGTGTTGGGAAGACGCACGCCTGCGGCGTGCTCCCACTAGCCCTAATGTCCGTGACCGTGACGTCCTGGCCAGCGGGTGTAAAGTTGACATTACCGGGACCGAGCGTGATGTCGGCAAACTCCGCCGCCACGTCCAGGGGACCTATGTTGTCTATGATGACGTTGTCCAGCGTGACGGGACCAACCGGGCGGGCTGCGTTGAAGCCCTCGATGGTCACCACCGGCCGCTGCACGCCCATGCAGGTCACGTGATGGAGGTTCTGGAAGGTCAGCGTCCTGAAATCAGGATACGACGTTCCCGCAAATTGAGGATTGTATGCCGTGCTCACGAGGATGGCGTTGGTCATATCGCGCATGCAGATGTTGTTATACGAGATGTTGTTAACCAGCCCCCCCCGGCTCTCGTCGGACTTCACCCGGATGCCGTTGAAGTCCGAGGCGGTGGCGTCGGACCCGACCGCGCGCGAATCCGCATCGATGGTGAGGTCGTAGACTGTCACGTCTTCCACCCCTCGATGTTGTACGCCGTCGGGTGAGGTGTAGCTGCCGTAGGTTTCGCTGCCGATCGACATGCCATGACCGGTTCCGAAGTGGTTGTGCGCGATAATCAGGTTGGATACCCAGTGGCCACCCTTGATTGCAATGTGATCGTCTCCCGTGCTGATGGTGCTGCACGCGATGACCCCGCAGGTGGCGATACTGTTCTCTCCCGGGTCGATGCCGTCCGTGTTGCGGGCAAAGCTCGGCGTCAGCACGTCTCCCTGACTGTTGGTCCAGCGCGAAGGCGTGAGGATGGTGATGCCCCACACAATGAATCCCTCGCCCGGGCTGGAGCAGATCCCGTTCACCGGGGACGAGGTAATCTTGACGTGGAATTTCGGCGAATTGTGCAGGGTGATCCGGTAGAGCAGCAGTCCCGTGGTCCCGGTCGATGTGTTGATCAAGGTTGGGTTGCCGATGCTGCCGTCGATCGCGCGCAAAGCATAGGACAACTGCCACCACGAGTAGTCCTTTCCGATGAGCGGCTCGCCCCCTTGCCCGTCGATGACCCCATCGCCCACGATGGCGGGATTGCTGCCACTCACGGTGATAAAGTCGGTGCAGGCGCCTGAATCGCTGATGCCGAGTAGGCCACAATTCCCGGTCTTCTGATAGAGGTCGGGGTTGCGCGAGGCGTACAGGGTGGTCCCAGCATCGATCCACAGCGCGACGCTGGTGAGCTGAAGATGTGCCGCGACGAAGGCGTTGTTGGAACCATCGCTCACAAGCTTGACGGCGCGGCCCGTGCATGCAGAGAGGGCGGCCTGGATTCGGGCCGTGTCCAGCGGGTTGTCCGGATCGTCTTCAGTGGGCGCCGACCTGGTCGCCACCAAAGTTTGGCAGACATCGGTCGGGAGCTGCGGTTCCGGTGGAAGATTGGGATCACCGACGCCGCAGGCCGGGTCGCCGGTCGAGTCGGCCGGGAAAGGTGAGGTGCCACAGACGTAGCCGATCGTGGGGATGTCGTCATTGGCCCCGCAGGCGGCCAGACCCAGTAGCGAGACTGCCGACACAAGGCCGGGCAGTCTCGCCTGTGACAAGCGCTGGCGATTGCGAACCGACAAGCCATTCCGTTGCTTGGTCATCAAATACAGCTGGATCTAGCTTGTTGCAGATCGGAAATGAATACGATCTCACTCAGCATCCCTGGCCACCGGGGCAGGGCCAGGCTGTCGTGCTGGCGCAGCTCCACTTGCCCGGCGTCCCAGCCGTTGTCACCGGGCAAACGCAGTAGCCAGCCTTGGAAGCGCCAGTCGAGTCGAGATAGTTGCCGCCGACATTGCAGAGCACACAGTCAGCGACCGAGCAGGGCTGGCTCGCCTGCGGCACGGTAGCGGGGCAACTGGGATCGATGGCTGTCGGGATCTTGTAGCAGGAATAGTCGCCCGGCGGGAAACTGCACCCCGACTGTTCGGCGTAGGTTCCTGCTGTGCAAGTTTCCGACTTGAAGCCGATGCTCTTGGGTCCGCAAGTCTTGTAGCAAAGTTGGGGGTCTGTTGCGGTACAGACCCCACTCTTCGTGGGAGCGCTACCGGCGGTCGTGGTGAGCGCGGCGCACAAAGGGGTGAAGGACGCAGTTCCGGAAGCGCCTGCCGCGCCCGAGGTGCCACCGGTGGGCGTGCTGGCGATGGCGCCGGCAGCGGCGCTGGTGCCACCGGCCGGAGTAGTGGCGGTGGCGCCAGCAGCGGCGGTGGTACCGCCGGCCGGGGTGGTGGCGGTGGCGCCAGCAGCGGCGGTGGTGCCGCCGGCCGGGGTGGTGGCGGTGGCGCCAGCAGCGGCAGTGGTCCCAGCGGTGGGCATGGCGTTGCCAGCCGCGCCGGTCGTCCCGCCAGTATCGGTCGTACTGGGATTGTTGCTCCCGCATCCCTGGACGAGGAGCGTTTGCAATAGGAGCGCCATAGTTCCAATGTTCGTCACAGTTCGCATTGTCATCGAATCCCTCACTTTGTTCTTTGGGTTATCCCCTTGCCTGACTTCGGTCTTCGGTTCTCGATCCTTGGTGTTGTCGCGCACTAGTTGATCCGCGTAGGAGGTGGTGGGGCAGGCGGTGGAGGCGGCGGGGGTGGTGAAGGTGGAGCCCCGCCGGCGGTTGGCGGCGTGGGCGGGGCGGAGCTTCCCCCGACCGGCGGCGGCATGGGAATGCCACTGTCGGGAAGCAAA
>Ga0181521_10002259_pt1 | contig 23467 bp, 17 predicted proteins | sample PEATcosm2014_Bin_32_FD_119764 | JGI IMG/M metagenome (GOLD analysis project Ga0181521, IMG submission 119764) | Peatland microbial communities from MTU Mesocosm Facility, Houghton, MI, USA - PEATcosm2014_Bin02_60_metaG | ecosystem: Environmental > Terrestrial > Soil > Wetlands > Peat | place...
AGCGCATAGAGTCCGTATTGCGTGTGCAGGCGCTCATCGGGGTAGGCGTTCCACAGACCTCGCGTGCAGGCGTGTTTGCGCCAGATCCACCGACGCAGCCGGTTGCGGCTGTAGCGGTTCATGACTGATATGCTGTTGCGGTAGTGGAAGTAGCCCGCCCAGCCTCGCAATACTTGGTTGGCTTCTCTGACCACGTCGCGGATAGGTCTGCCTATCATCCAGTGGTTGAGGATTCCTCCCAGGGCCTCGCGCAGCGCTTGGCGGCTTTTCTGACTGGGTTCCACAGGCAGATACCGGCGGTGCTTGAGCGACTTGCGCCAGGTGAGGTTATACCATCTCTACTTCGTGATGGCACCATCATGGTGGCAGCGTAATCATTAGGCATGCCGAAACGATTCCATCTAAACCGGCCGGATCTGGCTCCGGCCATCGCTGAGCGTCTGGCCGCCGGTCAAAACGTCGCAGACCAACAACGTTTGCTGGCCCTGCGCCTGGCCGCCAGCGGTCAACTGACCGCCGCCCAAATTGCCGAGCAGATGGCCATCAGCCGACGGCAGTTCTTCAATTGGGTCAGCGCGCTCAAAGCGGGTGGGGTTGCGGGGTTGCTGGCGCGGGCGCATGGCGGCGGTCCTGCGCCGCGGGTGCAAGGCCAGGCGCTGGAAGAGTTTCAAGCCGGCTTGCAGGCAGGCCGGTGGAAACGAGCCCAGGAAATTCAGCAGTGGCTCCGCAGTCGGCATCGGATGGAACTGGGGTTGAAAGGAGGGTATTACTGGCTGGGAAAATTGGGCGGGGTCTTGAAGGTGCCGCGCCAGGCCCACGCGAAAAAAGACGCGGCCCAGGCGGTCCAGTTCCAGCAGCAGCTCTGCGCCAAGCTCAAGAACTTGAACGTGGCTGGTGGAAAACCCGTGCGCATCTCGCCTGGGTGGCCGATGAGCATCGTTAGGGGCTGATCCCGGTCGTGCGCCAGTGCTGGACCTTGCGGGGCGAGCGACCCACTGCGCCGTATCAAACCCGGTATGAGTGGGGTTATCTCTACTCGGCCCTGGAGGTGGACGGAAAGCCTGCGGCGCAGTTTTTGTGCCTGCCGCGGGTGGACTTGGAGATGAGCCGGTTGTTCCTGGAGCATTTGGCCGCCCTTGATCCGCAGGGGCCGAGCATCTGGTCATTCAGGATCGGGCGAGGTTTCATCTCAACCCGGAACTCCATGAACTGCCGGCGGGCGTCCAGGTGCTCCCGCTGCCGCCCTACAGTCCGGAACTCAACCCGGTGGAAGCGATCCGTCATCAAGGATCGTATTGGGAACACGCTGTGGGCGACGCTGGAGGCGCTGGAGGAGGCGATCGGTGAGGAACTCCGACCGATCTATGAAAGTGCGGAACGAGTGCGGAGCCTGGTTTCACACGGCTGGCTTATCGACCAAGTAAACGCTACCGCAGCCACCAATAGTGCATTTGCGTGATAGAGGGGGTATTAAGGGATCTACAGTTCTGCCATCCGCAAGAGGTTGTCGGGGACCTGCCTTCCGAGGTCCGCAGCCGGGTGGCGGAGTACCTGGATGCCGGTGATTGCTGGACCTATTTTATGGGCTGTTCCTGGTGCAGATTCCACTGTGGCATTCCTAACCAAGCAATGGGCAGTGAAGAACTGACGGATGGGCAGTGGGTTTGGCCGGCCGGCCTCTCGCACTATGTTCGTGTCCACAACATCACGCTGCCCGATGAGTTCATCGCGCACGTGCTCACGCACGATCCTCCCCGCGGCCGCAGATTTGATCCCCTCTGTTCGGATGTTCGGCCCCTGGAGCATGCCACCACAGAGCGGCCTTCTCTCGACTTCTGGAGAGCCTGGTGTGCTCGACAGCGATCCCCTGCGCAGTGGGAACAGCTGCGGCGCGCCCAGGCCCAAGCGGCGGCGGAAGAGGAGAAGCAGACCACCCGACAAATCGCCCAACTGGTCGCCGAGCGCGGACTCTCAGACCACCACTGCCTCTGGATGGGATGCACAGAGAAGGCGCTGGCTGGCATGCGCATTTGCGCAAAGCACAGCATTACCGGGCGCAGAGTGGCGGCTTCGGATACGGAGCAGTTGCTCCAGCCTGTCGATCCGCTGCAACGCAGGCCAGTGCGAGCAAAGTTGTGGCACGGAGTGTTATATTAGTAGGTCGTTACACCATAAATCACACCATTCGTCAGTATGAGCGTGATTCCATGTCCCGAGTTTGTCTGGATATTGATAGTTTGAGTCAACCCAACCGGCGGCAAATTGTATGGCCTAATCCGGTAAACCCGACACTCACCATTGACAAAATTGGTCCCGGTCAATAGATCACTTTCCGTCCACGTCTTACCAGTCCACACTTCTTTTACTGTGACGGGACTAAGCAATTGCGGTATTGTGCTGAGATCGAGCGTGAGATTCGTCCTATATCCCGGCGTCTGGTCGAGATTCATCAGCGATACTGCCCACTCCGTAGGTTGGCTGGCCGAGCCTAAAGGCTTGACCAAAGCTAAGGAGTTTGGCGTCTGGTACCCCAGATGCGCGACAACCTGAGCCGGATCATTCAAAATCGCAAGCGCCGCAGTGTTAGTCAGAATATCCATCGTTCGTGTGACATTCGTGAGATTGCCTGGCACAGGGTTGCCACTCCACCCGAGTTGGTCGAACATAGCAGACAGCACATACTCACCACCAATCATAATGTTGAAGCTCGCGGTGGCCTGAAACTGTTGGTGCCAGTTCGTAGCCGCGTAGTTACCTGCTCCAAAACCGTAGTTCAACCACAAACATGGGACCGCCTTGGTGTACCAGTTGGCGTTTGTCACATATTCCAAGCCTTGGTCCAAATAGTCGTAACCAAAGCTGACATCATCGGTCGCAAATCGTGAGTTCAGGACCTGCTGCGCGACGGGCGAATCGTATGGCTCCTCCATATGGCCCTCAATGAAAAGCGGCGTCCGGTTGTTGCTAAGATACAAAACGTCCGCGGTCTTGGAAAACGTTTCGAGCCAGTTGTTTGTGATGGCGCCAATATTCAGTCCATCTAGCTTTACATAATCAATGTTAAAATTGGCAAGTGTTTCTGCGTCCTGCTGCGGATAATTTACTCCTGTCGTACCGCCGGGCACCGGTTGAAGATACAATCCCACTTTGAATCCCCAAGCATGTAACATATTTACAAAAGCAGTCATATCGGAAAAGGCAGTCGTGCAAACTTCGAGATGGCCACCTGCATCCCGTGTCGCAGGTGAACCATAGCATGGGGCATACCATCCATCATCTATCTCAAACCACGAAAAACCTGCTGCTAACAAACCATTAGTAACGAACATATAAGCGACATTGGTGAGCATAGCTTGGTTTAGCAATACCTGCATATCATTCCAGGTGTTCCACCCCATTGGGGGCGTGGGAAACACTCGCAATGTTGCATTTGGCTTGTCAACCAAAATGAACGGAAGATTCTGCACATTGCTGAACTGTGGATATACGTTGGTCAATCCTGTCGCATCTCCGGTAAACGTCCCAGTAAACGTCCCGTTCATTGTTCCCCCCACCGCAATGCCCGCGACCGCGGTGTTCGTTACCACCCCCAGCAGAGCGGACCCCCCATGCCCGTTCGTCAGCACATCTGGCACTGGCCACTGTGGACCACAGTAGTTGGAGCAAGTTAGAGTGGTTTCATAATACAACAAGGCGTTGGTTGAAAATGTGCCCGTTGTCATGTTGGAAACCCCTAATGCCATCAACTGCCAGGGAGTTCGGAAATCATTTTCCACGTCGAGCAACAATGTCACTCCGCTTGAATTGGTGCAAAACAGGGCACTATGCCCGTCCGAGCCACTTTGCGTAAAAAGTCCATTCGCAATCAGATTCGTTGCCTCGCTCAGAGAGTATTGCGAACAGTAATAGCCGAAGTAACTATCAGGCGGTGCGTTCGTTAATGCCCTTAGCGGCCCGATGCTCGCGCCACCTGAATAAAGCAGCGTCAGATTCGTCGCCGTTGACCCACCCGTCACCCCGCCCCCGCCTGACAGATTCGTCAGCCCGGCGCCATTGCCACTGTAGGTTCCGCCAATGCTCCTGTTCCCCGTGCTAAAGCTGTTCATATTCGTGTCGATCCAGCAGTAAGCCCCCGTCGCCTTGTTGCTGCTCCATACGCTCCCGTCCGCGCTAATCCAGTTCGTGACGTTCCCAGACTGCATCGAAAAGTTGGTAGTCGAAAAGCGGCCAATCGTTCCGCTGCCAATATAGCCGCCGTTAGTCAGAGCGCCGATACCGGTCCCTGCCAGCGCCAACTGCGCCGCCGTCGCCGCGTCCAGCGCGTTGCTGTTCACCGTCCCGGCCTGGATGTTGGCGCCATTGAGGTTAGTCCCTCCGGCCAGGTTGCCGGAGAACGTGCCCGACAGCGTCGTCGCGGTGGCCGCGTTGGCGGAAAAGATGGCGTAAGGCGCTGGTGTCAGAAGTTGACGTGGCGCTAAAGCCGCGAATGCCCCAGTGCTGCCGTTGGTCCGCACCCCAGCCTGCAGCCAGCGGTCAGTCCCAAGGAATGCCCCCGCCCCGAAGTTGAGTGCCACGGCAAAAAGGCCATTGCTCACCGCCACTTCTGCATTGGTGATGGCGAGGTTGACTTGGTTGCCGCCAGAGGGAGCATCAAAAAGCTGGAAAGTGAAGTCGTACTGGCCGTTGACCGGACCGCTGGCGTCAGAGAGACGGCCTTGGTAGGTGAAGGCGTTCGTTTGCGCCGCGCACTCGCGCCCGGCAAAAGATAATGCCAGAGCCAAAACGAGCTGCGCTTGGGTTCGGATTATTCGGCTCAATCTCATTTGCGACTCCTTCCCAATGGATGCCAGCGAAGAGAATCTCGGAGGGCCGAAAAACGAAGGGCGCCAGCCCAACGTGCCCGGACAGTGGCCCCGCGAGGCGCCAAAACCAAGAACACGCCAGACTGCGCCGATGGGCGCGAGCCGTGACGGTCTTGGTATTGAAAATTCACGGTTTTCTGTCCAACCGAACCCATCCTCGCCAAATTGTCATTTCGCCCCGATTCAACGCCCATTCCCCAAAGAAGTCAAAGCCCTTTTTCTGCGCTTGTTCTGCGGGTTTGAGGCAGCGCGGCGGGCTTTCAGATTGTGGATCGCACCACCTGTAAACCTGCACGGGTTCTTTGAAGCCTTTGAGGTTTTCACGCGACGGCGCAAGTATTTCCCTAAACTGTGGCCAATATTTGTTCTGCCGACCCCGGACCTGGTTGTAAAACTCATTATTCATCAAGATCTTCTGCGGCTTCGCCTTCTGTAAATGCCGGAATGTGAGGTCTGTGCCCTTCCCATGGACATCATTCATTCCCGGGATGAACGACATGTTGTGCGCATCTTTGCAAAAGGCGACAGCCACCTGCACCTCCGTCTTCGGGTAACAACGCCGGGGGAGAGCAGCGTTATGTGTCCTATGTCGAGCGGCGCAGGCAGATGATGAAATTCGTATTGAAGCCGTCATCCCACCATTTGTCCTTGTAGAATGGGACGCTTGTCTTTGGGCGTGGGACTCATTTGCGCCATGCTGTTCATGAAGCCGATCCGCACCTGGCCAGCGTCAAACCAGCAGGTGACGGTGTCGTGGTGCGGGGTTTCGTAATAGCGCAGCATCATCTCGAAAGCGTTCGGCTCCTTCCACGTGCCGCTGGCGGCGAGCTTGGATTTGGTCCCGCTGGGAGGCGCGCCGCCCGAGACGAATCTCGGCGGGGTGCCGGGCAACGCGGTTTCGCCACGCTGCCATCGCTCGAGGCCACAGGCGATAGGATATTCGCCCTGACCGTCTCGCAAGGTGAAGATGCAGCGGTCATTACGGAAGGCGAAGGATACGGTTCGCATGCCCAAGCTGTTGGGGTCGAGCGTGAAGGTCTTTTCGGAAACGCGGCTCGCGAGGGGGGAGGAGCGCTGTCCTCTCGGGGGCGTCAGCGCCAGCGAGGAGAGCGTTTGCCGCAGTTGCGCCTGTGCCCGCGAGTCGCGGGGCAGGGGCTGTTGTTTCATCGCCGGCAGCAGACGCTGCCAGACCAAGTCGAGCTCGCCTTGCAGGTCGCCGGTTTCGGCGGTAATGGCCACCACGGCGTCCTGGTCCGGTATCACAATCATATACTGCCCGAAGGCGCCATCGCTGCGAAAGGCGTGATGCCGGCAGCGCCAGAATTGGTAACAATAGCCTTGGAGCCAGTCGTTTTGGTCGTTGGGACGGCTTGGCTTGGCGGGCAGGGGCTGCTGGATCTTGAAGGTGGTGGCCTCTTCGACCCAGTGGGCGGGGAGTATCTGCCGGCCCTGCCAGGCGCCTTTTTGGCGATACAGCTCGCCGAATTTCGCCAGGCCTTCGGTTTGAATGCTCAGGCCCCAGCCGCCGACGTTGATGCCGCGAGGACAGGTTTCCCAGGTCGCGCCTTGGATGCCCAACGGCGTGAACAGCCGTGGCTCGAGGTAATCAAGGAGCTTCTGCCCGGTAACCTGTTGGACGATGGCCGACAGCATGTACGTGGCGGCGCTGTTATACATGAATAGGGTGCCCGGCGGGTTGTCAATAGGCCACTCCAGAAAGGCTCTCACCCAGTTGTCCTTCTCCACCATTGTCGACGTCGGTTCCTTCGCGTTGCCGACTGACATCGTGAGCAGGTCCTTTACCCGCAACGCCGCCAGATGCTCGCTTACTTGCTGGGGCAGATCGTGCGGGAAGAACGACACGACCCGGTCGTCCACCCGAAGCTCTTCTTCCGCCACGGCGAAACCCACCGCTGTGGAGGTGAAGCTCTTGCTCAACGAATACAAGGTGTGATTGAACTTCGGCCCGTAGGGCGACCACCATCCTTCGGCCACAACCCGGCCGTGGCGGACCAGCATAAAGCTATGCAACTCATGTTTGCTCTGCCGGACGGCTTCTAGGAACGCCAGGATGCCGGCCGACGAAACGCCTTCAGCTTCGGGCGTGCTGCGGGGGAGCTTGTCCGCGCCAGCCGCTTGCCGGGTTGTCCCGCACCCGGAGACGAACGAAAGCAGGCCCACGCCGGCTGCCCCGACACCAACCTGTCTGAGAAACATTCTGCGATTCAAGGTCATGCCCAGAGTGTTTCGCCATCACGATCCGAAAGACAAGCTCAATGGCATCGACGGCAGCGGCAGTTATGACGGATGGATAAAAGAGCTGATGGAGGGCAAAGGCATGGAGCGCCCGAGCGACGCCGCAGCCCTGGATGTGACGTTCAAGAAGGCCCCGGAATCCAAGAAGAAGCTGGGGCAGCAAAAGGAGTTTAGGATGCAAAGCGGGGCCGGGGGCCGGAAACGTCCCGCGACCGGGCTTCACGGCACGCCGAGGCCGTAGAAACGGCGGGCATAATTCGTCCACTGCGGGTCGCTGAAATAAACCGGGGCGCCGGTGAGGGTGTTGGTTTGCAGCGGAGACCAGACAGGATTGGCGAGATTCGTGCAGGCTTCCACCACGACGACAAAGCCACTGTTTCCGGTGATGGTGAACCCAAACTGGTTCGTTTGCACGCCGAAGCTGGCGCCACTGGTCTGCACTTGGACGTTCCAAAGCACGGCTGGAATCTCGGCATTGGTGGAGAAGTCACCCCAGCCGGTGGTCCCCGGCAAGTAATAGGCGGTCACATTGGTGTCATACTCGAACACAGACCAATCAGCGCTCGGGGCGTCACCTTGGAAATAGAGTCCCGTCAGGTTGCTGCAGGAAGCGAACGCATACGACCCGAGGCTGGCGACGCTGCCGGGGATGGTAACGCTGGTCAGGCCGGTGCAGTCACCGAACGCATCGTCCTCGATATTGGTGACGCTGTTGGGGATGGTAATGCCAGTCAGGTTGGTGCGGTAATAGAACGCATAGTCGCTGATGGTGGTGACGGGCAGGGCATTGATCGTGCTGGGGATGGTCACCGTAGCGAGGGAGCCGGTGTATCCCGTGATGGAGACCGCGCCGTAATTGATCATGTAGGTGAATTGGGCTTGCAGCACGGCGGGCAGCGTCAAGAGCAACAGCAGCGGCAGCAACTTGGTGGCGCAGGCGCTTTTGACAACAGGAAATTGTTTTTTGGACGCTCCGCCGGGGAGGGAGAATTGGTTGCTGGTTGCGCTCATGTTTGACCGCTTTTTGCCAATGGTATCGGACCGCGGGGCAGGGGTCAAGCTGGTAGATTATTTTGCACCCCCAGCTTTCTCCCCATCGGATGGGGGAGGGACGACGGCGACCAAGGGCGCGGTCACCAGCCGTGGTGGACATCAGATGTTGAAGGAAATCTAATTGATTTGCCTGGCAGGCTGTTGTGCCCAAGAGCCAAGATCCTTTGGCTTCTAGTTTCTCAGTATTGCGAAAACGGGGCAAAAGTGTCCAGAAAGTGGACATCAACGAGGTCTGGGAGGAGATAAAATGAGTGATGCACATGGGAGTACTACCGTACAGACACCGGACCCCCACCGTACAGCCACGCCTGCTTCCAGGTTATGGGGTTGGTGGTGTCTCAAAACTGGACAGATTCAGATTTCCAGGGAAAGCGGGCGTTTGTTGGTGGCGCTCGGGGTGGCCAAGTTTTAATTTGCTAATGGCAACTGCGCCTGGCAGGGGCACTATTGCTGCGACACATAAGCCCCTGACGCGAGCCCGGCCCTCACCCCATCTGATGGCGGGAGAGACGATGGCAGCCAATAGTGCAGTCGCAGGCCGCGCTTGTAAGTGATTGCGCTGCCGCCGGGCGGGAACAAGTTCTACCCCCTCATAAAATAGGCCGGGCGGTCGTCGGGAACGCGCCGGTTGCCGCGCCCCCAGGCTCAGGCCGCCACGATATTCACCAGTTTCTTGGGCAGGACGATGATTTTCCTGACCGTCTTGCCTTCCAGGAACGGTTTCACCTTGTCGGAAGCCCTGGCGGCGGTCTCCAAGTCGGCCGGGGAAGCGCCGGCGGGAACTTTGATCACGTCCCGGAGTTTGCCGTTGACCTGGACGGGGATTTCCAGGGTGTCTTCGACGAGCAAAGCAGGATCGAACGCGGGCCAGGGGGCGTAGGCAAGGCTGGGGGCGTGTGGCGTGTGGCGCGTGGCGTGGAGTTTGGCCCAGAGTTCTTCGGCGAGGTGCGGGGCAAAGGGCTGGAGCAGGATCAGAAAGTCGCGCAGGACGCAACGGGGCTCGGTTTCCCACGTCATCGCCTCGTTGATAAAGACCATGAGGGCGGAAATGGCGGTGTTGAATCGGAGGCCGTCCAGGTCCTCGGTCACTTTCTTGATGCAGGCGTGGAGTGCTTTGAGCTGGGCGGCGGTAGGCCGGGTGTCGGCGATGCCGGGGGCAAGCAGGATTTTCCCCAGCAACTCCGCGCCGCGCTGCGGTTCGGCGGTGAGGCACTGCTCGAATTCGGTCTCGCTCTGCTCGTCCACAAACAAACGCCACACGCGGCCCAGAAACCGATAGACGCCTTCCACCCCTTTCGTGCTCCACGGCTTCACCATCTCCAGCGGCCCCATGAACATCTCGTAAAGGCGGAACGCGTCGGCGCCATACTCGACGAGGATGTCGTCGGGGTTGATGACGTTGCCGCGGGACTTGGACATTTTCTGGCCGTCTTCGCCGAGGATCAGGCCCTGGTTGACAAGCCGGTAAAAGGGTTCCGGGGTCGAGACGTGGCCGAGGTCGAACAGGACCTTGTGCCAGAACCGGGCGTAAAGGAGGTGGAGGACGGCGTGCTCGATGCCGCCGACGTAAAGGTCAACGCCGGGGGTGGATTTAGTTGATAGTTGATAGTTGATAGTTGATGGCTGGTCGGGCTTTGGCGCCCCGGCTGTTCCCATCCAGTAGTGTTCGGCCGCGGGGCCGCAGAAGGCGCGGTCGTTGTGGGCGTCGAGGTAGCGGAGGTAATACCAGCAACTGCCGGCCCACTGCGGCATGGTGTTGGTCTCGCGTTTAACTGTGCCGGGAACTTCAACAACCCAGTCGTGTGCGCGAGCGAGCGGAGGCTCACCATCCGGTGTTGGCTTATAATCGGTTAATTCCGGTGGCAGAAGCGGTAAAGCACTTTCGGGCAATGCCTCATGATAGAGGTAGCCGGTTTGGCCAGTGGCGTCTCTGATTGTGCCGAGCTTCCAAACGATTGGGAACGGCTCGCCCCAGTAGCGCTGACGGCTAAAGAGCCAGTCGCGGAGCTTGTAGTTAATGGCCTTCTTGCCGAGGCCCTGCGATTCCAGCCAGGCAGTGATTTTGCGCTTGGCCTCAGGAGTGGGGAGCCCGCTGATTGAAATGTCGGCGTTGGCAGAGTGGACTGAGATGCCGTCTTCCACATAGCCGCGCCAGTCTTTGCCTTCCGGCGATTGGACCACCTGGACGATGGGCAAATTGAACTTCGTGGCGAACTCGAAGTCGCGCGTGTCGTGCCCCGGCACAGCCATAATCGCGCCGGTGCCGTAGCTGGCGAGAACATAGTCGGCAATCCAGATCGGTATCCTTTCCCCATTCACCGGGTTGATGGCGTAAGCGCCGGTGAAGACGCCGGTTTTCTCCTTGGTCAGTTCGGTGCGTTCGAGGTCGCTCTTCTTGGCGACCTCTGCTTTGTATGCCTCTATTTGGGGACGTTGCGCCGGGGTGGTGATGGCGTCCACCAGTTTGTGTTCGGGCGCCAGCACCATGTAGGTCGCGCCAAACAGGGTGTCCGGCCTGGTCGTGAACACACGAATGCCTTTCTCGCACTCCGCATTCCGCATTCCGCAGTCAGCAATAGCAAAGTCCACCTCCGCCCCCTCGCTCCGTCCAATCCAGTTGCGCTGCATCTCCTTGAGCGAATCGCTCCATTCAATCGTGTCCAGATCCCGGAGCAAGCGTTCGGCGTAAGCGGTGATGCGGAGCATCCACTGGCGCATGGGTTTGCGGACGACCGGGAAGTCGCCGACTTCGCTCTTGCCGTCCACGACTTCTTCGTTGGCGAGCACGGTGCCGAGTTGCTCGCACCACCAGACCGGGGCTTCGGTGACGTAGGCCAGGCGCTTGGAATCGCGGTAGGCGCGGCGTTTCTGCTCAAGCTCTGGGAGCGGGACGCCCTTGGAACTGACAGGCGGGACGCGTGCCCCACTTTGGAGGTCGGGCGGATAGGGGAGAGTCTCGATTGGCTCGGCCTTGTTCGTTTCGGGATTGAACCACGAGTTGTAGAGCTTTAGGAAAATCCACTGGGTCCACTTGAAATACCGGGGGTCGGTGGTGTCGAGTTCGCGGCTCCAGTCATAGCTAAAGCCGAGCGACTTGATCTGGCGTTTGAAGGTGGCGATGTTCTGCTCGGTGGTCTTGCGCGGATGCTGACGGGTCTTGATGGCGTATTGCTCGGCGGGCAGGCCGAAGGCGTCCCAGCCGATCGGATGGAGAACATTGTAACCGAGGGCGCGGCGATAGCGGGCGAGGATGTCCGTGGCGGTGTAGCCTTCGGGGTGACCGACGTGCAACCCCGCCCCGGACGGGTAGGGGAACATGTCGAGGATGTAAAACTTGGGCAGTTGCTCGGGTCGCGCCTTGGCGTGGCGCTCGGCAAAGGCATGGTTGGCGGGCACCGTTTCGCCCGGATTCCACGCGCGAAAAGTCTGGCGCTCGTCCCATTGGCGCTGCCACTTGGGTTCAATCAGATGGAACGGATATTGCCTGCGTCCGGATGCCATAAGCGCGGGAATATTGCGGAAAGCCGGTGGACAGACAATGGAAGAATTGACGCGCCGGAATTGAACTGCCGGCGTCACACCGCTTGGAATATCCCCATGTTGCCTGGCCGGCCGATCAGGGCTTTATTGTTTGCCCGACCGTTTTTATGCTTGAGGGGCATGGTCACTTTGCTCATTGCGACACGCAACAGGCACAAGGCCGGAGAGATTCGCGCGATTCTCGGAGAGGAGTTCCATTATCTGACGCTGAACGATGTTCCCAATCCGCCCGAGGTGATCGAGGACGCCGGGACGTTTGCCGGCAACGCGACCAAAAAGGCGGTGGCGCTGGCGAAGTGGTTGGGTGAGGCGCAGAGGCTGGAGTCCAACGTCGCAGGCATGGAGCCTGGAGCGCGGGCAGACCGACTGTATGTGCTCGCTGACGATTCCGGCCTGGAGGTCGATGCGTTGAGCGGCGCGCCGGGCGTTCATTCGGCGCGATTTGCGGCGCTGGATACCGGCCAGCCGGGCAATTCGCCCACCGCGGACAACAATGCCAAGCTGCTGCGGCTGCTGGGAGGCTTTCCACTCGACAAACGGACCGCCCGGTTTCGTTGTGTGGTGGCACTGACGCCCGTGCTCCGCCCAGAAAGCGAACGGGCCTCGCCGGTTTGCTGCGCGGATGAAGTCGAGTTGCAGACGGAGCTGTTCGAGGGCGCGTGTGAGGGGCGGATTGGTTTTGGGCCGCGCGGCCAGGGCGGGTTCGGCTACGACCCGTTGTTTATCCCAGAAGGTCACGAGGCGACGTTTGCCGAACTGGGCGAGGAGGTGAAGAACCAAATGAGCCACCGCGCCAAGGCGCTGGCGAAGCTGAAGGAGCGCCTGCTTTCCCTCAAGACCGGATAGCGGTCGGCCAAGGCAGGGCAATTTCAATCCGGGACGCGGAGGCGACGCCGAAGCAGGCCGTTGCTGGCGAGCATGCGGTAGGCGTGGTTGCCGAGGATGGCCTCGTGCCAGAACTCACCCCCGGCGCATTCGACAATGAGGCCGCCCGCCGCTATGTCCCAGAGGCGGATGCCTCGTTCGATGTAAGCATCGAACCGCCCGGTGGCCACATACGTCAAGGCCAGGGCGGCGGAGCCCATGATGCGGAGCTTGCGGACGTGATGCACGAGGTTGATAAAGTACGGCAGGGTGGCTTCCAGATTCTCGCGGGTCTTGGCGAAGCCGATGGACAGTATGGCCTCACGCAGTTTGTGGCGCCGGCTGACGCGAATGATCTTGCCGTTCAGTCGCGCCGCCTGGCCGCGAATGCCGGTCCATAGCTCGCCGCAGAAAGGATCGTAAACGATGCCCGCCAGGGTCTGGTAGCCGTCCTCGAATTCGGCGGCCATAGGTGTTTCCGCTCGCTGCTGGAGCGCGATGGACACGCACGCGTGCGGGATGCCGTAGGCGAAGTTGACCGTTCCATCAATCGGGTCCACGACCCAGCGGTATTCGGCGTCCGCACGGCCCGCGACGCCTTCCTCGCCGAGCAGGGCGACGTGAGGGAAAGTGCGTCGGAGGGCCTTCTCAATCAACCCCTGGCAGCGGACGTCCAGTTCGAGTTTGATGTCATGCTGCGTGACCGAGTGAGCCCGCTTGCTGGCGTGCAGGTGACGGCGCATCAACGCTCCCACCGACTGAGCGGCCCGAACGGCTGCCGCCTGCGCCTGCCCCAAATTGAGTTGTCTGGCTGGTTTGCTATTCATGGAGATCGCCCCACGCCTCTGATTGCGGTTGTGGGTCCTGGCGATGCCTTTGCGTTAACTACTTCGCGCGGGGCAGTGTCACTTCCTTCAGCGTCAGATTATACGAATACTGGTCGAAATAGATGTTCTTGTCTCCGCATTCAAGCTCGCCACGCTGGAAATCGACGTTGTCGGAGCGTAGGGAGCGTTTGGGCGGCGTGAGCGTTTGGCTATGGTCACAGTTGGCCACCATGCGGTACTGGTCCAAGCCGCCGAAGTAGAAGTCACGAATTTGCCGCCTTTGTTCCGGGGTCAGGGCGGTCCCGTAGCGCATCGCCAAGACGCCCATGCAGGGATCGACCGGCACCCAGCCGTAGGGCGCGAGGTAGATCTCCGACCAGTCATGAATATCCTTGCCGCCCGGGCAAGTGTCCCAGCCCGATTGCCAGCGTGCGGGAATGCCGTTGAGCCGGCACAGCGTAATAAAGAGCAGGGCTTCCTGGCCGCAATCCCCGTAACCTTTGGCCCGGCAATAGTCGCTGATGTTTCGGATCGTCGAATACTCGAGGGCGAAGCTGTATCTGATGTTCTCGGCGATCCAATCGAAGCATTTCTTCGCCTTGAGGCAGGGGTTTGTTTCGTCGCCGACGATCTGTTGCGACAGCGCGCGCATCTCCGGCGTAAAGACCACGTGCGGCGCTTCGCCCGTGAACCCTTTAACCGCGGGGTCGTTCGGATCGCATGGGCGGACATCTCCCGGCTTGATATCGAACGAAACGGCATGGGTTGTGTATTCGTATTCGATTTTGAACTGGGTGGGTGCCTTGTTTTTGGCAGGCTGCTCCAGATACACGCACCGGATCGGGCTCTCCTTACGGTCGATACGGCTCACGGAGGGCGAGGCGGAGATGAGCGCGAAGTCGTCCTGGAAAGGATAGTGACGCGGGATTGGCAGCCAGGCGCGGACGATTTCGCCGGCTGGCGCGGCGGTCGGCTTCGCCGTGACAGTCATGGTCACGTGAAAACGCTTGGGCAGGACATAAGGTTTCTTCTCGGCCAGCGCGGCCTTCCTGATCGCCGTACAACTTTCCAGGCGCGCCTTTTGGAGTGCGGGCGTATCCTTCGGCGGTGTGCGCCGTGCGTTTAGTTCGGGGTAGCGGAAGTAAAGATTGCTGACGCTGGTGTTGGCATAATAGCGTTGGCCGTCAATCTCACGACTCTCGAAACGCTCTTCGGCAAGCCAGCGGTCGTATTCCTCGGCCGTCAGGTTCTTCACCGAGTCCTTCAGTTCGGCGAACAGCTCGTCTTTGGTGAGGGGGAAGTCCTTCCTGATGCGCTCCAACCGGTCGAGTTCGAACTCCAGTTTCTTGCGTTCGGCAGCGGGCAGCGACTTGTCTTGCAGGGCGGTGCCGAGCAAGCCAGCGGCTTGTTTGAATTGGCCCTGAAGTTCCAGCCGGCTCGCTGCGCGCGCGGCATCCTGCTCCTGCCGGGCCAGGCAGTTTGCACTGAAAACCAACCACACGCCTGCGGCGACAAGAAGGCACTTTTTCATAGCTGCGCTCAGAATGCCTGCCGGTTGCAAAAGAATCAACCTTCTCGTGCGGCCCCGCAGTGCGTTCTCTCACCCCCGCAACAGTTCCAGTGCTCTCTTGACGCGGTCGCGTTTAGCCTGCCACTCCGCGAGGCGTTGCTGGTGCTCTTGCAACACGTGTGGTGGCGCTTTCGAGGTGAAGTTCGGATTGTTGAGCTTCTGCCCGGCCTTGGCGATTTCGCTTTCGATCTTCTCGAGCTCTTTCGCCAGGCGCGCCTTCTCCGCCGCTACGTCAATCAGGCCTTCGAGCGGCAGAAAGAGGTCGCCCCAGTCGGAGTGAACGGCAGGCGTGCCTTTCTTCGGCAGATGATGGGCGTCGATCTCCAGCGCTTCGGCGTTGAGCAGCAGCTTCAGGACTTCGGCCTCGTGCGGCAAAAGGTCCTTGGCCGGCTTGAAGACAAACTTAACCTTCTTGCTCGCCGGGATGTTGCCTTCGCGGCGCAGGTTCCGGCCCTGGGTGACCAGGTCGTATTTGGTGTTGACGAAATCGAGGCAGCCATCGTCCAGGCCATAGTGGTCGCGGAAATCCCGGTCGAGCGGCTTGGGCCACGGGGCAAACATAATGGTCTGGCCACCCTGGTTTTCCGGCATGTCTAGGTGATACCCCATCCCGTGCCAAAGTTCTTCCGTGATAAACGGCAGGAAAGGATGAAACAGCCGCAGGGTGTGGGAGAGGATAAAATCAATGACGGCGAGGGTGTTGGCGCGGCGCGATGCGGGTTGAGGGTTGAGGGTTGAGGGTTGAGGGTTTTCAGGGTTGCATGTTGCGTGTTGCGTGGAAAGCACCGCTTTGCTGGCCTCGACATACCAGTCGCAGTATTCGCTCCAGAAGAAGCGGTAGAGTGTTTGCGTCGCTTCGTTAAACCGATACTCCTCGAAGGCGGTAGTAATTTCGCGGATGGCCTGGTCCAGCTTGAGCAGAATCCATTTGTCGTCGCTGGTCAGCAGGCGGGGCTCAATTTCGGCTTGCACCTCGCCACCTTGCATCTGGCGGAAGCGGCAGGCGTTCCAGAGCTTGTTGCAGAAGTTGCGGCCCAACTCGACATCCTTCTCGTCGAAGAGCACGTCCTGCCCAAGCGGGGCGCTGCGCATCGTGCCGAAGCGCAGCGCATCGGCGCCGTATTTGCCGATGAGTTCGAGCGGGTCGGGCGAGTTGCCAAGACTCTTGCTCATCTTGCGGCCCAGCTTGTCGCGGATGATGCCGGTGAAATAGACGTTGCGGAACGGCAGGTCCCCCATGAACTCGTAGCCCGCCATGATCATCCGCGCCACCCAGAAGAAGATGATGTCCGGGCCGGTGACCAGGTCGCTGGTGGGATAGAACTTCTTGAGCGTCGGCGTCTGCTCCGGCCAGCCCATCGTGGCAAACGGCCACAGCCACGAACTGAACCAGGTGTCGAGGACGTCGGGGTCTTGTTGCCAGCCTTCGCCTGGAGACTCAATTTGGCAGCGAACAAACGTCGTATCGGCATTGACATCCTCAAACAGCCGGCTTATTAATGTATTAGCGCCCGATGTAGGCCGGGTCGGCTTGTCGGTAACGGCAGCCAGCGCCGGAGACGCACCGTCGGGCGCGTTTGCTTTGAAAAGCTGGTGGTCGTAGAGCTTTTGGCCATCCAGGTGTTCCTTCACAGTGATCTTTACCTGGTACAACTCCCCTCCAACACGGGCTGCCGCGACAAAGAGGTGCACACACTTGAAATGCTCGCTCGCCGGCACGTGCCAGAGCGTGCCCATCTTTAGCGCCGTGCGGATGATTTCTGGGAGCGCCGCTACAACCTTGATATTGGCTGGGCCTTGATGAGTGAAGGCGTGTTCGAGGCTGGCCGGGCGCACCAGAATCTTCCAGCCGGTCTCATCATTATGGAAGGTCCTATTTAGCAGTGAGTGTTGTTGAGCGAAACCCCAGGCTGAGGCGCGAAGTTCCTTAATGTTCTCGCCGGGAAGTTCCTTTCCCGTCAGCTCGATTATTGGGACCAGTTGAGAGAGTTTGGCGCTTGCCTCCCGGTTATACCACACGGGAACCCGATGTCCCCACCAAAGCTGGCGGCTGATGCACCAGTCACGGAGGTTGTGCATCCAATGGCTGTAAGTTTTCTCCCAGCGGGTTGGGTGGAAGCGCATTCTCGGGTAGGGCCCGCTGTCCTCAGCGGGCCGCTTTTCGCTAATACCGGACGGCGCGGTGGGGACACCGCGCCCTACCTCGTCGGCCTGTTCCACGCAAGCAGTCGCCTTCTCCACGCTCGGATACTTGAGGAACCACTGCTCGCTCAGGTACGGCTCGATGGGCACGTGGCTGCGCTGGCTGTAGCCGACGTTGTGGACGTAGTCCTCGACCTTGAGCAGCAGGCCCTGCTCGGTCAGTTCCTCCACCACGGCCTGCCGCGCTTCCATGCGGTCTATGCCGTCGAAATCTGCCCCGGCTGCCTCGGTCATGTTGCCATCTGGGCCAATCACGACGGTGAACGGGAGACTGTGGCGCAGGGCGATCTGGTAGTCCGCCGGATCGTGGGCGGGCGTCACCTTCACGCAGCCGGTGCCGAAGTTCGGGTCCACCAGTTCATCCGCAATGACGGGGATGGGCTTGTTCTGCAAGGGCAGCAGGCAGCGGCAGCCAACGATCTTCTGGTAGCGCAGGTCCTTCGGGTTGACGGCCACGGCTTCATCGCCGAGCATCGTTTCGGGGCGTGTGGTGGCGACCACGAGGAATTCGTTGGTCTTGGGCTGGCCCTTCTCATTAAGAAGCGGGTACTTGAGGTGCCACAGGTGGCCTTTTTCCTCGATCATCTCGACCTCCTCATCGGAGAGGGCGGTGCGGGCGGCGGGGTCCCAGTTCACCATGCGTTTGCCACGGTAAATGAGGCCCTTCTTGTATAGGTCCACGAAGACCTTCTGCACGCAGCGCGAGTAGGCCGGGTCCATCGTGAACCGCTCGCGGGTCCAGTCGCACGAGCAGCCGAGCTTCTTGAGCTGTTGGATGATGATGCCCCCGTGCTTTTCTTTCCACGCCCAGACGTGTTCGAGGAACTTCTCCCGCCCCAAATCGTCGCGGTGCTTCATCACCCCCTGCTTGCGGAGGGTCTTTTCGACGACTGCCTGCGTAGCGATGCCGGCATGGTCGGTGCCGGGCAGCCAAAGCACTTCCTTGCCATCCATGCGGGCCTTGCGGGCGAGAATGTCTTGAATGGTGTTGTTGAGCACGTGCCCCATGTGCAACATGCCCGTGACGTTGGGAGGCGGGATGACAATCGAATATGCGGGTTTGGCTGACGCGGGATCGGCGACGAAGCAATTGTGCTTCAGCCAGAAGCCATACCACTTCTCCTCGACCGACTGCGGTTCGTAGGCCTTCGGGACCTCAGACATATCACGCGTTCATCAACACGTATTCCATGCTGTCCACGAGGGCCTGGAGGCTGGCGGTGATGATGTTTTCGCTGACGCCTACCGTTCCCCACTCCCGCTTGCCATTGGTGGAGGTGATGAGCACGCGGGTCTTGGCGGCAGTGCCGGCGACACCGTCGAGGATTCGCACCTTGTAGTCCGTGAGTTGGACCTTCTTGAGAGCGGGGAAAAAGCGGCCCAGTGCCTGACGCAGCGCACCGTCAAGGGCGTTGACCGGCCCATCTCCCTCAGCAGCCGTGTGGGCGGTCCGAGTCCCGGCCCGGACCTTGACGGTTGCCTCACAAACGGAGGTGCCGCCGTGGCTGCGGATGGAGACATGATACCCGTCCACGGTGAAGGGCAAGGGACGGTGCTTGAGGGTCCTGCGGATCAAGAGCGCCAGCGAGGCCTCGGCAGCTTCGTATTCATAGCCCAGCCCTTCCAGCCGCTTGACCTCGGCGGTGATGGCGCGGGTTTCCGGCGCATCCGGCGCCAGCGTGAAGCCAAGCTCAGCCGCCTTCATCAGGATATTGGTGCGGCCCGACATGTCGCTGACGAGCACGCGCCGATAGTTGCCGACGGCTTCGGGGTTGATGTGCTCGTAGCTGCGCGCGACGCGGCCAATGGCGTGCACGTGCATGCCGCCTTTATGGGCAAAGGCAGTCTGGCCGACCCACGGCTGGCGCGGATCGTGCCGCACATTGGCGATTTCGTCCACGAACTCGGACAGCTCTTTCAACTTCAGCAGCGACTTCACCGGCACGGCCGGCCGCTTGAGCTTTAACTGGAGCAGCGGGATGACGCTGGTGAGGTTGCAGTTGCCGGTGCGTTCGCCGTAGCCGTTGATAGTGCCCTGAATCTGCGTGGCGCCCGCTTCGATGCCGGCCAGGCCGTTGGCCACGCCGAGGCCGCAATCATTGTGCGTATGGATGCCCAGGCGGGCGCTGAGCTTTTCTTTGGCGGCGCCCAGAATGCGGGAAATCTCCTCCGGCAGGCAACCGCCGTTGGTGTCGCACAACACAATGCACTCGGCGCCGGCCTGCTCGGCCGCCTGCCACGTGGCCAGCGCGTATTCCGGCTCCTCTTTACAGCCGTCAAAAGCGTGCTCCGCATCGTAGATTACTCTCCGCCCTTGGTCTTTCAGATAGCGAACCGTGTCGCCGATCATCGCAAGGTTCTCTTCCGGTTTCGCGCGTAAGACTTCGGTGACGTGCAGCAGCCAACTCTTGCCGACAATCGTCACGACCGGCGTCTCGGCCTCAAGGATCTGGCGCATCAGGTCGTCGTTCTCTACTGCCACGCCCTTGCGGCGGGTCATGCTAAAGGCGGCGATGCGGGCGTGCTTCCACCTGCGTTTGGCAGCCTGCTTGAAAAACTCCATGTCTTTGGGGTTTGACCCCGGCCAGCCGCCCTCAATGTAATGAATCCCGAACGCGTCCAGCTTCTCGGCGATGCGCAGCTTGTCGAGCGCGGAGAAATTGATGCCTTCGCCCTGGCTGCCGTCGCGCAGGGTCGTATCGTAGATTTCGACTTCGGGTTTCATAGCAATGCCCGCCAGAGCGGGATGGAATATCTACGCTAAGGCCGCGCGGATGCAAAGTCCAAATCAGGCCGTTCCAGGCATGAAATATCCGGGTCAGTCGGCGCGCATACGCTCCGACTCGCGCAGCAGCTTCTGCGTATAATCTTCCAACTCCTTGACTTGCCGCTGCTGACGTCCGCCGGGGTCGAACGCCACGCGTGAATCGGCCGGGGCCTTGCCGGGCTGCTTCAGTTTTCCGACCGGGACGCCCAGCGCGTCCAGCAAGGCCGTGAGGGCGCGGTCCGAGCCAGGCCCGGTGGTCATGCCCTCAGCGCCAGTGATGAGCTTGAACCGGTCGAAATCCTTGGCTTGGCCAGGTTTCAACAGCGCCCGCGCCCGTTCGAACTCCGCCTCCACCGACTCGTAATCCGGCGCCTGGAGTTTGCCCGGCGCAGCCCCCGTCCGGCCCTCGCGGGGCGCGGGCGGCCCCTCGACGTTCGGCACAGCGCTGTGCTCGACAATCAAGGCGCGCGGAGCAATGAGGCTGGCGATCTCCGCATCGCCAAATTCCCGCAACAACCCGAACACATTCCGGTAAATCGGCTCCTCCCAGAGCCGTTGGCGCGAATCAAAGTAACCGCTCACCAGCGCCGCCTCAATCCGCCGGTCCAGCGCCGTGGCATAGAACGCTATTAACCCGCCCTCCGCATACCCGGCCGCTACAATCTTCGGCTTTCTTCCTTCCGCCTTTTGCGTGCGGCCTTCAAAAAAGTCCACGGCGGCCAACACCTTCTGCACTTCATACCCAATCACGTGCCGGCCCAGCGGGAAGGCCTGGCGGCATATCCATTCGCGATGGGGCTGGTTGGTGAAACGATTGATTCGGGCGTTCCCCGACCACATATCCTGCCGGTCGATCAATACCGGCACGAGAACCTCGCAGCCATGCTCGGCCAGCCGCCGGGCGAACTGGTGCTCCGCCGCCAGCCCAGGCGTAAGCCCGACCAGCATCTCCGGCGTCTGGTCGGCGTCAGGAATCGCCACCACACAGGCGGCTGGTTTGCCTTTGGATTCGAGCCACAAGCCTTCGGCAAACACCCCTTCAAAGACCGGCCAGCGTACCACCTGCACCGTGAAGGACTCCGTCTCCGCGATCTTCGACGGACTGGTCGTGCTGTTGACAAATTCGAGCGCCGGCACCGGGAGGCGGGCGTCCACCGCGCCGATCATCCTGCGCAGCCGCTCGCGATTCGGTTGGACTGACTTGTCGTAGGCCTCCTCGGACGAGAAGTCGCGCTGCCAGTATTTCTGCCGCTCTCCGATCGATGGTTCAGTCTCGCGCGTGAGGACCCTGTCGCTGCCGGCGACCCTCTGGGCGAGAAGGTCTCCCTGGAGCGTCGGCGGCTGGGTGTTGGGCAGCCCCTCCTGCGCCAGGCTGGCGAACCAAGCCCAGAGCGGAATCAACCAGAACAATCGCACTCTCATTGGAGCCGGCGCACGGCAAAAATGATAGTCTTCAATCGGGCGCCACGGGGCCGGTCAAAGTTGTTTTGGACCGTGCAAGAAGGGGAGCTTGACGGTCTTGCGCCAAAGGCCAAGGAGCGATTTCTTTTTCCTTTTCTCCTCGCCGAGCGGCACGCAAGGGTGGCTGCAGAGCGAGCAGAATTTCAACAGCTTCCCGCCGCGCCGCCGCAGCCGGTGCACGCAGGCGTCGCACAGGACTTCCCGGCAATGGGTGCACTGATGCGTCGCGCGCGCCTTGGGATGGCGGGGGCAAATCAGGGAGCCATCGGACAATACGACCGGTGGCGCCGGGCGAGGCAGGTCGAACCTGGGGATGGCGATGGTGACATCGGTTGTCTCGACCAACAGTTCGACCTCGCCCAGGTGCAACGTCTGGCCGGCCGACAGCCTGGCTTCTTTGATTCGCTCGCCGCCTACGAACGTTCCATTGGCCGACGCGCAGTCGCGCACCACGACCCCGTCATCCGCGAGCACGATTTCGCAATGCCTGGCGGAAACCGTGGGATGCTCAATTTGAACATCACTCTTCGGGCTGCGCCCTAATTGGTTGACCCCCAGGTTGAGTTCAATCACCCGGTCTCCGAACTCGACGGACTTAACGACTAGCCTGGCCATTTCTGCTCCTGCGGTTATTTCTCAAGGGCAGGTGGAAGCTCATGTTTGCTTTTGTCAATCCCATCCGTTGAAAGGTGAGTTCCCACCTGCAACAAAAGGTATCCAAGCGCCAACAAGGCAGTGCTCGCAAGAATCACAAACCACCACGGGATGGCGGAGAGCTTGTACTTGCTGGTTCGGGACCGCTTCCGGTGCGAGTGCGGCGCGTGATGCGCCTCTCCCGTCGCCGTTCCCCGCCCTCCGCCGGCTCTGTCACCGGGCGGACGGAGCGCAAAGGGCAATTGGGCGCTCGGGGTCCGGCCGTGGCGCAGGTCATCCACCAACTGAGCCGCTCTGGCCGGCTCGAGGCCGCGCGAAGCCAAATACGCAAGGATCTCTGGATCGGAATGGCCGGAGTCCATCATGCCCCTGGCAAGATCTACATCCGACGAAACAATCTCACGAATCATAGCTGACACCCCATAGCCATCCGGCCGCGCGGCCGTTCATATTCAGTCCGGCGGCATTCACTTGCGGCCAGTGTGGCCCTAATTACGCGCATTATACCCAGCCAGCCCGGTTCCCGCAAGCGAATTAACTCAAGTTAAATATGACCAAAGAAGCGAAGGTGGGGGGGGCAACGCAAGGGATTCCCTGACAGGCGGAGGAGAAGCCCCGCTCGCGATCTGCTGCGCGCGCCGGGGGATTTTGTGCTAAAATGCCCTGTATCATGGATAACGATAAACGGAGCATCAGTACATGAGTGCGTTAGCTGAAAAACAATGTGTCCCTTGCCAAGGCGGGGCGCCGCCGCTGAGAGGAGATGCCCTGGTGAGACTGGCCCGCGAGTTGGATGGCGGCTGGCAAGTTGTGGGTGACCGTCAGTTGGAAAAGGAATACCAGTTCCGAAACTTTCGCCAGGCCCTTGAGTTCACGAACAAGGTCGGCGAGCTGGCCGAGGCGCAGGGACATCACCCGGACATCTATCTCGCCTGGGGCAAAGTGAAGCTCACCGTCTGGACTCACAAAATCAACGGGTTGACGGAAAGCGACTTTGTGCTGGCCGCCAAAGCGGACAAGCTGTTGGCGCAATGAGGCAGTTAAACGCTGCGTCTCCACCAAGCATGAATTCAACCGCCTCCGGCCAGCAACACCTCCGGCGGCGTTTCAGTCCTCCGGAAGAGCAAGTTTGTCGCCGCCCATCGGCGTCCATCCCTGGCTAAACTGCGGGTTCTGCGCGAAGGCGTGATCCTTAACGACCCTCCCGCCGATCAGGTGCTCCTGGATGATTCGCTCCAGCACCTCCGGCGTGCAGGAGTGATACCAAACGGCCCCCGGATACACCACCGCAATTGGCCCTTGCCTGCAGACGCGCAGGCAATTGACTTTGCTCCGATAAACCAGCGGTTCCGGTCCGGCCAACCCCAGTTCCTTGAGCCGCCGCTTCAAATACTCCCATGACTCCAGGCCG
>Ga0181521_10002260_pt1 | contig 23462 bp, 23 predicted proteins | sample PEATcosm2014_Bin_32_FD_119764 | JGI IMG/M metagenome (GOLD analysis project Ga0181521, IMG submission 119764) | Peatland microbial communities from MTU Mesocosm Facility, Houghton, MI, USA - PEATcosm2014_Bin02_60_metaG | ecosystem: Environmental > Terrestrial > Soil > Wetlands > Peat | place...
CATCGTCTCCGAAGACGACCTGCGAACGGCGGTGAAGAAAACCAATGCCTACTTGCGTACCACACTAAAACAGCAGAGTGTCACTACATTTCCGGCCCGGAAAAAAGCAGCAGCAAAATGAGAACTCGGACAGAACTCGGACAGTTGCACTATTTTGGTGCAATCGTGCCTCAGGCTGATTTTCTCCAAGTGATTGAAAACCAAACTAGAAAGTTTGGCTCCCCGGGCAAGACTCGAACTTGCAACCCTTCGGTTAACAGCCGAATGCTCTACCATTGAGCTACCGGGGAACCGGGCAAGGTAGGCTCTCAATCTACAACGTCACGCAGCCTCCATGCCACCCCTTACCAGCAGCTCACCGGACTAATGGCTCGGCGGCATTTGACCCTGCGGGTTAGACGGCGGAGCAGGTCTGTGCTGGCCGCCGCGTCCCGCGCCCTGTGGGCCACGAGTGCGAAAGCCGTCATCCCGCTGCCGGCGTTCGTTCATGAGATCCCGGAGCTTCTGGCGCTGCGCCGGCGTGAGTGCATCCCTCATGTTCAGCCGGTAATCGATCCTGGATTTCTCTAGGGTCAATTGCGCTGTGCTGATTTCTTGCAGTTTGCTGTCAATCGCGGCGCGGTCCGGCTTGTCGGCGGCGAGAAGATCGTTCAAGTCGATCCGCTTCACTTCGAGATCGGCTCTGTTGCGTATCTCCGCCTTTCGGAAGTCCGACTCCTGCTGGCGAATCTTTGCGACCTGCTCGGTCGTGACGCCAAGCTTTTCGCGAATGGCCGGATCATTCAAGACACGAGACAGGCCGAATTCTCCCGGTCCCCTGCCCGGGCCGCGCATGTCCATTCGGTCCCCGTGACCCCAGCGGCCGTGCATGCCTTCCCAGCCTCCTGGCCGCTCCATTGGTCCCATTGGCCGCCTGTGGTCGCGCGGCCCGAACCCATCCGGATTCGCTTGCTGCTCAGCCGGCGGCCCCGGCGGATCGCCCTGGGCGAAGATGGGAGAGCAACTGAGCGCAAGAGCCAGGATTGCAAGAGCCGACCTCGAACGAATGTCCATGATGTGATTCCCCCTCCAGCAAGAGTTTCGCCGTCCCTACGTGTAGGATTCCGCCCAGCAGGCGGAAAGGTTCCAAACATGTACGCTGGCCGGCGATCGGCGGTCCCGGAACTAGACTTTGTCGGATTCGGGCAGAAATGCGCGTGTTAAGCGGCGCAAAAGTGGCCAAAATTGTCACCACAACGAAGCATTTAATGCTTCGAACTCGAAGTAATTTCAGACAGGTTCAGCGGCAGTGGGACTCGGCGTTCGCGGCTATCGGCGATGGCCAGGTCGGTCCTTGGGGCGGTTACTGAAGCCTCTGCTTCGTGGAGTCGTGCACGATCAGGTTCTCAAAGATCGCGAGGACATGCCGGCGATAACTGACGATGCGTTCGAGCAGCGGACGCAGCGTGGGTTCGCGCCTCGTTTCGCGATCCCATTTGGCGAGTACGGCGGCGGGGACTTCGATATCGCGCCGCAGCTCTTCAGCCGTATGGCCGCGGAGGAACAGGCCATAAAAGAAAGCAGCCTCACGTTGCGGGAACTGAAAGTCCTGCACCGTTTCGTCCAGCGGATTGGGCAGCGTCGCCATTGTAGAAAACCGCAGTTTACAGATTTCGACGCCGGCGTCAAGAGTCCGCGCGACCTAAGGAGAAATAGCCTCCTTGGAGACCGTCGCCCTCGAAGTACCGGAACTGGCCAATGGAATGCCCGGACTATTCAGATCTTCGTAGGGGGCTACGCGGCGCACTGGAGCACGCGCCGCGTCGAAAGGCAAAGCTGCTTCCGCTTGCACTCAGTGGGACGTTCGCCGCCTACTTTTTTGCCTGCGCGTAGTTCTCGGCGACCTGCGCCCAATTGATGACGTTCCACCAAGCCTCGATATATTCGGGCCGGCGGTTCTGATACTTCAGGTAGTAAGCGTGTTCCCACACGTCCAGCCCGAAGAAGGCCTTTCCGCCTTCCATGATCGGATTGTCCTGGTTGGCCGAGGACTCGATCGCTAGCTTGCCGTTCCGGACGAGCAGCCAGGCCCAGCCGGAGCCGAAGCGCGTCGTGGCTGCTTGATTGAATTTGGTTTTGAAGTCGGCGAAGCTGCCGAAAGCGCCGGTGATTGCACTGGCGAGATCGCCGGAAGGCTCGCCACCGCCGCCCTTCTTCATAATCTTCCAGAACATCGAGTGATTCATGTGACCGCCGCCATTGTTGCGAACGGCGGTGCGGATGTTCTCCGGAACTTTGTTGATTTGGGCGAGCAACTCCTCGACCGAAAGCTTCTGGAGGTCGGCGTTGCCTTCGAGAGCCTTGTTAAGGTTTGTGACGTATGCGTTGTGATGTTTATCGTGATGGATCTCCATCGTCTTCGCGTCGATGTAGGGCTCGAGCGCGTCGAAAGCATACGGGAGAGGCGGCAATGTATGACTCATTTGGGGAGCGGCTCCTTGTGCGGAAGTGGAACTCATTATCTACCTCCTGAAATCTTCGTTCCTGCAGCATAATTATACGCGCCTGGCCGGAAACCCGGAAACCGGCCGCCCAGATTCCCATAGGGCTCTCAGGGGGTTTGCATGCCGTCCGTCGAACACGTGGAAAAGCACTTTACGGCCACCGCGGCCGTGCGCGACATCGTGATCGGAATGTCCGACGGATTGACGGTCCCCTTCGCGCTCGCCGCCGGCCTGACCAGCGCTGCTGCGGCTCTGGCGAAGGGCACGGGGATCATCGTCACGGCTGGATTCGCGGAAATCGCGGCGGGGTCGATTGCGATGGGCCTGGGAGGCTATCTAGCTGCGAAGACGGACTCGGAGCATTACGCCTCGGAACTCCAGCGCGAATATCGCGAGACCGTCGAACTGCCAGACGTCGAAATCGAAGAAGTCGCGAAGGTCTTTCGCGAATACGGCCTCTCCGAGGAGCAGATGGCGCCCGTGGTTTCGGCGATCACCGGGAATCAGAAGCGCTGGGTGGATTTCATGATGCGCTTTGAGTTGGGACTCGAAGCGCCGGACCCCGCGCGCGCCGGCCGTAGCGCAGGGACGATTGCCGCGTCGTATATCGTGGGAGGGCTTGTCCCTCTCGCGCCGTACATCTTGATACGTCACGTCCTCTCGGCGTTGTGGGTTTCCGTCGGCGTTACGCTGCTCGCGCTCTTCGTTTTTGGCGCGATCAAGGGGCACTACACGGGGGTCAAGCCGTTCCGCGGCGGGGCGCAAACCGTTCTCGTGGGCGGTCTTGCCGCTGCAGCGGCGTTTTTCATTGCGCGTCTCATTAGCTGAGGGTCCGGCCTCCGATATGCGTTAACCGCCACGCATCCTCGGCATGCCCAATCCTCATCTAAGCTACTGTAGCGTGGCGGATTTGCGCTCAAGGGTTGAACAACACGAATTGCTTCGAGTTGCGTCTAATGCATTCATGCGCCGGGTCTGCGCGATAGATCCCGGCTTCGAGATCAAGGAGAGATAGCCATGAAAAGCAGTGTTTTGCACATCCCACGCTGGTTGGCCACGGCGGTAGTGGTCGTGGCGCTCATCGGCGGAGGAGTGCTCGCAATCGGATTGAGGAATTGGTCGGGTCACGAGGTGTACGGCGCTACCAGCCCTGACGTCACGCTGGCGCGGAATGCAGCTCCCGTCTCCCTCGCGAATTTTAGCAATGGCTTTGCGGCGGTTCTGAAACCGGCTCTTCCTGCCGTCGTGAACATCCACACATCGAAAATCGTGAAGGAGGGGCAAAATGCGATGCCTTTCTTCAACGATCCTTTCTTCCGTCAATTCTTCGGCAATCAGTTCGGACAGATGCAGCCGCGGCCCGAGCGCGAGCGCAGCCTGGGCTCCGGCGTGATCATCACATCCGATGGGACGATTCTGACGAACAACCACGTAATCGACGGGGCCTCCGACATCAAAGTGCAGCTTAGCGACAAGCGGGAATTCAGCGCCAAACTCATCGGCACGGACCCGAGAACGGACATCGCGGTGCTGAAGATCGACGCCACGGGATTGCCCACACTGGCTCTCGGCGATTCCTCGAAGTTGCAGGTTGGCGATGTGATCTTCGCTATCGGTGATCCCTTCGGAGTCGGCGAAACCGCCACCATGGGAATCGCCAGCGCCACGGGGCGGAGCGGGTTGGGCATCGAAAACTATGAAGACTTCATTCAAACCGATGCGGCCATCAATCCCGGCAATTCCGGCGGAGCGATGATTGATCTTCACGGCAACTTGATCGGCATCAACACGGCCATCGCAACTGGCGGAGGGGAGGGCAATGTCGGCATCGGCTTCGCGATTCCGATCAACATGGCGCGCTCGGTGATGGACCAGCTCGTTACGCACGGCAAAGTTGTGCGCGGCTATCTCGGCCTCGTCCCACAGGACGTCACGCCTCAAATCGCGAAACAGTTCGGATTAAGCGAGCCCGGCGGCGCATTGATCGCCGAGGTCTCACCCGATACGCCCGCTTCGCGCGCCGGACTGAAGCGCGGCGACATCATTCTTAGAGTGAATGGCGAGCCCGTCAGTTCCGCGAATGACCTGCGTTTGCGCATATCTCAGACCGCTCCAGGCACGAATGTCAAACTGGCGATCTCGCGTGACGGCAAACCACAGGACATCAGCATAACTCTCGGAGAGTATCGGGACGAAAAGGAAGCAAGTGCCGGCCCGGGTGAAAGCAGTGAAGGCACGCTGCAAGGCCTCCACGTGCAGGAGCTGACTCCGGACATCGTGCAGCAGTTGAACTTACCCGCTGGAACTCACGGCGTCGTCATCTCGGACATCGACCCGGTAAGTTCGGCGTCCTCCGCTGATCTCCAGCGTGGCGACGTCATTCAGGAAGTCAACCGTAAGCCCGTATCCAGCATCGAACAATACAAGCAGGCGCTGGCTGGTGCAGACAACAAGCCGGTGCTTCTGCTGGTGAATCGAGGCGGTACGACGCATTACGTAGACGTTGAGCCCGCGAAGTAGCAGATTTCGGGCTTGCAGCAGGAAGGGGGGCGTGGTCCTACGGACCACGCCCCTCTTCTCCTGGTTTTGAAGGGTCGGTCTCTTCAGAGGCTTCCCTGCATTCTGGGCCAGGAACGGACACCGCAGAATTCATCTACCAGCCGCATCGGAGCAATCTTCTTCGGGCTATAAGTCTGGAGCAGGAACGACAGCGTGAGCGCGACACGCAGTCCAATCCGCCCCGTCCACCGAACCCCAATCGGTTGGGTTATCGCTTTAAGCACGACTGGGGGTAGAATAGTACGTGGGTTCTATTCATCCCGGCCCTGTGTTCTAGTACTAAAATACTGTGCGCTACCTGTGTCTCGACGCGCACTCATTCTGCGTGAGGGGCTTTCGGGGTGAAACGTATGGCACCGGCAAAAAACCAAGTTGTCTTTAGTGGTTCGCTGCTCCCCAATGGCCAGCGCCGCTGGAGTTCGTTCGGTGCGGGGCTCGGACTCGAATGCCTCGCTCTGACCGCCCTCGTGATCATTCCGTTGTTCATGCCGCAGAAATTCGAAGCCGTTCAGCACTACTGGATCACTCCGATTGAGGTGCCCGTTATCCAGCCCTGGAAACCTCAGCCGCCCCAAAAGCCGGTCATCGTGAAGCGCGAGGTCGTCAAGGAACTCCCCAAGCCCGTAGAAGTCGTTGCGCCGAAGCCAAAGATCTATAATCCGGTGATCACGTCCCCCGTGGCAAAAACGGTGACGGCGCGCAAGACTGTGACGCCGGATGTGGAAGTCGCAAAGGCCCTCCCGGATCCGATGCTCTCACTGGGCAGTTCGGCCGTCCCGACCCTGAGAAAGCCCCGCGAGGCGGTTCAGACGGGCGGTTTTGGTGATCCGAATGGGGTGCCTGCCAACGGAAAGATAGACCGTAATCCGAACATCACGCAGCTTGGCGCCTACGACATGCCTGCAGGAGCAGGTTATGGCAACGGCACGGGCGGAGCGAAGGGCACTCGCGGTGTGGTGGCCAGCACCGGATTCGGCAATGGCGTCGCCGTCGGTGGTCCCGGCGGGGGAAGTCATGGCAGCGTTCAGCAGGGAGTCTTTGCCGATGAGCATGCAGCCGCACCGACTCCAAAGGTGAAACAGACGGCCGCGGTATCGAACACGAAGACCGTCGAAATTCTATTTAAGCCAAAACCGATATACACGGACGAAGCCAGGACCAAGAAGATCGAGGGAGATGTGCTTTTGCAGGTTGTGTTCACTGCATCGGGCGAAGTGAGAGTCGAGCGCGTCGTTCAGGGATTGGGCTACGGTCTTGACCAGTCGGCCGAGGCTGCCGCGCGCCAAATTCGCTTCCGCCCAGCCCTCCAGGAAGGTCAGCCGGTGGATTTCTCCGCCATCGTCCACATCGAGTTTGAATTGGCGTACTGAAAGGGGAATGCAATGCGCACGTGGAAAAGCTTCTGCCTCTCAACAGTCCTCGTAGGCGCTCTCGCGGGCGTCGCCGGCGCGCAAACACAGACGGCTGACCAAACCCAGCCGCAGCCGGGCACTTCGAGCTCGAATTCGGCCGTTACGGTCAACGAGGCTATCGATCGCATCATCGCGCGCGAGCACGACGAGAACGCTACGATCCGGCGTTACAACCCAATCATCGAGACCTACATTCAGGACATGAAGCCCGACAAAGACCTGGGCTCCGTGCCGGTTCGCGACCACTATTTTCTGGGCCAGGCGAATCTATCGCAGGGTGTCATAGACAACTCGATGCTGGAGAAGAAAAAGGGCAAGATCGGCGAGTTCAACCCCCTTTCGCACATCTCCGAATTCTTCACTTCTTCGTACGTGCCCGCTGGCTTCCTCCAGATGATTTACTTGGATACGAGCGCGTTTGACCGCCAGCACTATCAATTCGACTACGTCGGCCGGCAGTTTCTTGGCGAGGTTCGCTGCCTGATGTTCGACGTTACGCCGCTGCCGAAATCGGGCAAGGGACGTTTCAAGGGCCGTATCTGGGCGGAGGATCAGGGTTTCACGATCGTTCGCTTCAACGGAGTTTATACGCCGGTCGCCGGAATCAACGGTTTTAATCTTCACTTCGATAGCTGGCGCCTGAACGTGCAGCCCGGACTCTGGGTGCCGTCGTTTGTTTTCAGCCAGGAATCGGACCTGAAGGACTTCCTCGGAAACCATGTGCGCTTTAAGGCGCAGACGCGCCTGTGGGGTTATAACCTCAAGAACATGGGCCGCCAGGAAGAGTTCAGCCAGATGACGATCGAGGCCGCCACGGCCGTCACGGACCAGGGCGCCGCCCAGCAGGATCGCTCACCAATCGAGGCGCAGCGCGAATGGCAGCATCAAGCGGAAGTCAACGTGATCGACCGCTTGCAGCGCACCGGCCTGCTCGCGCCTCCGGGTGAAGTCGATAAGGTTCTCGAGACAGTCGTCAACAACCTCGAAGTCACGAACAATCTCGACATCCAGCCGGAGGTCCACTGCCGCATTTTGCTTACCGGCACGCTCGAATCCTTCTCAATCGGCCACACGGTCGTTATCAGCCGCGGTTTGCTGGATGTCCTCCCGGACGAAGCCAGTCTCGCCACAGTTCTGGCGCAGGAGTTGGCCGATATCATCGTCACGAAACCCTCGACCGACCAATGGGGCTTCAACGACACAACCAATGTCACCACCGTGGAAGCCGTGGAACATTTCTCGTTCAGCGACAGTCCAGAGCAAGTGCAACTGGCGAGCCAGAAGGCCATGGAGCTTCTAAAAAATTCGCCGTACAAAGACAAGCTGGGTAATGCCGGCCTCTTCCTGAAACAGCTCGATGCGGAATCCAAGAGTCTACCCGCGTTGATTAGTCCGCATGTCGGTAACCGCGTCGCCGCTTTTGAACAGTTGATGAGTACGGCGCCGCAACTGCAACCAGACAAACTCGATCAGATCGCGGCGCTGCCGATCGGAGCTCGCGTCAAGGTCGATCCGTGGAACGACCGCGTGGAGTTGCTCAGGTCTAAGCCCGTCGCGCTGCTCTCGGCACGCGAGAAAATGCCCTTCGAGGTCACTCCCTTCATGCCGTTCCTGACTCGCTACGAGAAGCCCGGTTCCAGCCTCACGGCGGATCCCGCCAAAGCGGACCTAGCTAAGAAGGAACAGCAGCAGCAACCGCAGCAACAACAGCAACAGTAGATTCGTTTCAACTTCTCTGGGCCCGGCTGCAAGATCCCTTGCCGCCGGGCTTTTCATTTTGGCGACGCCCACTCTACCGTTCTCCCGGCATTCGCGAAGACCAAGGGTATTTCCTATTCGACCGCGGATGAGGGAAACTCATGGGGCCATGCAGCGCCAGTCTCTGCTCGAGTACTTCCGCCCCGATTCGCGACCACCGAATGAGATCGCAATCGCATGGCGGCGCGGCTATCGGATGGTCCGGTGGTCGTACGCGGATCTGCTCCGACGTGCGACACAGTTCGCCGCGGAACTTAAGGCTCGCGGAATCGAAAAGGGCGACCGCGTGCTCCTCTGGGGAGAGAACTCTGGCGAATGGGTCGCTGCGCTCCTCGGCTGCCTCTTTCAGGGCGCCGTTGCTGTCCCGCTGGACGCGATTTCCGAAAAGACCTTCGCGCAGCGCGTCGCCGAGCAGGCAGGGGTACGGCTTGCGGTCGTCGGGCGCGACTTAGCTTCGCCTCTCGCTGCGTCGGCTACATTGTGCCTCGAAGACCTCGCGGAAGCCACGAACAGCCGAGCCGCTGCGGATTTCTCGCCCGCTCCCTTCGGTCCCGGTGACCCGATTGAGATCGTGTTCACCTCAGGGACCACGGCGGAGCCTCGCGGCGTCGTTCTCACCCACGGAAATCTCCTCGCGAATCTCGAGCCGATCGAGAAGGAAATCGAGCGCTACCGCCGCTACGAGCGCATCTTTCACCCGCTGCGATTGCTCGATCTCCTGCCGTTGAGCCACGTCTTCGGTCAGCTACTCGGGGTTTTTCTGCCTCAGATTCTCGGCGCGACTTCCATCTTTCTCGACACGCTGAACCCCACCGAGGTCGTTCGCTGCATTCACGACGAGCGTGTCTCCGTCCTCGTTACCGTCCCAAGGCTCATCGAATCCCTGCGCGACCAGATCGAGCGCGATGTCGCTTCGCATGGCGACACCGAGAGATTCCGCCGAGCCTATGAGGCCGCCGAGCGCGACCATTTCTTGAAGCGCTGGTGGCGCTTCCGTGCCGTTCGCCGCCGGTTCGGCTGGAGGTTCTGGGCCGTGATTTCGGGCGGGGCCGCGCTTCCCCCGGCTGCCGAGGAATTCTGGACCCGCCTCGGGTATGCCGTGATTCAAGGCTACGGTCTCACTGAGACAACTTCTCTTGTCAGTCTGAACCATCCATTCCGCCTCGGACGGGGTTCGATTGGAAAAGCGCTGCCGGGGCTGGAAGTTAAGTTATCCGATGAAGGCGAAATCCTGGTTCGCGGCAAAAATGTCACCTCCGGCTATTGGAAGGGTGCGGGCGTCGCTGCTCCCGTACTTGATGCGGATGGATGGTTCCACACGGGCGACATTGGCGAGCGCGGCGCGAATGGGAACCTCTACTTTAAGGGCCGTCGCAAAAACGTGATCGTGACGCCGGAAGGCCTGAAAGTCTACCCTGAGGATTTGGAAGTGGAACTGCGCAAGGAGCAGGGCTTGCGCGACTGCGTGGTCGTCGGCCTCGCGCGCGATGGGAACGCGGAACCCTGCGCCGTGCTGCTGCTGCGCGATTCTCCTGCGCAAGCGGAAGCCGCCGCTGCCGCCGCATCCGTCATCGTGCGGCACGCAAACGAGCGGCTCGCGCCGTTCCAGCAGATGCGTCGCTGGGTCGTATGGCCCGGAAGCGATTTCCCTCGCACGCCGACGCAAAAGCCCGTTCTCGCGGACATCCGTGAAGCCGTGGAAACAAGACTGGGTGGTCGAGCAGTCGCCGCGGGGCCAGCAATGGCTTCCGGCCCCCTCGCGGAACTCCTCGCACGCGTTTCGCACGGGCGAGCGCTGCAAGAGGGCACGGCGGCGACGCTCAATCTGACTTCGATCGAGCGCGTCGAATTGCTCGGCGCTCTCGAGGATCGCTACCAGGTGGACCTGAGCGAGACCGAATTTACTTCCGCGGATACTGTCCAGGCGCTTGAGCAATTGGTCCAACAGCCACCCGCGCCCTCCGCCGCATTTCACTATCTGCGCTGGCCTCAGAGCCGGCCCGTGCGAATCATTCGCGCCGTCGTATATCAACTCCTGGCTCGCCCAGCCATGTTGATCCTCGGATGGCCGGACATACGCGGCCGGGAGAATCTTCGCGGCGCGAAAGGTCCGGTGCTCGTAGTCGCAAATCACATTACGTTCTTTGATCCCGTTTACGTTCTCGAGGGATTACCTTGGCGTCTGCGGCGGCGTCTCGCCGTGGCCATGGATGGTGAACTTCTCGAATCGATGCGGATGCCTCCGCCGGGCACGGGATTCTTCGCGGGGCTGGTTGGCCGCGTGGGATACTTCCTCGTTGTCTCGCTCTTCAACGTTTTCCCGTTGCCGCGCCGCTCGGGATTCCGCAGGAGTTTTGCCTTTGCGGGCGATCTGGTCGACCGCGGATGGAACGTTCTGGTTTTCCCCGAAGGCGAGCGCACCAAAACCACCGGGATGAATCCGTTCCGGGCCGGAATTGGCCTGCTGGCGACGCGGCTGGGCGTGCCGGTCGTCCCCGTGCACCTTGGCGGAATCTCCGAGTTGAGAGAAGCCGGCAAACATTGGGCGCGTCCCGGTCAGATCAAAGTTTCGGTGGGCGCACCGGTCCGCTTCGCGGAGACCGACCCCGCCGAACAGATCGCGCGCGATCTCGAACGCCGCGTCGCCACGCTCGGACCCGGCTCACCCGCCTAGACTCGGTTGCAGACCTGTATGCGAAGGCGCGTGACATCCGCTGGCACGGGCACATTCCGCGATACAATGGTTTGTAGCCTCACGGGGGAAGTTGAATGATCCATCGTTTTGTTTTTCACAACGACCGCGTGCAGCCCATCGAGCAGGTGCGGCTCTCGCCCGGCCAGTCGGGTCTGCTGAGCGGTTGGGGCCTGTTCACGACGATCCGCATCGTCGAGGGAATTCCGTTCGCCTTCGAGCGCCACTGGAAGCGTCTCGCGCGTGATGCCCAGCGAACGCACTGCCCCTTCCCGTTTGACGCGGAGCGGGTTCGGGGGCAACTGGGCGAAATCCTGAGCGCGAACCATGTGCGAGAAGGCTGCGCGCGGGTCTATATGATCTACAACCAGCCCGGCTTCTGGCGCAGCGGCGAAGATCTTCCTGCGGTGGATCTGCTGCTCTGCTCGTCCGATTTGCCGCCCTACCGCGACCCCGTGCGCCTCGGGCTGCGCGAACACGGGCGCCATGCGGCTTCACCGCTCGCTGGCGTGAAAGTCACTTCTTGGCTCAACAATGTCTGGAATCTATACGAAGCTCAGCAGGCGGGCTGCGATGAAGTCGTGCTGCTCAACGAGCGCGGCGAAGTGGCCGAATGCACCGCCGCAAACATCTTCTGCGCGCAGGGCGGCCGCGTGCTCACGCCGCCACTCTCATCGGGTTGTCTCGAAGGCGTAACGCGCGGCATCGTCTTTGAGATCGGCCCGCACGCCGGAGTGCCCGTCGAAGAGCGCACGCTCTTCCCCGAGGACTTCTACTCCGCAGACGAGGTATTCATCTCTTCGACGAACCGCAACGCGATCGCCGCCAGCGAAATCAACGGACACAGGATCGCCGCTCCTGGTCCCGTGGTACAAAAGCTCGAAAAGGCCATAGCCGCCTATGTGCGCGAATACGTCGAAGCCCGCGCAGCCGTTCCCAGCAAGCGCTGACCAGGACGTCCGCTCTTCTTTAGTGGATTAAGAGGCCCGCAGCGCCGATGGCCAATCCGCAAATCCCGAGGACCGAACCCAACATCCAGAAAAATCGCTTCCGCGTCAATAGCGTGATTGAGCAGATCACCAGCGCGGCCTCGAGCATCACCTCCCCGAGGTCAAAGCGATCCGCGCGCCGCTGCTCGACTTTCACTTCGTCCTCGGCCTTGGTGGCCTCGGCCTCAATTTCTTTCTGTTCGTCGCGATAGCGTTCGACTTCCTTGTTGTATTTTTCTTTGAGCTTTTCGATTTGGTCGGAGTTCTGGAGCGTGAAGACCGAAGTCTCATCCAGGAAAAGCTCGTACGTGTGCCGCCGGATGTCTTTCGCTTGGTAGTAGGCCCACTGATCCGTCGCTTTCGTTTGGAGCAGGAGTTCCTCGGTGTGCGCGCGATGGCCGAGCAGCGAAATCGCGGCGACCAGGACGGCGAGGGTCGCCATCGTCACGGTGACGGGCGCAAGACTTGCGTGGTGCGCGCCCTCTTCGGCCTGTTCATGAAGTTCCTGGAGCTCGTCCGGCATGTTCGGTCCTCGCGTTAGGAATTGTCGGCATCGTGCGCGCAAGAGGATATCAGAATCTGTTTGCGCCGAGCCACCGGACTACCGCCTGTTCGCAAAATTCCGGTACAATTCGTCCCGCAGGGTAACTGAGGCGTGATTCTATGACGGAGCTTGCCAGCAAGAACTGCGTTCCATGCCGCGGCGGAGTCCCTCCGCTCGCCGGCGCGGAACTCGATGCTCTCGCGAAGCAGATCCCGCAGTGGAACGTCGTGAACGGCCATCACATCACACGCGCCTTCAAGTTTCCGGACTTCCGCCAGGCGCTCGCATTCGTGAACAAAGTGGGAGAGCTTGCCGAGCAGCAGGGCCACCATCCGGATATCCTGCTTGCCTGGGGCAAGGCGGAGGTCACTACCTGGACTCACAGTATCAACGGCCTCACCGAGAGCGATTTCATTCTCGCCGCTAAGATCGACAAACTCTAGAGTGTCTTCCCGGCTGAGAACCGCCTTCCGCGATAGCGTTCTCTTTCATTGGTACAAGAATATCGCCGCGCCCATCGAGTACGCATTCTGGCGCCTGCGCGGCTCGCCGGGACCCAAAATGCCGCACCTCGTGAAACAGCGCGCCATCCAGCAATATGCCCGCGAGTTCGATCTCCCGATCCTCGTCGAGACTGGCACGAACTACGCCCACATGATCTACGTCCAGCGGCGTCACTTCCGCGAGATCTACTCAATCGAGCTCGACGCCCGGAAGGCGGAGAGCGCCCGGCGCAAGTTCGCGAGACGGCCCAACATTCACATCCTCGAAGGCGACAGCGGAAGCGTTCTGCCAAGGCTCCTTCCGGCGCTCAAGGATCCTTGCCTTTTTTGGCTCGACGCCCACAACTTCGACATTTCAACTCCGGTCAAGCAGGAACTCGATGCCCTTTTCAAGGGTCCGGCGCCAAACCACGTCCTGCTGATCGACGATGCCAACTGGTTCGACGGCCGCGGCGACTACCCTTCCCTCGAAGAATTGCACCAAACGATGGCGCGCGAATATCCCGGCCGCCAAATGGAAGTCACTGACAACATCATCCGTATCTACCCGTCCAAGCCGCGGCCTCCCAAATCTAACTAACCTCCCCACGGCCGCGTCTTTGACTCCGTCCCGGCGAGCCTTTAGACTTGGAGGCGTGGGTTCCTTTTCACGCGGCTACGGCTACCGGTTCGATCTGAGCGGGTATTTCCCGCGCGCGATCAAGACCCTTTGCATCGCCTGCGTCAGCGTTTTTCTTCTTCAGGAAATATCTCAATTCATCTGGGGTGCGGAAGGTGTGAGATTCTGGGGGGACTGGTTTGGACTGGTCCCCTACGCAGTGGTCCACGGGTTTCGCCTCTGGCAACCGTTCACGTATCTGTTTCTCCACGCGGGAATTCTTCACATCCTATTCAATCTGCTCTACCTCGCGATGTTCGGAGCGGACCTGGAGCACACCTGGGGCTCGCGGAAGTTCTACACGTATTTCTTCCTGTGTGGAGTCGGCGCGGGCGTCATCAACGTTGTCGTGAAGCTCCTGCTCGACCCCCACGGCCGCGGGACCGCTTTGATTCCAACGATCGGCGCATCCGGGGCCATCTACGGCATCTTGCTCGCAAACGCGATCTTGCTGCCCCAGCGCCGCGTTTGGATGTTTCCGCTGCCGGTCACGGTGTCGATGCGGATTTTCGTAATCGTGATGGGCGCGATCGAATTCTTCGGCACGATCGGCGCCTCCGGCGACAACGTGAGTCACGTCTGCCATCTCGGTGGGATGCTCGTGGGCTACTTCTACCTTCGCCGCGGGTCGTTCCTCTACAATTTCCGCAACTATTTTTCGGATTGGAAGCGCCGCCGCCTGCGCAGGAAGTTCGAGGTCTACGTGCGCGACCACCAGGATAAGCCGCCCTCAAGCCCCGATAGCTGGGTCAATTAAGGCGGATGGGCTGCAGTCTGATTCTTACTTTGCAACCGCAAAATCGCTGACGATAGCGCGGAGAAATTCGATTCCCCTGCGGAACGAGTCGACGGGGATGCGCTCGTCGTCTGCGTGCATTCTGGCCGCATCGTCGTCCGTCAGCGGGAACGGCAACAGCCCATAGGCCTGGACATTCCGAAGCCGGAGCGGCATCGAATCCGTGGCGCCCGTGGACATATATGGCACGGTCGCGGCTCCCGGAAACTCTCTGCTCGCGACGCGCGTAATCGTGCCGTACAAGTCCGACGTCTGCGACGACGACGGAGTTGACTCACCCGCGCCCGGTTCCGCTTCGAAACGGATTTGAGGATCGTTCACGAGCTGCTGCAATTTTCCGAGCAGCGGATCGACCATGTTGCCGGGAAGCAGGCGGATGTTCAGGACGCCGCGTGCCTCCGAAGGAATTACATTTTGCCGGACTCCCGCTTGAAGCATCGTGGGAGCAATCGTGTCGCGCAGCATCGAATTCCAGGACGGGTTGGCGTTTGAAACCCACCGCGCCGCGTGGTCGCCACGATCTGGAGATTCGAGGGCGCGCATCCACTTGCTGGTTTCCTCATCCTCAATCGGAGCGAGACCCGAGAAATAGGCCCGCGTTACCGAGTTGAATTGAACGGGCGTCTCGTAAGTCCCGATCTTCGCAATCGCCGCCGCCAGGTGCAGCACCGCGTTGTCCGGCCGTGGCACGGAACCATGTCCTGAAGTTCCTTTGGCGATCACGTCGACATTGACCATCACCTTTTCGCTCGTCTGTACGGCAACATATTGAGTCTTTCCGTCCTTCGTGACGACGCGGCCTCCTTCGTTAATAGCGTAGCCTGCGGCGATTTTGTCCCAGTGTTTCTCGACGGCGAACTTCATGCCTTGCGCGCCGCCGTCCTCCTCATCTCCTTCAGCGAACAGAATGACGTCGCGGCTCAATCGCGCGTTCGCCCGTTTCAACGCCACAAACACCGCCAGATTCGCGACCGTCATGCCCTTATCGTCAATCGCGCCGCGTCCGTATAGATAGTTGCCCTGAATCACGGCGCCAAACGGATCCACGCTCCACTTCGATTTGTCCACTCCGACCACGTCGAGATGCCCCATCAGGAGCAGCGCCCGCGACGGGTCGGGCACGGCGCTCGACGAAAGCCGCGCGACCAAAAAGCCGCGCCCGGGTGTGCTTTCGAAGGTCTCCGAGTGGATCCCTTCGCGGTCAAGGATGCCCGCCAGGTACTTCGCCGCGGCCAGTTCATTGCCCGGAGGGTTCGTTGTGTTGATGCGAATCAGCCCCTGGAGCCAGCCCACGGCTTCGCTTTCAATCTGAGAGAGATCGGCGGGCGCCGCCGGCGCGCCTTGCGGCGGTGTGGCTTGCGCGCGAACGGGTCCGGCGTAAACGGCCGTACCGAGAAGCACTTGCAGCACAATCGTCACAATCCTGCGCGCCATCCTTTTTTCCTCCCGTTGAATCTCAAAGTTTATCGTACCGGCCGTACTGCTGATACGATCCTGGCAGCGCGTGTTGTCCGGAATGCACACGCGGATGATTGACCATCCGGGGCGGGCCGTGGCAGCATCCAAATCAGGTGAGGCGGCGATGAAATCGAAGACGTGGTTTCGCGTTGTTTTGATGGGGATCCTCATCTTCGCGTTGGGTGTTCCTTCCAGTGCGTGGGTGGCGCTGGCGCAGCAGGAAGGCCCGCAAACACCTCCTCCCGCGCAGCAACCCGAACAGCCCAAGCTGCCGACGGGGAAGCCCCAACCGCCGGCGCCATCGCAGCAGGCCCCGCCCCAGGTGGCGATTTCCGTGCAATCGAATCTGGTCAACGTCGATGCAGTCGTCACGGATCAGGACGGAAATCTTGTAACCGGCTTGAAACGGGAAAACTTTCGCGTCCTCGACCAGGGCCAGCCGCAGCAGGTCACGAATTTTGCTCCTTCCGACGCGCCCATCACGATCGTCATGCTGGTGGAATTCAGCGCCGGCATGGGCGGCTATTTTGGATACAAGGCGCAGTATTGGGCCGACGGGTTCCTGAGCCAGCTCAAACCGAAGGATTGGGTTGCGCTAAAAACCTTCGATCTTCGCACCACTCTTCAGGTCGATTTCACTCAGGACAAGCGCGAAGTCGATCAAGCGATTCGGACTCTCGGCTTTCCGGCATTCCACGAGGCGAATCTCTTCGATGCGATCTACGAGACTGTCGACCAGCTTCGCGATGTGAAAGGGAAAAAGTCGATCCTCGTGATTGCCACCGGCTACGACACATTCAGCAAGCACACACTGGATCAAATTCTGCGCCGGCTCAAGGAAGCCGACGTGACGATTTTCTGTGTGGGCACGGGCGCGGAAATCGACTTGTACGGAAACGGTGGCGTTGGCTACCTTCAGGCGCAAAACCAGCTCAACACTTTTGCGCGCATGACGGGCGGCTACACTTGGTTCCCGCGCTTCGACGCTGAGATCCCGGGCATCTTTAATTCGGTCGCCCAGTTCCTTCGCAACCAGTACACGCTCGTGTTCTCGCCAAACACTCCTCAGGACGGCCGGTATCACAAACTGACCGTGGAAGTCCTCGACGATCAGGGCAACCCTCTCCAGCTCGCCAACAAAAAGGGCAAAATGAAGAAAGCGGTCGTCATCGCCCGCGACGGTTACACGGCCCCCGCCGCCCCCACCGGAAATTGACGATCCGGCGAGGATCGTCATCTGACGCGCAGCTTCTCCGCGCGTCATCCTGTCTCTCCTCCGTAGGGGCACGGTCCGCCGCGACGGATGCCCGGCGCGCATCCTTGGCGCAGGTTCCATGTGGGAGCGGTCTATGTAGCGCCGGCATCTTGCCGACTCTTTTGCCGCGGTGCGATCCGGCGAGGATCGGGCCGAGACGCGCGGGCGACGATCAGTCCGGATGCAGTCGGGAAGGATCTCTCTTCACGATCCGCGCTTTCCGTGCTCTGGATGATTCTGCGGGGCGGCGAGGATCATCATCTCCGGTTTCGGGCCGAAATGCTCAGCGGCGGGTATGATGGCTCACGAATTTATCGAGCAGGAGGCGCGTCAGGCGTGATTGGTCGTGGCGGACGACGCCATCCTGTTGCAGGAAATCCCCGGTCACATAGCGCAGCCCCATCCGTTCGAGTTCCTCCAGCGAAGGATCGACGGGTTCGGCGCCCTGTGCTGCATAGCGCCGCCGCAGGCGCGTCGATACGGGCGCGCGATTGATCACGACAAAATCGAAGAGGCCCCGCCGCGTGTGGTCGTAGATTGCGCGGACATGGTCGGCGACCGAGTAGTGCTGGGTCTCACCGGGCTGCGTCATCAGGTTCGCGATGTAGACCCGCGTCGCATGCGAGTTCGCGATTACGTCCACCATCTCCTCAACCAATAGGTTGGGAAGTATGCTCGTGTAAAGGGAACCCGGGCCGATAAGGATCAGATCGGCTTCGCGAATTGCGCGCAGCACTTCCGGCACTGGCCGGACGCGTCGCGGCACCAGGCGAATGCGCGCGATGCGCTTGCGCGAGCGCGAAATGTGCGTTTCACCTGCCACCACGGTCCCATTCTCGAGTTCGGCCTCCAGCGTGACGTTCTGCGCCGTGGAGGGAAAAATTCGCCCGCGAATGGCGAGCACCTGCGCTGATAACTGCACGGCCTTCGCGAAATCCCCGGTGATGTTGGTGAGCGCCGTCAGGAACAGATTGCCGAAGCTGTGCCCCGCAAGTCCGCGGCCCGCGGGAAAGCGATACTGGAAGAGCTTTCCCAGCAAGTGCTCGTCTTGCGAGAGCGCCACCATGCAATTGCGAATGTCGCCCGGAGGGAGAACGCGATATTCACGCCGCAGCCGGCCGGAGCTGCCGCCGTCATCCGTGACGGTAACGACCGCGGTGAGGTCCGCGATCGGCCGGCTCGGCCCATGCCTTCGCGGCTCCGCGATGTATTCCTTGAGGCCGCGGAGCACGGTCGAAAGGCCGGTCCCGCCGCCGAGCGCGACCACGCGGACGGATCGGGCACGAGGTTCCGGAGGACGTTTCATCGGGGAGAAGGAAGTCAGCCGGCCGAACCGTCTCGCTCGGGATAGAGCAATTCGGTGAAGCGCGGGTCTTCCTGCAAGAACGCGAAATCTTCGTCGTTGCGCGCGTGGTAGCGGTTTTCCGGGCGCAACTGGATCGCAACCTTCAGGTTCTGCATCGCCGAGTCGGCTTCGCCGGTAAGACAATCGAGCGCCGCCATCGCATACACGATGTGGTCGGCCTTCGGAGCGGCCTTGTGGGCGCGATCGAGGTGCTCGCGCGCCTCGTCCCAGCGGCCTAGGTTCATCAGTGCGACTCCCTGCGTGTAATGGTCCTCCGCTGACTTGAGAACCGGGACAGGGGGGCGGGAAATCCGCTGGTCGCAGATGCGCAGATGGACTTTCGCGCGGTCCGCCAATTCCTTGCTCGGCCCTGTAAGCACGCGTTCGAGCGCTTCCTTGGCGCGGTGAAATTTCTGCTGTTGAAAGTGCTTTAAGGCCTCTTCGTAGGACCTCAATTGCTGCTGCTTGGCGGGGGCGTCGGGATCGGGGGGAGCGGCCTTGGCTTTCGAAGACAATACTAAGCCTTTCTTGTTCAACGACTTACGACCTGTTTGAGAGGAGGTTGAACTTCGAACCGCGCGACGCTTCAAGCTGCACCCCGGACCAAAGCGAACAACAAACATACCAAAATTGGCAATTTGCGTCAATCTGGGCCTACATTTGCGGCTTTTCCCGCCCCCGGCTCCGGACGAAGCGATCGCGCGAGAGCCCTATCGAGCTCGAACCAATCAGTCATAGACAAACCACCAAGCGTTTAGAAACAGTTCGTGCCGAAATCTACTCGAGAACCAGACCGGTGACGCGTATGGAGGGATACTGCTGATTCCACTCCGCGGGAAGACGTTGTTCGATCGTGACCTGGAAACTGCGCTGCTGCTTGGAGCCAAGCGGCTGGTCCGTAGGTTCAATCAGCCGGTCGCTCTGGCGCAGAATCACCTGGTTGAACGGATCGTGAAACTCGACGGTCACCTGGAGCGCTCGGATCACCTTGAGTCCGTCATTCGAAACCGTTCCCGTAACGTACGTAAACTCCTGGTTCAAAAAATTGTTCGCGTGAGACAGCGCGAGATCCTGAAAGTGGATCTGGCCCGCGTAGGCTTGCTCTTCGGCGCCAAACGGCAGCTTCGCGGCCGCGGCGCTCCGTTTGGGCTGAATCGAGCGGTTCAGCAATAGGACGCCCGCGAACAGAACCAGCACGACGACGGCGCCGATCGCAAAAGCCGCCGGAAATCGGCTCTTCTCTTCGCGGTCCGCAGTGTCTTGGGTATCCACGGCTCTCTGGTTCGCCTCAACTGCCAAACGAAAGACGCAAAATCAGCGGCTCGGGAAGACCGGCCTTTGTCATGCGGCTCTGTACCGCCTCAATGTCGTAGGGGATGCGCCAAAACTCAACCGACTGGTTTTCGAGGTCGGCGATAGCGAAACCCAGGCGGGGATCGCCGTCGCGCGGCTGGCCGATCGAGCCGGGATTCAGCAAATAGGTCGTGCCCGGCTCGACCGTAAAGGTCGAGAACGCGTTCCCGCCCGTGGGTTTGAAATGCAGCACAGCCAAATCACCGTTTCGAAGGGAAAAGCCGCCCTGAAGATGCGTGTGACCGAAAAACGATACGGGCGACGGAGCATTCAGCAAGCCGTCCACAGCCAGCGCCGGGGAGAAGACGTACTCGTCCTCGTCGTGGACTGAGCCGTGAAGTATGGAGAATCCGTCGACCGAGACCGGTCCCCTCGGGAGTTTTTCGAGGTATTCCCGATTTTCGGGGCGAAGCTGTTGGCGCGTCCAGAGCAGCGCGTTGCGCGCAATCGGATTGAACTCGTCGGCCTCGACCGCGCCGCTGACCGCCTTGTCGTGGTTCCCGCGGATCGTCAGGGCACCGAGCGAGCGGATGCGGTCGATGACCTCGTTTGGATCGGGGCCGTAGCCGACCAGATCTCCCAGACACACAGCCTTCTGCCATCGGCCCTGAGCCGCCTTCAAAGCGGTTTCGAGCGCCGTGAGGTTCGAATGAATGTCGCTGAGGATCAGATAGCGCATGATCTGCCGCCGTATCGGCGGCACGCGAAATAATAACAGAAGAAATGGACGGGGGCTTCACTACAAGACTGCGGGTTGGTCTGTGCGCAGTGCCACGGGACGAAGCTGAGCGGCACGCCGAAGGATCTGGTGCCCGCCCCCGATCTGCTGATCGTCGGCGCCTACGACCCTGGCGCCTTCCACGCTTTGATGCGCACCGGCAAGGCCCCTGGCGGCCGCGAGGTCGGCGTGATGTCGCAGATCGCGCGTGGAAATTTATCCAGCTTTACCGATGACGAGATTGATGCAACCTATGATTATCTCGCCGCACGAGCCAAGGTTGTGACCGCGAGCCAAAACTCATCGAGCGGGCGGTGAATCCTCCAGACCGTCGCGCCAAGTCGGTCAACGGTATGTGACGATCTCCGATCGCCGTGCGGACGGCCCGCTAACGACCGTGCTCTACAACGACGCGGCACCTCGTTCACGGAGCACTGGCCAGGAGGCAGCGCCGCGGCGGGTCTGGGAAATCGCGCCGGAGTCGATCATTGTCGCGCCCGCGCCAAAAACTGAAATACGCGCGAGGGAGCCGTTCGAGATCTGGGGATGGACATGGGCGGCCAGAGGTGTCGCGCGTGTGGAGGTCAGCACCGATAGCGACGCGACCTACGATCGCGCCGACCTCGCGGCGCGCTAGAATTGGTCATGGCAGAAGTTCACATACGAATGGAGGCCAGTTGTGAAGGGCGCGGTCACGCTTGCATCGCGCGCGACAGACTGCGATGGCGTGACACAGCCGGGAGCTGGGGCCCGCAATTCGATCTATAAGGTCGGCGTCCGTGTGAGATGCTGACGATCAGCCGCGATGGGAGGCGCCCAGCTCGACGGGCTTGCCGTGGGGCGTGCGGCGGTAGGCTTCGGCCCAGGCTTCCTTGCGCGCCAGCAGAGCTGCGGGGTTGGACAGCTTCTTGGCCGCTACCAGACGTTCAAGGGCCGCGAGCCAATGATGATAGTAGCGCGAGCCGTCGTCGGGCTCGCCTCGACCGGCGGCCGCTTTGATTTCATCCGCGAGAGCCGCTGCCCATTCCTTCCAGGTGAAATGCCCTTGCTCGGAGAGCTTGACGGCGAGCGCGAACGCCTGAGCCTGCCAAGGCTCGGCAAATACGGGCCCAGCCTCGTCGCGGGGTAGGGGCGCCAGTGCTGCGAGCGTTTCCGGAGGCGGGACCGGGTCAGGCCGGCTCAAGGTAAGGCTCCCACATATCGACGTAGACAGAGTCCCTCGCCGGGGCGTCTTGACCCCACAGCTCGCGCGCGGTGAAGCGCACCGAGTAGACGTGCTGCGGGTTCTCACCGAGAGAGTGAGCGTTGGTGTCCGGAAAAACAAAGGCGCCGTGAACGCGGTCGATCGTACCAAGCTTTCCGCGCGCGTAGCGCGGCAGGCGGGTGTGACCGAGGGGATGCATATTTCGGGCGCGCACGCGTTGGCCGGTTTGGAAGCGTGGGGGCGCCGGGACTTTGCGACTCGCGGGTGCACCGTTAGCGACCATGGGCGGAACTCCGTCAGCCGTGAGTGCCGGGCTCATCCGGGGCGATCCCTGCGCCGGTTCTCCAGTTTCGATCTCCGCCGGTGTGACCAGGTCCGTCTTCACCATGAGCTCGACGAGCGCCGCGATCCATTTCTCGTAATAGCGCATGCGTAGATAGTCCGCCGGTGGAATCAGCTCGATCTGGTGACGAAGGCCGTCCAGCGTCCACTTCCCAAAGCAACCCATGGCCAGCGACAGGCCGTATGCGCGCGCTTCCCAGCGTTCGTGGAACACGGGCTCGTCTTTCTCTTCCTGGATCGGGCCCATGCCATGCATTCCGCCCATGTCATGCACGCCGTTCATGGGTGTTGTTCCTGGCCGGGCGGCGCGATTTTGGCCACGCCAACCATCGAATCGCGCGTCACCAGGGCGGCGAGTTGCTCCTCGCTCAGCCGCTCGGTTCCGGCCGGCCGCTCGGGCAGGACGAGGTAGCGCACGTCCGCTGTACTGTCCCAAACGCGCACTTCGACATGCTCCGGGAGTTCGAGTCCAAACTCACGCAACACGCCGCGCGGGTCGATGACCGAACGCGAGCGATAAGGCGCGGACTTGTACCAAACTGGCGGCAGTCCAAGGACTGACCACGGATAACAGGAGCACAACGTGCAGACAATGAGGTTGTGCACCTTGGGGGTATTCTCAACCACGAGCATGTGCTCTCCCTGCATACCTCCGTAACCTAGCTCGGCGATGGCAGCGTCTGTATCGGTCAGCAGCCGCTGCTTGTAAGCGGGATCGACCCAGGCGCGCGCTATTACGCGCGCGCCGTTGCGCGGGCCGATCTTATGCTCGTAGGTGTCGATCAACGCATCGAGTGCCGCGCGATCGACTAGCCCCTTTTCAACCAGAAGTGATTCGAGCGCCTTCACGCGCAGGGCTGGGTCCGAAGGGACAGCCTGATGTTCGTGTTTGTGTTTGTGATCGTGCTCGTACGCGTGGGAGAGATCGGAAGTCACAGCAGTTCCCCAGCCGTCACGCGGCCGTCAAGAAATCGCGACGGGTCGTGGTCATTGGTCTCTTTCCCCGGCTCAAGGGAAGTCCATCCAACCGAAATTTCCGATTGGACCTCTGGCTCGTGGATCATACAATTTCCCTGCCCTCGACACAACGAATCTGCCGCCAGAGCAGGCCACAACGAGATCAGGTAGCTCCCTGCCGCTAACTCCCGAGTGACGGCGCATCCGGGAAGCTAGTCAGGGGCCAGAAGTCCGCTTCGAGGAAGTGAAGTTTCAGACAGGCCGTTTCGGTTCTCAGTTTCCCCGAACCCCGTTTCTGGCCCGCAGCGGTCACTTGATTTCATAACAATGTCGGCTCCTTGGACCCGAGTAGACTTTTGGTTTGTCGACGACCAAAGGCTCGGGAGAAAGGAGCCGAACATGGTGATTATAGGCGTGGATTATCACCCGAGCGATC
>Ga0181521_10002261_pt1 | contig 23456 bp, 23 predicted proteins | sample PEATcosm2014_Bin_32_FD_119764 | JGI IMG/M metagenome (GOLD analysis project Ga0181521, IMG submission 119764) | Peatland microbial communities from MTU Mesocosm Facility, Houghton, MI, USA - PEATcosm2014_Bin02_60_metaG | ecosystem: Environmental > Terrestrial > Soil > Wetlands > Peat | place...
CTTGGCTTTGGCAGCCGTTTTGGTGGATGATGATTTTGGGGTATTGGTATTATTGTGTTTCATACAATCTTGGTGTAACGCTTGTGCGCTCACCTGCCAATACCCATGTCATCTACCCGGTCAATTTAAGTGGCCACGACTTTTTTAAACCGCTCTACTGCAAGTCCGCCTCTTCCAGCATGGCCATCAGAGTCAGCAGGGCGTTGCCTTCCAGCCGGTTGTTCACGTAGAGAAATAGTTTGCGCGGCGCGCCTTGCCGCAAAGCGCGGTGGATCAACTCCGCGGCGGCGGCGCGGGCCTGCGGGTCCGGCGCCTGGATGCGGTCGTACGGGCTGAACAAATCCACCGCTTGCTGGTATTTCCGGCCCGGTGTCAAGAGGAACCGCGCCCCCGCCAAATCGGGATTGGTCAGGCTGCCCGCCAGGGCGAGCTGTTCGTGGACCGGCGGCATGTCCGCCCAGGAATTGAAAATGTGGGCGGCGCCGTGGCGTTTGAGCGTCTCGAAATACTCCGGCTGCAGAAACTGTTTGTTGCGGATTTCCACCCCGTAAGGCTAGCCCCGGGGCGCGCCCGCGAGAAACTTGTCCAGGTCGGCGACAAATTCCCGGCCCTGCGCGTAATCGCCGGCGTGGAATTTCGAGAACTCAAAAATGAACAACCCCACGTTCCGCCGGAACGGCTCAAAGGGCTGGACGAACGCCGAGGCGAACAGGCCGGCATTGAGATAATTCTCGTTCGGCTGGCCGGCGCGCCGCCCGAAACGCGCCAGGTTGGTGAACTTCTTGACCGTGATTTCATCGGTGACTTTGAACGCGAAAAGGAAATCCTCCGGCGCCTGCTGCACCAGCCCGCCCAGTTGCCGGGCGTCCGGGAAGCGGTAATACGCGGCATCCACGCAAACCGACTTGAAGGTTTGCGCGTACTCGGCCAGGCATTCGCGCTCGAACCGGGATTGGGAAAACCGGCCCCGCGTCAGGTAGCCGCTTTGGTCGTAAATCAACCCGCGCCAGCCGGGGTATTTCCAGGAGGAAGTGCCGAGATAAACGCCTTTGCCCGCGAGTTCCGCGGCGCGTGATTTCAACCTATCACGGTCGAAGTTCATGTCTCTGCCAGCATAAATTCATTTCTCCGGCACTTCAATCACGTCGCCGTCGCGCAGCCACAGGTCGCTCAACGGTGACGCGTGAATCCGGACGGATTGTCCCCCCCCGCCTGGCCCGAAAGGAGGTGGAATGTCGCGTGGATGTGATCCAAACCCGTTAGAGGGCGGTGGAGGATTGCTGCAATCCAAAATCCATTGGCGCGTCTGGCCGGTTTTTGCGTCCCGGCGGGAGACTTTGACGTGCGAAAGATCGCACGACGTCAGGATCTCTTTGGATTGAAGCAGGACTGGCTTGAGCCAAAACGATGTCTTGGGATCAATTTCAACACTATTCCTGTTTGCATCCTTTGCCGCCGGAATCTTGATTTCGGGCTCGAGGGTGATGGCATTGGTTTGGCCTTTGACGATGAGTACGAGGTGACGTGTCAGGTATTGTTTCAGATTGGTTAGTTCCGATATGGAAAAACCCGGCCACCGCTCATTGAGCGGGTGCTCCGCCTCTGGAATTTCCACCACGTCGCCCCATTCCACAGTCACGTCATTTGATCCATCGCCCGACTTGAGTCCGGAGGCAAGATCAACCGTCTGTTCCTTCCAGCTTTTCAGGTCGCTCGCCGGCCGGCGGATGCGAAGATGGGCCAGGTCGGGAAAAGGCAGTGCCAGACTTGGCCAGAAGGCAGACGCATCATAGCGTGAGCCGGTTTCGTCGGGTGACGCCGCCAGGAATTGGCACTGCGCGGCGACCACTTCCAGCAGGGTGAAATGATTCCAATCGTTGGTGCCCTTCCGGAATATGTCCGACGAATAATTGGCGGAAGGCCGGCTCACGGAGATGAGATCCAAATCCGGCAGATTATCCAGCGCGCCGTGCCGGCGCAGCACATCGGCCAACTCCACGGCCAAAGCCTTCTTTTCGCCTGTGTAGTTTTGCCCTGCTATATCTTTGAGCAAATCCAACGGCGTTTTGCCCTGGTTATTTCGCACGTTCGGATCGGCCTTGTCCGCGAGCAACAATTCAAATACCTTGCTGTCCGTCAAGCTCAACGCCGCACAATGCAAAGGGGTTATGTTGGCGGGATTGCGCGCGTTGGCATTCGCGCCGTGTTTCAACAAAATTTCCACGGCGGCGGCGGCGTTCTGATAAGCGGCGGCAGCCAAGGCGGTCCAAGTGGGTGGGTTGCCAAGAGCAGTGCTATAGCCATACTGCGGCCTGACTTCAATCGCCTCTACTTTTGCGCCTGCGTCCAGCAACGCCTCGAGAATATCGGGACTGGATAGCGCGCTGAATAACAAAGGTCGCCCGTCGGCTTGCGCGCCATTGGGGTCCGCCTTGTATTGCAAGAGCAGTTTAACCATGGGTAGCTGCTTCATATAGATCGCCAGCCACAATGGGGTTATCGGTAGGCGTTGGCCAATGAATTGGTCGGGAATCATATTCCCCTGACCCGTCGAAACGTCAATAGGTCCCGCCGCATTGGCGTTCGCCCCGGCTTGCAGCAGCAAGTCAGCGGACGCGATGTCCTTTTTTTCAATGACGCAGAGCAGCGGCGCATCGAGTCTGCCGGCGTTGGGATCGGCCTTGGCCGCCAGAAGCAGCTTGATCATTTCCGGCGAATCCTTGACCGCGGCAAAACTCAAAGGCGTTCGGCCGTCATTGCTCAGTGCATTCACGTCGGCATGGTTCGCCAGCAGCACCTCCGCCACGGCTGGAAACCCTTGCCCGGCGGCTTTGTGGAGCGCGGTTTCATCAAAGTTTCCCGGCGCATTCACATTCGCGCCGTGGGCCAGGAGCAGCTCGACCATTGCTTTTTTGCCTCGCGCCGCTGCGGCGATGAGCGGCGTATCGCCGTTGCCCATTCTCAGGTTTACATTGGCGTTGTTGTCCAAGAGATATTGCGTCACGCGGAGGTTGTCTGACGTGGTGACCTGGGTCATGAGCTCCGAGTTGATCAAATCCGGGCTGTTCTGAACCAGCGCCTTGATCTCGCGGATTTTCTGGTCTTCTTCGTCGGTGGCAGAGACTGCGGAGGGAGATACCGTCAGGCCTGCTTCCAGTGCTGCCAATTGCCGTTTGAGTTCGAACAGTTTTTGCTGCGTTGCCAAAACGTCCTTGTAATCCGCCACCCCCGCCTTGGATTGCACTTGCACCATCTGCAATTCCTGTTCAACCACCTTGGTTTCGTCCGCCAACAAGTCTTGCTCTTTTTGGCGGGCGGCATCCGCCGGGGGCGCGGCGGCGCGCATCCCCATGCCTGTCAAATCCTGCTGGCTCAGGGTGGCCAGCGTTTTCTGGTCGGCAAACTCCCGGACGATGCGCTGGTACTGGGCGGCGGCTTGGTTGGTCTGGCCGAGCTTGCGATAACATTCCCCCAGCCGGTAAATCGCCGTGGCGGCAATCTCGCGGTCCTTGTCGAACTGCGCGGCCAGGGATTGATATTCGGTGATGGCGGCGGGCAGGTCGTGGCCGGCCTCCTCGTCCAGCAATCCCTGTTGCAGCAGGGGCGTCAGGTCGTTGGTGGCCGCGGACAACAAGGCCGCCGGGGCCAAAAGAATTACTGCGAGGAGCATTTTTGTTTTCATATTGTGTTCGTCTCGAAAAAAACTGCCGTAGGCGTGTCGGAATTTCATGGTGCGACTGTAAAGATTCTCCGGCCTTGAATTGTCATGGTTTTGCAAAATCCGCCGGCTCCAGTTTGTAGCCCACGCCATGCACCGTCTTGATCCAGCGCGGCGTTTCGGGGTTCGGCTCGATTTTGGCCCGCAGGCTGGCGATGTGGTTGTCCACCGTGCGGGTCGTGGGGAACGCGGTGTAGCCCCAGACCGCGTCGAGAAACCGCTCGCGCGTCACCGGTTCCCCTTCCGCCTCCGCCAGCAGGCGGAGCATGGCAAATTCCTTCGCCGTCAGCGGCACCCGTTTCTTCCCGCGCGCCGCCGTCTGCCGGGCCAGGTCAATTTCCACCTCGCCCAGTTTTAATTTCAGCGGCGTCCGGGTTTTCCGTTCCATGCGCCGCAGCAGGGCGCGCACACGCGCCAGAAGTTCCTCCGTGCTGAAGGGCTTGACCAGATAATCGTCCGCGCCGGCGTCCAGCCCGTGCACGCGGTCTTCGATCTGGCCTTTGGCCGTGAGCATCAGCACGGGGACCGCGCTGCCCAGCCGGCGCAACTCGGCGCACAAGGCGAAGCCATCCAGCTTGGGCATCATGATGTCCAGCAGGATCAGGTCGGGCTTTTCGGCCCGCGCCCGTTCCAGCCCGCGCGCCCCGTCCGCCGCGCTCAGCGCGCGGTAGCCTTCCGCGGCGAGCAAATCCTCCAGCGCCGCCCGCATCGGCGTTTCGTCCTCAATGATTAAAATCCGTTCATTCATGTGGATTTGGCGCCGGCAATTCGATGGTGAAGCGGCTGCCCCGGCCCGTCTCGCTTTGCACCGTCACCCGCCCGCCGTGCGCCTCGACGATATGCTTGACAACGCTCAAGCCGATGCCAACCCCGGGCGTTTCCCGGCGCAACTCCGAACCGCTGCGGTAAAACCGCTCGAAAATCTTCTCCCGCTCCTCCGCCGGCACGCCGGGGCCGTGGTCGGCGACAAACAAGTGAATGGCGGCCCCGCCGGGGCCGTTCTTCCTTTCAATGCCCACCGTCACCGTTTCGCCTTTCGCCGAATGTTTGATGGCGTTGTCAATAAGATTTACCAGCGCCTGCTGCATCGCCCGGCCATCCAGGTTTAACTCGATGGGCCTGCCTTCCCTCCGCTCCGCCCCGGCCGGCGGCCCCGGCTCCGGGCGGTTGGCAACCTCCGATTTCTCCGATTTCTCCGATTCCTCCGATTCCTCCAATTTCACGCTTTTTTCCGTTGCGTAAGGCTCCATCAGTTTCACGGTGGTTTGCGCCAGCGCGCCGAGATCGGTGGGCTCAAACTCATATTGTTTACGGCCCTGTTCGATGCGCGCGAAGTCGAGCACGTTTTCGATGAGCGAGGAGAGCCGGCGGCATTCCTGCACGATGAAATGGAAATACTCCCTTTGCTTCTGCGGCTCCGGGATTTTGCCCCCTTCCAGATTCTCCGCCATCAAGCGCACCGAGGCGATGGGCGCGCGCAATTCGTGCGAGACGCTGGAAACGAAATTGGATTTCAACTCGCTCAACTCCAATTGCCGGCGGAAGGCGCGGCGCGCGGCAAGAAAGCCAACCAAGGCGGCTGCCGTGGAAGCGGCAATGAGCGCCCCAAAAATGAACTGAAGCTGGCGCTGTCTTGCGTAAAGCAATTTGCGGTCGGTCAGCCGGATCTGGATGGCAAATCGCGGATGACTGGGCATGGCCTCAAACGGTGTTTGCTTCCCACCGGCGCCGTAAGGGCCGCCTTGCAAGAAAATGGCGGGCTGATACATTTGGAAATCTTGCTCCGCAAGGATGTCTCCAGAGGCCTTGCCGCCGGCCGGGTTGATCCAGCGCGAAGGCAGCGCAATTGGCTCGCCTTCCAATTCGAGCGAAATGCCGAAATAACCCGGCACGGAGATTCTGGCGTCTTTCAACGAATCCGCAAACCCCCGCTCGACCACGGATTTGGGATAGCATGAACCTGCCGTGATAGGGTTGGTAATCGTGACCGGATGATTGGAAATGGAGGTGTGCATTTGGGTTTCAGATGGGCTGAGAATGCAAAACCACCGCCGGTCCATGGCGTCCACCCAGAGATTGGTGGTCGTGATGCCGTTGATCTTTACGGTTTGTTTCACCGCCTCCGCCAATTCGGATTGCGCCTCTTTATCCGCCAATAGGATCCTCATCGCTTTGACCGCTTCTGATAATTTGGCATCTTTGGCCACCAGGCGCCCGGCTTCGTCCAGCAAGGGTGCGGTCAGCGCGCCCGGCCTGGAGACTTCCGATTGCAGCGCCTGCCAAAGCCGTTTGTTTGGTCCGCACTCCTCTGCCCTCCGCAAAGCCTCGGCCAGAGCCAAAGTTGATAAAGGCAACCCGCTATCAGAGACAACGTCGTAATGACGTCCGGAAAACCGGAGCAACTGCTCAATCGCATTGGTAGCAGTCATTGAAGGCAAACGCGCACGAAGCTGGATGAATTCCGCACAAGCCAGCGCCTGCGGGGGCGGTTGAGTCGCTTGAAGCGCTTCGGACAATGTGGCCAGATTCGACGATGATTCGGAGGCGTACTCCGCCGCCTGCAAATCCATCCACGCCTGGTATTGTGTGGCAGACATGTTTGTCAGCCAGGCGGGAGGAGAGGGCAGAGGTCGTTGGCCAAATGCCATATCGCCATTCGTATTCAGAGAAAAAAACACCATAGAAACCGGCCCTTCCGGCCAATCGGGAAAAACGGAGCGCAGGGCTGCCAGACTATTGCTCAAGATTTGTGTTTCGTTGGTGTCGAACCATACTTTGCTGACTGTCTCATCCGGCCACTGCTCCGCTGCCCCCTGCAAATACTGGAACCATCCACCCCTTGGCCCATCGAATTGAGTCAACATATTGGCGGCCAACCGGCCAAAGTCAGTGGGAATCGCCTGAATGATTTCCTTCGCCCGTTGCCGCGCCTCTTCTTCAACCGCGTTGCGTTCGCGGAGTATCGCCCAAAGGCCAAAGCCGGCCATTAGCCCCACCGGCAGCAGGATGAGGATTGCTTGCCAGAAAAAGGTCGGCCTCTTGGGTTCGGGCAGATGGGTTTCGACAGGCATTGCCATTTTTTCCTCCATCGCCCGGCGTTTGGACAATCTGCACATGAAAAAATAAAAAACCCACAAACCGCAGAAGTAGAGCACCATCGGCCCCTTTTTCCAGAAAAACGGCTGGGGGCTCCTGGCCGCGTCAATAAACGACAGGATCACAACCAGCGCCCAGCAGTACAACAGCACCCGAAAGGCGATATAAATTTTCTGCTGTGGGCTGTTGGACGGCATTCGCTTCATTACCCGGCAAGTTAGCCGGAGCCGCAAGCCCAATTGTCACGGTTTTGTAAAATCCAGACCGCTGGTCTCGGCCTTTTTTATTTCCGCATCTCCTCGGTGGAGTGGTATTCCAGGAAGGTGAACAGGCCGGCGGCGACCGCCAGAAAAAAGGCGCTGGCCAGCAGCAGCATGCCCGCCGGGAAAAGCGTCCCGCCGCCGGTCCATTGGAAGAGGCTTTGCAATTCGGTGTTGTGGGAGAGCAGGCTTTGCAGGTGGCGCATCAAGGAAAGGCTGTTGATATTGGTCGGAATGGCGCCAATCCCCAGCTCGACGACCAGCCCATAGATCAGCGCCAGCGCCAGGTAACGCTTGGTGATTTGCCCCAGCAACACCCCCAAGGCGCTCCAGGCCAGGACCGCCAGGAATTGCGCCGCCAAAAAAAGCGGCAGCAACGCGCCGAGGGATGGAATCTCGCGCAATCGGCCCGCGCCCATCAGCAGCAGGCTCTCGGTCAGCGCCACCATCTCCAACCAGCCCGCCTGGCACAGATACTTCATCAGCAGCAGCGCCGCGCGCCGCACCGGACGCGTGGTCAAAAATCCCAGCGTGTCGGATTGCAGCTCGTCGCGGATCAGGCCCCCCGTCGCCCGCACACACCCCAGCGGCAGGATGATGAAGAAATAAAAATCCACCAGCCAGCGATAGAACGGCGCCGTCCGGCCCCACGCCGGTTCGCTGATTTGGTTCTGGCTCCGCCCCAGGGATTCGCGGTTCCAAATTCGAAATTGCACAAATTGGTTGTCGTCCAGCACCTCTTTGGCGTGGGCCAGGACGCCATCGAAGTAGGATTGGACGATTTGGCGTTGCTGCTCCACACTGGTTTCGGGCGACTTGAGGTCGCGCCAGTCGCTCTCCACCCGCTCGAATTCCGTTTGGATGATCTTTCTGAGCTGCTCCCGCTGTTCGGGTTTGAGCGCCGAGCTGTTCCGGCCGAGCCGCCTTTCGAATTGCCACAATTGGCTGGCCTGGTTGGGCATGGGGACGCGGCTGTTCCCGCCGCCGGGGGGAGAGACGGTGAGGTAAACCAGAAAGGGCAGGATCGCCAGCCCGCCCGCCAGCGCCGGCGCCCGGCGCCACGAGAACTGGCTCTTCCACGCCAAGAGCCATAACCCGCGCAACGCCCGCAAAAATGAGGGCGCGGCCGAACTCTTCCCATTTCCAAATGACGCGCTCACGTCGTCACCTTTTCAAAAATGTTCTGCAACGACCGGCTCTGGCTGCGGATCGAATAAACCTCCACCCCGCTGTCCAGCAGCAAGCCCGTCCACGCCGGGTAAAACGTGGGCGCGTCCTTGACGCGAATCCGCAGCAGGCCCTCCGCCGGCTCCAGATCAAAGCCCAGCAGCACGCCGGCATCGAAGAGCCGCCGGGCCAGCTTCTCCGGATCCCCGCATTGGATGGACAGTTCTTCCGACCAATTCTTCAAATCCCCGCGAATTTCTTTTTGGCTGCCGCTGGCCAGGATGCGGCCCCAGTTGAGGATGAGAATGTTCCGGCAGAGCGATTCCAATTCCGCCAGGATATGGCTGGAGATCAGGATACTGGCGCCCGCAGCGGCCATTTCGGCGAGGATGCCGGCTACTTCCTGGCGGCCCATCGGGTCCAGCCCGTTCATCGGTTCGTCCAGCACCAGCAAGTCCGGCTCGTGCAACATTCCCTGGGCCAGTTTGACCCGTTGTTTCATCCCTTTGGAATACTGGCCCATGCGCTTGGACCAATGTTCCCGCGGCAGCTTCACCTGGTCCAACATCCCCTCACACCGGGCGGGGAGTTCCGCCGGATCCAGCCCGGACAGCAGGCCCAGGCCGGTCAGCCAGTCCATCGGGCGCAATTCTTTGGGCACCGCGTCGTGCTCCGGGCAGAATCCGATGCGGCGCAGCAACGCGGGATTGTTCCAGGGAACCTGGCCGAAAACCCTCAGGCTTCCGGTGCTGGGTTGTAGCTGGCCGGTGATGATCTGTATGAGCGTGCTCTTGCCCGCCCCATTGGGGCCAACCAGCCCCGTCAGACCGGGGGCAATTTCGAAGCTCACGTTGTTCAGCCCCATCACCATGCCGTACCACCGGCTCAATTCTTCCGCCTGGATGACCGCGTTCATTCCGGCTTCACCCGCTTGAGGATGACCCACACCGCCGCCGCCAGCATCGCGGCCAGGGCCAGCCAGGTGCCGGTCAGGTTGGGCGTGTCCAGGGCGGCGAGGGTGCCGGGGCGAATGCCCTGCATCATCGTGCCCAGCACCGGCAGGCTCTCCCGGGCTGTCTTGATGTTCTCGCCCACGCGAAAGGTCGCCAGCGCAATTTGATTGAGGTCAAAGCTAAAGCTCAGATGCCGGAGCCACGGCTTGGTGTGCAAGGCGATCGGGGTGAGCATCGCTCCGAGAATCCACCACGTGAACCAAAAGGCCGTGGTATATTTCTCCTTCACCCCGCTGGCCGACACCCCCAGCGCCAGAACGCTTAGGATCACCATGCTGCTCAGTCCGTAAATCAAGATGCTCTCCAGCGCCAGGCGCGCATGCCAGAAGAACGTCCAATCCGGCGCGAGCAAATTGCCCAGAAACCAGGCCGCGCAAACCGGCCCCAGCCACGTCAGCCCCAGAAAACCAAAGGCGGTGGCAAATCTCCCCAAAAGATAATCTCCCCGGCTCACCGCCTTGGAGGAGTAAATCACAATGGCGTTGCAGGCCAGGTCGCGGGTGATCAGACAGGGAATAGCCATGCCCAGAATGAAAATGCTGATGATCATCAGATACCGGCAAAAGAAATAAAAAAAGACGTTTTGCGTCGCTCCGACCGAGATTTCAGGGTGGTTCGCCAGCCAGGTGGTCAGAAGGCTGGCGAACATCTGCAACGTTGGATTGAGCGTGGACGCCCATCGGGTCACCGCGCTGTCGGCCACCAACAATTGTCCGATCATAAAAAGAAAGATCGCCGCCGCCAGCCCCGCGCCCCAGCAGAGCACGACCATATTGCCCATCCACTTGATTTGCAGGCAGGCCGCCAGCCCGTTCCGGGCGATGGCCCAGCGCCGCTGCCACAGGCCCAGGTGCGTTCCCTCCCAATGCTTGTAGTTGACGTCATGCAGCGGCATGGGAAATCTCCAGGGCCTGCACAAAGGTTTCTTCCAGCGCGTTGGGGCTGGGAATGATCTCCAGCGGCGGCAGGTTGATCTGGTCCAGCAGATGCAACAACGGGTTCAAGCTTGCGGCCCGATGCTCGACCTTGATGTGGCCGTTGGGGAGCAATTCGCACGGCCAGTTTTGCCGGGCGCAGGCCGCCTCCAACTCCTCGTGCCGCCCCGGCAGCACCACTTCCGCCGCCCCCCGCCGCCGCGCCTTCAAGTTCGCCAGGCTGTCATGCACCAGCACCCGCCCGCGGGCGATGATGATGATCTGCTCGCAGATTTGCTCCACATCGTGCAACATGTGCGACGAAAGGACCACCGTGATCCCGTGCGTCCGCCACAGCCCTTGCACCAACTCCAGGATTTGCGCCTGCCCTTTGGGATCCAGCCCGTTGGCCGGCTCATCCAGAAACACGATCTCCGGGTCGTGGACAATCGCCTGCGCCAGCTTCAGGCGCTGCTTCATGCCCGTGGAATATGTGTCCACCCTGCGATACCGCTCCTGGCCCATCCCCACAAAATCCAGCATCTCATGCGCCCGTTGCCGCGCCACTTGGAAGGGCAAACCGCACAACTGCGCGCAGTAGGTCACATACTCGCAACCCGCCATGCCGGGAATATGGCAATCCTCTTCCGGCGTGTAGCCCACCCGCTTGCGGATTTCCCGCCCTTCCAGGCCCACCTCCCGCCCCAGCAACTTGGCCGAGCCGGAGGTGATGGGCGAAAGCTGGAGCAGGCATTTCATGAAGGTCGTTTTGCCCGCCCCGTTGGGGCCGAGCAGCCCGATGGCTCCCGGAGCGATGGCAAGGCTTACGCCATCCAATGCTTTTTGTTTTCCAAAAACCTTGGACAACTCCTTCGTTTCAATTACGGGCGCCACCGGCATGAAGAGTTCACCCCAGCATCGGCTTGGCCCGCTTGACCAGTTGCAGGCCCAGGCCCCAGGGATCGCGCAGCATCAGCAGTTGATCCCCAGCCGGATTGGTGAAGTAATCCTCCGCCACGCTGGCGCCGGCCGCCAGCAGCCGGTCCCGATCCGCCTTGAGATCCTCGGAAACAAACGCCAGATGCAATTGCGACGGATGCATGGTCCGATAATCCGGCGCCGGCGCGTGGGCGCTTTGGTAAATTTCGATCAACACCGGGCCTGCCGCCAGAAACCGCGCGCAATTGGGCGGGCCGCCCGCCCGCGCTACCGCGCAGCCCAGATGCTGCACATACCAATTGGCCATCCCCACCGGATCGGCCACCTGCAACGCCGCATGTTCGAGTCTCATGGCCCGATTCTGCCTGCCAAAGCTCTTTGGCGCCAGCCTGAATTTGGCCGGTTGCTCCGCTCCCCAGCCCTGCCGCTTCCTCATTGCTTGTGCCACGCCATGCCATAGAATCCACCCATGCGCGCCGAATCACTCCGGTTTTTGGAACTCCTGGTCAACACCCCCAGCCCCTCCGGCCATGAGGCCCGCGGACAGCGGGTCTGGCTCGATTACGTCAAGCCCTTCGCCGATGAGACCTTCACCGACGCTTATGGCAATGCCGTCGCTGTTCTCAACAAAGGCGGCTCGCCCCGGCTCATGCTTGCCGCGCACGCCGATGAAATCTCCCTGGTCGTCAATTACATTAACGACCAGGGCTTCATTTACGTCCAAAAACGCGGCGGCGTGGACGCCGCCATTACCAAGGCCCAGCGGGTGGTCATTCATTCCAGGGGCGGGCCGGTCAAGGGCGTGGTCGGCAATGTCGCCCCGCACCTGATGAAAAGTGATCTGGACCGCAAACCGCCGAAAATTGAGGACTTGTTCATAGACATCGGCGTCTCCAGCCGGCGCCAGGCCGAGGGCCTGGTCCGCGTGGGCGATCCCATCACCCTGACCGACCCGTTTGAATTGCTGCGCAACGACCTGGCCGTCGCGCGGGCGTTTGACAATCGCGTGGGCACCTTCGCGGTGGCCGAGGCCCTGCGCCTGATCTGCGAAGGAAAGGGGAAGCTCAAGGCGGAAATCCTGGCCGTTTCCAACATCATGGAGGAAGTCGGCTTGCTGGGGTCCCGCCAGATCGCTTACACCCTCAAGCCCGACGTGGCGCTGGTGGTGGATGTGACCCACGCCACCGATTATCCCACCGTCAGCCAGCAGCAGCACGGGGATGTCAAGATCGGCCATGGGCCTGCCATCACCCATGGAGTTTGCAATCATCCCGAAGTGGTGGCGCGCCTGGAGCGCGTGGCCCGCGCCCTGAGAATCAAATTGCAGCACGAGGCCGCCTCCGCCACCACCGGCACGGACACGGACGTGATTTTCTGGACCCGCGGCGGGATCGCCAGCGGGCTGATCAGCCTGCCCAACCGTTACATGCACTCGCCGGTGGAGTTGGTGAGCCTCAAGGACCTGGACCAAATCCCCCGCCTCATGTCCGCCTTCGCCCTCTCCCTCAAACCCGGCGACGAGTTCAAGGTCAAAGTTTGAGCGGTCCACCAGCCATTCCCCCGCCCAGCGAGAACATGCGCCGCCATCTGGCGGTCGCCTTTGCGCTGGCGGTCGTCTTTTACGTCGCCAGCTTTTGGTGGATCGAGCATCGGCGCGTGGTCAAAGGCCCGTGGGAAATCGAGTTCATTTCCGACGCCTCCGGCAAGCCCTCCCTCCTGATTTCCCAGCGCAAGCTCCACATTTCCGAAAAGTTGATTTTCCCGGACGACAAGGTGGAGCCGCCCAATCTTTCCCAACGGGTCAATTTCAGCCAAGCCACCACCAACCTCCCGTTCGGGGAGATGCTCTTGCAGGACGCGCTTTATTTGCCGGGGACGGTGACGATGCGGCTGTGCGGGCACCAGGTGGAGGTGCTGCCGCGCGCGCTGATCGTTGACAAAAAAGAGCACTCATGGCAAACTGGGGAGCAAGTCGTCATTGGCAAAACCGCGGCACCGGAGTAACCGCCGGAACCATCCAAACATGCAACCTGTTCGCTGGGGAATCATCGGCACCGGTCACATCGCCGGGAATTTCGCCGCGGCCCTGGCAACCATGCCGGATGCCCGGCTCGTGGCCGTGGGATCGCGTTCCAGGGAGGCGGCCGAAAGTTTCGGCGCCCGGGTGGCCGCGCCGCGCCGCCACAGCAGCTACCAGGCCCTGGCCGGGGACAAGGAGGTGGACGCGGTATATATCGCGGTGCCCCATCCGTTTCACGCCGAAAACACCCTCCTCTGCCTGGCGGCCGGCAAGCCCGTGCTGTGCGAGAAGCCCTTTGCCCTCAATGCGCTCCAGGCCGGGGAGGTCCTCCGCGTGGCCCGGGCCAAAAAGCTGCTGGTGATGGAGGCAATGTGGACCCGTTGCTTCCCGGTGATGGCGCGCTTGCGCGAATTGCTGGCGCAGGGGGCGATTGGCACGGTGCGATTGCTGGCGGCGGATTTCAGCTTCCGCGCCAGCTTTTCGCCCGAAAGCCGCCTCTTCAACCCCGCGCTGGGGGGCGGGGCCTTGCTGGACGTGGGCATTTACCCGGTTTCTCTCGCCTCCATGATCCTGGGCCCGCCTTCGGCTATCCTCAGCTCCCCTCACATCGGCCCTACCGGCGTGGACTTCCAGGCAGCCATGATTTTCCATTATCAGAACAACGCCGTCGCCACCCTCTACGCCGGCTTGCGGGAAGATGCCCCTGGCGAGGCGGAAATCTTCGGGGAAACCGGCGCCGTCAAAATCCACAGCCCATTTTGGAAGCCCAGCCGGATGACGCTCACCCGCGGCCCTGGCAAAACCCAGCAGTTCGACTTGCCTTACCCCGGCAACGGGATGCAATTCGAGGCGGCGGAATTCATGGCCTGCCTGCGACAAGGCCGGCAGGAGAGCGCTCTGATGCCCTGGGAGGAAACCCTGTCCATCATGCGCACTCTGGACGCCATGCGCGGGCAGTGGGGGCTGCGGTACCCCGGGGAATAAAAACTTCCTTGGAATTCACACTTTCTATTGACACTTAAAGAGATGCCCGCTAAAAACGCAAGGTCAGGAAAAAATGGCGAAAGCAGGGTCAAAGCAAATAATGGGTTAATGTATTGACAAGTTAAATTCAAAATTCAAACGCGTTGGATCGTCCAGCCACGGGCTATGCGGGGCTTCTTCCCCCAGGATTCTCGAATGCAAACACACAAATGAAGGATACAAGATTATTCATCGGCAACCTGTCCTACAACACCACCGAAGAGGATCTCAGAAGTTTTTTCGCTGAGGCCGGCCACATTGCCTCCATCAATTTGATGTTGGACAAATTCACCGGCAAATCGCGTGGTTTTGCCTTTATGGAGATGGGATCGCCCGAAGAGGCCGCCAAGGCCATCGAACTCTTCCACGGCAAGGAACTGCAAGATCGCGCCCTCACCGTCAATATCGCCCGCCCCCGCGAAGAGCGGCCCCCCAGCCGCTCCGGCCCGCGCGAATCCGGCGGCTCCGGCCAGCGGTATTGATTAAACCAGCCGGACCGGGCACCGCCGCAAGGCCGGAATTTCCGATTTGACATGGGCGCGCGGCAACTCTAGCTTGTTGGCACAAAAGGAAAATATGCCAGACAATATTCCCAATTTGCCGGGTGGCGCCATGCCGCCCAAACCCGCCGAAGCGGCCAAGGTCCAGCCTAAGAAGGAAACCGTCCGCATCAACTTGCCTCCCAAGCCCACTTCGGCGCCAACCATCAAGTTGCCCACCCTGGCGCCGGGCGCCCCGATGCCATCTTCCGCCTCCGCCGCCGCGCCTGTCGCCGCGCATGCCGCCGCCCCCAGGGCCGCTGCTCCTCCGGCTGCCCCGGCCTCTCCGCCTTCCCGCTCCAACGTTCCCGCCTCGTCCCGGCCCCCCGCGCCCGCGGCTCCCGCGCGCCCGGTCGTCCCTCACGGGCCGGTGGTTGTCGGGGTCGGCAAGCTGGACAAGGGCTTGGCGATTGCCGCCGCCGTCTTCGCCCTGGCCGCCATTGGCACCACCCTTTGGTTGGTTTATGGCGGGATTCCTGGGATCACACCCAATTAACTTTTCGCCTTTATTCATTGTTTTATGTCTGCGCTGAATATTCTCAAACTCAACGGAACCAATTTTGACCAGGAAGTTCTCAAGTCCTCCGTGCCGGTGGTGGTGGATTTCTGGGCCGAATGGTGCGGGCCTTGCAAACAAGTCGCCCCGGTCCTCGATGAACTGGCCGGCGAATACGACACCCGCGTGCGCATCGGCAAGGTCAACGTGGATGAAGACCAGAAGCTGGCCGCCGATTACGGGGTGCGCGCCATCCCCACTTTCCTGCTTTTCAAGGACGGCCAGGTTGCCGGCCAGATCGTCGGAATGGTTTCCAAGCGCGATCTCAAGGGGCACTTTGACAAGCTGATCGGCTGATTCTTTTGGGACGACTCACCGTTGCCGGTCGCAGATCGGGACTCATGCCATTGATCATTACGCCCGGGCAACTCAAACGGCGCGCCGAGTTGTATCACACTCTCGGCGTCTTGCTCGGAGCAGGCCTGACCGCGCCCCAGGCCCTCCAACAGCTTCACCGCAATCCCCCCTCACGCTCCCAGCGCGCCCCCATTGCCCAGTTGCAGGAACACCTGCGCCAGGGGCATTCGGTCGGCGCCGCCGTGGCCAAACTGGGGAGCTGGATGCCCGCCTTCGATGCCGCCCTGGTGGACGCCGGTGACCGGAGCGGACGATTGGACGCCTGCTTCAAATTGCTCGCCGTCCATTACGAGGAACGGGCGCAAATGGCCCGCCAGATGATTTCTGATTTGGCCTATCCGGTGGGCTTGTTTCATTTCGCAGTCCTGGTTTTTGCGTTTATTGCTTACGTCATGCCTGGACATGGGCAGGGAAACGCCACGCTGTTTTGGTTGCATCTGCTCGTCCCTTTGGTTCCTGTTTATGCCCTCACCCTCTTCCTGCTGTTTGCCTGCCAGGGACGACGCGGCGCCGAATGGCGCAGTTGGCTTGAATCGGTTCTCTGCCCGGTTCCGCTGCTCGGCGCCGCGCGGCGCAGTCTGGCCTTGGCTCGGCTGGCGGCGGCGTTGGAGGCCCTGCTCAGCGCGGGCATCCTCATCACCAGCGCCTGGGAGATGGCGGCGGCCGCCAGCGGCTCGCCCGCCCTGGGCCGGGCGGTGCGCGGGTGGAAGGCGGCGGTGGAGTCTGGCTCCGCTCCGGCGGAATTGATCAAGCAATCGCAAGAGTTCCCCGAGTTGTTCGCCAGCCTCTACTCCTCCGGGGAAATCAGCGGGCAGTTGGACGAGTCTTTGACCCGCCTGCACACCATCTATCAGGAGGAAGGCACCCGCAAGATGCGCCAAGCCTGCGTCTGGGCGGCCAATCTGGTCAAGTGGGCGGTGATGTTGCTCGCCGCCTTTGTCATTGTCTCCTCCTGGATGCGCCTCTATGGCCCCGGAAGCGACTTGGACAACATCCTCAATGGAAAATGACCGCATGAAAGCCGTTCCATGACTGTCAATGAAATCTTATCCAATGAAGAATTGCGCCGCCACGAATTCCCGGTGGTCCGCGGCAAAATCTTTCTCGCCCACGCCGGCGTCAGCCCGCTCCCGCGCCGCGTCTCCGATGCCATCCGCGATTACGCGCTCCAATGCGCTCTGAACGACCAGTGGTCGCTCCTGGGGGAATCGCTCCCGCGCCAGACCCGCCAACTGGCCGCCCGCCTGATCGGCGCCCAACCGGAGGAAATCGCCTTTGCCGCTCCGACCTCCCTGGCCTTGAGTCTGGCCGCCGCCGGCTTGCCGTGGCGCAAAGGCGACAACATTCTCATTTATTTCGACGACTATCCCGCCAACGTCTATCCCTGGATGGCCCTGGCCGAGAAAGGCGTGCAGGTGCGTCTGATGAACCTTCGTGAACTGGGAAAAATCCGCCCCGTGGATGTGATCGGCCAGGTGGATGAACAAACCCGCCTGGTCGCCCTGGCCACCAACCATTTCCTGGCCGGCTTCCGCCCCGATCTGGATGCCATCGGCAGCAGCCTTCATCAACGCAACATTCTCTTCGGCCTGGACGCCATTCAAACCCTGGGCGCCTTTCCTCTCTCCGTGCGGCACGTGGATTTCCTGGCGGCGGGCGCCCATAAATGGCTGCTGGGCCCTTGCGGCGCGGGGATCTTTTACGTGCAAAAATCCTTGCAGGACAAACTTCGTCCCACCGTCTTGGGCTCCAGCAATGTGCGTTCCCCCAATTATGTCGCCCAGGAACGCATGGTTTTTGTCCCCGACGCCCGGCGTTATGAATCGGGCACGGGCAACCTCATCGGCCTGGTCGGCCTGCGCGCCGCGCTGGATTTGTTGCTCGAGACGGGCGTGGAAAACATCGCCGCCGAATTGCTGCGCAAGCGCGCCTGGCTCCTTCCCGCCTTGCTCGAAAAAGGGTGGTCCGTCCTGCAAGCCGATGCGCCCCCCGTCAACGCCAGCGGCATCATCACCATTTATCGCCAGCCCGCGGAGGAGGCGGATCTGGCGGCCTTGTTTCAGAAGCTCCGCGCGGCGGGCATTGAGATGTCGTTGCGCCAGGATCGGGGCGGCCGCCAATACCTCCGCATTTCCGCCCACTACTACAACACCGACGAAGAATTGCGCCGGACGCTCGAGCTTCTCTGAAATCTTTACCGGATGTTGGCGGTGGCCGATGGTTTGGAAGCGCAACTCCGCCTTGGCTTGCGGCCAAGTTCTCACCTCTTCCTGGCTCGCGGCCAGACGCCCGGGAAACTATTACAGCTTGCTTTCCCCGGCGGCCTTCACTTTGGCCCATCGCGCCTTGGCGATGGCCGCAAGCTTGGCCCGGGCAGCCGCGCTGACCTTCCGCTTCTTTCTCTTCGCGGGAGCGGCGGCTTTGCTTCTAACCTTGGCCCAGCGCGCTCTCTGCGCCGCGCCAATGGCGGCCCGGGCCGCGCGGGACATCCGCCGCCGCGTTTTGCGCCCGCCTGGGCCTTTCGCGACGCGGACGGCATCCGGCGCGCCTTCGCCGCCGATAAAGGAGTCCAGCTCGCTTTGCAGTTTCTCGATTTGTTCTTTGATGGCCACTACTTCGCGTAGCTGGGCAACAGTTAGGTTATGAAGGTTATTCATATGGTATGCCAAGTCTTGTCTGGCAGAGCGCCATGTGTCAAGAGCAGATTTTTGGCCTTTTGCCCGGGCTTGCATTCACTTCTCAAGGTCTTCTCTTAATCCTAATCCTAATCGTAGTCCCAATCCTAATCCCAATCCTAATCCTAATCTGAATCCCCCCATCCCTGAGATCAGGATTAGGATTAGGATCAGGACTAGCGTGATGTCATGGAAGTTCTTTGCATAATTCTGATGCACGGGGAGCGCGGGCGTCTCGCCCGCTTCCGTCGGCGTCCCGCCGACGGCTTTGTCAACGATAGTTCCGTGACACCACACTAGCATCAACCGCCGGCGGCTCAGCCCGCCCGCAGCCAGACTGTCTTCAAGCAGGCCGGCTCGGCTCGGTGAACCGGAAAATCCGGCGGCGGCGGCGCGTAGTGTTGCTGGAGGACGGCCCGTCCGCTCCGCGCCATGGCCTGGGCCACTTTCTCCAGGAAATCTTCCGGCTCCAGGCTCGCCGCATTGGCGCAGGCCAGGAGAATCCCGCCGCGCCGCAGCAAGGGCAGCGCCGCCCTCACCAGAGCCGGGTAATCCTTTTCTACTTGAAACACCCCGTGTTCCTTCGACCGGGAAAAGGTGGGCGGGTCCAAAATGATCGCGTCAAACAAACGTCCCTGGTTGGCCATGCGGCGCATCCAGGCAAAAGCGTCCCCAAAAATGAAATCATGGGCGCCGGGATCCAGCCCGTTGAGGACAAAATTGCGCCGGCCCCATTCCAGGTACCTTTTGGAAAGGTCCAGGCTGGTGACCCGCGCCCCGCCCGCCGCCGCCCCAACCGAAAACCCGCACGTGTGCGAAAACGCGTTGAGCACTTCCGCCCCGCGGCCGAGCATGAAATCCGGCGCAATGTATCCGGTCAGCAATCTCCTCCGGTTTTCCCGCTGGTCCAGGAACAGCCCCACCGAATAGCCCTCCTCCAGGCGTAGCGCCAGCCTCAGGCCGTTTTCCCGCACCACTATTTCCGCCGGCGCCGGCTCCCCGCACAGCCATCGCGGGCGGGTTTCCGGCGCGGGCCGGCGCGGCGTCTGGCGCCGCAGCATCTTGTGGTAAATGCCGCTCAAGGAAAACCGCCGCCGCAATTCCTCCACCCAGCCCCGTTGCCCTTCGCTCAATTCCCCCGCCGATTCCGCGAGCAAATAATCCCCCAGCCGGTCCACCCGCAATCCAGGCCAGCCGTCGGCCGCCCCATGCACCAGGCGGTACGCATCGGTGGCCGATGCGTCTATCACTGCCGCCCGCAACGTCCAGCGCGCATCCGCCGAAAAATCCGGCGCGGCCTCGAACAAAACCGCTTCTCCCGTGGCGGGATGCCGCAGGCCCAGTTGCGCCGCGTGCAAATAAACCCGCCCCGCCGGCGTCCCCCCGTAGAGCGTGTCCCCCAATATCGGAAACCCCCGCGCCGCCGCCTGCGCCCGGATCTGATGGGTTCGGCCCGTCAGCGGTTCCGCTTCCCACACAAAACAGCCTTCCCGCCCGCTTCGGGAGGGGCGAGCGCCCGCGAGACCCTGTTGCGCTTCCCGCACAAAACAGTCTTCCCGCACGCCGCTTGCCCGATCTTGGGCTTTGGACAGCGTGAATCTCGTCACCGCCTCCTGGCCCTCCGCCCCGGTGGGCCGGCTCAGTTGCTTCTCCCCGGCCCGCGTCAGCCACGATCTCACCGTCAGATGACTAAAGGAAGTCTGGCGGTCCGTCAGGAGAATATATTTCTTCCGCGCCGCGCGCTGCTCGAACTGCCGCGTGAGCGAGCGGTTGGCCGCCGCGGTCTTGCCAAAGACCATCACCCCCGAAGTTTCCTTGTCCAGCCGGTGGATAATGGCCAGCCGGCTCCGGCAGGGCAGGCTGTTTTTCAGCCATTCGTACAATCCCTCCCCGGCGAAGGGCGAAGGCGCATGCGTGTTCAGCCCCGGCGGCTTGTTGACGGCCAGCAGGTGCTCATCTTCAAAAAGAACCACGAATCCTAGCTCTTCTTTTTCCCCTTGGAGGCCAGCCGGTAGGTCAGCGTCCTGTTCCGCCTCTTCGAGCCGGCATACTTCCGCGCCCATTCCCGGTTGGCGATGGCGTGCTTGAGACAGTGCCACGCCGTCACCCTCTTCTCCCCGCAAATCACGCACCGGCCTTCCTTGGCCCGGCGCAACTGCCATTTCTGCTGCCGCGAAATCGGCAATTCTGTGAACTCGTCAATGATCTTCTTGCGTGTGTATGTGCTCGGCTTGTTTTTTTTCTTTTTCATAAATCAGCGTTTCACGGCCTTGGCGCTTCCTTTGTACCCGCGGCGCACCCGCAACGGTGCCGCAAAGCCCTTGATCAACCCGTGCAGCGCCGCATACGCCCGCGGCAGCTCCGCCGCCGACACCTGCCGCAGCGCCTCCACCAGTTTCCGCTCCGCCGCCGACATGTGCGCCCCGGGATTCTCCTTCAATTGCATCGTCTTGGCGTTCATCGCCTCCGGCCGCTGCGTGGCCACCAGCAGCTTGAACAGCGCCAGCGTCGTCGTGCTCGGTTTCACCGTCAGATTCGGGTTCACCAATTGATTGACGGCGCCGGACGTCATGCAAAGCTGCCTTGCGGTCTCTGCCTGCGTCCAGCCCATCACGTTCATCAAATTCACAAATTCCTGTTTTAATGGGTCCATGGCGTTATAGGTTGCTTTTTTTCTAAGTTTCATTTCGGCTAATTTCGTGCCTCTGTCATTTTACTCGCTAAATGTATGACAAGGCACACCAGAACAAAAGCAGATAATTCAAAAATTGCAAGATATTTCTACACTACACTTCGCCGGGGGGCGCTTCTCCGCGCCGCCGCCGGGCGGTTTGCCCGTTCCCTCGCCCCCGCCCAGGGGGAGGATTGGGGTTGTAGCGGCGGTCTATGACCTCGCATCTCCATTCCCTCGCCCCGCTTGCGGGGAGAGGGTCAGGGAGGGGGGGCGTCCCCTCCACGGCAATGTGCGTCCACGATACACGCCCCGCCCCCTGTAGTGCTATCCACGAGAATTGCGCATTCCCGGCAAAGTTTTCCGAGTCGTCATTGCTGAATGACAAATGATAAATTCTCAATGACAAATTTTCAATTCAGACCCAGCGCTTTGGTTGCGGCGTCAGGCGCGCTGTGCCTTCCCTCGCCCCCCTCCCCGCCCTCAATCCGTCCCGCTCCCCTCCTGGCGTGGCGCCGGCGGCCTCAAGACCCGCCTCGGGCTCCAGCCGGGCTGCCCCGTCCCATCCGCGTCCGCCGCCTCGCGGACGGACTCGGCGGCCATGCCGGGCCGCCCCCCCTCCCCGGCCCGTCCCGCTTCCTTCATTCCGGCAATTCCGGTTTGCACGGGTCCCCGGCGAAAAAAAGTGCATGTAAGCTAAGTTTTCCCTTGACAAACTTACATTCTATGCTACCTTGCTGCCTAAGTATATGACAAAGAACATAGAACGAACCCAAAAAAATCGAAATATCCCGCGCCATTTCCCCGCCGTCCCCGGCGCCTTGACCCCCTCCGCCGCCTTTGCCGTCCTCAGCCAGCATGTCCTTTCCAGCCTGCCCGCTTCCCCGGTCCGGCGTGAAAACCTCCTCCGCGCCTTGGTCTGCTGCGCCCCCCAGAGGGATTCCCTGGCCCGCCGCCTCCGCGTTTTGGACTGGCAACTCCTCCAATCCCGCCGCCTGGCTTCCCTCTCCACTCCCAAAGCCGCCCGCCCATGAACGCCCTCATCCCTCCCGGCCCCTCCCTGGCCCCGCCCCCGCCATCCACCCCCTTGGCCGGCCGGGCTTTGCTCACCGCCGTAACCCTGGAAGCCCCGTTGATCGGCGTGGATTCCGCCCGCCTGGCCCTCCGTTGCGGCGAGGACGACATCCTGGAGTGGATTCTTTCCGGCGACCTGGAGTGGGCCTTTGATATCCGCCGCCTCCGCGCCCGGCGCGCCTGCTGCCGCATCCTCACCGAGTCGGTCGTCCTCAAGCAGCACCGCGAAGGGCGCCTCACCCCGCGCGAACGGGAGGCCCAGCGGGATCATCCGTTCCTCGAGGTTTTCGACGCCATGTTCAAGCATCACCGCCCCTTTCTTCTCAGCAGCGAATTGGCCCGCGTTTGGAACTGCGGCGCCTCCCACATCCACAACCTCACCCGGGACGGCCTGCTGTCCGCCGTCGAAAAGCATCACGCCCTGCGCCCGGTCTTCCATTTCCCGCGCGAAAATGTCTTTGCCTTCATGCAATCCAGGAGAATGAAATAAAATGAAAACAAATCGAATCAAGAACACCCAGCCCCTCATCCGCACCCGCAAAGCCTTGGAATCCCTCATCGGCGAAATCGCCGCCATCAAAAACCGCCAGCGCCTCCTCACCGCCGCCATGGATGAGCAAATCCAGTCCATCCGCAGCCAATACGAGCCGGAACTGGCCGCCCAAAACCAGAGCCTCGAAGAAAAAATGGAACACGCCCGCGTCTGGTCCGAGGCCAACCCCCAGGAATTCGGCGCTGGCCGTTCCATCCAGACCGTCCACGGCGTCCTGGGCTGGCGCATGGGCGGCCCCTCCTTGCGCACCCTCGCCGGCTGGACCTGGGACCGCGTCAAAGAAACCCTCAAAGCCGCCAATGCCGTCGGCTACATCCGCGTCAAAGAAGAGGTCAACAAACAGAACCTCCTGGCCGATCGCGAGTCCATCGGCGTCGAAAAACTGCGCGACATCGGCCTCCGCGTCGTCCAGGAAGAGACCTTCTTCGTCGAGCCAAAACTCACCGATATCCCCGCCCCTCCGCCAGCCTGACCTGCGCCTGTGGGTAGCGACTCAATTTAGTTTTGGCCATCTCTGGTAGTGACTCAATTTGGATTGCGCCACCCGTCGCCGGGGACGGCTTTTGGCGTAAATTCCTCTCATTCGTGAGGCCCGATTCTTATGGATATATTTAAATTAGTCCAATTTTTAGGCCGGAACCCTTTTTGGGCAATTCCGCAAGTGTCTAAAAAATCACGAAGTGCTGTGGCAGCGGCCACATCCACTTCCCGATTAACTTGGACTTCGACTCCTTGTGGGTCCCCGTTACTCCACATGGCTGAGGTGGACCCCATCCTTTAGACCACGGATCGCTGAAAATAAGCGCGACTTTTGCGGCTTGCTGTCACTTCTATTTGTACTTGTCTGTCGTTCATTCCGCGTTTCAAAACCCTTTCGAAAA
>Ga0181521_10002262_pt1 | contig 23454 bp, 20 predicted proteins | sample PEATcosm2014_Bin_32_FD_119764 | JGI IMG/M metagenome (GOLD analysis project Ga0181521, IMG submission 119764) | Peatland microbial communities from MTU Mesocosm Facility, Houghton, MI, USA - PEATcosm2014_Bin02_60_metaG | ecosystem: Environmental > Terrestrial > Soil > Wetlands > Peat | place...
AGGCTGCCGTTCGCCAGCTGCTCGACGCGCACGGCATCGGCACGGTGATGCATTTCGCCGCGTTCACGATCGTCCCGGAGTCGGTGGCGCAGCCGCTTAGGTACTACGAGAACAACACGGTGAGCACGTGCTCGCTGCTCCAGTGCTGCATCGAGGCGGGAGTTTCCCACTTCGTGTTCTCCTCAACCGCCGCCGTCTACGGAATGCCCCAGAACGGGGTCGCGTCCGAAGACACTCCCACCGTCCCGATCAATCCGTACGGCACCTCGAAGCTCATGAGCGAGTGGATGCTGCGGGACGTCTCCGCCGCGAGCCCGCTGCGCCACGTGGCTCTTCGGTACTTCAACGTCGCGGGCTCCGATCCGGGCGGCCGGATCGGCCAGTGCACGCCGGACGCCACGCTGCTGACCAAGGTCGCTGTCGAACACGTCGTCGGCAAGCGGCCGCACGTGTCGATCTTCGGAACCGACTACCCGACCAAAGACGGCACCGGGGTCCGCGACTACATCCACGTCGAGGACCTCGCCTCGGCACACCTCGCTGCCCTCGCCTACCTGCGCGCCGGAGGGCGCTCGACGACACTCAACTGTGGCTACGGCCACGGCTACAGCGTCCGCGAGGTCCTTGCCGCCGTCGAGCGCGCTGCCGGACGGCCGCTCGTGGTGCGCGAGGAGCCGCGCCGACCGGGCGACCCGCCGGTCCTGATCGCGCGCGCGGAGCGCGTGCGCACGACGCTTGGCTGGGCGCCGCGCTACGACAACCTCGACCAGATCGTCGGGGATGCGCTGCGCTGGGAGCGCAAGCTCCGCGCCCAGTCGGCGGCCTAACGCCGCGGCCGGGCATCAGGCCGCCCGCGGCGATCGATCGCGCCGGCTCCCGTCAGGTGACGCTGATATCATCGACCGAATGCGCGTCGGGCGTCCCAAGTCCCTGAGCGGCCTGCTGTTGATCGGCTTTGCGCTGGTGGCGATCCCGCTGCTGGTCGCGGTCGTCAACGCGACGCTCGAAATGAAGCAGCTCACCAAGCGCAGCGAGCTGCTCGTGCACCACGGAGTCGACGTCACGCACGAGACCCAGGAGCTCCTGAAGCTCATTCCGCTCATGGAAGGCGCGGCGGGCCTCTATCAGGCGCTCGGCGTCGAGAAGGACAAGGACACGTTTACAGCGCACCGCGAGAGCTTCAACAGGAGTCTGCGCGCGCTAGAGCTGCTCGAGCCCGGGCTTGCGAACCGCCGGCTGCTTGGTGTCATCCGCGCAGATGCGGTCAAGCTGGCGGCGGCGCTCGAGGCCTACCCGCCAGGCTCGCCGGAGCTCGAGAGCGCGATCGAGGAGTTCAAGCCCGTCCGGGAAGCAGTCGAGCTGCTGCGCCAGCAGACGGGCGTCGACCTCAACTCGCAGCTTGCGACCGTGCAGCACATTGCAGCGGACACCGAGCGACGCCTGTACTGGCAGGCCGCGGCGCTCGTTCCGGGCACGGCGCTGATCGTGCTGGTGTTCGTCTCCCTCCTCGCCCGCCCGATCCGCCAGATCGACCTGGCGATCAGCGAGCTCGGCCGCGGGACGTTCTCACGCCCCGTAGTGGTGCAGGGGCCGAGTGATCTCGAACGCCTCGGTCGCCAGCTTGAGTGGCTGAGGGCGCGCCTTCTCGAGCTCGCCCAGGAGAAAAATCGGTTCCTGCGACACATGTCGCACGAGCTCAAGACCCCGCTCGCCAATATCCGCGAAGGCACGGAGCTGCTGATGGAGGGCGCGGTGGGCCCGCTCGACGCCAACCAACGCGAGGTCGTGAACATCCTGCGGGAGAACGGCATCAAGCTGCAGCGGATGATCGAGAACCTGCTGTCGTTCAGTGCCTGGCAGGCCAAGGCCGTCGGGCTCGAGCTCAGCCAGTTCTCGCTGCGCCAGCTGGTCCGGTCGGTCGTCGGCACCCAACAGCTGACGCTGGTCGCCCACCGGATCAGGCTCAACGTCAAGGTGCAGGACATCGAGATCACGGCGGATCGCGGCAAGCTGCGCCTGATCCTCGACAACCTGATGTCGAACGCGCTCAAGTACACGCCGCGCGAGGGCACGATCTTCATCCACGCCCTCAAACAGAAGGACCAGCTGATTCTCGACGTCGCCGACACCGGGCCGGGGATACCGCCGCAAGACCGGGCCCACGTGTTCGAGGCGTTCTATACCGGCACGATCGAGCCGGCGGGACCGGTCAAGGGCACCGGCATTGGCCTGTCGGTCGTGATGGAGTTCGTCCAGGCGCACGGCGGCACGATCGAGCTCGTCGACGGAGTGCACCCGGGGGCTCACTTTAGGATTCGCCTGCCGATCCGGCCCGCCGACGCGCGCACGGACGCCAGGGACGCAGCCGCATGAGGCGGGCGCGGTCCCAGGCGATGCGCCTCGCGCTCCTCCTTCCGCTAGCGGCACTCGCCGCGTGCGGCGGAATCGGCAATCCGTTCCAGAAGCCCGTACACGAACGGACCGAGCCCGTGATCAACCGCCCCTCCGCCGACGCGGAGGCTGCGCGCGACTACCTCACCTCTCTCCAAGCGCTGCAGTCCGCGACCCCTGCCGGCCAGGCGGAGCTGTTCGAGTCCACGCACCTTGCGGCGGAGAACGCACCGACGACGGCGAACCGGCTGCGCTACGCTCTGATGCTTGCGCTGCCCGGGCACGCCGCGGCGGATCCTGTCGCGGCGCGGAGACAGTTGTCAGAATTGCTGGCGAGGCCAGAATTGCTGCTGCCGGCAGAGCGGGCACTCGCCGCGGTACTGCTCGCGAGCGTCGATCAGCAACTGGTGCTCGAGGCTGCGAACCGGCGCCTCGACCAGGACGCGAGCGCGAGAGAGAAGGACCGCACTGCGGCAGCCGCGAGGCGCCTGCAGGCGGAACAGGACGAGAACGCGCGCCTCAAGCGCGCGCTCGAGGACGCGCAGAAAAAACTGGACGCGGTCACCGAGGTCGAACGATCGATTACCGGGCGGGCGAATCCGCCGAAGCCGTAACATCCCGAGGCAGACCCCGATGCAGGCCCTTCGCAAAGACTCCCAGAAACGCCGCGCCAAGATCCTCGTGGTCGACGACGACCCGGGGCTGTTGCGACTCCTGACGATCCGACTGCGATCGGAGAACTACGAGGTCGAGGCCGTGCAGAGCGCCGCGGAGGCGATCGCCGCGACCGGCCGGTTCCGCCCGGATCTGGTAATCACCGACCTCAGGATGGACCAGATGGACGGGATCGGGCTGCTGAAGGACCTGCAGGCCCGCTGGCCCGGCCTCAAGGTGATCCTGCTCACCGCCCACGGGACGATCCCGGACGCCGTGCGAGCGACCCAGAGCGGCGCTTTCAGCTTTCTGACCAAGCCGGTCGAGAAGCAGGAACTGCTCGATCAGGTCCAAAAAGCGCTCAAGATCTCGGGATTTCCGACCGTCGACGAGGAGTGGCGCGCGGAGATCATCACCCGCAATCCCCTGATGGAGGAAAAACTGGGCCAGGCCCACCTGGTCGCAGGCACCGATGCCCGGGTGCTGCTGACCGGCGAGGCCGGGGTCGGCAAGAAGCTGATCGCCCGGGCCATTCACCGGGCGAGCAGCCGCCGCGCGGGACCGTTCCTGGTGATCAGCTGCGCCGGGGTGGCCGAGAGTGACCTCGAGACAGATCTGTTCGGCGTCGACGAGGCGACAACCCCGGGGGCAGCCCGCGCCCAGCGAGGGCTGCTGCAGGCCGCGGAGGGCGGGACGGTGGTGCTTGAGGAGGTCGCCGAGCTCTCGCTCGCATTGCAGGCGAAGCTCGTCCGGGCGCTCGCGGAGAACCGGGTGCGACCGGCCGGGAGCGATGCGACCGAGCCCGTCAATGCCCGGATTATGGCGACGACCCGCCAGGACCTCGCGCAGCTGATTGCCCAGGGCAAGTTCCGCGAGGACCTCTACTACAGGCTCAACACGGTCCACATCGACGTCCCGCCACTATCCCGCCGGCGCGAGGATATTCCGCTCCTGGTCGCGCACTTCCTCGAGCAGATCGCCGTCGAGACCGGTACCCGCAAGATCTATTCACCCGAGGCCGTCGAGTTCCTGGCGACCGCCGACTGGCCCGGCAACGTCCGCCAGCTCCAGGCCGTCGTGCGGCAGAACGCGACGATCGCCCAGAGCGCGGTGATCAGCGCCGAGGTTGCCGAGCAGGCGGTCGGAGCGGGCGCTAGCGGGCTGCCGTCCTACGATGCGGCGCGCGACGAGTTCACGCGCAACTACCTGGTCCAGCTGCTGCAGATCACTGGCGGCAACGTGAGCCAGGCGGCGAGGCTTGCGAAGCGCAACCGCACCGACTTCTACAAGCTACTGGGTCGGCACCAGCTATCGCCGGACGAGTTCAAGGCCCGCTGATCAGCCTCGGGCGAGGCTGGACTTCAGGCACGCGAGTCCGACGACGATCAGCGGCAGGACCATCAGCAACTGGTAGACGACCGACGCCGCGAGCGCGGCCTCCTCCGTTATTCCGAGCGGCCTCAGCGTCACGAGGAACGCGACCTGCACCGATCCTGCATAGCCAGGAGCGTTGGGGAGCAGGAACGCGACGACAATTCCGACGACGACGAGGCACGTGGCGGCAAACCCGATCGAGAATCCGATCACGCCGGCACAGCCGTACACCGACAGCGCAGCCGCGAGCCACTGCGCGAGCGACCAGGCGAGCACCCGGACCGAGGTCCAGAGAGACCTGACGGGCCTCAGGCCCTCGAGCGCCGCGCTCACCTGGCGCAGCGCCCAGAGTCGAGCCCGACCGGGCAATACGAGAAGGGCCCAGCGCGCGAGCCGCTCCACGGTCGCCGGATAGGCGAGCGCGAGCACGACCAGGAGCGCCAGAACCCCCGCCACGACGCCGATCATCCGGACCGCGGCCACCAATTCCGCACTCACCTGCATGGAGGCCAGCGCGACCGCTCCCAGGATGAGCACGGCAAAGAAATCAAAGACCCGCTCAGCGACGATCGACGACAGCACTCCCGAAGCTGCCCGCCCGGCGCGGCGCTGCAAAGAGGCAGCCCGAACGAACTCGCCCGAGTGCGGAAAGAGGGAATTGAGTCCGAGGCCGGTGAGCACGACCGGAACGAGACGGGGGACGGTCAGATCCGGGGCGGAGCCCAGCAACAGTCGCCAGCGGGCCGACTTCGCGTACACGAATATGGCCGTCGCGAGCAGCACGGTCGCCGCCGGCACGCCCCAGTCACCGGCGCGCAGCGCGCGCCCGACGGCCTCGGGCGGAGTGCCGTGGAACGCAATCGCCAGGAATACCGCGCCGACAGCGAGCCCGAGCAGCGCCGCCGCGAGGCGCGACCACCTCCCCGTCACGAGACCCTCGACTCAGGCGTAGAACGCACGGATCACGTCGACGACGTACTCGAGGTCTGCCCGTTCGAGCTCCGCATAGACCGGAAGAGCCAGGGTCTCCCGGGCAGCCCGCTCGGATTCGGGGCAGTCGCCCACCTTGCCGCCAAGGTACTCGAAGCACTTCTGCATGTGCAGCGGAACCGGATAGTAGATCTCGCAGCCAACGCCATGCTCGGTGAGGTGCTGTTTCAGGCGGTCGCGGTCGGGCGCCCGGATCACGTACTGGTTGTAGATGTGCCGGTAGCCGGGGACCGCATGGGGCACAGTCAGGGTGCCCGCGAGCCCGGCGGCCGTAAAGAGTTCCGCATAGAGAGCGGCATTGCGTTGCCGGCCTGCGGTCCAGCCGTCGAGGTACTTGAGCTTGACGTTCAGTACGGCCGCCTGCAGCTCGTCGATGCGGAAGTTACCGCCGATCAACGCGTGGAAGTACTTGGGCTTGCCGCCGTGCACGCGCAGCACCCGCAGCTTCTCGGCGAGCTCGGGATCCTGCGCCGTGCACAGCCCCGCGTCCCCGAAGGCACCCAGGTTCTTGCTCGGGAAGAATGAGAAGCAGCCGATGTCACCGAGGCTCCCGGCTCGCACACCACCTAGGTACTCGGCGCCAATCGCCTGAGCTGCGTCCTCTATGAGCCAGAGGTCATGGCGACGCGCGATCTCCATCAATGGCTTCATGTCGGCGCACTGACCGAACAGGTGCACCGGCATAATCGCCGTGACTCGCCCGCCGGTCGCACGGTGCCTGAGACCCTCGGGACCGGTGATACAACGCTCGTCGATGAATCGCTGCACGGCCACCGGGCTTAGGTTAAAGGTCGAGGGCTCCACATCCAGGTAGATCGGCCGGGCGCCAAGTCGCGCAACCGTGCCACCGGTCGCGAAGAACGAGTACGCCGGGGTGATGACCTCATCCCCCGCCCCAATATCGAGACCCATCAGCGCAAGAAGCAGCGCGTCCGTGCCGGACGAGACACCAATCCCGAACGCCGCTCCGCAATACGTCGCGATCGCGCCCTCTAGGGCCGTGACTTCCTTCCCGAGGATGAAGGCCTGCGAGTCGCAGACGCGCTCGAGCGCCGCGAGGGCTTCCGCCCGGAAACCTCGGAACTGGGCCTTGAGATCAAGGAGCGGCACCCGGCGCGGTGCGCTTCCGGGAGAAGGGGGACGGTGGGCAGTGGCGGACATCATCTCTCCTTGACTACACGGTGGCGCGGACTTACTACGCGTCAGGGTTCGTCGTCGGTGGATTGCGCTGCCACCGGTGGAATTGCGCGGAGGATCGCCCGAAGCAGCATCTTGAGGGTCTGTGCTTCGTTCGCGCCGAGAAACCGCTCAGCATAGGCCTCGGCGGCCTTCAGCGAGGCGCCGAGCTCGAGCGCGACGCGCTGGCCCTCGGCGGTCAATCGCGCCCTCGTCGACGGAAAGTCGCCCCCCGACACGACGATGAAGTCCCGGATCACGAGGTCCGCGAGCGTCTGATAGGTCACCTGCCGGTCGGCGAGATGCGTCAAGGCCGCGAGTTCCTTAAGGCTCAGATTGTCCTCGTTGCTCAGGAACATCAGCACGTGATAGTGCTCCTCGCTCAGGCGGTAGCGGTCGAGGTCGCCGCGTACGCGGTCCATCAACCGCGCATGAGCGCTGCCGAGCAGATAGCCGAGGAAGTCCCGGCTGAAGCTGGCGTCGAGATCACCCGCCTGGACCTCCACGGAGCCCGCTCCCGCGACGGGGTGACGCACGACGTTCGCGTACGTCCCGCCATGGAACGCGAGCGCCGGCCGGCCAAAATGGGCAAACTCGAGGACCTCGCCGACGAAAATCAAATGGTCGCCGCCCTCGTACTGGTACGACGTCCGGCACTCGAACCGGGCCGAGCACCCGCGGAGCAACGGTATGCCGCCGAGGCCCGTGTCGCAGCTCAGGTCGGCAAACTTGTCGGCACCGCGGGTCGCGAACAGGTCAGCGAGCGGCTGCTGGTCGGCGGCCAGAATGTTAACCGCGAAGTAGTCGGCTGCTGAAAAGGCCTCGAGGCTCCGCGAGGTCTTGTCCAGCGCCCACAGCACCATCGGCGGCTCGAGCGAAAGGGAGTTGAAACTATTCGCGGTGAGCCCGATCGGAGTCCCATCCGGCGCCCGGATGGTCACGATCGTCACGCCTGTGGCGAACGAACCGAGCGCGGTACGGAACTGGCGGGAGTCGAGTGAGCGGTCAGCCATGGTGAGGCTACCAGTCTACCCGGGCCCGGCTGGTATCACGCTCCGGTGCTGGCCGGTAGGTTCGCTCGAATTCTCGATAAATCATATAAGCTATTGAAATAACTCATAAGGTATCGCCGACGCGTCGCACGTTCAGCGAACGGACGGCGTGTGGACCGAATGTGCGGAGATCCGCCTGAATCACAATATCGGCGATGCCGACACTGCATAATATCCGTCAGTTATTCGCGGCCGCACACGCCGCAAGGGCAGTCATCGATGTCGGTCAGGTCCACGGTCTTCGCGCAGTTTGAGCAGGTTGCCGTTGAGCAGAATCGCAAGCTCGCACCGTTGTCGGACGGGGTGTTGCTGCTCGAGTCCGGTCTCGACTCGCTCAGCTTTGCCATCATCGTGGCCCGTCTGGAGGATGCGCTCGGCGTCGACCCGTTCAGCGCGACCGGCATCGTCGAGTTTCCAGTGACCTTCGGCGACTTCGTCAAACTCTACGAAGACGCCGTCGCCTAGTGTGGCCTCGCTCTGGGAGTCGCTCGCGCAGACAGGCGGCCCGATTCCCGGCGCCTTTCTAGGGCTCGAGGCTTCGGTTGCGCTCGCCGATCTGTCCAAGGCCTCGAGCCTCGGCACAGATCTCGAGGCACTGCGCGGCCGTTCCGTACTGATCGCGACGCATTCCCAGCTGACTGCGGCGCTCGCGCTCGTCGAGCTGGACGGTATCGCGCGGCGGATGGTCTTGTGCACGCCGGACCTCCCGCGCGAGCACCTCGGTCGCATTTCGGCGACCGCGGCCGCAGATGCCATCGTCTTTGAGGAGGGGCAGCCACCCGACGCATCGATCGCGCCGTACGGGGTGGCCGCGCACCCGAGCCTGACCCCGGGCCCAGTCGATCGCCGCCGCACCGAGCAGACCGAATGGGTCCTGCTGACCTCCGGCACGACCGGCGCGCCCAAGCTCGTCCTCCACACGCTCGCGAGCCTCGCAGGCACGTTGCCTCGCCAGCAAGCCGCGGCCGGCGGCAGCGTCTGGAGCACGTTCTACGACATCCGCCGCTTCGGCGGTCTGCAGATCTTCCTGCGGGCGGTCCTCGGCGGCTCGCCACTGGTGCTGTCGAGTGCCGGGGAACCGATCCGTGACTTTCTCGCACGCGCCGCCGCGGCCCACGTCACGCACATCTCGGGCACGCCGTCGCACTGGCGCCGAGCATTGATGAGCGGCGCGGCGACCCTGATCGCCCCCAAGTACGTGCGCCTGTCGGGCGAGATCGCCGATCAGGCGTTGCTCGACAACCTCCGCGGTGCCTACCCGGCCGCTCGCATCGCGCATGCCTTCGCCTCCACCGAGGCGGGCGTCGCGTTCGACGTGGATGACTGCCTAGCCGGCTTCCCGGCGGCACTCATCGGTCAGGGGCGCGGCCAGGTCGACATGAAGGTCGAGGATGGCACGCTCAGGATCCGCTCGGGGCGCACAGCCACTCGGTATCTCGGCGCGGACGTCAACGTGCTTGCGAGCGCGGATGGTTACGTCGACACGGGAGACATGGTGGAGCTCCGCGACGAGCGCTATTATTTCGCCGGTCGCAAGGGAGGCGTCATCAACGTCGGCGGCCTTAAGGTGCATCCGGAAGAGGTCGAGGCCGTGATCAACGCCGATCCGCGCGTGCGGATGTCGCTCGTTCGGGCCCGGCAGAACCCGATCATGGGGGCGGTCGTGGTCGCCGACGTCGTGCTCGTGGACGGGGCCAGCCCGACGCTGGATTCCGGCAGTTCCGAGAGCCTCAAACACCAGTTGCTTGATGCCTGCCGCCGCGTGCTGCCAGCCCACAAGGTACCGACGATGCTGCGTTTCGTGCCGGCCCTCGAGCTCACGCCTGCCGGCAAGCTGGTGCGTCCCGGTGCGTAATGTCATCGTCACCGGCGGCAGCCGCGGTCTCGGCCTCGCCATCGCTAGCACGCTCGCCGCGGCCGGATACCGGGTAATCGCGGTCGCCCGTTCGGTCACGGATCAGCTGACTGTCGCGATCACTACGGCTTCGGGCCGCGCAGCGGGCGCAATCGAGTTCCGCCCCTTCGATCTGTCCGAGACCGTCGGGATCCCAGCGTTTGTCCGCGCGCTTCGCAAGGACATGGGGCCGGTGTATGGACTCATCAACAACGCCGGTATCGGTACGAGCGGCGTTCTCGGCGTCATGCGTGATGAGGACATCGAGCGGGTCGTGCGATTGAATACCCTTTCACCGATCATCCTGACCAAGTACGTCGTGCGCTCAATGATGGCCGAGCACACGGGCCGGATCATCAACATCGCCTCGGTGGTCGCCCTTACGGGCTATACCGGCCTGTCGGTGTACAGCGCGACCAAGGCGTCCCTGGTCGGGTTCACGCGCTCGCTGGCGCGGGAAGTCGGCCAGCTCGGAATAACCGTGAACGCCATCGCGCCCGGGTTCGTCGATACCGATATGACCCAGGATCTCGGCGACACGCAGCGCGATCAGATCGCCCGGCGCAGCGCGCTCCACCGGCTCATCGATCCAGCCGATGTCGCACGCAGCGCCGAGTTCCTGCTCGGCGAGGGTGGGCGCAACATCACCGGCACCGTCATCACGGTCGACGCCGGCAACACCGCCTGACGCCAGGACGCCTCACAGCCTGATGCGGCCCGCAACGATGTCCTCAAACAGCGCGCGGTCGAGCGGCACGTACGCCTCGCTCTGGCGGTCATCGAAGTAGAGCGCGTCGGAAATTTCCTCCGGGTCGAAGCCCGCAACCATGAGTTCCTGCTTCTGCGGCTTGAAGGTGCCGGTCACCTGGAGCGCCGGCAGGATCCGGAGAAACACCGGTCGCGCGTATTCAGGCAGACGCGCCACGACGCCCTCGCGGAATGCCGTGAGGTCGAAGTCCGACGCGACCACCAGCGCCGCCATGCCAGCACGACCGTCGGCCCGCGGCACGGCGACCCCGTACACGGCCCCGTCGACGACGCCATGGCAGGCCGAAAGCGCGGCCAGGACCTCCGTCGTCGACACGTTCTCCCCCTTCCAGCGGTACGTCTCTCCCACCCGATCGACGAAGTAGTAAAAGCCGCGTTCGTCGCGCCGCATCAGGTCGCCCGTCCGATACCATGCGTCACCCGCCTTGAAGACGTTGTGCAGCACTTTGCGTGCCGAGGCCTCCGGATCCGAATAGCCGTCAAAACTGCTGGTGCGTCCGGCAGCGCTGTCAGAAATTAAGCCAACCGCCTCCCCGACCTCGTTCGCCTCGCAGTGCTCACAGAATCCGTCAGCAGTGCGCCGCGGCTCGCCCGTATCGAGGTCAAACCTGACGAGCACGACCCGCAGCCGGTGCGCGAGAAAGGGTGGGATCCGCCCGATCGCACCCGGCCGCCCCTCGCAGTTGTAGAGCGAGAAGTTGCCTTCCGTGGACGCGTAATACTCGAGAATTCGAGGAATCCGGAACCGCTTCTGGAACTCCTCCCAGACCTCGGGCCTGAGACCGTTGCCGCAGGCAAGCCGCAGGCGGTGCTCCGTCTCGCTGGCTTGACGTGGGCTATTGACGAGGTAGCGGCATAGCTCGCCGATGTACTGGAACAGCGTGCAGCGCTCGTCACGGACGTCGCGCCAGAAGTCGGACGCCGAAAACCTCGGTCGCAACACGACGGCCCCGCCACTGACGAGAGTCGCACCCATCGCCACGACCCCGCCGACGCTGTGATACAGCGGCAGGCAGTTGTACATCCGGTCGTCCGGCTGGGTATCCATTAGACCCGCGAACCAGTTGCTCCATTGCATCAGGCGGTAGTGACTGACGTTCGCCGCCTTTGGAAGACCGGTTGTCCCCGACGTGTAGATGTAGAGGGCACGCACGTCGATCGACGGCGCCACATACGCCGTGCGTTCGAGCCCCTCACTCGGGAGACGCGCGAGCTCTGGATCGATCGGCCTCAGGTCCTGATCGCTCAAGCCGCGTACCCAGCAGGCGGGCGCGTCCGGGAAGCTCGCCCGGACCGCAGCGAGCGTAGTAGCAAGCTCCGAGGCGACAATGATATGCCTAGGGTCAACGATCCTGATCGAGTGCGCGAGCGCGTCGCCAATGAGATTGACATTGAGAAGCGCGACCGTCACCCCAACTCGCGTGAGTCCCAGCCAGATCGCCAGGTATTCGGCGGAATTCGGCATCAAGAGGCACACGACGTCGCCGTGTCGGAGCCCTTGGCCGACTGCCCAGCGTGAATACTGATTTGAAAGCTCCGCAAGCGCACGGTAACTCAGCGTCGCTTCCATCGACACAATCGCGGGCGCCGCTTCGAAGCGGTCGGCCAGGCGATCGATCAGCACGGGCAGCGTCACGAGCGGATCGCGCTCGATCGGGGCCGTACGCTCGAGGGCCCGCACCCACGCCTTGAGGGCGAGACCCGAACTGTCATCGCTGCGCAGGTTCACAAACTGCCAATTGGTAGCCAGGTGGGACCTGTGAAAGGTATCACGACGCCGGCGGCCCGTAGCGCTAGACTAACTAGCAAAGTCCAGCAGGATTACCGCAATGAAGAGCGAAACGATCGCGATCCACGGCGGGTACGACGCGGACCCGACGACGAAGGCCGTTGCGGTGCCGATCTATCAGACGGTCGCGTACTCCTTCGACAGCGCCGAGCACGGCGCCGCGCTCTTCAACCTGGAGGTCGAAGGCTACCGCTATTCGCGCATCGACAACCCGACGAACGCGGTGCTCGAGCAGCGCGTCGCCCAGCTCGAGGGCGGGGTCGCGGCGTTGAGCGTGAGCTCGGGCCAGACCGCGCTCTATTACGCCGCGCTCAATGTCTGCGAGGCAGGCCGCAACATTGTCTCGGTGCCGCAGCTATATGGTACGACCCACACGCTGTTCGCGCACATCCTGCCGAAGCTCGGCACCGAGGTCCGGTTTGCGAAGTCGGACGACCCCAAGGCTCTCGAGGCGCTGATCGACGACAATACCCGCGCGATCTTTTGCGAGACCGTGGGCAATCCGGCCGGAAATGTCTGCGATCTCGAAGCGTTTGCGACGGTCGCGCACCGGCACGGCGTTCCGCTCGTTGTCGACAACACGGTCGCGACCCCCATCCTGGTCCGTCCGATCGACTTTGGCGCGGACATCGTCCTGCATTCCCTGACCAAGTTCATGGGCGGACACGGGACCACGCTCGGCGGCATCATCGTCGACAGCGGGCGTTTCTCGTGGAGGGAGCACGCCGCGCGCTTTCCGATGTTTACCGAACCAGACCCCTCATACCACGGTCTCGTCTACACCGAGCACTATGGTGCGGCTGCGTTCATCGGTCGCTGCCGGAGCGTCTACCATCGCACGATGGGGGCGGTACTCTCGCCACTCAGCGCATTCCTGCTGCTGCAAGGTATCGAGACCGTCGCGGTCCGGGTCGACCGGCACGTCGACAACGCACGCAAGGTCGCCGAGTTTCTACGCGCGGACTCCCGCGTCGAATCGGTCAACTACGCGGGGTTCCCGGACAATCCCTACTACCCGCTCGTCCAAAAATACCTGGGCGGTCGGGCGTGCTCGTTGCTGACGTTCGAGATCCGCGGCGGGTTCGAGGCCGGCACGCGCTTTTACGATGCATTAAAGCTCTTCAAGCGGCTCGTGAACCTCGGCGACGCGAAGTCGCTCGCCTGCCACCCCGCCTCGACGACGCACCGGCAGATGTCGCCGGAGGAGCAGCGCACGGCGGGAGTCAGCCCCGGGAGCATCCGGCTCAGCGTCGGACTCGAGCACATTGACGACATTCTGAGCGATCTGGACCAGGCTCTAGCGACGGCTGTAGCGCGCTAGACAGCAGCATCCGAATCCGCCCATGAGTCCGCGTGACGACCTCCCGGCCCCCGTGTCCGCACTCTTCCCGACGGCGGGTGATCGCGCGCGTATCGAGGAACTGCTGACCGACATACTCGGTCGTGCCATGGCGCGCGTCGCCAATGGCCCGGTTGTCCCGACCATCGACATCGGCGCCTTTCGCGCCGAACTCGCGAGTTTCGATTTCGATAGACCACGCCCGCTCGAGGAACTTCTACGCTGGGCCATTGACCGTATGGAGCACGGCATCGTCCAGATGACGCACCGGCGCTACTTTGGCCTCTTCAATCCCGGCCCGGGTTTTCCATCCCAGTGTGCCGACCGCATCACGAGCGCCTTCAATCCGCAGCTGGCGAGCTCGGGATCCTCCCCGGTACCGGTCGAGCTCGAGGGCCACGTGATCCGCGCGGTGGCGCGACGCGCAGGGCTACCGGAAGGCGCGACCGGCCACTTCGCAACCGGGGGGTCGGAGGCGAACTACACCGCGCTCATCTGTGCCCTGACCGCGGCGCACCCCGGATTTTCGACGGACGGCGCGCGGGCGTTCCCGGGGCCTTTGGCGTTCTACACCTCCCGCGAGTGCCACATCGCCTGGCTCAAGGTCGCTCACCAGGCCGGAATCGGCCGGCGCGCAATGCGACTCGTCGCGACCGACGGCCGCGGTCGGATGGACCCGCAGGCGCTCGCCACGACGATACGGAACGACCGCGAAAACGGCGCTGTTCCGGTTATGGTTGTCGCCACGGCCGGTACGACCGGTGGCGGCATGATTGATCCACTCCAGGCCTGTGCCGAGATTGCCGCGCGCGAGCGTCTCTGGTACCACGTCGACGCGGCCTGGGGCGGCGCCGCAGTGGCGTCTGAGCGGATGCGCGGATTGCTCTCCGGGATTGAGCGCGCAGACTCGATCACGATCGACGCGCACAAATGGTTCGCGACGACGATGGGATGTGCGATGTTCATCACGCAGCACGGCCCCCTGCTATCCGAAGCGTTTCACGCCTCGACGAGCTTCATGCCGTCGAGTGTCGCGAACGTCGATCCATACCTCAATAGTGTCCAGTGGTCCCGGCGGTTTCTCGGGCTGCGCCTGTTCCTGTCGCTGGCGACGGCTGGCTGGGCGGGCTATGGCGCTCACGTCGAGCGCTCGGTCGAGGTGATTGACCACATCAAGGAGCGGCTGCTGGCCCGCGGGTGGTCAGCAGCCAATGACTCGTCGCTCGCCGTGCTCGCTGCCGTGCCGCCCGCGGCGCTCGGCGACATTCGGCGCCTCGTGCGTCGCGTGGTCGCCTCGGGGCGCGCCTGGGTCGCACCGGCGACCTTCGAGGGACGCGATGTCGTCCGAATCTGCGCGACGCACGGTGAGACGACGCTCGAGGACGTCGACGAACTCGTGGCGGTCCTCACCGACATTGCCTGACGCTCGGGTCGGGACCGGCGCCGAAACGAACCCGCGCGGTCTAGGGTCTGCGGCTGCCTAGCCTGTCGCAGCGGCCGTCGTCAGCCGCACCACCAGCACTTCGATCGACGCGAGCGAATGGAAATTCTCTGGCGTGATCTCAGACTGCGGGATCGCGATGTCGAATTCAACCTCGACGGCGAGCATCAGGTTGACCATCTTGATCGAGCTGACACCGAGCTCGCTGAGCTGTTGGTCGACCGGAAACGGGTCGCCCGCAGCCGGCCCCACGATCTCCTCGACGAGGCCGATCAGCCGATCGCGAAACCCGCCTGTCTGGCGGTCCATCATGTCAAGACTCCCGGACTGCGCGGGCGATCATACCGCGTGACGCGCGGGCTCTCGCGCGCCTTCCTTCCTGGACACGACAAAATTAAGCCAATTCGCATACATGCGGGCCGCTGGCACGCTCCAGCTGTTAACCAGTGAGGCCGCCACGGTGGTAAACGGGAACGCCGTCAGTGGCTCTGCCCGCCGTCCGGCCACCACCTGCTGCTCGTACTCGCTGAGGAGCGCTCGGGCCTCCACCCCGAAGTACCCGACGGGCAGCGTCGGATAGTGGTTCTGCTGACCGGATACGAACCGCCCAACGTCACGCTGGTACTCCTTCAGCAGCGTGCGATCCTCGTACTCCGGGTGGCCCTGGAAGAAGACCCGCAGGCTCCGGCCGGCTTTCACAAAGGAATCTGCGCCCGTCTCGGGCGACTGACTGATGATCGTGTAGCCCGCATCCACGAGGGTGTCCAGTGGCAATTCGTTCCATCGCGACTGCGGCGTCCGCAGCGGTGCGACAAGGCCGGCGGTCAACGGATGCCCGCCCAAGATCGTATGGTCATAGACGCCGCAAAGCTTCTGAGGGCGACGCCGGCGTTCGATGCCGTCGAAATGCAGGACCGCGGCGTGCGCCGCGAGGCACGACCAGATGCTCGATACGGTGTGTGCGTCCGCAAACTCCAGGATCTCGACGAGCCGGTTCCAGTAAGGCTCGGCACGCAGTGACCCGGCCCGCGGTTCCGTGCCGGTCACAATCAGCGCGTCGAGCGGCCGCTGCAGCAGATCCGGGAGGGCCCAATAACGCTCCTCGATTCGCGCGCGGGCCGCTGGGCCCCTTGCCACTTCGGGCAGAGACGAGTATCGGAGCCGGACACGCAGCGGCCCGGACGCGACGCGGAGCAATGCGTTGAACTGCGTCTCGGTCCCCTCGAGCGCCGAGTCGGGCATATTGTTGATGAGACCAATGACGATCGAATTCGCGGAGCCCGCGCCTCTCGGCTGGCCGGCTGCGCCGGGAGATCGCGTGGACACCTCGCCGAGCGACGCCCCGCCCCCCGGCTGCGGCTCAATCTCGAGGGCCATGACGGGTCCTCATGCGAACGGCATCCACGCCGGATCGACGCCGTACGGGGCCGAGATAATGCTCAGGCGGCTATTGCGGACTTGTGTCACAGTTTTAAGGCAGATTCGATGTAAGATTTATGCATATTAAGATACCGCGAGCGCCCGTGCGCGGTCTAAATTGGGGAGAATTTCAAGGTTATGGAAACTCATCGCACTGCGGCCAGCCCGGCGCGCGTCCTCACCGTGCATCCGGGCGACTTCAAGGCCCGCGCGCAGGCAGCCGCCGCTGTCGCAGGCGCTCATTCGGCGGCTGTCGACCGCGACGCCCGCTTTCCTGCGGAGGCCTTCGATGAGATCCGCAAGCAGCGCTTGCTCGGCATCATGGTGCCCCAGGCGCTCGCTGGCGAGGGCGCGAGTCTCCCCGACGTTGTCGACATCTGCTACACGCTCGGTCAGGCATGCGCGTCGACGGGCATGATCTATGCGATGCATCAGATCAAGATGGCATGCATTGTTCGCCACACAAAGGCTAGCGCCGAACTGGAACGTATCCTCCGACGGGTTGTCACCGACCAGCTGCTGCTCGCTTCCTCGACGACCGAAGGCCAAGGCGGCGGCAACGTCCGCGCGAGCGAGGCCCCCGTGATGCGCGAAGGAGAGCGCATCAGCCTCGAGCGCAAGGCGACCGTCATCTCCTATGGGGTCGCCGCCGACGGAATCGTCACGACGGCGCGGCGTTCGCCGGAGGCTGCACCGTCGGACCAGGTGCTGCTGGTATTCCTAAAGTCCGACTACACGCTTGAGCCGCTTGTCGGCTGGGACACGCTCGGCATGCGCGGCACGTGCAGCGAAGGCTTCACGCTCCGCGCGAAGGGCACGACGGACAATATCTTGCCTGACCCCTACGAGAAGATTCACGCCCAGACGATGGTGCCATTCGCACACCTGACGTGGGGCGCCGTCTGGGCAGGCATCGCCGCAGCCGCTACCGCCCGCGCCCAGGCGTTCATACGCAATGCCTCCAGGCACGCGAACGGACAACTGCCGCCCGGAGCTCCGCATTTCATCAGCGCCGTGACATCGCTACGAACGCTTCGTGGCCTGCTCGCCTCCTCGCTCCGGAGCTACGAGCTCGCGATGAACGACGAAAGGGCACTCACCTCCCTCGAGTTCCAGTCGATGATCACATTGACCAAGGTCGAGGCGTCGGAACTCGCCGCCGCGACCGTCATGAGCGCGATGCGCGCCTGCGGTCTTGCCGGCTACCGTAATGACAGCGAATTCAGCATCGGGAGGCACCTCCGGGACGTGCTTTCCTCACCGATCATGATCAACAACGACCGGATCCTCGCGAACCTGGCAACGCCGTCGCTGATGACACCGCTCCCGGCGACGATTAGCGGCTGACCGAGCTGCGCACGCCATGAACAGTCCTGTGCAAGCCCCTACCGTTTCGTCCATCGATCCGCTTGCGCCGCTCGCGCAGGCATTGTTCCGTCCGATGGGGGTCGACGGCGTCTATGCGAGGACAGCGCTGTATGAGGACGTCGTCGACCGGCTCGGCGCCTTCATTACGCGCCAGCGTGAACCGCAGGCCGAGGTCATGCGGTTCCCGCCCGTGATGAGCCGCGAGCAACTCGAAAAATCTGGCTATCTCAAGAGCTTTCCGAATCTGCTCGGCTGTGTCTGCGCGCTGCATGGCACGGAGGCAACAATCCGCTCGGCGGCGGATCGCCACGAGGCGGGTGGCGACTGGACGACGTCGTTGTCCCCTGCCGATCTCGTGCTTTCCCCGGCTGCCTGCTATCCGCTGTATCCGATTGTGGCCGCCCGTGGCCGGATGCCAGCTGGCGGCCTTCAGTTCGACATCGCGGCCGACTGCTTTCGACACGAGCCGTCCCGCCATCTCGACCGGCTGCAGTCGTTCCGGATGCGCGAGTTCGTGCGAATCGGCTCACCGAACGACGTCACCGAGTTCCGTGAGCGCTGGATGGCACATGCACCGGCACTCGCTGAAGCGCTCCGGCTTCCTTTCAGGCTCGATGTGGCCCACGACCCGTTCTTTGGCCGAGTGGGTCAGGTGATGGCGGTCAGCCAACGGCAGCAGGCACTGAAGTTCGAGCTGCTGATTCCCTACTACGCCACTGCGACGCCAACCGCCTGCATGAGTTTCAATTACCACCGCGAGCATTTCGGGCAGGTCTGGGGCATTCGCGACGCCGCCGGCGATACTGCTCACACGGGCTGCGTCGCGTTCGGCATCGATCGCCTGACGGTGGCGCTCTTCGCGACCCACGGACTCGACTTGCCGACATGGCCGGCCTCGGTGCGCCAGGCGCTGGCCCTCTGAGCCGGGCGGCGGGACGCAATGCCGCTCGACCCTCGTGCCAAGCGCTTCCTGGACATCCTAGCGGCGACCAACCCGCCGAGTGCGCTGAGCCTTAGCGTCGAGGAACGCCGAGCGGCTCTCGCCCAGCTGATGAAATTCGGCGGGCCCGAGGAACCGGTCGCACGGCTGGAGAGCCGGAGCTTGCCGGGCGCTGGCGGTCCTCTGGCCGTGAGGGTCTATACGCCTCTAGGCGCCGATTTGGAGTCGATGCCGGGACTCCTGTACTTCCATGGCGGCGGGCTCGTGGCAGGGACCATAGGCACGCACGACGCGATCGGTCGCGCGCTCGCCAATGCCGGCGCCTGCCGCGTCCTGTCGGTCGACTACCGGCTGGCCCCGGAGCATCGGTTCCCCGCCGCGATTGAGGACGCCTCGGCGGCGGTTCGGTATATTGCTGCTCACGGCGGCGAGTTCGGAATTGATCCGGCACGTCTAGGCGTCTGCGGCGATTCGGCGGGGGCCACACTCGCCGCAGTTGCGTGCCAGGTGGCTGCTCGATCCGGAACGCCGCCCCTCGCCCTGCAGCTCCTGATCTGTCCGATTCTGGATTATGCCGGTTCAACAGATTCCCGCCGCGCCCTTGCGACGGGCTACCTGGTCGATCAGGCGACCCTGGATCACGACCTGCTGCATTATGTCCCGCCCGGCACCGATCCCGCCGATCCGCGCGTTTCGCCGCTCCGGGCGGCCGATCTCCGCGGTCTCCCACCTACGGCGATTCACACTGCCGAATTCGACCCGCTGCGTGACGAGGGAAAGGCTTACGCCGAGCGCTTGAAACTCGGGGGCACTCCGGTGTCCTACACGTGCCATCCCGGCATGATCCACCTCTTTTACGGGCTCGCGGCCGTGATTCCCTATGCGCATACCGCGTTCGAACAGATTGGCGCGGAGCTTCGCGCTGCGCTTGCTGATCCGAAAGGCTGCGCTAGGCTGGCGCACGTCGTTTGAAGCTGCTGTACTTGTGGCGCGCGAGGGAGGTGGGGAATGACCGATCGCGTCGAAGTTGGCCGGGTTGTCCGGGATCTGCATGCGGCGCGCGTGCGAGGAGATCTTGCGGCCATGTGCCGGGCCTTTGCCGACGATGGCATTTTCCGGATAGCAGGCTCGAGCGACGGCAAGCCGATCGCGATCACCGCTGCCGGACTCCGCGAATTCCGGCCGTGGCTCGCGATGATGGTCAAGGCGTTCCGCCTCAGCGACTATGCGCTGCTCTCGATGGTCATTGACGGTGACAGAGCCGCGGCGCACTGGCGGGTCCGGATTCACTCGAAAATCACCGGGGTTTCGGTTCCGACCGAGCTTGTGGACCTGGTGGAAATTTCCGCTGGCCGGATTTCGACCTACACCGAATTCTTTGTACCGCGTTGACGCACCTACTGGATCCGCGTGCACCCTCACCCACATAGTTCCCCAACGCCTGCCATGAGGCCCGCCATTCGACCAGCGACGCCTGCGGACGGTCCGGCGATTGCCGCATTACTGGTTGAGACATTTGCGCTGCCGCGAGATCACCCGGGTCTCGAGGCTCGCGGACTCCATTGGAAATATTGGCTCGAGCGCTCCGACTGGACCGGCCCGCGGTCTTTCGTGCTGCAGCATGGTGCGGACATCGTTGCCCACGCCGGCGCGATGCCGGGCAGCTGCGCGTGGCAGGGTGGCCGGATCCGGACGATGCACCTGATCGACTTGGCCGCGCGGCCCCATGCAATCGGTGCCGGCGTGGCGCTCATGAAGCACATCGGTCGCAAGACGGACGCATTGCTCGCGATCGGCGGCAGCGCCCCGCTGCTCGCGATCCTGGCGACGGTGGGATTCCAGCCGTTCGGCGAAGCCACCGGGTACGTACGCCCGCTCCGGCCACTGACACGACTGATGGGCGCGCCGAAACCGACGTGGCGGCTCGCGCCGCAGGTGGTCCGCAGCGCACTGTGGACGGCTACCGGCATGACGCGTCGAGCGCGGAATTGGCACATTCAGCGGCTCGGTGTCGAGGATATTTTGGGAGCGGCCCTGTCGCTGCCGACCCCGACTGCTGGCATGGCCGTGCTTGAGCGCAGCCCCGCCCTGTTTCGCTACATGCTCAGTTGCCCGTCGACACCAATGGCGCTCTACCGGATTGACCATGGTGCCGGGCGCGCTCGCGGCTACTTCTTGCTGTCCTATGCTCCCGGCCAAGCCCGGCTTGCCGACTGCTGGGTCGACTCCGGAGAGTCCGAAGACTGGATATCGCTGATCCGGCTCGCGCTTCAGACCGCAAAGAAAGACAGCCAATCCGCCGAACTCGTCACGCTGTGCAACGATGCGATCATATCGAATGCCTTGGTCGCATGCGGTTTTCGCGCCCGGACGATTTCAAAAGTCCAGATGCTAGCCACCTCGGGAGCGTCAATTCCGGGCGTCGGCGTGCGCGTTCAGATGCTTGACAACGATTCCGTCTTCCTTCATGCAGGCCAGCCCGATTTTTGGGCGTAATTCGCTACAATGATGGGCCGCAAAAGGGCGCAGGCGGCCGAGGCCGGCGATGCCGAGCCACGCTCTGCCGCGACATTGACGCTCCGATCAGCCAACGCGCGCCGAACGTCCGGAGCCAGTCCCGCCGCCGACTGAACCCGTGTCTACATCATTATCGTGCAACTGATCGAATCGCGGTGGTCACGGAGCATCTCGCCTCCTCGGATTGCAGACCGTGAGGCAACCCTACGGCGTGCGTGGCATGGCTCAGCACCCGGTTCGCCGCCAAGAGTATCGGCGCTGCGTGGGGTTCGTGTCCGCCGGCCGGCGAGGCGATGCCTGGGCGTCCGGCGGCGGCGCGCCGGAAACCGAGGGTGGGAGCTAATACGGCTTGTGCTGAAACCTCAGCGATTCTATTCGCCGTCGGCGTTCGAGGCGGAAACCAGGCTCTCCAAACGCTGGCGGCAGGCAGCACGCGGCATTGCGGGCGCTGCAATTCCCTCACGTATCCACATCCGCGAACGTGAAGTACCAGTTCGGAGCGCTTTCATGTCCTGCATCACCGGCGCTGTCGGCGCGTTCGGCAATCAGCATCGTTTCCGGTTCTCGCTCGCGGAAGCCAGCTGCCGCGAACGACGCTCGAATGCTCGCGTCGCCGACCACACTGACGGTTACCCGCGTGACCCGCGCCTGGCTCGCCGCGGCGACGACGGCGAGCAGAGCCGCCTTTCGCGCCGCAGCACCGGGCGGCAGTAAGAAGTCAGCGACAGTCAGCGTATCGCGCGCGATCTGGAGGACGAAATAGCCGACCAACTCTTGCGAACTCGCTCGGGTCAATTCCAGTATCCGGTATTTGCAGGGAGGCCGCGCGCCAAACCGCCACTCAAGAAAGTTTTGGCTTCGGCACCCCATCGAAATGCCGGAGGCTACCTGTTGCTTCCACAGAAATTCATAACGGTCGTCGAACCGCTCAGCCCAGCTCCATTCGATCTGCACTCCGAAGCGGCGTCGAGCGCCGACTACCACAGAATCCACGGCGGCGATCAGCCGGCCCGGCACGACGGCGACGGGACGGGGCACATAGCGAGCGAGATAGCGCGAAAACCCAATCACGCGCGCAAAGCGCCGGAACGCTAGCGGCCTGTACCCCGCTCGCCGGATAACCGCCCCGGACCTCTTGTCCGGATGGCCGATCAGCAAGCCGCACGACTCAAACGCGCTTTCGCGTACCGCGCGCTGAAGTAGCAGCGCGGGATAAAACACCCGGTGCTCCGGATGCACGATGAAGTCAACGATGACCCCCGCACGCATTTTGACCCCCCGGCGCCAGAATTCCCTGGTACCGAGTCCGACCACCCCGACGGTACGTCCTGTCGCCGCATATTCGAGAAAGAATACCTCCGCGTGTCCTGCGGGATTTTGGAGGTAGAACCATTGGTAACGCGCAGCTCCGTCGGCAAACTCCCGGCTGTAATCCGAGCCGCATTCGCGCCAGACACTGAGGACTTTCACCTTATCGCGTGCGGCGTCGCCACGCACAACGCGGTATGCCGCCGAAGACGACAACGCCTTCGCGTTCACAATGTATCCCCGACCTCCGGGACCGGCATTACCAGCGCCGGACGAGCGTGCAGGTACGCGGCGCCGCGCCGCTTCGCGTCTATGTCTGCCCACACCGCAGCTGCCTCAGTCCGCGTGAGACCCAGCGCATCCGCGGCCGCCTCGGAATCAATTCCGTGATTCCGCGCCCACAGCGCCAGGTCCATTCGCTCAAGAGGCAATGCGAAGTAGAACTCCTCCTGTCCCTGGGCAAGGGTGTAGGTGTCCGCGGTCGACTGCGCCTCACAGACTTCACGCGGCAGTCCGAGATAGCGCGCCAAGGCGTGCACCTGCGTTTTGTACAGGTGCGCAATCGGCTTTACGTCTGCCGCGCCGTCGCCGTTCTTGACGAAGAAACCTTGATCGTACTCAAGCCGGTTCGGCGTTCCGAGCACTGCGTAATTGAGCCGATCTGCGTGAAAGTACTCCAGCGTCTTCCGAATGCGCTGCTTGAAGCTTGTCGCTGCGACAATTTGCAGGTATTCGGCCGCGGGCAGGCGGATCGTCTGCTGCTCACCCGCCTGGTCTTGGACAACCAACCGAAAATAGCTCAGCCCTGCTCCGGGTTGTTTCGCGATCACGATTTTACTTTTCCACCCGGGACCGTAGTCAGGAACGACCCGCCGAATCGCCTCATCGCGGCGCCGATAGCACCCGATAGCCTCGAGCACCGGTCCGATTGGTTCCACCGCATGCGACACGCCGGTCTGCCTGACGACTTCCAGGCCGAGTTTCAGGCTCTCGGGAGAGGACTCAGGCTCCGGAAGGAGCAACGCCAACACGCG
>Ga0181521_10002263_pt1 | contig 23450 bp, 18 predicted proteins | sample PEATcosm2014_Bin_32_FD_119764 | JGI IMG/M metagenome (GOLD analysis project Ga0181521, IMG submission 119764) | Peatland microbial communities from MTU Mesocosm Facility, Houghton, MI, USA - PEATcosm2014_Bin02_60_metaG | ecosystem: Environmental > Terrestrial > Soil > Wetlands > Peat | place...
CAGGGAACTGCGGTATCAGTGGCGCGCCGTATGATCGACGGGGGAACCCACCGGGGCTGCTGCGCCTGATTTTCAAGTCGGCCCGTTGTGTTGCGCCGACTTTTGCCGAGTACGTCGCAAAGGTCAGGGAAGCAGTCCCCGCCACCAATGCCGCCTTCCTCACCGGCCACAGCACGCTTCGAATGCAGGTGATGGGCGATGACTTGAGTCGACCGGCGACTCAAAGCGAAGTCAGTCGAATGAAGGACCTGCACGCCGATTGCCTGCGACAAGGCTCGCTCGGGCTGTCGACCGGGCTTTATTATCCTGCTGCACGCGCTGCGCCCACGAGTGAGGTCGTCGAAATTGCGAGCGCGCTAAGTGCTTACGGCGGCCTCTATACAACCCACATTCGAGACGAGGCCGACAAAGTGACTGAAAGTCTCGAAGAGGCGCTCCTGATAGGACGGGAAGCCGGTGTTCCGATCGTCATATCGCACCATAAGTGCATGGGGCGACGCAACTTCGGTCGCAGCGTAGAGACATTGGCGCTCCTTGACGAAGCGAGGCAGCATCAACAAGTTGCGTGGGACGTTTATCCTTACTCGGCAGCGTCGACGGTATTGAATGAAGATCTCGTCGCACAGTCGAGCAGAACTCTTGTTACCTGGTGCGATCCGCACCCGGAATTCTCGGCACGGTATCTGGACGAAGTCGCCAGTGAGCTCGGGTCGACGCCGATTGGCGCCGTCGCGAAGCTCCAGCCTGCTGGTGCGGTCTATTTCCTGATGGATGAGGGCGATGTCACCCGAATCATCGCCTCATCCGAGGCGATGATCGGCTCGGATGGGCTACCCGAGGATCTCCATCCGCATCCGCGTTTGTGGGGTACATTTCCCAGAGTGCTCGGTCAATACGTGCGTGAGAGAGGCATTCTGACGCTGGAAAACGCGGTCTATCGCATGACAGGCTTGTCGGCACAGCGTTTTGGTCTGCCGGGCCGAGGGCAATTGTCCGCGGGAAACTATGCCGACGTCTGCGTATTTGACGCTGCTTCAGTTCGCGATGCGGCGACATTCGAGCAGCCGACAAATCCGGCTGTCGGTATCCACTACGTCTTCGTCAACGGGACAATGGCGCTTGCGAACGGCGTGCCGACAGCCGCACGAAACGGCAGGGTCTTGCTGCGACAGGACTTAAGTGACACCCGGAGAACGGGTCACTAGGGGCAGCTCGGGCGTTCGGTCAAGAACAAGTTGCCACTTGACCAAACACGCCGTGAACTTCTGACGGTTGGGCGTGAACGGATATGACTACGGAACCGAAGGTTGGTGCGATCGCGGCTGCAAGGAGCGGCAATTCCCGATCACGATGCTCGAGTTGCGGTGCTCCTGTGCGGACGTCGCGAGCAAGAAATCATTGAGCGCGGCGCCCGATGGCTTATCTGACACGAGTCGAGTCTCTGCGCAGGGCGACTGGCAGGCGTTTACAGCCACATCGCTCGGTCGCGTGACCGTGGTGGTCTCTCCGGAGTGCAGAGAACGCTGCCACAAGCCGTGCGATCAGCCCAGCTTCCGGAGTTCCGCCGCAACCATGTCCTCAGCCCGTTCTGCATCATCGATGAGCAGGCCGAGCGTGAAGAAAGGATGAATCATGCCAGCGAAGCAGGCGTAGTTTGTCGGCACGCCGGCACTCGCGAGCCGGGCGGCGTATGCCTCATTTTCGTCGACCAGCGGATCGAATTCGGCGCTGATAATCAGGGCGGGCGGAAGTCCCGCGAGGTTCGCGCGCCGCATCGGCGACGCCAGTTCGTTCTTACGGTCTTCAGGATCCGGAATGTAGATATCAATAAGCCACCTGAGGGCAGCGGCTGTGAGCATGTAGCCGCTCGCGTTCCGTTCGTAGGAAGGCCACTCGCGGCTCACGTCGGTGACGGGATAAATAAGAACTTGCAGGGCAATCGCGAACTTCCCGGAATCGTGATTCATCTGGGCGACTACGGCGGCGAGGTTTCCACCGGCGCTATCGCCGCCGACGGCGATGCGAGCAGGATCGACGCCAAGGCGGGCCGCGTTGCTCCAACACCACAATGTCGCCGCGTACGCGTCGAGAACCGCTCCCGGGAACTGCGTCTCCGGCGCCAGTCGATAGCCAACGGACATCACCGCGCAATCAGCCTTTACGGCAAGCCGACGACACACGGTGTCATAGCTTTCGAGGCTCCCCAACATCCAGCCGCCACCGTGGAAGAATACGAGGAGCGAGCACCGAGATTTCCGCTTGCTCGCCCGATAGAAACGCGCCGGAATCGGGGCGTCATCGCTTGGGATGGACAATTCGTACGTCGTCGCGACCTTCGGTGCCGGCGGCAGCATTCGCATGCGCTGCTGGCTGTACGCTCGACGGAGCTCGGACACCGTCAGGTTAGTTGCCAGGTCGCCAGCAGTTGCGACAGCCAGCATCGCTTGTGGATGCAGAGACATGGTTCGAGCTGGCTCCTCATGGACCACGAGTGCGGAGGCCTGCAATCGACGGACTAGTATGATACGGATTCGGTGCCGGAACGAACGATTGATAGGATCAGGTCCTCGATAAGATTGGTATGCCCCTTCGCCGACAACGAGAGCCGATGGTTCGGTAACGGGGCAATCAGAACAGGTGCATTGTGCTCGCGGTCCGATTGTTCATGTCCTATCGGCTCGTCGTGCGGAATCTCATCAAGATGCTGTTCGGACGGCGACGCGAGCCCCACGTCCGGAGGATCCGGCGGCGAGTCCGGTGATTCGTTGCTCGAATCAATAATCGCCACGACGTGCTTCGGGACCGAACGGGCCCGGCCCGGCGGGTCGGCGCGAAGTACGTTCTAGTCGTCCGTTCCGACAACAACAAGTGAAAATCCAGCATGAGTGTGAATCCAGGACCGACGCCTCTTGATAGCTCCTCTATCTCTCGTGACCCCGGCGGGACGTCCGACGGGGTGATTTACAACGTGCGCTACCTCGCGGGGGTCGCTCTCGTTGCCTCGGCCGGGGGGTTCTTGTTCGGCTACGACCTGGCCCTCATTGCCGGCGCTCTCCCCTTCTTAAAGCGCGAATTTGCACTGTCATCGGCGATGACGGGCTGGGCGGCAAGCAGTGCAACAATGGGGGCGATCATCGGACCGCTCCTCGGCCTATGGTTCGCGGACATTATCGGTCGGCGCCGAACTATGATGTTATCGGCTACCGCATTTCTCGCCTCCACGATCGGGTGTGCGATCGCGTCTACGGTAGGACAATTCGCGCTCTGGCGTGTGGTTGGCGGCATGGGGGTCGGTCTCGCAATGATCTCATGCCCCATTTATATCGCGGAACTCTCTCCAGCCCACCTGCGCGGCCCGTTGGTGAACGTGATCCAGTTGGTGAACGTCGTCGGCATCAACCTCGCTGTGCTTGTGGGCTACCTGGTCGCCGAATATGACGGCGGGTGGCGTCTGATGTTCGCGACCCAGGGCGTACCCGTGGCCGTCCTGATCTTGGGGCTACTGCTCGTCCCGGAAAGCCCGCGGTGGCTTGCTGCGAAGGGAGACACCGCCCGCGCTTTCGAGGTATTGAAACGCATCAATGGAATCCAACGGGCGCGGACGGAGCTCGACGAAATCGTCTCCGACGTCAAAGCGGGCTCACCAAACCCCTTTGAGGTACTTCGACCCTACTGTCGCAGGCCGCTTCAACTCAGCGTCATTCTAATGATCTTCTCTCAGGTGAATGGCGTAAATGTGATCCTGCTGTACGGCCCCACGATTCTGAATGATGCCGGGATTTCGTTCGGCGCGAACTCCGTCTTGACCGCCCTGCCCACATATCTGACGATCCTGGTCGCTACGATCATCTCGTTCCCCTTGATCCATCGGTACAGTCGTCGCGGCCTTCTCATAGCGAGCACGTTAGGCATGGCTTTCAGCCACTTGCTGATGGCTACGCTGTTGGCATTGCATGCACCGGCGTTATCGGTGTTGGCGCCGATGATGCTCGGCGCTGGCACCTTTACGCTCGGGCTGGCGCCCCTCAGCTGGATCATCGTTTCGGAGATCTTTCCAAATCGAGTGAGGGGCGCGGCACTCGGTATTGTGTGCGTGTTTCTCTTCGGGTCGTCCTTCCTGACGGCGCAACTGTTCCCGATAGCAATGGATTGGCTCCGGCAGACGACCGGAACGCCAGCCGGGATGTACGTGGTATTCGCGACTGTGTGCGTCGCGTGCGCGCTGTTCGCATGGACCGTGCTGCCTGAAACGAAGGGGCTGAGTCTCGAAGCAATTGGGGAGTTCTGGCGCGCGCGCGGCGAGCACAGCAGTCGATAAGCTCGGAAAAAGAAGAGCGTGAAATGGGCTGGCGACCGTCTTTCCTTGGCGCGACGGCGTGGAATAACGGCGGTACCGAAAGATCGCATCCCGGCGTTTATGGCGCGGCGCGCGGAACCTCTAGAGTCGCGATCCAAGCAGCCTCCGTCTCCGGAACAGACCCGGTCGGTCGCGCCGTTAACTTCGTTCAAGTAAAATTCTCCAATAATGTAACGTTGAAGATTGAGTGCCTGGGGCGCGTTGAGCCATTCGCCCCGATGCCCGCGGATGGGGAAAGCCGAAGAATGCTGGGAATGAGGTGAGAGCGTGAAACTAGTGCGTTTTGGGGATGCCGGGGTCGAACGTCCGGGTCTGATCGACGATTCCGGCCGAGTGCGCGATCTGTCATCGGAGGTCCCGGAACTATCTGGGGCGATTCTCGGTCCGGCGTCGATTCAGCGCCTGAGGGCTCTCCCCGTCGATGGGCTGCCGCTGGTCCCTGGCAATCCGCGGCTCGGTCCTTGTGTGGCTGGCACAGGCAAGTTCGTCTGTGTCGGCCTCAATTATCTCGACCACGTCCGCGAGACCGGTGCCGCCGTTCCCTCGGAGCCAGTGCTCTTCATGAAGGCCACGAGCGCCATTACGGGCCCAAACGATCCGATCGTCATGCCGCCTGGCTCGACAAAGATTGACTGGGAGGTCGAACTCGGCGTCGTCATCGGCTCGGCAGCGAAGAACGTCGGTGCGCAGGAGGCCCTCGCTCACGTGGCCGGGTACTGCATCGTTAATGACGTGAGCGAGCGCGCCTGGCAGCTCGAGCGCGCCGGGCAATGGGTCAAAGGCAAGAGCGCTGACACTTTCGGCCCGATCGGCCCGTGGCTTGTCACCGCGGATGAGGTACCCGATCCGCACGCACTGGGACTCTGGCTATCCGTCAATGGCGCGATGCGACAGAACAGCAACACCGACCAGATGATCTTCCATGTCGACACGCTCGTCGCTTACATCAGCACGTTCATGAGCCTCCAGCCGGGCGACATCATTTCGACCGGAACGCCTCCCGGCGTCGGCCTCGGTGCCAAGCCGCCCTCGTACCTCAATCGGGGCGACGTCGTGCGACTCGGCATTGCGGGGCTCGGCGAACAGTGCCAGACGGTCCTATGACCCCTCGGCGCGATGCGCCGAACGCGCAACGCCGGACGGGACCCGGTTTTGAGACAAGTCCGCGATGCGGATCGTCAGCTCCTCGGACCATCTTGTCGCTTGCGTTGACTCGATTTCCGGCTATAACTTCGACTATCGGCGTTCGGCCGACCGGACTACACGTTCAGAAGCTACCGTTTGAGGCAGGGCGGGTACGATTTGCGGCTGTATCACCAGCGCCGAGCGATTTGCTGTTTCGCCGTAATGTCTATTGTGCGTAGTACGTTGCGGTGCAGCAACGATAAGGCCTTGTGCAATCTTTGGTGTCGTACGGAAGGTCGAACGGAATTGGACCGGATTCGGATCGGGATGGCCTAGTCGATGCAAGCTGTAATCGAAAACACGACTTGCACGCTCGGCAGGTCGTCTATTCAACGGTTTGGGATGACGCGCGACGCGTGCGCGCCCGCGCTTGATCAGTATTTCACCCAGGTCAGCCACTTTGCGGACACCCTGGCGCGCCTGAGCCAGCAGGACAGCCACGCGCATGCAATGACCTGCTGCAGAAGCTCCAGTTTCCTGTCGAGGTCGATGCGCAGTCGCGAGCAAGCGTCGACGCCCGTGAGCACATGAGCGAGATCGAATCGGCTGTATTTGAACCGACACTGCGCCGCATCCGCGACGGGCTCGCGGGAATCGCGGCTATTTGAGTGCCTGCGCAACGGATGCTGGCCATCGTCGAACTCGAACGCGCGATCGCCACCGCAATTAGCGGGATCGCCCAATGGCAGCGAGCCCAGCGGTAACGCATGGCCGGCGCGTCACCAATCGGTCGCACTCGCCCGCTACGGACCCCGGCGCGCCGCTCCTGAGGGTCCTTTCGGGCCGGCCACGGACGGGATTCCAGTCGGCAATTCCTAAGGGCCTCTGCAATCGAGCGCCCAGGCTAGTTGCGGGTGACCCGTATGTTGGCTATCGAACAGAACATTCCTAGGGGATCGGGTCGTATGCGTATCTGTCCGTCTTGGCCCGCCAAAACCCGCACCGCGAATCAGTCTCGGCAAACCTGGGTGCCGGATTGTCCCGAATCGACCATTCGGCAAGGACACCCAAGCGTGCGTCAGCCTCATGTACTGCTCATCGAAGACGACGTCGCGGTGCGCGCGGCGACGCACCTGTTGCTCAGGGTCGCGGGCTACCAAGTCAGCGTTGCCGCTTGCATTGGCGAAGCTATTGACCACGCTCGACAGCATCACGACTTCGAGGTGGTGATCTCGGACTATCACCTTGGCGATGCCGAAAACGGGGTTGACGCGATTGCGGCTGTGCGTGCGATCTGCGGTCTCGGCCTCAGAGCGATACTGATGAGCGGAGACACTGGGCTACTCCTCACGGGCGCGGAGCGTGGTCCCGACACATCCATATCGCCGAAACCGACCCGCGTTGATGAATTCCTCGCGCTCCTGCCGCCGCGGCAACCATGACCTCAGAAAACTAGGACCAGGCAGCTCGGAACACGTAAGTGATCGCGTATTTCACTCACCAGGGATTATGCGCAGTCCGCTGCGGCGCAGCATTCGATCGCAATCACGGGTTGCGTCCGTCGTAGCGCCGTTCGCGTCGGACATCGAGGGCGGAACTCGTGCGTTAGACCAGCTTCTGCAGTCTCGCCGGGACTGGTCGACAGCCGCAGTGCTTGGCGTGCGCCCGATGCCATGCGATCCGCTCCTGCAGCGTCGGCGCAGTGGGCATGACGTGCGCCGCGTGCCACGCTCGATTCGTCTTGTGCCGCGACGTCTTGCTACCGGCCATCTGGACGTAGCTCGCGGGCCGGCGCATATGCTTGGCAATCGTGTTTCGATGATCCGTTGAGCGGGCTAGACGTTTTATACCGGAGACACGGGTGAGACCCTGGCGGCGGAGGGGTTCGCCGCGCTCTTGATCCTACATGTCTCGTGATCAAAGAAGCCTAAGTCCAAGGCCGAAGGCGGCCAGCTGACGGGGCAGGAAGACGTTCGGGCGGGGTGCCTACGCGGCACCGGCTGTCGGCCGCGTGGCGCGCAGCGCTTTGAACCGACCGGTTGCCGAGAGTTCCTCGCGGGAGGCCTGCGAGGTCCAGAGCGCGTTGCGGCGGGCCACGAACGGACTCTTCAGCAGCTGCTCGAGAGAGCCGGCCCGGGCGAAGAGAAAGCCCTGTCCGGCGACGCAACCGAGCGCGAGGAGGGCCGCGACCTGCGGCTCGAGCTCGATGCCCTCGGCCACGGTATCGAGCCCGAGAGTCTCACCCAGTGTGATGACCGCGCGCGCAACATCCGGGCCGTCATCGGAGCCGGTTAGGCGGCTGACGAAGGCACGATCGATCTTCAGGATGTCGATGGGAAATCGATGGAGGTAGGACAAGGACGAGTAGCCGGTGCCGAAATCGTCGATCGCAAGCTTTACGCCGAGAGCCTTGAGGCGGTGGAAGCGCTCGAGGTTCGCCTCGCTGTTGTACATCATGGTGCTTTCGGTCAGCTCGATGACGAGATTGCCGGACTCGAACCCCGAGGCCTCGAGCGCCTGCATTACATCGTGCACCAGTTCGCCATCGTGCAGGTGACGGGCGGAGATGTTTACGGCGAGCCGCAGTCCGGAGCCGCCGGCGATCGAGCGGCGCCAAGCGCACACGTCGCGGCACGCCTGCTTCAGCACCCAGCGGCCGAGGCTTGCAATCTGGCTGCACTCCTCGAGCACGTGGATGAAGCGGGCGGGCATCAGCACGCCCGCCTCGGGGTGGCGCCAGCGCACGAGTGCTTCGACACCGAGGAGGCTGCGGGTGCCGAGATCCACAATCGGCTGGTACTCGAGAAAGAACTCCTCCTGCGCGAGCGCCCGGCCGAAATCGGCCCCGAGCCGTGCGCGTTCGTGCAGCAACGTCTGCATCTGCGGCTGAAAGGTGATGTGGCGGTTCTTTCCCCCGGCCTTTGCCTGATACATCGCCAGATCGGCGTTGCAGAGCAGCGCTTCGGCGGTGGTGCCGGCAGCGGAGAATGCCACGCCGATGCTCGCCGTCACGCGAACCTCGCGGCCGTCGAGCGAAAACCCTGTTCCAAGCGCCTTGATAAGCGCATCCGCGAGCCTCTGCACTTCCGTGACTGCTCCGATGCCTTCCAGCAGCACCGCGAACTCATCGCCCCCGAGCCGCGCAACGGTATCAGTGGAACGGCTCGTCTTGACGATGCGCTGCGCAACGGCCTGCAGTAGCCGGTCGCCGGCGTCGTGGCCGAGCGAATCGTTGATGTTCTTGAAGTTGTCGACGTCGAGGAACATCACCGCTACGCAACCCTGGCCGCGTTGGGCAAGGGTGAGCGCATGCTGCACACGGTCGCGGAACAGGTTGCGATTAGCGAGCAGCGTGAGCGGGTCGTGGAAGGCGAGCTGGCGCAGCTGTTCCTCGAGCACCTTGCGTTCGCTGATGTCGCGGAAGTTGAGTGCCAGGCCCCGCACCGCCGGATCGTTGCTGAGGTTACTGCCGACGCCTTCGACCACGCACCGCTTCCCGGCCCGCTCGATCCGCAGCTCGACGGGGCCTACGGCCCCGGAAGCCGTACGGGTCACCTCATCGAGAAACATCCGCAGCCGCTCGCCGTCTTCGCCGCTCCAGAGTTCGGCAAGCGTCTTGCCGGTGATCTCCTCGGGCCTCAAGCCGAGCGTGCGCTGGGCCGCTGGCGAGGCGAAGCGCACCACCCCGTCGATGCCGACAATCATGATGACGTCGGCGGCGTTTGCAACCAACGACGCGTAATGCTCCTCCGCCATGCGAAGCACCACGGCCTGCCGGAACATCAGCAGCAGGGTAAGCGCGAATACGATGCCGGTCATCAGCGTCGCCGGATCGCCAAGATCTCCGCGGCTGAGATACACGAGCACCAGGAGGGCCGCCGCCATCGCCGCGTACGGGAGCGACCGTGCCAGCGCGTCCGAGGTGCCGGACGCCGCGCGCGCCGGCGTCGCGATCGCGCGCATCTGTTCGCGTCCGGCCGCGGCCACCGGCAGGTAACAGGCGAGATACATCACATCCTGAAAGCCTCCCGGCAGGTAGTAACCGCGCACCTTGGCGAGTGACCAGACGATGTCGCCGAGAAACATGGTCGCGAAGCCCGCGAGCAGCAGCAACGGAATGCGCCGCCCGCCGATGTTGCCCGGGCCGGTGAGAAGCAGTACCCCGAACATCAGCAGGCTGAAGCAGTCGAGCGTCAGGTACGCTTCGCTCAGGGCTTCCTTGAGGAGTCCGAGCTGCGCGTGCATCGCCGCCGGCTGCACCACCAGGAACCAGAAGAACGCGCCGAAGCCGACGACGAAGATGGCGGCATCCAGCGACAACTGGATCCACGGCACGCGCACTTCGGCCGCGCGGATCAGCCAGAGCGCCGCGGCCGCGAGCGGCAGATAAAACGCGCAGTAGAGGATGTCAGTGGGACCCGGGAAGGGATCGTGCCCCTCCAGCCAGGAGGCGCCTGAGATGCAGTCAGCGATGAAATACAGCGCCAGCGCAACGGCGAGCGAGCGCCACGCGAGGCGCAGCGCGCCCGGGGCCATGTGTCGCGCCGTAGCCGCCGCAACCGTAACACATGCGAGCGCCGCGGGCTGTTTGTAGAACAACCCGACATAGAAGGTGACCTTCGGTCCACCGAAGCCGCTCAGCATCCACGCCGAGCCGGCGACGACGTAGATCACGAAGCCGATGACGAGCCGGTCCACCCAGCGTGGCACGACTATGATCTGAAGCGGTCTGGCAGCTACTACTGCGGTGTCCACATCTGCAATTTGTCTGTGCGATCTCCGCGGCGGCGCTCGCGCGAACCCCGGACGAACTAGCCGGCTTTAACAAAACGAATTTGCGGCAAAACTGCCGCGGCCGCTATCGGAATATGTCGCGACGTGACACAGTCCTCGACGTGCCCGGCCGAAATGTGCGGTGCTTCCCAGTTGGGGGATATCGCTGCGCGGTGCGTGAAAGAAGGACCGCCAGCGCACCAAGGATTGGAAGCAGCCAGCTGAGGAACGTTTGAGGCAGTTGTTGGCGTCGGGAGAACGCGGCGGAACGCATAAGCATGATGCTCGCGACAATATTGATTAGGACGACCGCCAAAGTGATTGCGACGGCGACTACAACCAATCCACTGACTCGACTTCAGGAAGGCAACTTACATGGCACTCGTAAAGGAAATGCACTCCAAGGGCCCGTCGATGGCTATCGACTGGTTGGAATCGTTTAACGTTCAAGGAAGCGACTACCGGCTTACGAAGCAGGGACCGCCTGACCTCACGATCGAGGCGCTCAACTAACATCGGTCGCGACGCGGTCTCCCTGATCAGCGTCGCATAACCGTATTCGCATGCGCGCCGATTTAGGAAATGAAAACGAAACGCTCTTCCGACGGTGAGTCAATGTTTATTATGCGAACTTCGCTGCGGTGCACTATCACGGGCCCGAGCGGCGTAATGTCCAAGAGCGCCAGCGGGCTAGGCGCTACTGCCGGTCATAGACCACTACGCTGTCGTACATCACACCGTTTGCATTAGTGCCCTTTTGCGCGAAGGTCAGCGTCTTGCCGTCCTTCGATACAGCGCGGACCGCGATACCGACGGTCTTGCCCGCCGTCATTAATATGCTTTGGACTGTTAGCGCATCGAGTCGCTTGGCCGACACGATGTCGTACTCAGGATTGCCGCTGACCGCGGCGGGTGTGCCATCTTCCTTGAAGGTCGCCGTGGTTGTGGTTTGCTTGCCGTCGGCCGCCGTCGTTCTCAGCGTCAGCGTCATTCCCTGAGCCGACTCAGAGTAAATGCGAAACTGGCTCCTCGGCGCGGGGCCGGGAGCCCATACTGATTTGGCGAGGTTCAGCTTCCACGTCCCGACTTCCGGGTGCGCCGGTGGTGCCGCCGCAACTGCCGGACCCGTCGCGACCACCAGGAGCGCCCAGCGGAACAGAGTCTTCAACGTCGCTCTCATTCGTCCCCCAAAAAGAAAATCGATACGTCCAGCGCCGTTCCGGTAGCGTCACGTTTCCTAGTGCGCCGCGATCGTCGCGACGCCACTCAGAAGGGTTGCATATTGTGCGCTTGCCACCCCGACCGAAGGGCACCGGGCGCCATCTCCGGCGAGGTGGGCATGAAGTCAACGGTAATGGCGCGCGAAGCCCCTGGCGACAGGAAGGCTGTGCAGGTCTTGGTCTGGCTAAAGGCCCGGCGATGACCACGCCGGTCACCGCGATCGGGTTCCTTGTATTGTCCGTCAGCGTCGCCGGGCACGACCGCAGCAGCTCAGGCGTCTTTGCAGCTAAAGCGGATGGTGCGGGGGGAGTCCTGCCTGGGCCGACGTCCGAAGCCGATCATACCCTGTCCCTCGAGCTGCACGCTGTTGCGGTGGATGAATGATTCCTTTCCGTCGGCGGTCTGCACGTAGGTGCCGTTCATGCTCTCATCGATCAATACGATCGTGTTGCGACTGATCTGGATACGGGCGTGCAGGCGCGAGATTCGTTCGCCCGTCAACACCACGTCATTGTCCTCGCCGCGGCCAATCGTGATGCTTGAGTTGTGCTTTTCCACAAGCAACTCGCGGTCATTCAACCGCAGCCTCACGGCGCGCGTCGGCTGTGTATCACTTTTCCTGAACGTGCCCTTGCGCAGGCCTTCGACGAGCTTTTCATGCGCACGCTTCATTTCTTCGTCCAGGCGCCGCATGTCATCGAGTGAGCGACCTTTCGTCTCTTCCTTTCGCTGCGAACCTGATTGACTATAGGGATCGAGGTTCACGTTCTCGGGCAAAGGTTCAAGTGATAATCCCTCACCGAGCGCTCTAACGGCAGCGGTCTCAACGGTCTCATTCTCCCCGACCCATTTCCAGGTGGGGTTGCCCCGTGCGTCGGTCGCCGGCCGGCCTTTCAGCTGCTTCGGTGGCTTGGACATAGTCAGTCTCCCAGACTCGGGTCATATCTTCCGCCGCTAGCGCAAAAAAACGCGTGAGCGAACTCACGCAGTGTCGCACAAAAGAATTCCAAGGCCGTCAGCGTGTCAATGACTTTCGGATACTCTCATCAAGTCTCAAATACGACAGGCTATCTACGAGTAATAATTCGCGACCGCGCCTTAATGGTTATCATGCGAAGTACACTGCGGTGCAGCAATCGCGTCAACCGGCACGTACACTTTAGTTTTGCATTGATATCTGCCGTTCGCTCCCGTCCGAGGCTTCGCGCGAAATCCCTTCGCGCCGGGTGATCAGCGGGTAGCTGTCACCTTCGCACCGGCCACCGTCGCGGAACCCGCATCCCAACGCAGCGCCGCAAGTTCACCTTGCCGCCCGTAGTCAGCTGCCTCACCGAGCACCATCGCCGCCTCCTGCGGCGCATGGAAACCCATCGAGTTCTCAGCGGCGATGTAGTCGAGGCGCCACTGCGCCTTGCGCTGCAGATCGAATGCCGGCTGGAGTTGCTCTGGCGTTGCGCCACGCGTCTTGGCCGCATTGATCGCATCGATCAGGTCCGTTACGGCGGTGGCGGCGCGCTCGAGCAACTCATGGTTGCGATTCTGGATCGTTGCGACACGTGCCTTAATCTCCTCCTCTTCAACGTGGTGACACGTCTGGCAGGCTCGGTTGATGTTGAGCAGCGGGCTGCGCACCCAGTGATCGGAGATCTTGCCCGCGCCGTCGCGCATGTACGGCATGTGGCAGTCGGCGCAGGCGACACCGCTGCGCGCATGCACGCCCTGGCTCCAGAGCTCGAACTCCGGGTGCTGGGCCTTGAGGAGCTTGGCTCCCGTCTCCTTGTGCTCGAAGTCATAGAACGGTGTGCCGTCTGGGAACCTCGTCTCGTTCCAGTATTTTTCCTCGTCACGTGCCCGCAGTCCGTTGCCCCACGGGAAGGTGAGCGGCATCTTGGTGCTGCAGTAATACTCAACGTGGCACTGGCCGCAGACGTACGAGCGCATCTCGGTCCGGGTCGCGTCCACGTTCGGGTCGTAGGGCCGGTCGCGCTTGCCGTCGCGCCACTGCTGCACGGAGGGCAGCTGCGGTACGGGCGCGCTCGAGTTGGCGAGTTTCTGGATGCCGTCGATAAAGGCTGGGCGCGTGACTCTCAGCTGCATCGTCTTTGGCTCGTGGCAGTCGACGCAGGCAACTGGGTGGGCGTGCCCCATCTCCGTCAGCTGGGCATGTGTTTCCTGATAGGTCATCTTGGATGTTGCGTCCATGCCGGCCTTGGCGTCGCCGTTACCGAGCTTGCGATAGAGCGGCATGATCGAGGCATGACAATGGAGGCATGATCCTGACTGCGGTTTTGTCAGGCGCTTCGTGCTCTCCTGGTCCTGCAACATGTACGCATGGCCGCGCCGATCGCGATAGTCAAGCGAGAACGCGTAGCCGGCGAAGATCCGCGTCAGCCACGGATCGCGCTCGGCCTTCTCCTGCGGAATTGCTTCGCTACCGCCGTGTCCGCCGTAGGTCGTCTTGGTCTCAAGCGCGGTGCGTTTATAAGAATCGTATTCCTTGGGCCAGTTACGGCCCCAGACCGCGGGGTCGGTCGTGTCCTCGGTCACAACCGCAAGCGGAACGAACGGCGTGCGCGCCTCGGACAGCCGCTCGCGGATGTTGAAGAGCAATGCGGTGACGAGCGCAGTGGCGATCGCGACGCCGGCACACAGGCCGAGCAAGACCCAGTGCGACCGTTGGAGTTTTGGCAGCGCCATAATGTGATCCTGTTGTCTACGGAGTTGTCGGAGCGGCGTGTGGAATCTCTGCGGCACGTTCCGGTCCGCCGAGCCTGGTCGTGTCACCATGGCCGACCGTGATGTGGCAATGCACACATTGCAATTCATTGCCCGGTCGGGTGGCGTCACGCGTCTGAACGAGGTCATGCACGAGGTCGCCGTGGCACCGCAGGCAATTGGCTTGCAGGACGCGGGCGTTCCTCGTCTTGATCATGATCGGCTCGTGGAAGTCCTGGAGCGTGAATCCTTTCGAGTGGTGGTAACCGTTCAGGGCCTTGGTCAGCCACTTGCCGATGAAGTCGTGCGGCAGGTGGCAATCACCGCAGTTTGCGACCGCGTGGTGACTGGACCTCTGCCAGGCCTGAAACTGTGGTTGCATGATGTGGCAGTTGACGCACACCTTGGGGTCGTTGGAGAGATAGGACAACGCTTTGGCTTCATTCAGCGTGACGCCGCCGATGCCGAGGAGAACGCCGGCGAGGACCGCAAACGTGGTCAGTAACCTACCCGGCATCGGCATGGCGCCTCAAAAACTCCCGGTGCCGCGGGTTTGCTCCGGGATGCATGACCGCGACTGTGGCGCGGCAGCCCCGGCGTCGCGCTCCGCAGATGTACCTACGTCGCGCGCGGTCTATGGACGCGTGACCCCGTCGAGCGAAATGATGGCAGATCTGGACAACTCCAGCGCGACCTGACAGGCGCGGGATTATCCGTCCAAAGTCGTTGCCAGGCATTGTCAGTGATGTTGGCAAACCGCTCAATCCTTCGCCGAGCGCGAGCATTGGAACACAGCGGCTGCGACTCAGCGCAGCGACGCGCGCAGCGCCGCCATGAAGGCCGGATCGTCCCCGGCGAGCAATTGCGTGCGCGCGACTGGAACGCCGCGGGAGTCGAGCAGCGTGATCAGCGCAGAGTGGCTGAAGCTCTTGTCCGGCAACTGCCGATAACGAACGCCGAGTGCGGCAGCAATCGAGCGGACGTTGGCCGGAGCGGCGTGCGCGATTACCCAGCGTGACGCGTCAACATGGTGCTCCGCGGCGAAGGCTGCGAGCTTCGATGGGGTGTCTCGCTCCGCGTCGAGCGAAATCATGACGAACCGGACCCGGAATCGCTCAACCGGGTCGAGGGCCGCTTCAAAGCGCTGCATCTGCAGCGTTAACATCGGACAGACCGTCGTGCAGCTCGAGTAGAACATCGCGACGACAACTGGGGTCCCCGCCAACGAGGCGAGCGCGACGTGGTCACCGGTCGCTGAATCGAGGTCTGCGGGTAGCTGGTAGAGCGACTCGCCCGGAAGTGACGTCGCAGGCGGCTCCATCTGATGCACGTGGTTGTGCGAGGGTGTTGGGGCCTGCGGTCCGGCGGCGCAGCCGCCCAGGATTGCCGCGGCCGCGATGCTCATTGGCAGCCGTATGATCATGGAGTATTTCCTGCGGCACAGCGGAATCCGAGGCTGCTCGTTGTGAATCGGGCCTCGAGCGACGAGAGAAACGCGACGCGCATCAGGATTGGGTAATCCTCTCGGTTATCCGTGCTCAACGCACCCGCGCCGCAAAACTGCAGCTTGTCGGGATCGCCCTGCGTGCGGCTGTCGCCACTGACCATCAGACCACCGAAGTCCTCCACCCACTCCCACACGACGCCATGCAGGTCCTGAATGCCGTATACGTTCGGCGCGCCCTGCCCGACTGGCGGTACCTTCCTGGCGGCAGAGACGGCATACCAGCCCAGGATGCGCTCGCGCCAGGCTGGATCCTGACGCGCATCACGGTGGGTCCCGTCCGCAGCGGCCGTGTATTCCCATTCGTACCACGTCGGCAATCGGGCGTTTTGGGCCGCGCAGTACGCACGGGCGGCAAACCAGCTGACGTGTGTCACCGGTTGCTCCGGCTCCGCCGAGGGGCCGAGCGTCTGGGGGCCCGACCAGTGTGCCAGATAGCTCTGATCCGCGAGCAGCGCCGGGATGCGGTCGCGGCGCCATTGGGGGGAGGCGCGCACGAAGCTCAGGAATTCGGCATTGGTCACGGGGCGCCGGTCGAGGTCGAAGCTTGCGATCGTCACGGTCTTGGCATTCGGTCCGGGTGCGATGACCGGCGTGAATTCGCCTCCGGGTACCGGTACGCGATCGGCCGCTGTCGCGGCGGCCGTGCAGAGCAGCCAGCCCACAACCGCCAGCGCCTTGCAAGCCATACCGGTACCGTCCGTCGTCATTCCGCCACCTTACTGGGCCGCGCCCGCCGGGCGCTGGGTGGACTTGCGAACTGCCGCGACATCTGCCGAGCTGACCGCGCCATCCTGATTGCCCCAGGAATTGCGGACGTAGGACAGGATATTGGCGATTTCGTCGTCGTTGAGCTGGCTCATCGGCGGCATCACGGAGTTGAAAGTCTTGCCGTTCACGGTCACTGCGCCCGTGAGCCCGTTGAGCAGGATCCCGATCGCACGTTTCAGGTCGCTCATCAGAAAATCCGATTTCGCCAGCGGCGGAAACACGCCCTCGAGCCCCTGGCCGGTCGGCTGGTGGCAGACCGAGCAGGTCCCGTTAAACAGCGCCTGCCCCGCAGCGATCTGCTGGGCCAGCGTAGGCGTACCCTTCTCGGTGGCTGCGGCAACGGCGCTAACCGCCTGCAGACTGCCTGCCTTGTCGCCGAGGTAGGTGGAGTCGACTTCCTTGCCAGAGTAGACGGCTTTGTTCTCGGGGCCATCCACCCTGAGAATGGCAAGTGCACCCTTGTTGAACGCGCGGAAGATCGAGTGGTCGACGATCACGAAGCTGCCCGGGACGACCGTGTGGAACTCGGCGATGATCGCGCCGCCCGCTGGTATCAACGTCGTCTGCACGTGTTCCTGATAACTCGTGCCGCCCTCGAACCAGACCTTGTCGAAGATCTCGCCGATGACGTGGAAGGACGAGACGAGATTGGGCCCGCCGTTCCCCACGAACAGCCGGATCTTTTCACCGACTTTCGCGGTCAGCGCACGGTCGCCGACGAGGGCGCCCTCACTGCCATTGAAAAGGACGTACGTCGGCTTCTCGTCGATGGCCTTCTGCATGTCGAACGGCTGTAGGCCTTTCTCGCGGTATTTCCCGACGGTGTAGAAGTCGCCCTGCATGACGTAGTACTCGTGATCAACCGCCGGGAGTCCCTCTGGCGGTTCGACCAGCATCAGGCCGTACATGCCGTTCGCAATATGCATGCCGACAGGCGACGTCGCGCAGTGATACACGTAGATGCCCTGGTGCAGTGCAGTGAACGTGAACTGCGACTCGTGACCGGGCGCCGTAAAGCTCGATGCCGCGCCACCGCCCGGGCCCACGACGCCGTGCAGGTCGATGTTGTGCGGCATCTTGCTGTTGGGATGGTTCTTGAGGTGGAACTCGACGGTGTCACCCTGGCGCACGCGAATGAAGCTGCCAGGGACCGTCCCGCCAAACGTCCAGAACGTGTACCGGACGCCCTCCGAGATCTCCTTCTCCACCTCGCGGACCTCAAGGTCGACAATCACCCTAGCCGGATAATTGCGGTGCACCGGGGGTGGGACGTTCGGCGGCGAAGCCAGTACGGCGTGAACTGGTGGCCCCTGCGGTCTTCCGAGGCTCTCCTGCGATGGGCCGCCGGCCGTCGCCGATGAATTGAGACCAGGTTGCGCGCCGGCGGCAACGGGGGGTACGAGGAGCGCGAGCAGCCACGTGGCGACGACGGGAATCAGAGCTTTCATCACTCGACCTCCACACAAGACGGTTAAATCTCGGGAGCACCCGCGCCGGCGCTCAGCCGGCCCGACCATCTACCCGCGGACTGCACAGAATCGGCGCATACACGCCGACGTAGAGAGCAAACGCGACGGCCCAAACAAACCCACTCGCCAGGATGATGGCCGGGTAGCCAACTCCGAGGACGCTCAATGCGAACACGCGGACAATCGCGGCGGCCGAGACCAGCAGATACGCCGCCGAGATCAGTGGACTGACAACGAGCGGCCGTCCCGTGTGCCCGAGCGCTGCCCGCGTCATCACGGCGAGGATCATGCTGGTAATGGCCCCGATCGTGAGCGCATGCAGCCAGAACGCAGAAATTGCTAGGTGGCCGAGCAGGGCCGCCGCCTTGAGAGCGAGCCCGACGGCCAGCCATGCGTAGGCGACATGGAGGATCCATACGATGGGCTGTCCGCGTGTGTGAAGCGGGCGCCACTGCGCGAGGCGTACACCCTGCGCGAGGGCCGCCGCGGCCGCGATCCCGGCAACCAGTGGACTGTCGGGCACAAACGCGTCAGCGAGCGCATTCAGCGCCATCAGGGAGATCACGATCGGCATGACAAAGGGCCACGCCCGCAGCGAAACCGAGTGGCCCGCCTGCTTGAGGCCTGCGGCAGTAAACGCCGGTACGATGCGCCCGCCGATGATTGTGACGAGCACCAGTACGATATCGATCCCGATCTTGACGGCGTGACCCGCAAACGGCGCATCGTCGTGCCGCAAACCCCAATAGAACGCGACGTTGCAGGCCCAGAGCGCGGAGAGAACGGCGAGCAGCGGGGCATTGCGGTTCTTTGACCGAAATAAAGGCACGGCAACCATCACCGCCAGAGTCGGCAAGAACGCGAGGTCGAGCGTCGCGATAAGCCAGAACGGCCAATGCTGCGAGCTCAGAATCGCGAGGCGCGCCAAAAGCCAGAGCGCAACGATGGCCACGAGTGGCGCCCCGGCAAAGCCCCGGTGGCCGGTCCAGCTGGGCACGGCGGTCAGCAGAAACCCGGCGATCGCCGCCGCGATGAACCCGAACAGCATCTCGTGCCCGTGCCACAGCATCGGCGGCCACGCGGTGCTGAGCGACCAGCCGAGCGCGACGCTTGCCGCCCACCACGGCACGTGAATAAGCGCCGCGAGCCCCGCCCCGAGAAAGAACGGCCGAAAGCCATAGGCAAAAAGTGATGGCGGCATTCCGCTAACGCCGGACGACCCGGCGCCTCGTCGGAAATGTGACCTGTTGGACAGCCAAACGCTTTGGCCCCATCACATCGCCAATGCTGCAGGCATCGAGCGTTGCAAGAAATTGCGACTGTGCCGATTCCAGAACTCCTCGCAACCTGCAGTTGGGATACAGCCTGCAGCTACCATCGTAGCCCGGTTCGAAACACTCCACCGCCGTAAGCGGCTCAACGTCGCGGACAACACGTCCGACGGAAATATCGGCGGGTGCGCGGGCCAGCTGGATGCCGCCGCCCTTGCCGCGGATCGTCTTGACGTAGCCTCGCTTCGCGAGGCTGTGCACCACTTTCATTAAATGGCTTTCTGAGATCCGGTGAGCGTCCGAGACATCCTTAATCGTCGTATGGACACCGTGGCGGTGCGCCAGAAACATCAGCACGCGCAGGGAATAGTCCGAGAATCTAGTGAGCTGCATCGGGAACCCTTCCTCGCGGCGCGTGGCTGGTAGCGGATGAAATGTGCGGGTAATTGCGTCACAAAAGTATGCTGGAGCGGGGCAAAAGCGCGCTAAGTAGTACCCACATCGCAACACCGCGAAAGATGCGCGGAATATACATCTTATGGAAGTCGACCGCATCGGATTATCGAATCATTCGACCTAGCAGCGGCGGGGCCGCGAAAATGTCGGCTCTGCCTTATTGAGTGTCCCGCCCACCTGAGTGTTCCTGCGCGTCCGTCGGCTTGTTGTTCCTGCCGGGTGCGCGATTGAGTTGCGCGCCGGACTGTGGACAATTACCGAATCCGGTAGATCAGCGGCGATAATCGTTTCAGGAGGCCTGCTGTCACACAGTTGGTGTCAATCTGCCGCAGAACGGGGGTCGGTTCCGACGCTCAAAACACTGAATCCCACCGTTGTGGCACTGGGAGTGCCGAGTTTCGGGCTATGTTCCTGAAGTGACCTGTTCGCGCCTCACGCAAAGTTGTGCGGACCAGTTACTCTGAGATCCGACACAAACTGCGACATAAACATTCAATTACTCGGCAGTTTCACTCACGTTTATGATGCGAAGTTCGCTGCGGCGCAGCAGAGCTCCAAGTCGCTCGACGCTTGCTGATTTTCGTTCGCTTAGCATTCGACGCTAACGTCAATCCATCAGTAAATGCACCGCGAATGTGAGCCCCGCACCGTTTGCGTTTGAATCCAATGAAGCCGACCGCCGCGAACGGCCGCTCTGGGGGGTCGTAAATGCCCGCCGGTCACCAGCTATTCGCTGACGACACGATTCACGAGCATCCGTCGGCGGATCCAGCGTGAACTGACCCCGAGCCGTTATCGACGCCGGTCGGGCCCGCTGTCGCAGCCGGGCCCGACCGCACGTCCTCCGCTATTTGGTCAGCGTGATCTCGCGCATCCGGTACTCGCCGGTGATTTCGCGCATCGCGGGATAGTCTTTCTGCGAGATCTCACGTGAGCTCTTCTGGCGTTCCGCACCCCACTTCTTCATGAACGCCTCGTAACGCGCCTTGTTTGGGCCTACTAGCTCGTTGTTCTTGAATTTGACGACCAGCAGCAGGTTGAACGCGCCGCTCCCGGGTAGCTCGCTACGATAAATGTGGTAGTCCTCGATCTGGCCGAGTTCCTTCGCGACTTCGTTCGACGCCACCCACGTCTTCTTGATGCCCTCAAGGTACGCATCCTGCATGTTGGCGTGCACGTTGATCGTCGTCACCGACCAGACCGCCTCACTCACTGTGTAGTCCTTCCACGGCTCGAGATCGGCGTAGGCAGCGGTAGAGCCGAGTATCGCTGTCAGCGCCAGCAAAGAGATGGCAAAGCGCATGGATCCCCCTTTCAGTCACTAATGGTGTATCGCCCACGGGCAGCCTACTTCGCGCTTGCTCTGCGCCTTTCGACGTCTCAGCGAGGCGTCCGTGCAGTGCCCCTCAAGATGCGAATGTACTGACCGGCCCGTGAGCGATTCGCCGGTCAGGGCGCCAGAGCATATGCCGTTTCCGGCCTTCCTTTCATTTCGCCTTGTTCGTTTACCCGTCTGACTATGGCAGCGAACGGTGCGCTTCGTGCCCATGGCCTGAGCTTCACGCGGGCATAGTGCTCCCCCAGCGTCCTCAGCTGACCGCGTGCTGCCTGTCGGAAGCCGGTAACCCCCGATTCACGGCCTATGACCGGTGCTGAACCCGAAGCCGAAGTTCGTGAACGTCCGTTTTGCGGCACCAAATCAGCCCTTCTGCTTCGCCAACGCGTCCCGCGCATACTTGAGCTGCTTCCAGTTCGGCGCGTACATCAGCGCGTCGTCGTATTTCGCGAGCGCCTCTTTCGTGCGGCCTTGCCTCGCGAGCACGTCTCCCCACGCTTTCAATGGATCCGCCCAGTGTGGGCCCTTCTGGTTGGCGTCCTTGAACTTCACCGCCGCCCCATCGAGATCCCCGTGCTTGGCGAGCGCCACGCCCCACGAGTAGTACGCGGCGGGCAGGTCAGAAGCGAGTACCACTGCGTCGGCGTAAGCCTTTTGCGCGCCCGGCCAGTCACCGCGACCGTCAAGGATGTCCGCCCGGAAGCGAAAGCAATCCACGAACGTACCAGCGGTCTTGAGCAGTGCATCGGCCTTGTCCGGATGCCCCGCCGCTTCCTCGGCCGGCGCAATCCAGCAGTGGTAGCCGGGGTTTTCGATGGACACGGCAGGATTGGCGTAGGCCGTTCCATATGCTTCCATCTCGGTTGCCGCGGTGGCCGCGTCTCCAGCCTCGGCCGCCAGTCGGCCTCGCACGAAATGGGTCATTGCGGTGAGCGTGGGATCGTGGGGGTCTGCTTTCGTCGTTTTCAGTGCCAGGTCGGCGGCCTCCGGGTCGTGTAGTCGGACCTGGATGTCTGCAATTTGCGGCCCGGCCGCGGTGCCACCCGTTCCCGCCCCGGCGTTCGCTTCGGCGTCGGCTGCCGTCGCATCCAGCCACGTGCGCAGGTTCCAGGTGAGGTAGTCCCAGTTCGTGTAGTCAGACTCGCGTGCTCGGCCAGGTCGGCCACCGGCAATCTGGCGCATTTCCTCGCCCGCCTTCCATGCGCCCTCCTCGTCGGCCAGGATCATCAGGTCGTTCTGGATGTTGACGTGCGCGACCCAGAAGTCCGGCTGAAGCTTTGCAGCCGTCCGGACCAGCGCCAGCGCTTCCCGGACCGAGCCGCCGGAATTCAGGGTTGCGAGGGACCAGGTATTCAGAAGCCTGGGTCGCTCGGCGGGGTCGGCGCTCGCCATCGCGGTCCGGGCGAACTGAACCGCCTCGTCGAAACGCTCCATGTTGTTAAGGTGAGTGGCCCACCGTGCCGGCTGGGACTTTGAGTACACGTACTCGGCTGCCGCGACCGTGAGCTTGTCGAGGTCGGTGGACGCCGCGGAGAACGTCTTCGGCGGCACGCCGTTGCCGCGGACCGTGAGCGCGAGGCCGCCGGCCGGCGTCTCGACTAGGTCCCCGTCGATGTGCACGTCGTGCCCGAAGCGCTCGCGCAAGAGCCTCGAGATTTCGCCCAGCGAAATGCCCGTCTCCGGGACATCGAGCTTGATGTTGCCCGTCCAAGCGCCGGTGAGCCCACGCGCAGCCGCAGAACTGCGGGTGGCGTCCTGCAGCCGGCTCAGCTCGTCGAGCAGCGCGCTTGCGATGACGATACCATTGATGCCGCGCGCCGCAACGTCGGGCGGCGCCTGGAACGGCTCGATGACCACGCGGCGGGACGCGACCGCGTCACGCGGCATCACGAAGAGGATGGCGCCGATGACGGTCGCGGCCAGCACGAGAAAGATCTGGAAGCCGACGCGCAGCCGGATACCGAGTAGACGCGGTCCCCGTTGCGCTTCGAAGAATTCGTGTTCAGCTTCGACGGACTTCCGCTGCGCCTCCACTAGCTCGATCTGCTTTCGCAGAAACGCTGCTGTCTCGGCTGCCACTTTGGGGCTCTAGTTCGCAATATTAGTGGCCACAGCCGCCGCGAAGGCCTCGGTTCCCGCCTTGGGTGACGCAGCCTTTTCCTCTTCCTTGCCGCCGAGTATCCCGCCGAGCAAGCCTTCAGGCATGTCGCCCCCGTAAACACCGCTCACTTTTGCGCCCATCGCCGCTCACGGCAACCACTCGCTACCTGTTGTACCGGAATGGCAGCTTCCGGGCAGGCATTTCGACGGGGCGCATGGCCGCAGTTGGTCTATTCCGTTGAAAAACTCTTGAACGGTGCTGCGTTTTCAAGGTCTTAGTTGTTAAGGCCAGCGAGGGGAGCGCAGCGGCATGATGGGACAACACAGCGGCAATCAAGACCGACTGTTTTAC
>Ga0181521_10002264_pt1 | contig 23448 bp, 12 predicted proteins | sample PEATcosm2014_Bin_32_FD_119764 | JGI IMG/M metagenome (GOLD analysis project Ga0181521, IMG submission 119764) | Peatland microbial communities from MTU Mesocosm Facility, Houghton, MI, USA - PEATcosm2014_Bin02_60_metaG | ecosystem: Environmental > Terrestrial > Soil > Wetlands > Peat | place...
CCTCCGGCGCCGCTGGAGGCGGTCATGTCGGGCGAGGCGTGGACACAGGTCTACGATCGACTCGCCGAATTGATTCGCGAGCATCGCACCACCCTCGTATTCGTCAACACCCGGCGCTTGGCCGAACGTGTGGCGCGGCACATTTCCGAGCGCATCGGCGAAACTCACATCGCCGCCCATCACGGCAGTCTTGCCAAGGATCGACGTCTCGACGCCGAACAGCGGCTGAAGCGCGGCGAGTTGAAGGCGCTCATCGCGACCGCCTCGCTCGAGCTCGGCATCGATATCGGCGATGTGGATCTGGTGTGTCAGATCGGCTCTACTCGCTCGATCAACGCCTTCCTGCAGCGCGTGGGACGCGCCGGGCACTCGGTCGGCGGCATCTCCAAGGGCAGGCTGTTCCCCCTATCGCGCGACGAACTCGTGGAGTGCGCCGCGCTGCTGGATGCCGTTCGGCGGCATGAGTTGGATCGCCTGATCGTGCCGCAGAATGCGCTCGACGTCTTGACGCAGCAAATCGCCGCCGAGGTGTCGGCGCAAGCGTGGCACGAGGACGCGCTGTTCGATCTCATGCGCGGCGCCTATTGCTATCGCGACTTGCGGCGCGAAGAGTACGACGAATGTGTCGGCATGCTGGCGCAAGGCTTCAGCACGCGTCGCGGCCGCCACGGGGCGCTGATCCATCACGACGCGGTCAACAGGATGCTGCGTCCTCGCAAAGGCGGGCGGCTCACGGCGATTACATCCGGAGGTGCCATACCGGACAATGCGGATTACAAGGTGATGCTCGAGCCGGAAGCGCTTCTCGTCGGTACGGTGAACGAGGATTTTGCCGTTGAGAGTCTGCAGGGTGACGTGTTCCAGCTCGGCAACGCGTCGTACCGGATATTGCGCGTCGAACGCGGTACCGTACGAGTTGAGGATGCGCACGGATTGCCCCCCTCCATCCCGTTTTGGCTCGGCGAGGCGCCGGGACGGAGCGATGAATTGTCGTTCGCAGTCTCCCGGCTGAGGAAGGAAATCGAGCTCAGGCTCGAGCAAGATGCCGGGGCGGCGACACAGTGGTTGGTCGAATCCGTCGCTCTCGATCCCGAGGCGGCGGTGCAATTGATCCAATACTTGAGCGCCGGGCGAGCCGCATTGGGGAGCTTGCCGACGCTCGAGTTGATCATCTTCGAGCGATTTTTCGACGAATCCGGCGGCATGCAGCTGGTGATTCATTCCTCATTCGGCAGCCGGGTGAACCGGGCATGGGGTCTCGCGCTGCGCAAGCGATTTTGCCGCACCTTCAATTTCGAGTTGCAGGCGGCGGCGACGGAAGATCACATCGTGCTGTCGCTCACCCAGGCTCACAGCTTCGAGTTGGCGGACGTCGCGCGGTATCTGCATTCGAACTCGGCCCGCCAGGTGCTCGTGCAAGCACTGTGCGCCGCGCCGATGTTCGAGGTGCGCTGGCGTTGGGACGCGGGTATTGCGCTCGCCTTGCCGCGCTTTCGAGGCGGCAAGAAAATACCGCCGCAGATCGCGCGCATGAACGCGCAAGACTTGCTGGCGTCCATATTTCCCGATCAGGTCGCTTGTGCCGAAAATTTGCCGGGTGAGATCGAAGTGCCCGACCACCCGCTGGTCCGGCAAACCATTCGCGATTGTCTAGAAGACGCGATGGATGTGGATGCATTCGAGAAGCTGTTGCGCGGACTGGAAAGCGGAGCTATTCGCACCATTGCACGGGATCTGACGGAGCCATCGCCGTTGGCGCTCGAAGCGCTGAATGCGCGCCCCTATGCCTATCTCGACGACGCACCGTTGGAAGAACGTCGCACCCAGGCGGTGATGAGCCGTCGCTGGATCGATGCCGCCTCTGCCGCCGACTTAGGGAGGCTGGACGGCCAAGCGATTGCGCGGGTTCGCGACGAGGCGTGGCCGGATGCTGACACGCCCGACGAACTGCACGACGCGCTGCTGTGGCTGACATTCTTGACGGAGGAGGAGCGCAGAGGCAATCCGGCGTGGCCGAAGCTCATGGATGAACTCGTGGCACGGGGCCGCGTCGCAAGCATCGGCGGCGCGGACCGCGTGCTGTGGGTGGCGACGGAAAGACGCACGCTGTTCGAACCCACTCTGCCGTCGTCAGAGGAAGCTTTGACGGAAATCGTCCGCGGGCGGCTCGAGGGCCTGGGCCCCGTCACTGCGAGAGCCGTGGCCGACTCGTTGGGCGTGAGGGTTGCGCAGGTGAATGCCGCGCTCGGGCAATTGCAGGCCGACGGATTCGCGCTGCGTGGGCAATTCACACCGGGCGCGATGGAGGAAGGGAGTCGCGTGGAGGAAGAATGGTGCGAACGGCGTTTGCTGGCGCGCATTCACCGCTATACCGTCAAACGGCTGCGGGCCGAGATCGAGCCCGTGCAGGCGCGGGATTTCCTGCGCTTTCTGCTTGAATGGCAACGGGTGCTTCCGGAGGCGCGCATGCAAGGCTCGGATGCGGTTGCGGCCGTGCTGGGTCAGTTAGAAGGCTTTGAGGCGCCAGCCAGCGCGTGGGAAACCGACATCCTGCCGGCGCGAATCAGCGAGTATGAGCCTGATTGGCTGGATGAGCATTGCCGGACCGGACGATTCGTCTGGAGCCGGCTTGCAGCCCGCAGCGGCGACCGCGACCGAGGAGCGGCACCCATTCGGTCCACGCCGATCGTCTTGCTCGCAAGGCGCAGTGTCAAGGCGTGGTCGGAGTTCACTGCCGCTTGCGATCCTGCGCACCTCACATCGAGGGGTCGTGCGGTGATGGAGTTCATTCGGGAGCGCGGAGCCTCGTTCTTCGATGAGATCGCGGAAGGGGTCGGCATGCTGCCGCTCGAAGCGGAGGAAGCGCTTGCCGAATTGGTGGCGCTCGGCATGGTGAACTCCGACAGTTTCGGCGGCTTGCGTACGCTGTTGGTGCCGAGCAGCCGCCGCGGCAAGTCGCTGTCTCACAGGGGGCGGCGTAAGCGGCAAATTGCCTTGTTTGCCATGGCGGATGCCGGTCGGTGGGCAATCGTGCGTCGGCCCACGGCCATTTCGTCCTCTAGGCCCGACCACGAGTCGGTGGAGCACGTGGTGAAGACGCTGTTGCGGCGCTGGGGCGTGATTTTCTGGAAACTTCTCGCGCGGGAAGCAACCTGGTTGCCGCCGTGGCGCGAGATCCTCATGTGCTGTCGCCGCTTGGAAGCGCGCGGCGAGATTCGCGGCGGCCGTTTCGTCGCCGGCTTCTCGGGAGAACAATATGCGGCGCCGGAGGCCGTGGTGCTGCTGCGCGAGCTGCGGCGTCGCCCGCTCACTCACCAATACGTGTCGCTTTCGGGCGCTGATCCGCTCAACTTGATCGGTATCCTCACCCCGGGTGCGCGACTTCCCTCGCTGACCGGCAACCGGCTGCTCTATCTGGACGGGCTGCCGATCGCCACCTATGCCGCAGGCGAAGTGCAATTTCTGGAAAAGTTGGGACCGAAAGAAGAGTGGGAGGTGCGCAACGCGGTGCAGCGCCGGCACGTACCCGCAGCGCTCATCCCATTGGATGGCCCGGTTTGACCGGAGACGTGTCTCGCAATCCGGAGATTGGCGCGGTTTTCTACGGCAACTGGGTCGAATTCCAGCCGCCGCCCAAGGCCTCGACCAGCGCCACGCTCGCTTGCAGGCGACTCGAAAGCACCGTGAGTGCGGTTTCTTCGCTGCTGAGCCGAGTCGTCTGCGCGGTGATCACGCTGCTGTAGGGCACCGTGCCGGCCTTGTATTGGTTGAGCGTGAGCGCTTCGGCCTCTCGGGCCGCCTTCACGGCCGCCTCTTCGATGACCGACTGCTGTTCCAGGATGCGCAACGTCGCGATTTGATCCTCGACCTGCTCGAAACCGGACAGCACCGTCTGTCGATAGTTGTCGACGCTTGCTTCATGGGCTGCCCGTGCCTGGGCCACCTGTGCCCGCCGCAGTCCGCCGTCGATCAGTGTCTCGGCGAGAGAGGGGCCGAACGACCAAGTGCGATTCGGCAGGCTGATCAGCTTGGATAATGTGCTGCTCGAGTATTGGTCGGACCCCGCGAGCGTCAGGCTTGGAAAGTAGGCCGAGGTTGCCACACCGATCTGCGCGTTGGCCGCGGCGACCTTGCGCTCCGCCTCGGCCACATCCGGCCGTCTCTCCAGAAGAGTGGAAGGCACTCCCGCGGGCACGGTCGGCACATCCGTTCTCATCGTGACCGGGTCCAAGGAGAATTGCGCGGGCTGCTGACCGATCAATACGGCAATGGCATGCTCGAGCAGCGCGCGCTGAATTTTGGCATTGATCTGCTGCGCCTGACTGGAGAGCAGCTGCGCCTCGGCGCTGACGACATCGGCCTTGGCGGCGACGCCGAAGCGATAGCGGCTTTCGGTGATCTTCAAGGAAAGCTGCTCGGCGACCACGGTGTCGTCCAGCAACCTTTGCAATTGATCCTGGGCGCGAAGTTCAAAATAATCCGTGGCAAGAGTGGCCTGCGCCGACAAGCGCGCCGCGGCGAGCGCCGCGGCGCTCGATTGCGCGGAGGCTCGATCGCTCTCGACCGTACGCCGGATCTGGCCCCAGATATCGAAAGCCCAATTCGCGGAAGCTCCCACGCTGTTGGTGGTTAGCGTGGGTCCTGGAGCGGCGGTAAGCGTGGTGCGACCGGCGGCGCGCGACGATGTGACGAGTTCCGGGCTCGAGCCACGCTGCCGCGCTGCGCTCACTCCCACAGTCGGCCAGAAGCCTGCTCGGGCCTGATCGACCAGCGCCCGTGCTTGATCATAAGCCGCCACCGCGGCCTTGACGTTCTCGTTCGAAATGTCGATCTTCGCTTCGAGCTGATCCAGCGTCGCGTCGTTGAAAATCTTCCACCACGGGCCGCGGTTCAATGCGTCGCTCGGCTCGCTCGGCTTCCAGTCGTTCTGTTCCTTGTAGCTCTCGGCGGGATCGAAAGGCGGCCTTTTGTAATCAGGGCCGACCGCGCAGGCCGTTACGACGACCATTCCAATCGCCGCGCTCGAGAGATGGCGGAGGGACGTCAAGTGCCTGCCTCCGCGGGACCATAATCCGCGCCGCCGGCCGCGCCGCGATCCGGGCTTTGCGCCGGCGGCGTCGGGTTCGGCAGCTTCCGGCGCTTCCAGTAGCGATGCACGTACAAGTAAACCACCGGCGTGGTGTAGACCGTCAGAAGCTGGCTCACGATGAGTCCTCCGACGATGGCAATCCCGAGGGGCCGGCGCATCTCGGTGCCGTCGCCGTAGGCGACCGCCAGGGGCAGCGCACCCGCGATGGCGGCGCAGGTGGTCATCATGATGGGCCGGAAGCGCAGCGAGCAGGCATGCGCGATCGCTTGGCGCGGATCCATGCCGAGGCTGCGCTCCGCTTCGAGTGCAAAGTCCACCATCATGATGGCATTTTTCTTCACGATGCCGATCAGGAGCAATATGCCCAAGAAGGCGATGAGGCTGAATTCGGTGCCCGTGGCCATCAACGCGAGCAGCGCGCCGACACCGGCGGAGGGCAGGGTGGACAGTATGGTCAGCGGCTGGCTATAGCTCTCATATAGCACGCCGAGCACCACGTAAATCGCCAATAGCGCCGCGAGCAGCATCACCGGCGTATTACCGTTGCTTTGTTGAAAGAGATGGGCGGTGCCATAGGTGCCGCCGCGGATGGTGATCGGTACGTGGATTTCGCTCATCTTGCGTTCGATCGCGGCGAGCGCCGTGCCCAGCGACTCGCCCTCCGGCAGGTTGAATGCAATCGCCGTCGATACGGAAGTGCCGGTGTGATTGACGCTCACCGGTGTCGTGCTGGTGAGAAAATGACTGAAGGCCGCGTAGGGTACGACCGTTTCCTGGGCCACGCTGACTGCGGTGCCGGTCGAGGTATTGCCCCCGCCGCCATTCGCCAACGAGTTGGCCGCCAGATTGCGCGCGACGTCCGCGGCCACCGCGGCGCTCGATGTCGCGCTCGCACTCGCTGGCGTGAGCTGCGTAGTTCCGGCCACGGCCTGAGTCGCCTGTGTGCCGCTCACGGCGCCGCCCGAGGTGCTGACATACAGTTCCCGCAACACGTCCGGGTTTTGCCAGAATTCCGGCGCCACTTCCATCACCACGTGATATTGCTGCGGGCTGAATGGATTGTAGATCGTCGATACCTGCGCCTGCGCGAATGCGTCGCCCAGTGCATTGTCGATTTGAATTTCCGTGAGCCCCAGGCGTGATGCGCTGTCGCGGTCCACCACCAAGTCGGCCTCCAAGCCCCCGGGCTGCATGTCCGAATCCACGTCGGTCACTTCCGGCATGTCCTGCAGAGCGAGACGCAGCTTTTGGGACCATGCCCGCAACTCGGTCAAATCATCCCCGAGCAGCGTATATTGGTACTCCGAGTTGGCCGATCGGCCGCCGCCGTGCACGTCCTGTACGGCCTGCAAGTAAGTCGTAACTCCCGTCACACGGGCGAGTTTCGGCCGCAACCGAGCAATGATTTGGTCGGCCGATACGCGGCGCTCAGCGAGCGGTTTGAGCGCAATGGTGACGTTCGCGCTCGCGCCGCCGCCGCCGAAAAAGCTACCGCTGCCCACCGAGCCGGTTACGGTCTTAACCGCCGGATCCCGTTGGATGATGTCAGCCACTTGTTGCAACTTGTGTTTCATCAACTGAAACGAACTGGTCGCATCGCCGCGGATGCCGCCCTGTAACTGGCCTGTGTCCTGCTGCGGAAAGAAACCCTTCGGAATGACGACATACATATATACATTGAGGCCGATCGTGGCGATGAGGATCATCATCATGGTTCGCGGATGATGCAATGCCCATTCGAGCGTGCGCTCGTAGCCGCGCCGCAGTCGTTCGAAGCCGCTCTCGAACCCTGCAGCGAAGCGGGATGCCTTGCGGCCGCCATCGCGATCCAGTAGCCGCGAACACATCATTGGCGTGGTGGTCAATGATACGACCAGCGAGATCATGATGGCTACCGACAGGGTGACGGTAAATTCCTTGAATATCCGCCCGACGATCCCGCCGGCGAACATGAATGGAATGAACACCGCGATCAAGGACAGGCTCATGGATACGACGGTGAAACCTACTTCACGGGCGCCCAACATAGCGGCGCGCATTCGCGTCATGCCCGCCTCGATGTGCCGGCTGGTATTTTCCATGACGACGATCGCATCATCTACGACGAATCCGGTCGCGATGGTGAGCGCCATCAGGGAGAAGTTGTCGAGCGTATAGTTGAGCAGGTACATCGCGCCGAACGTTCCGATCAACGACACCGGCACCACGAGCGCGGGAATCAAGGCAGCTCGATAGCTGTTCAAGAATACATAGACGACGAGAATGACCATGGCGACGGCGAGCATCAGGGTCTGCTCGACTTGCCTCAAAGAGGCGCGAATGGTGATCGAGCGATCGAACGTTACGATCAAATCGATCGTCGGGTCGATCGAACTCTTGAGCAGCGGCAGTTCCGCCTTCACGGCGTCGATCATCTCGATGACGTTGGCGCCGGGTTGTTGATAAATCGTCACGAATACGGCGGGCTTGCCGTTGTACAGACCGTAGGTGCGGATGTTTTCGGTCGCACCATCCTGCATGTCCAAAACCGCGGCGACGTCGCCGAGCCGCACCGTCGCACCATTGCGGTTGGCGATGATCAAATTGCGATACGGAGCCGCATCGCGGGCATTGTCGTTGGTGTAGATCTGGTAGTGCAGCTGGTCGGACTCGATGGCGCCCTTCGGCGCGTTGGCGTTGCTGTTGGAAATAGCGGCGCGCACGTCCTGCAGGCCGATGCCGTACTTGGAGAGCGCGAGCGGGTTGACCTCGACCCGCACGGCCGGCAGCGCGCTGCCGTTGACGTTGACGCCGCCGACTCCCTGGATTTGCGACAGGCGCTGAGAAATCACGGCGTCGGCCGCATCGTAGATTTGCCCTTGAGTGAGCACGCCGGATGTCATGGCAATGGCCATGACCGGAAACAGGCCACTGTTGAGCTTGCGATACGACGGATTGCGGGTCAGCGACGAGGGTAGGTCGGTATGCGCCGCGACGATGGCTGCCTGTACGTCGCGCGCGGCGCCGTCGATATCGCGGTCGACGCCGAAGGTCAATTGAATATTCGATGTGCCCACGCTGCTCGTCGACGTCATGTCGTCGACATCGGCGATGGCGCCGAGATGCCGCTCCAAGGGAGTGGCCACGGTGCTCGCCATGACCTCAGGGCTCGCCCCGGGGAGAGTCGCCGACACGAAGATGGCGGGGACATCGATGCGCGGCAGAGGCGCCACCGGCAGCAGCATGAAGGCCACCGCGCCGCACAGCGCGACACCGACGGTCAAGAGCGTCGTCGCCACCGGTCGGTGAATGAACGGCGCCGAAATGTTCATGTGGGCGAATCCGCGAGCCGTTCGCCGTGGGCCTCGGGCTGCGTGCGGCCGCGCAGGCGGCTCGCCATGCGATCGAACGCCAGGTAGATCACCGGTGTCGTGAACAGCGTCAGGACTTGGCTCACCAAGAGTCCGCCGACGATGCTCACCCCCAGCGGATGGCGCAGCTCCGAGCCCGTGCCCGTACCGAACATCAGGGGTAGCGCGCCGAAGATCGCGGCCACCGTGGTCATCAGGATGGGGCGGAAACGCAGCAGGCACGCCTGATAGATCGCCTCCCGGGGGGGCAGGCCCTGAAATCGCTGGGCGTCGATGGCGAAGTCGATCATCAGAATCGCGTTCTTCTTCACGATGCCGATCAGCAGGATGATGCCGATGAGCGCGATGATGGTGAGGTCGTCCCCGGCCAGCATCAGTGCGAGCAATGCGCCGATACCGGCCGATGGCAGCGTGGAGAGGATGGTGATGGGATGGATGAAACTCTCGTAGAGCACGCCGAGCACGATGTACATCACGAGTACGGCGGCAACCAATAGCAAGAGTTCATTGGTCAGATTGCTGCGGAACGCGAGCGCGGCGCCTTGAAAAGAAGTGCGTATGCTGATCGGCAGACCAACCGTACGCTCCGCATTTTCGATGGCGGCGACTCCTGCGCCGAGCGATATGTTCGGCGCCAGATTGAACGACACGGTGGTCGCCGGAAACTGCGCGAGATGATTGATGAGGAGCGGTCTGGTTTCGACATCCACCTTCGCGATCGCGGAGAGGGGCACCTGTCCGCCGGCCGCCGAGGGTACGTAAATGGACGCAAGCGAGTCGACGGAACGGTATGACAAAGGATCCGCTTCGAGTATGACCCGATATTGATTCGACTGCGTGAAAATCGTGGAAACGATGCGTTGGCCGAAGGCATCGTAGAGCGCGTTGTCCACGGTGCCCACGCTGATGCCGAGTCGTGCCGCGCTGTCGCGATCGATGGTGACGTAGGCGGCGAGGCCATTGTCTTCCTGATTACTGACGACGTCGGCGAGTTCAGGTTGCTCGCGCAGAACGGTGAGCAGCTTCGGCGTCCACGACGACAACGCCGCCGCGTCCGCGCTTTCCAAGTTGAATTGGTACTGGGTGCGGCTCACCGTGGTGTCGAGAGTCAGATCTTCCACCGGCTGCATGTACAAGGTAATTCCCGCGATGTCGGCCGTTTCGCCGCGCAGGCGACGGATCACGTCGGCGACGTTCGCGGTGCGTTGAGCGCGCGGTTTCAGGTTGATCAGGAAGCGCCCGCTGTTCAGAGTGACGTTATTACCGTCCACGCCGATGAAGGAAGACAGGCTCTGAACATCCGTGTCCTTCAGAATGGCCACCGCGAGGGCTTGCTGGCGGTCGGCCATGGCGGCATAGGAGATCGATTCGCTCGCTTCGGACACGCCCTGAATCAATCCGGTATCTTGATCGGGGAAGAAACCCTTTGGAATCAGCACGTAGAGAATGGCGGTGAGCGCCAGTGTCCCGATCGCAACGTACAGTGTCAAACGCTGGTGATCGAGAACCCAAGTCAGCTTGCGGCCATACCAATCAACGAGCGCGGCGAACCAGCGTCCGGTGTCGGTTTGCGCCCGCTCGCCCTTCGGCCGGTGCTTGAGCAATTTCGCGCACAGCATGGGCACGAGGGTGAGCGACACGAGCGCGGAAATCAAAATTGTGACGGCAAGCGTCACGGCGAACTCACGGAACAGCCGTCCGACCACGTCCTGCATGAAGAGCAGCGGAATCAGCACGGCAATCAGGGATACGGTGAGCGAAATGATGGTGAAGCCTATCTGCCCTGCGCCCTTGAGTGCCGCGTCGAGCGGGGGAAGCCCAAGTTCTATGTAGCGCGAGATGTTCTCGATCATCACGATCGCGTCGTCGACGACGAATCCGGTCGCGATCGTCAGGGCCATCAATGACAGATTATTCAGGCTGAAACCGGTCAAATACATGACGCCGAACGTGCCTATGAGCGACAGAGGCACCGACAGACTGGGGATGATCGTTGCCGGAACATTGCGCAGAAATAAGTAGATCACCAACACGACCAGCACCACGGCGAGCGCCAATTCAATTTCGACATCGGTGACCGATGCCCGTATGGTCGTCGTGCGGTCCGTGAGGACGGCGACATCCACTCCGGCCGGCATGGCGGCCTGCAACGCGGGCAGAAGGTCGTGAATCCTGTCGACCACGTCGACGACGTTGGCCCCGGGTTGGCGCTGCACGTTCATGATCAAGGCCGGCGTCGAATTCATCCAGCCGCCGAGCTTGGCGTTCTCGGCGCCTGAGACCAGCGTGGCCACATCGCGAAGCCGCACCGACGCCCCATTCTTATAGGCGATTATGATGTTGCCGTAATCGTCCGCGTTGCGAATCTGATCGTTGGTATTGACGGTGTAGGCGCTGGTCGGACCGTCGAGCGTGCCTTTCGGGCCGTTCTGGTTGGCGTTGCTGATGGTCGTGCGTAAATCGTCGAGATTCAATCCGTAGGCGGCCATGGCGCGAGGGTTCACCACCACCCGGACGGCCGGGCGCTGGCCGCCGCTGATGCTCACCACACCGACGCCCTTGAGTTGAGAAATTTTCTGAGCGATGCGCGTATCGGCCAAATCCTCCACCTCGGTGAGCGGCATGACATTTGAGGTGATGCCCAGAGTCAACACCGGAGCGTCAGCGGGATTCACCTTGGCGTAAATCGGCGGCGCAGGCAGGTCTTGCGGCAGCAGATTCTGCGCGCCGCTGATCGAAGCCTGCACTTCTTGCTCGGCGACATCGATGGCCAGCGCCAGATTGAATTGCAGGGTGATGACCGATGCGCCCGCCGAACTCGTCGAGGACATCTCGTTCAAACCGGGCATTTGCCCGAATTGCTTCTCCAACGGCGCGGTGATCGCGGACGTGATGACCTCGGGGCTCGCGCCGGGATAAAACGTCTGCACCTGTATGGTGGGGTAGGCCACTTCGGGCAGTGCCGATAGCGGCAGCTGCTTGTAAGCGATCGCTCCGACGATCAAGATCGCGACCATCAGCAGGGTCGTTGCAACCGGGCGCAGGATGAAGATGCGCGAGGGATTCACGGGGATGTGCCGGAGTGCGAATGTGAATGGCGCGCGCGCTTCGATGCAGCGGGAGGCGAACCGGCCGGGGGAACGGCGCTGGCGGGTTTTGCCGCAGCCGCTTCCGGCAACGTCACCTTCGCGCCGTCGCGCAGCCGATCGCCGCCTTCCGTGACCACGATCTCGCCGGCGGCGAGGCCTGAGGTGACGGCGACGCGTTCCCCGTCGACGACGCCCAGCGTGACCGGCCGCACGACCACCGCCCGGTCGGGGTTCACCACGTAGACAAAGGTGGTCACCACGCCGTTCGGCGCGCCGCGGCGGACGGCCGCGTTCGGCATGATGATCTGGTGCTGCACGAGATCCTGGAGCAGTTTGATATTGACGAACTGGTTCGGAAAGAGCGCACCGTCGACGTTGTCGAATAGCGCGCGCAATTTGACGGTGCCGGTGGTGGTATCTATTTCATTGTCGAGCGTCAGGAGCTTGCCGTCCGCCAATTTGGTGATGTTGGTGCGGTCGTAAGCTTCGACCTGCAGAGCAGCCCCTTCGTGCAGCCGTCGCATGATCGCCGGTGCATTGTCCTCGGGAATTGGAAAGATCACGGTGATCGGCTGCACCTGATTGACGACGACGATTCCATTCGTATCGCCCGGCGTGACGTAGTTCCCCTGATCGACCTGGCGCAATCCCACGCGGCCGTTGATCGGCGAAACGATGCGCGTGTAGATCAGATTGACCTCCGCGGTCTTCAGTTGGCCTTCGTCCGATTGGATGGTGCCCGCGTATTGGTCGACCAGCGCGCGCTGAGTATCGAGCTGTTGTACGGCGATCGAGTCCTCTTTGACCAGCCCTTCGTAACGCTTCAAATCCAATTTGGCGTCCGCCAGCAGTGCCTGATCGCGTCGCAGGTTGCCTTGCATTTGCTGTTGAGCGGCCTCATAGGGGCGGGGGTCTATTTGCGCAAGCACGTCTCCCTGGCGTACGAGCTGCCCTTCCGTGAATGCAATCTTTTGCAATATTCCACTGATTTGGGTTCGCACCGTCACGGTGGCGAGAGGCGTCACCGTGCCCAAGGCCGGGATGCGCAGCTGGATATCGCCGTATGTGGCCGTGGCGACGGATACGGGAACCGGGCCGTTCTGTCCGCCGGGTCCCTGGTCGGGACCGCCCGCTGCCCCCGGTGGTTTGTGCTGGTGCCAGACGATGAAAAACAACAGAATCAACGCGACCGCAAGGACGATCAACGCAACCCGGTACTGCCTCGCAAAAGCACGCGGCCCGCGCACAGGGGTGGGAGCATCAAGATCGTCGTTGTCATTGATCACATGTTCACCACGGTCTGGGATCCGCACACTGGGCAAAAGCGTACTTTACGGTCTTCCGGGCGGCTGCACTACTCAAGATCCGAACGGCGGGGACGGTCCGACGGGACCCGAATGAACCTTTGCAATTCCAAGGTTATGCGAAAATTGCACAGAAGACTGTCTAGAATTGTCTAGAATTGCGGCCGCGCCCTCGTTCCCGCTCACGGGTTCGACAGCAGTGTGGAGATCTCGCCTATGAAGATACTTGGTCGGGTAATTGCGATATTTTGGCTGGCTCTGAGCATCGCTTCGGGAGCGCCGGCCGCGCCCGTGTGGACGGAAGGCACGCACTATTTTCAGATCTTACCGCCGCGTCTGACGTCGCTACCCGATGGCAAAGTCGAAGTGACCGAAGTATTTTCCTATGCCTGTCCGGCCTGCAATCAGTTTCTCCCGACCATGCACAAGTTGCAGCAAAGCCTCCCGGCCAACGCCGTCGTCGATTACCTTCCCGCATCCTTCAATTTGAGCGAAGACTGGCCGATGTTTCAACTCGCATTCTGCACGGCGCAAGTGCTCGGCGTTGCCGAGAAGTGGCACGATGCAATGTTCGATGCGGTGTGGAAAACCGGCGAACTGGCCGTCGTCGATCCCGCGACGGGGCTCATCAATGCGCGCGTGCCGACGATCGAGGACGCGGCGCGCTTCTACGGGCGGCAGGCCGGCGTGCCGGTGGCGAAGTTTCTGAGCACGACTAAGTCGTTCGCGGTCGATCTCAAAGTGCGCAGTGATGAAGATCTGATGAGGGCATACGGCATCGATCGCACGCCAACCATCGTCGTCAACGGCAAATATCGGATGCACGTGCAGTCCGCCGGCGGCACCGATCAATTGATCGAGCTGGTCAAGTGGTTGGTGGCGAAAGAGAGCAAATAATTGAGCTTTCCCGGCGACTGCGGCCCGCATCGATGAATGCATCCATCCTGCTATGGGGCTTGCTCTTCAGCTCGATCGGATTGGGATTTTTTCTGTACGGAAGGAAGCAGCGCGCGGTCGTCCCCTTGGTGTGCGGAATCGCACTGATGGTCTACCCCTATTTCATTCCCAACGTCGTCGCGCTGGTGGCGATTGGCATCGTGCTGTCGGCATTACCCTACTTCTTCAGACTTTAGGCGCTCGCGGAGCCATGATCAAACTGGTGCGTTCCCATCCGAGAATATGGATCGCCTTCGGTCTAGGCAGCGTGATGTTTTTCTTTCTTCCGGCGCACTGGTCGCTGATCAGTCGCGTGCTGGTGTGCTGGAATTGCGGAACGGCCCTGTTCTTGGTGCTGATTTACGCGTGGATGACGAGCTTGACCGCGCAGCAGATTTGCTCCCGGTACATCGAGGAGGACTCATCCGCGCCCTTCATTGTGGTCGTCGTCACGGTCGCGGCGCTGCTGAGCTTAGTCGCCATCGTCGAGCCGCTGGCGACCATCAGGCAGGTGGTCGGTACCGAACGGATCGCGCACTTCGCGCTCGCAACCTTCACGTTGATCAATTCGTGGCTGCTGGTGCCCACGATCTTCACTACGTATTATGCCGACTTGTTCTACAGCACGGACGCACAGAATCGCCCGCTGCGCTTTCCGGAAACCGAAATGCCGGTGTTTTGGGACTTCGCTTACTTCTCCTTCACCATTGCCGCGGCTTGCCAGACCGCCGACGTGCTGACCACGCGCGGCTCCATTCGCAAGGTGGTCATCGCTCATGAACTGATTTCATTTCTTTTCAACGCCTCGATACTGGGATTTGCGATCAATGTGACCGCGGGACTGATTGGCGGGAACTGATGCATGTGCTCCGAGACATTTACCATGGGGCTTTCGCGCCCAAGGAGACCTTCATGATGCATCGCACCTCACACGCGCCTCGCTGCAGGGCGACCCCGCTCGGTGCCGGATGGCTGGCGCGCGCTGCGGCGTTCGCGGCGTGCACGATGTGCGCGATGTGCGCTGCGGTGTGCGCCGCAGATTTCACGGCGGTGCGCGGCGATCGCGCGAGCGGATGGCTGCCCCAGTCGCGCTCCGAGATGCTGGCGCGAAATGGGATGGTGACGACCAGCCAGCCGCTGGCGGCTCAGGCGGGACTTCAAGTGTTGAAGGAGGGTGGTAACGCGTTCGATGCGGCGGTCGCAACGGCCGCGGTGTTGAACGTCGTCGAGCCCGGCAGTGCGGGTATCGGGGGTGACGTTTTCGTGATCGCATGGCTGGCGAAGGAGAAGACGCTCATCGCATTGAATGGCAGCGGACGAGCCCCCGCCGGCGCGACGCCGCAACACCTGGCTGAGCGAGGTTTCACGAACCACATGCCGCTTCACGGCATCGATGCGGTGACGATCCCGGGCGCCGTGGACGCCTGGGATGCGCTGCTCAAACGCGCCGGAACCCTGGGTTTCAAGGAGGTTTTGGCGCCCGCGGCACTGCTTGCCGAGCAAGGCTTCGCCGTGAGCGAACGCATTCATCACGATTGGCTCTATGGAGCGCAGGTGCTGGCAGCGGACGCCGATTCCGCCAAAACCTATTTGATCGACGGTAAGCCGCCGCAATCCTATGCTCTGTTCCGCAATCCGGAGCTGGCTAAGGCGTTTCGCGTACTGCAAGCCGAAGGCCGTGATGCGTTTTATACCGGTGAAATAGCCGCAGCCATCGTGGCGAAGTCGCACGCGCTCGGCGGCACGCTGACGGCGGCGGATTTGGCCAATACGCGAGCTGACTGGGAGCTGCCCATCAGCACGAATTATCACTCCTATGACGTTTTCGAGTTTCCGCCCAATACGCAAGGGTTCGCGGTGCTGGAAATGTTGAACATTCTCGAGGTCTGCGCTCCGAAACTGGGCATCAACCTCGCCACCGTGGGGCCGCTCTCCCCGGAATATTGGCACGTGCTGGTGGAGGCAAAAAAGCTGGCCTATGCGGACCTCTACGCCTACAACGCAGACCCCGGTTTCGTGCAAATTCCGGTATCCAAACTCATATCGAAATCCTATGCCGCCGAGCTGTGTCAATACATCGATCTGCATCAGGCGAGCACCCCGGCACCCCGAGGCGATCCGGTTGGCGGCACGGTGTATGTCGCGACCGCCGATCGCTGGGGTAACATGGTGTCGTTCATCTACAGCATCTACGACACCTTCGGGTCGGGAATCACCGTGCCCGGATTTGGTTTTGTGTTGAATGATCGGGCCGCGCTCTTTTCGCTCGATCCGCACAGCCCGAATCTGATCGCGCCCGCAAAGCGGCCTTTTCAGACGCTGTTGCCGGGGTTCGTGATGAAGGACGGCCGGCCGCTCACCGCATTTGGGTTGATGGGCGGCGCTCAACAAGCGCAAGGCCATGTCCAGGTGTTGATCGACATGATCGACTTCGGTGCCAATCCACAGGCGGCCAGCGATGCCGCGCGTTTCTCGCATGCGCAGGCGACCAACACCCTGGCCTTGGAATCCAATCTTTACGGGTTAGTGGCTGCTCGGCTGAAGCAGTGGGGCCACCACGTGATTGCGGCGAACGGCGACGACATGGGCGGGTTCCAGGCCATCTCATTGCTCACGTACCCGATCGGTGCAGGCAGCAACGACGCCACGGATCAGCCGATAGTGGGCGTTTATCGCGGGGCCTCCGATCATCGAAAGGACGGCGAAGCCGTCGGTTGGTAGCAGAGGGGGGGGGTGGCATGAAACCCAAAGTCGTGGCGATCCTGGAGACACGGACGGGTGCGCATTTGGCAGAGTTGATCTCGCGCCGCGGCGCAATACCGATGCTCGCGCCGGCGTTGGAAGAGGTGCCGGACGTCGAGCCGCAGACGGTGCTCGCCTTGTTGCAGCAGTGGCGCGCACATCCTTACAAGATGGTGATCTTTCAGACCGGGGTGGGTACGCGCGCGCTATTTCAGATGACCGACACCCTCGGATCGACCGCCGAGTTGTTGCAGCTGCTGGAGCGTGCGGTGGTTGTTGTCCGCGGCCCGAAGCCCGTCGGCGAGTTGAACGCGCGTCGGGTGCGCATCGATATCCGCGCGGCCTCACCGTTCACGACAGAGATGGTGTTGGAGTCGGTGGCGGACATTCCGCTCGAGCAGAGCCGCGTCTTGGTGCAACGTTACGGCGAAGCGAATCGCCGGCTATGTGGCGCATTGGAGGCACGTGGCGCGGTGGTGCAAGAGATTGCCACCTACCGTTGGGCGCTGCCCGTGGATACTCGACCTCTCAAACTGCTGCTCGAGGCACTGGCGTCTTCACGTGTGGATGCGGTGGTTTTTACCAGCGCCGTTCAAGTGCGGAATTTATGTACGGTCGCCGCGAGCATGACTCCGGCGGGTCAGCTAGGCGATCTATTGAACGGCCTGGTCGTCGGATCGATCGGTCCCGTCTGCACCCGAGCGCTGATGCAACATGGCGTCAAACCGTCCTTCGAAGCCAATCCGCCGAAACTGGGACCGCTCGTAGCGGCGCTTGACGAGGCGCTGCGCGCTTGATGATCGGGGCCGCGCGCGTGCCATCCCAGATCTTGACCCCGGGTCCGGCATATTCCACGTAGAGCAGCTTGCCGTTTTGCCGCCGCCTTAAGTCCATCGGCATCAGCGACTGTTGCCGATCGAGGGCGGATCACTCGCAGGAAAGGATTCCATCAGTGCCTCGTCCAGCAGCTCATCATCATGCTGTCGTTTGGCATACTCCGGATGCTTGGCCAAATAGGCCGCCGCGTATGAGCACGCGGGAATGATTTTCCATCCGGCATCCCGAGCGGTCATCAAGGCCGCACGCATCAACTGCCCGGCAATACCGCGGCCACCGATCGCCTGCGGCACGCCGGTGTGGGTAATGGTCATGACATCGCCCGAAACCGTATAGTCGAGCACGGCATGCTGACCGTCCACCTCGGTGGTGAATCGGTGGGCCGTGGCATCATGATTAACTTCGGTCATGGTCGTGCTCCGGCGGGTGCTCGGCGGGACTGCTGCTCGCGACCTGCATCTGCTGGCGCTGGGCCGTTGTAGCCGGCATGTGTTGCGCTTGCGCGGCGTAATTTGACATGATTCATGCACTCCGAGGGCTGCAGCAAGGAAGCGTGATATTACGTGTAACTGTAGCACTGCACGGTGGATAATCCGACCCATGAAGCAACCACGGTTCGAGCCCTTGACCATCGTGAACGATTCTTTGGTCGAGCAGGCCTATTCTCGCCTGGCTGCGTGTACGGATGACACCCGGATTGCGGCGACCGCACGGCTAATTTTGGCTATTTTCGATGATTTCTACACCTTGCTGTGCGAGTACCCCTACCGTGCCAAGTGCGCCTTCGAGACCATGGATCCACATGCGTCGATCCGCATCAGCAAGGAACGCCTGGGACTGTACAGTCGCTACATCGCGGAACATGGACCTAAGGTGCTCGCCGCATTCCCGGCTCTCGCCGTCGACGCGAAGGCTTGGGACGCGCTGGATTCTCTTTTCATTGCGATGATCGTCGACCGCTATGAGGCGGATATCGCGTTCAGCTTTGCCCACTCGATGCGGCGCATGATCAGTCATGAAATTTGGCGACCCGTTGCTTATTCGTTTCCTCCTCCCAGCAGGCTGCGTGCCTTCTCCATGGCGTCGGTCCATCGGCGGCTGCCGGCGCACGGTCGCGTCGATGCAGAGCTCGTGGCAAGCGCTTTGCGAGTGCCCGAATTTTCGGTTCCGTTCAGAGATTTGGCGGGCGACTCGCGACGAATCCTCGAACGGCTCGAGAAATTGCTGTACGGCGCGCCCGATGCACCGCTACCGGTTGCGCTCGATGTCGTGGAAGCCGGCTTCTATCGCGACCGCAGCGCATTCGTCGTTGGCCGCTGGGTGCTCACCGACGACAGCATCGTGCCTTTCGTGGTGGCCCTGCTCAACAGTCCTACGGGTATCTACGCCGATGCGCTTCTGCATCGGATCAGCGACATCCACGATCTTTTCAGCTCAGCCCTCGCCAATTTTCACGTCACGACCCGACTGTACTATCAGACTTGCGTGTTCCTCTTCAGCCTGATGCCGCGGCGTCCCTTTGGGCACCACTATTCCACCATCGGCTTCAATCACGTCGGCAAGGTCGCCATCCTGAACGAGATCGTCGAACAGATGCGGCAAAGCGGTCAGCGCTTCCAACGTTCGCCCGGTGCGCCCGGTACGGTCGCGTTCGGGTTCACGTTCGACGCGTGTGCGTACCATCTGAAAGTCATTCGCGACCATCCGACCACCTCGTACAAGTGGGGTGAGTTCCCGGGCGTTGCCGCCGTCATAGACAAGTACCGTTTGGTTCATGACATCAACCGCGCGGGCAGCATGTTGGACAACGTGATGTACTTCAAGCTGAGGCTGGATCGAGAGATGTTCGACCCCGAACTGCTCAAGGAGCTTTGCCGGCAGTCGGCAGGCAGCGTGCACGTCGAGCAAGACGGGGTGTTTTTGCGTTCATTGATCGTCCAAATGAAGATAATCCCGCTGCCGGTGTTTTTGGCGACCGCCGGCGAGCAAGAGACCCGCGACGTGATGATCAGCCTCGGGCATTGCATACGCAACAATGCAGCCACCAATATCTTCAACAAGGACTTGGATTGCAGAAACTATGGTGTCGGCCGCTACGGCCGCGTGTTCCTGTTCGACTATGATGCCGTCGAGAAGCTGACCGACGTGAAGATCCGTACCAATTTGGACCGTGAGCCGGGCGAGGAAGCGGTGCCGGATTGGTTCTTCGAGGACGGAATCGTTTTTCTGCCCGAGGAACTCGAGCACGGACTGCAACTCGCGAGCCGCTATGCGCGCCGCTGCTTTCGAGAGGAAAACTTCGATCTGATGACCATTCAGTACTGGGAAGACGTGCAGCAGAAGCTGCTGCGCGGCGAGGTTCCGGAGTTGCGGATGTATCCGAACAGCACCAAACTGGGCATCGAACGCGCGATTCGCTGAGATGCCTGGGTGCGGCGCTCAAGCACGCGCGGCGTCCGGAGTCTCCCGCGGCAGGTCGAGTATGAATGCCGCACCACGGCCGGCCCCCTCGCTCTCGGCATGCAATGTTCCGCCGAGTTCTTGAGCGGCGAGCGCGCCGCTGTGCAGACCGAAGCCGTGACCGGACTGGCGGGTGGTGAAGCCGTGGCTGAACAAGCGCCCCATGATGTCTTCGGGTATGCCGACGCCATTGTCGATCACGGAGATGCGCACGCCGCGTGCGCTAGACTCGATGCGCAGGGTGATCAATTTATCCGAGCGCCCCGATTCGTCGCATGCGTACTTGGCGTTGCGGATTAGATTCACCAGGATTTGCAGCACTTTGTGTTTGTCGACGGTGATGGGGGACACGTCGCTGAAATCGCGCTTGAGCGTCACGCCATGGCGTGCAAAGGCGCCGGCATTGAGGCGCAGGCTGTCTTCCACGAGATCGGCCACCTCGACGGTCTCGGTGACGCCGCAGCGCTTGGCGTAGCTCTGCTGCATGGCCACGGTATCTTTGATGTGCTCGAGATTTTCTCGCAGCGATGTCAGTTCCTGTAGGGCCGTCCGCTGATCGGTCAGCAGCTGATCGCCGAGCGCGGCCAGGTATTCCGGAATGCGCTTCCCCCGTTCATCGTCGGTAATGAACTGTCCGACCCGCGCGCCTTGCTCCAGCAGCAGGGTGGCGAGGCGGGAGACACCGTCCGCTTTGGATTGGCGGACGCGCTCGGCCACGAGGCTTGCCGAAATATTGACGCTGTTCAGGATGTTGCCGACGTTGTGCAGCACATTGGTGGCGACTTCGGCCATGCCCGCTTGGCGTGAGGCCGTCATCAGCTCCTTGTGCACGCGCTCGAGTTCCAATTCCTGGTGCTTGCGTTCCGTCGTGTCCTGGATCACCGCCACGGCGCCCAAAGTCTGGCCTTCCGGGCCGATCAGCCGACGCGCGTTCGACAGGGTCGTGCGCGGCGTCGAGTCGCGCGGCGCGACCACGAGTTCGAGATTGCTGATCGTCTCCCCGCGCAACGCTCGCGCCAACGGGCGGTTGGCCCTCGGAACGGGCGTGACGCCGTCGGCGAGATACACGTCCGTCGTCAGCGGATACGGGTTCGATGATTCTGACGCGGATGAATCGTGCGGCTGAATGCGGTACAGCTCCACCGCGGCGCGATTGTAGTGGGTGATATTTCCCGCGACGTCGCAAACCAGCAAGGCGACGGGCAGATCGGTGAGCACGGCTTCGAGCAGCGTCTGTTGCTCCAGCAGCGCCGCCGCCAGCTGCTTTCGATGAGTGATGTCCCGCAGATATTCGACCGAGCACTCGGTCGCGCTGCCGTCGCGCACCAGCGCCGTGCTCGTGCGGACCCAGAGAAAGCTGCCGTCCTTGCGAAGGTAGCGCTTCTCGATGTCGACGATACGGATTTCGACGATCCATAGGCGCGCGAGTTGCCTCGCGGCGTTTTCGGCATCCTCGGCGTGCGTCAGTTCGCCGAGCGACTTGCCCGCGAATTCAGAGGGTGTGTAGCCGAGCAGGGTGCAGAACGCCTCGTTGAAGCGCAAGAATTTGCCCATACGGTCCGCATATGCGATGCCGACCGGCGCCTGGTTGAAGGTATTGTGAAACAGGGTTTCCGCTTTGTGCAAATCGCCGCGGGCGGTGACCAGCTCGGTGAAATCGCTGATCGTGCCGACGAAGCCAGAGACACCCTGGACGGGAACCACCTGCTCGGCGAAGAAGCGCACGGCGCCTTCCTTCGGCAGGGTGCGGTATTCGAATCGCACCGGCCGCGGCCGTCGGCAAAAGTCGGCCCAGGTCTCCTCCATGCGCGTCCGATCCTCCGGATGCACGCCCTGCGCCCAGTCATCGATACTCTGCTCGGGGGTCAATCCGAAAACTCGCCGATATTCGGGATTGACGTAGCTTATGTTGCCCGTTGCATCGACGTAATAGATGGCGACCGGCGCGCTGTCGAGTAACGCGTGGTCGAGCGCGGCATCGGCGGGCAGTAGCGGCGTCGCGGGTTGCGCGGGTGTCGCGGCTTGCACAGGTAGCTCGGGTAGCGCGGAGGTCGCGGGCTGCGCCGCGCAGAGAAGCTCGAGCTCGGCCACGCGCGTGCGAAGTTCCACTTGAGCGATGCATTGCTGGGCCAGCAAGGTGAGCGCGGCGCGTTGCTCGACGGAGAGCCGACGTGCAACGGTATCATAGACGGCGAGCGTGCCGAGCACGTCGCCGCCGGCGGTGCGCAGCGCGTGTCCCGCGTACGAACGAACGGCGAGCACGCCGTTTGCGCAATCGGCGGCGCAAAAGCGGTGGTCCAAGGTGGTGTCCGGCACGTCGAACAGTTCCGAGGCATGCGTGGTGTACTCGAAAAACCGATCCTGTTCTAACCGAGCGGTCCGCGGCGGCGCATCGTCAGAGGAGTACCATGATTGACCCCAGCCGATGAGCACGATCGACGCGTACGGTGTTTGGCATGCGCCGGCCGCGAGGCGTGCGAGCCCGTCGAATTCCGGTCCCAAGGGTGTGCGCAGGCACGCGGCGCGCGCGACACCCGGCGCTGCCGCGCCCACCGAAACGATAGGGTCGCGATTCATGAGGCATTTTGGATTATGTGTACAACGTTGGGCGTGGCGACTGCATCACACGCTGACACGTGGGTAAGCGACTGGCGTCACAACTTAAATACTGCGGGGGAACCTGGGCAGCCATTGGCAACGGTATTTAGCGGATGTGAGTCCCGTCGGGTATTGTCTGTTGCAATGGACGCAGATTGCACATGAGCGAGCGAGCGGAATCGCAGCAACTCGCCGGGCCTTGGAACCCGGGGGTTCTGTCGCAGGTGCCCAAGGAATTACGCTCGCTCTGCACGATCTTTCGGCCGGAAAATGTGGGTACCCGCGTTGCCGACGCCGAGGAGCTGCGCGGCCTGACCGGCTTCGGTTTGAGCGAACTCGTGGCATTCCGGCCGCAAAGACTCGCTCTGCATGAACTGCTGATCCGCGTCACCGCCGACTTCGCGGTGCCGGACGGATCGCGAATTGGAGATTTGGGTATCAACTTCCGCCGAATCGCAAGCCAACTCATGGAGCGCTACTTGGTTCCCGAGATGGACGCCATCACCCATGCTTTTGATCAGGCCCGCGGCCAGGTGTCGGATGCCGTTGAGTGCGCCCTGTCCGTCGTCGTGCCCGGCCTGGCGCCGCGCGCAGCGCCTGCACCCCGGGGGCCGGCACCACGAGGACTGGCACCGCGACTGCTGGCACTGGCCAAGCCGCGCCGCCGGTCGGCGGCGAATCCTGCGGTCGATCGCAGCTGGGGCACCGCACAGATCGCCGATTGCGAGAGCCGGGCGGCTGCGGCGAGTGATGCGCTGGAGAGGTTGGCTTACCGTACACTCACGCGCGTGCTATCGGCATTGTTTGCGACCCACGGGCACTCCTGGGGCACTCGCGAGCTGATCGTGTCGCTGGCGAGGGACATGGCCTGCAATGCGTACGGCAGCGACGTCATCGGCCGAACGATCGAACCGATATTGCAGCGCGCGGCACGGCAGGAGGGCTACAGCCTGCTGCCGAGTCAGGATCGGCCGGTCGTCATCAATACCAAAGGTCCTTCGGCTTCCGGCAAGAGCTCCCTGCGGCCGTTGCAGAAAAAGCTC
>Ga0181521_10002267_pt1 | contig 23436 bp, 20 predicted proteins | sample PEATcosm2014_Bin_32_FD_119764 | JGI IMG/M metagenome (GOLD analysis project Ga0181521, IMG submission 119764) | Peatland microbial communities from MTU Mesocosm Facility, Houghton, MI, USA - PEATcosm2014_Bin02_60_metaG | ecosystem: Environmental > Terrestrial > Soil > Wetlands > Peat | place...
AGAAAGCCATCATATTCCTGCCTGGCACGGACGATACGCGGACCGACCAGGAAAGGCGGTCCTGGCTTAGGCAATATGCCAGCCGCCGCGCGACGCCCTTTCTCGACCTGAGCGACACGATTCACAAATTGGGCAAGCAAGTCTTCATCGAGAACGATCCCCACCTCAACCCGGCCGGACATCAAGTGGTGGCCCGGGAACTCGATCGCTTTTTGAGCGAGCGGGTCCTGGCGTCCAACTAAAGGAGGGCCAAACGAAGAAATACCTACTCGTCGCTGGATTGGTCGCATGCGCACTGCTCCTCGCCGAGGGATCCCTACGCATGTCCGGAAGGTTTATGCCGCCCGTGTATCCGCCGTCATTGCGCCACCCGGAACTTCAGGCGTACGAACCTTACGGCTACAGGCTCTTTCCGTCCCGCAGGACCACGATTCTCTACCCGCCTAATCGCCCGCGGACCATAACTCTCGCGTCCAACCGCGACGGCTTTCGCGCCAGCCGGGAACTGGACGAACCCGATGCGCGCCCCCGCATCCTTTTTCTGGGAGACGGGTTTGTCTCCGGAGATGGCGTCGAAGAGTCCGAACGCTTCACGAACATACTCGAAACATTAGAGCCTTCCCGGAGGATGGACAATCTGGGAATGACGAGCTACGGGCCGGATCTCATGCTCAGGGCCCTCGAAGTCGTGGGACTGAAACTCAAGCCCACACTCGTAATCTTCTGCATGTACACGGACGGTTTTCGGCGTGTGCGCCCCGAATATGACGGGGCCGGCTTCCCGATTCCCCGGTACAAACTCGAGTCCGGGCATCTGGTGAGTATGCCTTATCCCAGGCCAGATTTCTGGGATCGGCTCAGTATTTCCGTCGCCGCCAACAAGATTCTATGGAACTATACCAACTGGCAATGGGACCTGAACCAGGCAATCCTGGACCGGTTTGAACAACTGGCGGACCAGCAGCCCTTCCAGAAAGTCATTATATTTCTGCCTGGCACGGACGACACGCGGGCCGACCAGGAACGGCGGTCCTGGCTTAGGCAATACGCCAGCCGCCATGCGACGCCCTTTCTCGACCAGAGCGACGCGGTTCACAAAATCGGCAGGCAAGCCTTCATCGAGGAAAATCCTCACTACAGCCCGGCCGGACATCAGGTGCTGGCAAGGGAACTCGATCGCTTTCTGAGGGAGCGCCGCTTGCCCTCCCCTTGAGTCTGCTCTCTACACTTGGTCGGGCACTACATACGGCGCGCGGTACTTCCGGGTTAAGTAGGCGTTTGCCTCGGCATCGTCGACAAAGCAGCGGGCCGCGTCGTCGTACTTCAACAGGCGCTTCAAACGATAGCTGATGTTGGCCAGATGGACTAAGTTGGTCGAGGTCACGCCTGCCTCGATATCCGCGTTCAGACTCTTGCTATTGCGGCTGTGGACCGCCGCCAGAAAGTTCTCCATGTGAGGAACGGTTTCTTCCTTGCGGTCCGACTTCTCGTCCATGATCTTTTCCGAATGCTGACCCTTGTAGACTTGGAAGCCCATGGAGTTGAGGGCCATCCATCCTTCGCTCCCATAGTAGAGATTGCCGATCACGTTGGCGCCGGTCATCAGTCCGAAATGCTCCAGGAGCTTTCGCACGTTATCGCTGAGGTCACGGATGTAGTTATCGGACCCTAAGCCTCCCTCGCCGCCGGTGTCCAAACCCCGGACTTCAAACACGACTTCGGAATCGCCATAATCAAACGTCGCGATCTGCGTGTTCGGCGTTTCCTGATCGTCATTGAACACATATTTCCCACCGGTGGACACGACGCTCTGCGGCAGACCCTGCTTCCCCAGACCCCACCGCGCCAAATCCATCTCGTGAGGGCCTTGGTTACCGATGTCGCCGTCGCCGGTGTCCCAGAAAAAATTCCAGTTGTAGCGGAAGCGCAATTCATTGTACGGACGCATGGGCGCGGGACCGAGAAACTTGTCCCAATCCAGCCCGGGAGGCACTGGTTGGTCCGCTTTGTGGCCGATCGACGGACGCCACTTGTAGCAAAGCCCTCTCGCAAGATAGACCTTGCCGATCACGCCCCGGTGCAGGAGATCGATGGCTTTCATCTTGTGCGGCAAACTGCGGCTCTGCGAACCGACCTGGACCATGCGGTTGTATTTGCGCGCGGCCTCTACCATCTTCCAGCCCTCGTATGGGTTGTGGCACGCCGGCTTTTCGATGTACACGTCTTTACCCGCCTGGCAAGCCCAGATGGTGGCCAGCGCATGCCAATGGTTCGGAAGCGCCATCGCCACCGCTTGAACTTCTTTATCGTCGAAGACCTGGCGCATGTCTTTGTAGGCCTTCGGCTGCGCCCCGGTCTGGGCCTTCACTTGAGCCTGGCCGCGCTCCAAAGCCGGTTGATTGACGTCGCATACCGCGACGATGCGCGCCCCGGGGAGCTTTCCCCAGAGCGTCAGATGGTACACCCCGCGAAGGCCCAGGCCGACCACCGCCACGTTGACCTTATCGCCAGCCGCTGGGAGACGCGGCGTGGAGGCTGCGGCCGCTGCGCCTGCGGACAGAATAAACGTTCGTCTGGAGGATTCCCCCATAGCTTGATTCCTCTTTCCTGAGATGCTGCAAACCTGCATTGACTTTCGTCGGAATTGGCCCGAACCGGCCGAGGGAGGATGAAAACCAGAAAGCGCGAGAGCCCAACCTCCCGCCCGAAATGTGTCCACCAACTGAAGGCCAAACCGACCAAGCCGAATAACCGCCTCAGATACGGTCTGTATTAGAGGCTATCACAAATCTGGGCCTGGGCGAGATGTTCGTTTTCGGCAGCCGTCACACGTGCCGGTGGCTTGCAAGGCGCCGGCTAGCCGTGCATAATGGTGGGTTGTCATGCCGGCCGTAGAAGTCCCTGTGCCACCCTCTGAGCGTTCTCCCTCCGCTAGTTGGATATGCTGGGCAGCGTTCCTGCTCCCACTTCCGGCGCTTATACCGCTTGGGGGCGCTCTCATTGTTCCGTACCTGAACAACCGGGTTCCCACCGGTTTCGTAGAGTACGACATGCCGTCCTATATGGCGGAAGCCAGGGCGTTCTTTGACCAGGGCTTTCACCTCACCTACGGCAATCCATACGCCGGGTACAACACTCCGGCCATCTATTTCCAGCCTCAGACCATGCTGCTGGGCTTCATGCAGCAGCTCGGGCTCGATCCCGGCGTCACGTTCAATTGTTTTGGCTTGCTGGCTCTTTTCTTCGTGGCGGCCGTAGCGGTACGGTTTTACGTAGAAGTTGTTGGGGCCGAAACCACTGCCAAGAGAATGGGCTTAGTGTGTTTCTTTTGGGGCGGCGGCGCCTTTACTTTGGCGGGCCTCGGGTATGGTTTGGTAAGGGGACATTCGCTATCATCGCTTTGGAGATACGACCCGACATGGGGCTGGTGGATGCTGAATTTCGGCCGGAACCTCGTCTACCCGACGGAGGCTTACTATCACGGCGTATTCCTGCTGAGCATTCTGGCCCTCATTCGAAGGCGATTGGCCCTGTCCCTCGCCTGTGCCGCACTTCTTTCCAGTAGTCACCCTTTTACGGGGCTGACGTTGATTCTAATTTTGATAGCCTATTCCGGGATCGAGCTGGCGATCCAAAGCGGTACCGTAAGCTTGAGATTCATGCTCGTTGCCGTCCTGATTGCCGCTCTGCATCTGACTTACTATTTGATCTGGCTGAATCGCTTCAGCGACCATCGGATAGTACAAGCGCAATTTCAGAAAGCGTGGCTGTACCCTCCAAAAGTATTTATCCTGGCCCTTTCGATCGTCGGCTGTCTGGCGATTTGGCGGCTGGCCAGTTCATCCTTCCATTGCTTTCGGGATGCCCGGATCCGTCTCCTTGCGGTCTGGTTCCTTGTGGTCTTCGCGCTTACGCAGCACAACTTGCTCATACGGCCCTTTCAGCCGATACATTTCGCCCGCGGCTATGATTGGACGGCCCTCTTTTTCATCGGCGCTCCAGCATTGATCGCGACCCTCGACTTCCTCCTGAAGATCTCTAGGCCGTGGGTCCGGATCGCCGCCATCACTTTGCTGCTGGGCTTGTTTTTGCTCGATAATTCTGCGTGGCTCGCAAAGAATGCCGTCCACAATGAGTATCTGGTCTCACTTACGAAAACCCAGAGCGCCGTGCTGCATTGGCTCAGCCGGAATCTGAGACCGGGAGACATGGTAATCTGCCAGGATAGCCTTATTAGTTATCTGGTAAGCACTTACACGCCGGCGCGCAGTTGGCAAGGGCACGACCACAATACTCCCTCAATGGAACGGCGGCACAATGAGGTTGAGCGCGTCTTCAGTGACGGCCGCGTTCTACCGGAATGGAAAAGGCAGGGTACGTTTTATGTTTCCCCGGCGGCGTGGTTGCCTCCTGCGGAGCTATCCTTGGAACGGCGTTATGGGAACAGTGAGTTTTCAATCTGGGCATCGCCGCAGCGTCCGTAATTCGTAGAAGCCCGTTTCAATCGACCACTACGCCGCCCGGACGCGCTTCCCCGAGTTCCTCTGTAGAGGCGAGAATCTTGGAGGCCATGCGGCTCTTTGGGACGGGAGGAAAGACCCGATCCATGAACCGAAGCACCGGAATCTCGATGGCCTTTGCACGCCAGAGATAAACATTTGCCAAAGATAAATCGAATAGGAGTACGCGCCTGTGCGGGCCAGCAGGCTGCTGATCGCCCGGACCAGCCTGGGCCCCTCTGCCCGAGCTGGTTTTCATGGAGGACTACTGTCATGGGATCTGGGGCATTACCTGGTCCCTCTGCATCAATCAATAGACCAGTGGCTATGAGCGTATAAAACGCCGGCCAGATTTTAGTCCCCGCCTGATGTAGAAACGAGAAACCTCAAGCCGTCTCCGCTCCTGATAGCTCGCAAAAAGCAGCCCGGAGATCAGAAAGCCGGACAGCACGAAGAAAAGATAGCGTGGCTTTTATCGGATTTTGAAATATCACTGCGGATGCTGTCAACAGCCAGTTTTTTCACGGCGGGGTCTCCTGTTCCAGCAGAATTCAGGGCTCGTTCAGCCAGAATTTCCGCTGCGCACGCAAGTTACTCTCACGCCGCACGAAAACGACGTCCGTCTGGAAGAGCGCGTGGTCGCTTTCCCGTCTAAACTGGCCGCAGAAATCGAATGCTACAAAGCCTTCCTCATTCATAAACCCGACGACGTCGGCGAATGACGGAGCACCATCGTTATAGGGGAGGAGCGACACCTCCATAATCACGACCTCCGAGAGCTTCAGCGTCCGCCTTCCACCCTTCAGCACTTCCAGCTCGAATCCCTGCACATCGAGCTTCAGCAACAACGGAGCCTGCAAAGCGGCGCTATCAATCAGGCTGTCCAGGGTGTCCATGGGTAGGGTTATGACTTCTTTCTCGAATGATGTCAGCTCGGGAAGAATTGAGGAACCTGTGGTTCCTATTTCAGGCCTGTGTTTGTAAAAAGTAACGCCATCCTTCTTCTCCGGTCCGAGCAAAGCAAGAAAACACTCGGAACGGCTCCCGATTTCACGCACAGTGTTGAGGAGCGCCGGTTCGTTGTCGGGATCTCCATCGAACATCAGAATTCGCGAAGAGGCGAAGACCGAAGAAGCCGTGCGGCTCCAGTCGCCTACGTTGGCGCCAATATCGATAATGCCAACGGGAGAGAATCCGTTATCTCTGATGTTCTCAAGCAGTCCAGACACAGTCGGGAGGCCAATGCGGAACTTTTCTGCCTCGCTCATGCCGGTCCCGGTGGACTGTCGCAGGCCCTTTTTGGACCTGCATAATCCAATCAGGCGACTTCTGGTCCCTGGTGACAACGCCTTCCATAGCGGACGAAGCATCTTTCTGATCAGCGCACCAACCATCTCAAGATCATCTCACGTTTTTCACGGCGCCACGCCGGTTCATCCCGACGTATGCCATGGGCGGATAGCCCGCACCACAACGAACACGGCACCGGTCAGCCCAAACGGCTTAGATGAGCGCAAGCGTATGTCCTCGATGTCTCCGGAAGAGGTCTCGACCGATACGGGTGGCACGGTTGAAGCGGATTGAAGCGCCGCCTTAAGCATGGTCCTCGTGGGTGTGACAAAGTGAATGCCGGTTAGCTGGCTGAGTGGACGGCCCGCAAGAGTTGCGGTGCCCAGTTGCGCTGGATCGAACAGCGCACAACGCGCCCGCCAGGCCTGGTCCGCCCAGACGGTTTGCTCGAACCAGCCATGGTATCTCCGAATACGGTGTGGACCCCAGCGTTTGAACAGATATTCCATTCGTTGATAGTCAATCCGGTCTCGTCGAATCCAAAACAGCCCGGAGTTCAGATGGCGCACGAGCCGCAAGGGACCCAGCGGCCAAAAATCCCCGGGATGCGCACCGAAGCTATTGGCACTGTCCATGAGGAAAGCGCCCGAAGTGGATTGGTCTGAAACCGGAAACAGTCCTCGAAAGCGCCTCTGGAACAGCACATCGGTGTCGACATACCGGGTAACTGCGGACTCCTGGTGGGTCAGGGTCACGTCACTCAGCTTTAGTACGTGCGGGAGTTGGATACGCGCCTCTGCCATGTGGGGGAAATGCGCCAGCTTATCGGCCATTTCGGCGTCGGCGACGCGCCGCGGGACGAGAATCGAATCGGGAAAGGCGGTGGTCAGCAGTTCAACAGAGGCCTGGGTGAGAGAGCCGTCGTCGTGTATCACCAATCTTATTGGGTCTTGGCAGAACGTGAGCAACGACCGCAGGCACGGTACCGCAAACCAGAGATGCGGCTCGCAGACGAGGGTGTGGACAAGCATGCGCTATCCGCCTGACTGCGACGCGCCAATATTAGCCCTGGGCGCATGGGCCAGGCCACGCACGCACAACGTCGCGGAGGGCGTAGCCGTATCCTCCGACTGAAGGCTGGGCGGCCGTGCGTCGAGGCTGTATCGCATCATCTTGTCCAGCGCGGTTGGCTGCGCCTCGAAATGAGCAGAAAGAACGTTCATGCGATCATAAACGGCAATAGGAGGATTTGCAGTGGGTCTAGCCCGCTCCCGATAGTATACAGCAATATGTTTCTCTGCGATCCTTCGCTTCGAATGGCGCGGTGGGATGGGAGGCCGCGGCTTCTACCGATTCGGCGCGCCCTCGGTCTGTTTGTCTTGCGCATGAAACGGGGGTCTAGAGAGAAGATACTGTTTCAGATTCTGCGCCACCAACCGTGCGCCCGCTTCGTTGAAATGCACTTCGTCGAAGAACGCCGAAGTGTCCTTGGGGATATGCGAGGCGAGGTCGTAGCACTCCAACCCGGACTGCCGGCAGAAATCCAGCAATGTCCGGTTGTACATCTCCATGGCCTTCGCCATGTCTCCGGCAGAGAAATAGCCTGTGGGTTTCTCCCAGGGCCCAGCGTAGCCGGACCAGAGAAGGCGCTGCTCGTCCGCGCGCAGGTCGTCCCGCCACATGGAAGGCTGAGTTAGAAACAGGCAGCGCAGATCGAGGTTCCGGCACTGGCTGGCGAGCCGGGCAATTCGGTTGCGATATTCCTTGAGCCCAGTGGACAGGTCGGGGAGTGGAACGACGGGCGATGCTGCGCGCCGCTTGCGAAACTTATCCGGGTTGAGGAGGGGCAGCTCGGTCGCACCACTTAGTCGTTGGCCCAGATTTCGAACGGACTCCCGAACCAGTAGAAGGAGCCTGGAACGCCGGTAGAACGGATACACAGATCGCCAGAGCGTTCCGGGAGGCAGGTCCCCATGAAACCCGGCTTGTTTCTCCAAGACAGCCTGCGTGGGGGCTCCGCCCAAAGCCAGACTGGGTACCATATCGTTGACGCCGACCAGGAAGACCACCATGTCGACCCGGAGCCTTCCCGGGAACCACTCCATCACGAAAGCATGGTTCACTGAATTGGCTCCGGCTGCACCCGCATTGCCAACCCAAACCGGACTGCGATTTTGGGAGGCGTTCACGTACTCCATCAGCTTGTGCGGCCACTCTTCCGAATCGTCCAGATTTGCGCAGATTGTGGTGCTTCCTCCTATGGCGAGGATCCTGTATGCCTCCCCCGGTTTCGGCGGCATAGGTCCCCGGAGACCCAGGCGGTTGATCGTGAATATCTTCGCTCCGCTTACCCCGGGGAAGACTGCTGGATCCATTCTTGTGACTGCTTTGGTCATCCGCCAATTGATAATCGGCGCAGTGAAGCCCGTCAAGCGCACGCACACCTCCGCAGCTCCAAGTGTGAGATAGACGGTGTAGATGGTTAGCAGAGGCACGGAGACTTTCTGGATGAAAACACTCCGATTCCGGCTCAGGAAGAAAAAGGCGAAGCCGGCAACCAGCCACACCGCCGAAACCATGGCCACACCGGCATCGAAGCTCGCGGGCTCTAAGGTGATTTGCCGACGCAGCCGTGCTGCGAGGATGTCCACAAGAAGGAGGGCGGCGGGTGCGAGATGCAGGAAGTACAAGATGACAACGAAGTTTTGATTCCGTGAAAGCTCTGGCGGAGCCGCATTATCTGGTTCAGATATTCCGTGTTTCATTGTTCGGTCTTTGGAGCCGGGATCCGAACTGGAGCATCCTGGCCTCTTGCCAGTATACACGCGTTAAGGATCCTCCCGACCTCAGTTCAGTCGCAACAAAAATGGCACCCGAATTGCATGTTATAATCCACTCGTCTAATGTCCCGGCTTGCGACAGGCACCTGCGTGCTGCTTCTGGCGATTGCGATTGCGTTGCAGGGGCGCATGGCTGCAGGTCTCCTGGCATCCGACCTTGCCGCACCGGACCCGCCCGCTCACTTCACCACCGGAGTAATGGTCCACGACTACCTGAGGTACGCTTTGGGATCCAACCCCTTGGCGTTCGCCCAGTCGTTCTATGTCCGATTCCCCAAAGTGGCCATGGGGCAGTGGCCTCCTGTCTACTTTGCAGTGCAGGCCGCCTGGTATATGGTCTTTCCCATTTCGCCGGCCAGCGCCAGAATCCTGAGCGCAGCCATTGCCTTGACCATGGCCGCTCTGATTTTTCTGCGGCTGCGCCGTTCGTGTGGTTCCTTGGCCGCGAGCGCCGCCGCCGCGGTCTTCCTGAGCTTCCAGAGAATTCAGCTTGCAGCCTGGGAAGTGATGTCCGACCTGCTTACGGGACTCTTCGTTCTCCTCGCCGTACTTTCGCTCTCGACGTTTCTCGAAGAACCCCGGCGGCGGCGAAGCGCATGGTACTTTGCGTTATGGTCCTCCGCGGCCCTTCTGACAAAGGGCAGCGCCTTTGCGCTGGCTCCCTTTGCCCTGCTCGCCCCGTTGCTCGCATGGCGGCCGCGCTGCTTCGGCTTCATCTGGTATTGGGTCAGCGGAATCGCATGCGCAATCGCCTCGGCTCCGTTCTATATCCTGGTCGCGCGTATGGGATTTGGATATTCTCTGAAGCCACCGGCCATTGGACCCGACCCGAATTTCTCCAAACTCGTTTACCTGACGCGGCTCTGGAGCACGGCGCCTGCGCTCGTCTGGGCGCTGGCGGCCGTTGGTTTTGCGATTGCCGTACACCACCGGTGGCGGGGCGCAAACGACGAATCGGCCACCACCGACGCGTTGCTGGCCGGAACCTGGATTTTGGCGCAGGTGCTTTCTCTTATGGCGTTTTCGGTGACTCAGGAAGCCCGCGTTTTCATCCCGGCCCTTGCGCCGGCCGCGATTCTCTTGGGGTATTGCGTTCACCGGATTCAGAGGGCCTTGCGCCACCGGCCGGTTTTTGCCATGGCCGCGCCGGCAGTACTTGGCTTGCTCTGCATCGCCACGTGCGGAGCGGCGCCGGTCCTGCGCATTGACGGTTACCAGGCAGCCGTCGATTCGATCCCTTACCGGCCAGAGGGATGCCTCATGTTGGCGAGTGGCGACGCCCCCGGCCAGGGCGCCATCATCGCGGAGCGTTTGGCCCATGACCCTTGGCACTCCGGTATCGTTCTCGAGGCTAGTCGCGTTTTGGTTGAGGCTTCGTGGTTCGGTAACCATTACCGCCCGCTTTTCGGCGATGCCGACGAAGTCAGGAAGTACCTGGTGGACCTGCCAGTCCGCTACATCCTGCTGGATGACTCCTGGAAGTCCTGGCCATTCGAGAAACTGCTCGACGAGGCGATCCGCGCCAATCCCCAGGACTTCGCGCTGCTGGGACGATTCCCCATCCACGGGTCCGGGCGGTACGTCGGCGAGGTTCGCGTTTACGAGAATCTTAGCGCCGGAGAGCGCCGCCCCGCCGTGGTCCGGGTGCATCTAGGTCTTGACCGCGGCGGGCGCACCTTGGAATACCGCTGGAAGTGATCGGACCAAGTTGCCACGTCTCAAGCGGCTTCCCCTTGGACGACGGCTCTCAGGAACCTAATCAATCGGGCGCCGTCGGATCGCATGAAACAGCCAGCGTAGACGGCGGCTGCGACGGACACGGCGATACCGACATTCCATCTCGCCAGCCCGAGGAAACAGAGGGCAGCAAGGCCCAGCGCCGCCAGAGGCGCGGCAACCTGGCGGTGCACAGGCACTTCCACCACGTATTTGCGGACCCAAAAATACGCGAGCGCGAAATTGACCACGTTGGCGATCACCAGCGCCCATGCCGCTCCTAAGTCCTTGTACCAGGGGATGAGGGCAAAGGCCAGCACGACTGCAACCACCGCCGCGATGGAGGTGCACCTCAGCAGCCAATTCTGGTGGTTATAAGCAATCAGGATGTAACGATGATGGCCGCTCAACATCGCCACGGGCAGCATCCAAACCAGAACGGCGAATGAGCGCGAACCATCGCGGAAGGACGGCCCGTAGATGAGTGTCAGCACTTGTGGAGCGATGGCCGTCAGGAGCGGTGCGACGAACAGGCCGGTCCAGGCGGTGAACCGCAAAGACCGGTCCATCAATTCCACAAGATGATCGCGCGGCAGCACGGCGCAGCGTGAGATCGAAGGCAGCAGGTTGAAAAAGTAGAGCGAGACAAATGTGTGCATGGCCATCACCGCGCGGTGAGACGCGCCAAACAAGCCAAGTGATCGGTCCGGCGAGAGGAAGCCCAGCAACACGGTGCAGAAATACCACATGAGCGCCCATGCCAGCTCGCTCAGGCCGATGGGCAAGGCTTCGCGGATGTGTCCCATCAATCGGAAGATCCCGATGTCGGTACCCGGCCATGGGTACCCCATCCGGCCCGTCACCACATAGACACAGAAGGCTGCCGCTGAAAACACCGAGGCGCACTCGAACAGGCCGACATAAATCAATGGAAATCCCGTGTGGCATACGGCGAATACCAACAATGCAAATACGCCTTGGCGCACAATCGACACAGCGCCGACCCAATACATCTGATCGTGGGCCTGGAAGAACCACTGCAGCAGGTATGGTATGCCCAAAACACTCAAGCCGTACAATGCCAGCAAGATCCTTTGTTCCGAGCTCTTGTGAAGAAGGCCAATAAACACAGCCAGTACGAGCATCGAACCGAGCGACAGGAGTAGCCGAAGTCCCGTAATCTCACGCAGCAGGCGCGACGCGCCCGCCGGATTGCGCGCAATCTCCCGGGCGCCATACGAGCCCAGACCCAGGTCGGCAGGAAGCGAAAAAAAAACCATCACTGCCAATGTGAATTCAATGGTGCCATACCTTACCGGGCCGAGCGTCCGCGCCAGGTAGGTGAAGCTAAGGAAGGTCAACAGCTTGGCGGTGAATTCTCCTGCGGAAAGGAGCAGAAAATTCGCGGCCAGACGAAGCGGTTCAGCCGGTCGGGTAACCGGCGCCGGGCCCATGGCAACTACCGGAGGCGACGGCCCTTCCCCCATTCACCCTTTTCCCTTCGATATCTGGATCCGGACAAGCTTATCGGAGTCCTCGGACGGCGGCTGCGCATCGGGTTTGGACTGAGGGTGCGCGCCGACAGGTTGCGGCCGGACCGTCCTCCAGGCCCTGCCTCCGACCATGGCCCGCACCAGTTGATACGGCTGGAAGACGATGCTGGGCCACAGGAAGACCTCGTTGGTGCAGTAACATTGGCGGTCGGCGATGGATTTCCTCAACGCCTGTGCTTCGGGCGAGGTCCAGATTTGGCTGAAGCTCTTATCGCGCAGGTTGCCTAACGGGGCATGTGATTCGCAGACGCTCACGTCGCCGTTGGAATACACTACGGCGTTGAGTATACCGGCCCGGCACGGAACCTCCTGTTGCTGCTTCGCCGCGGTTCGGGTCTTCGCCCATTGCAGCATCGGCTCCACAAGGGAGCCGTACCGATCGCGCTCGCGCGGCGCCCAGACTTGCCGCACATGCTGGTAGAGCCTCTGGTACTGCTCCAGCCCCGGGCCTTCGAGCGAAGGGTTCTTTCGGTCGCCGCGGATCAGAGCGAGGTTATGGTGATCCATTTTCGGGCAGCGCTCATACAGGTACGATGTGAGCCGTTGGATCTCGTCCATGTTCACGTGAGTGGCCGTCGAGATGGCGTGTATCCGCAAACGCCGATCGCTCGCCTGGAGTTGGGCGAGCGCATCGTAGGTTTGCATGGCCTTATCGAAGGCGCCGGGCGATCCCCGGAACCGATTGTGAAACTCTTCCATGCCGTCCAGAGAGATCTCGGCGACGAACAGATCCAGTTCCCTTTCCTGCAACGTCCCGGTAATCTGCTTTACGGTCCGCTCGGTGAAATAGCCGTTAGTGGGGACGTAGATCTGCCGGACTCGGTTGTGCCGGATAAACTGACGGCAAATCTCCGCGAATTCCGGGCGCAGGAACGGTTCGCCGCCGGAGAGGTTGAGGGTCTCGATGCGACCCAGCGAACGGGAAAGCGCGAAAAGCTCTTCCCTGGTGAGATCGTCGCGCCGGTTGAGATTGCGCCAATAAAAACAGTGTTCGCATTTCTGGTTGCAGATCGAGTTGATGAACAGAATCAGAAAAGGCGGAGTCGCGACCTCCCGGCGGTTCTGCCAAGTGAGGCGTGCGTGACGGCGAATACGTTCAAGAGCGTTCATGCGAGGCTTGCCCCCCTCCCTCCAAAGGTTCTGTGGACCTATTATCCCATAGTGCTCGACTTGGCGCTCCGCACATTGCGAAGCACCCCACGGAGGCCGATGTACAGCACACCCGAGGGCCGGAAGAGATGCTCCAAAGTGAACCTGCCGCGCAGGTAGTAGGCATCGATTCGCGGCAGATCCAAGGCGCAAGATCGGGACGAGAGAAAGCGAAGCGACGTGCCCACCGCCAGATCGAAGTGCCGTCCCGCCGCCGCCATGACGCTTGCCGAGCGAGATCCGTAAGGATATGCCAGCCAGCGGGTCCGCCTTCCCAGGTGCTGCTCGATTTGGTCCTGGCAATCACGCAGTTCCCGTTCGCACTCCGCCTCCGGCAGCGCAGTGAGGTGGGGATGAGTGTCGGTGTGCGCTCCTATCGAAATCCAAGAAGGCAGCGATGCCAGGTCCCGCCAACCCATTAAAGGGAGGCCAGGAACCCCGGAGGGCTGGCCCGGCCAATTGTTACTGCCCCCGCAGTACCCGCTCACAACAAAGATCGTCGCGGGGAACCGCAACCTGTCGAGGAGCGGGACAGCGTGATCCCGAAGATTGCGATATCCGTCGTCGAACGTGATGGCCACGCAGTTGGGGCGCCGCAGCGCCTCGTCCAGCGGCACCACCGGAACCGAAGAGGAAGCCAGGAACTCCATCTGCCGGCGGAACCGCTCCGGTGGCATGGAGATGACCGAACCGGAGTCGTCCAGCGAGTGGTAGGTAAGAATGGCGGAGCGCCGGGCCGTCATCGCATGGTTGCTGTGGCCTTGGCTTCTTCGGTCGAGCCGGCCCGGTGCCCTGCGAAGCCTGCTGGCCGGCGTGCCGAGCCGAAAAGCCTGTCAAACTGGAGTTTAACCAGCACGATTAAGAATGCGACCCCGCTGGAAAAGAAATAAAGCAAATGAAAAGGGATCGCAGCCAGCGCAAAGAACTTGCCGCGTTCGGCCGCTAGAAAGAGGTAAAACTGCTGGTTCGCCCACACCAGGCCCAGCAAGAGAAGCAGAAGCAGAAAGGCCATCGGCTTCCATGGGAAATAGATCCAAACCAGTCCGGCGGCCACAAGGCTGTAGCCACCTACCCAGGCTCCAGTCCGCCGCCGCCACGTCTCTCGCGAGTACGCATAGCGATGCCGGACAAACAACCCTAACGCCGCAATCACAACCAGGGGGATGATGGCGCGCATGTGAACCGCCCAGGACAGCCCCGCAATCAAAACCAGCATCCCCGCCATGATCCACGAAACCATGGGCGCGCGATTGCACCACCCCTCGACCCAGTACCCGGAAAGAAGAATGAAAAATGTGGCAAATAACGGCGTCAGGAAATACGCGTGCCAATGCACCGCAAGGTACGCGGCCATCATGCTCACCAGGAACACTAACACCACGCTGATACGCTGGCTGATGCGGAGACTCAACGCGTCTGGCATGCGGCCGCTATGGAGGGACAACTCGGACCAGGGAAGCGCCCTGTAGACGAAATCTGTCCTCAGCATGTTGCCGAGGCTCCAGCGTTTCAGGTGCTTTACCTGGATATCGGGGCACAGAATCAGATTGCGGTTGGCCTGAGCCAGGCGGTAGCCCAATTCGATGTCCTCGATCGCGGGCGCCTGGTACATCTCATTGAACCCACCGAAATCCAGAAAAACGGCTCTCCGAATGGCCCCGCAGCCTGCCCAGAATGTGCCAGCTTTCCGCGGTGACGACTGGTGCACGTAACAATGCATCAGGTTCCGGTACTGGGACAGGAAGGCGGATACGGAGGGGGTACTATCGTACGATCCCATCATTGCATCGAGGCTGGGATCGTTGTCAAACTCAGCCACGATTTTGCCGATGGTGTCGGAGTGGAGGCACACATCCGAATCGACGAACAGCAGGATGTCGCCGCTGGCGGCACGGGCCCCGATGTTACGGGCAGAGGCCGGTCCGAGGCGGCCGCCGGTGGATAGCATCTTCGCCCCGTATTCGCCCGCTACTTTAGCGGATTCGTCCGTCGACCCATCGTCCACGACGATGCATTCCAGAGGGGCCGTCTCCGAAGCTCGCAAGCTCGCCAGGCAGAGACGCAAATTGGCGGCAGCGTTGTAAACCGGTATGACGACCGAGACCTGTCCTCCCATGGTTCGTCCTAAGCCAGGCTGCTCTTGCCCATTATACACACCTCCGCCGGCAACCGCTTTGTACAGAGAGCAATTCGGGGGCCATTCGGAGGAGTTTCTCGGTCCGGTGATGTTCAACCAGCCCAGGGCCAAAAACCTTCAATACTATCCCATTCTTACGAACCAAGACGCCTTGCTAAGCGCGCCGGGCTTACAGCCGCGCCCACCGCTACAAGTACCAATCTTTGGCAAAAAGGAGAATAATTAGTCTGAGAACGCACGTTTCCATGAAGGCATGACCGCACCGGCTCAAGTTATGTGAGAGCGTCTATAGTGCACATATCCTTCCCAGAATCAAGGGCTTGGCGATCATTCAATGCGTTGATGCAGAAATTGAGTAGATAGCGACGCTCCAGGAATAGGCGTTATGAGACTGATGGGCAAAGCCGCGCCCGCGCGGGAGCGGGATTCGCAGAGCGCCCGCCGCGCGTGGGCAGTGCGGGTCTTTCTGACTTGCTGGCTGGTCTACACCGTATTCTGGACGCCCTACATCGTCCGCGAGCATTTTCCGGCCATCACCCTCGTCGAGGGCGGCCGACTCGATGTGAAGCAATACCTTGGCTGGACTGAGGACATCTTCTCCGGACCTTATGGCGGAGCGTATATCAACAATAATCCGGGAGCCTCGCTGACTGGGGCGATTCCGCTGCTGTTGCTGCGGCCCTTGCTGATCCGGGTGGACAACTGGAATCAGCGGTTGCCACGCCAGCGTCCGCGCGGCGAAGATGACCCGATACTGGTGCGGATGGCCGCGGAGGGGCGCGTATTCTATTTTCTCCTGGTCGCTTTTGTGACGGTGGCGCTGGTTATGGCCCCCGTAACCGCCTTCGCGGTGGCTATTCTCTGTGCGCGAATCATCGAGGCGGGCGTGCCGGCGGCGCGCGCCGCCGCGGCGGCTGTAATGTGCGGCCTGGGCACGCCGCTGTTGTTCCGAACAGGTCATTTGAATCACAATCTCCTGGCTGGCGACGCAGGATTAATAGCGCTTCTGCTGTTATGGGATCCGGCGGACAGGCCTCTGCGTCCGGCGCGGGCCGGCTTGGCGGGGCTGCTGGCCAGCTATGCGGTGCTGTGCGACTACAGCGGCGTGATCGTAGTGGTGGTTACGGCTGTCTACGTGTGGCTGCGCTGCCGCGCGGAATCCGGAGCGCGAGGGAGATGCGCGGCGGCGTACCTGGCGGGTTTGGCGCCTGGCATCGCCGGGCTGTCGATCTACCAGCAATGGGCGTTTGGTTCGTTTTATCGGCCATCACAGCACTATATGCCGCCCACAGCTCCCACTGCGCTCGGATACCGCGGATTCGCCTGGCCATCACCGGCACTGCTGTGGGCGAATTTCTTCGATCCGCGTTTCGGACTGTTCTGCTATTGTCCGGCGCTGTTGCTGGCTTTCTTGGCGCCGATGGCCACTCGCGCCCCGCATTGCGTGCCCCGCCGCGAGATGCGGATGATTCTATTTTATTGCCTCTTGTTCGTGTTGTTTTGCGCGGCCAACCAATACTCTTGGCTGCAACCCGCGACCGGTTTCCGGTACCTCGTCCCGGTGGTCCCGGTTTTGGCTCTGGTGGCCATACAAGGGGCGCAGCTTTTGCCGCGGATTGCACAATGGGGGGTCGCGATCGCCTCGCTGCTGTGGAGCCTGGTCCTGGCTGGCTCGCATCAAAACGACGTCAGACTCGCCGTGCAGACCTTCTGGAACAGGCGGCTCGCACTAACGTGGATGATCCGTCTGCGTGCGGCCGGGACGCCGGTCTCCTGGGAGTGGGTGCTGGTTACATACCTGCTCACTGTTCTCGCGATGGCTTGGATTTGGGCCGGCCCCGGCCGGAAGAATTGCGGTAAGGTGGATGGTGCGAAAGGCTGACATGCCAACACAGATCAACCTGGAGGATCACAGTATGCACGGAGTCGCAGTGGAAGAGATTCGGCAGCTTGTGGCCGTAATCGATTATTCGGAAGTGCTTACCATCACCGCCGGCGAGGAAGATGTGCGGGCAGCCTGTTGCGCAGCCCGGAACTACGGCTTTCGCGCGGTGGTGGCCTTCCCTCAATACCTGGGCACGCTGGTGGACGAACTGAAGGATTCGGGAGTGCGGGCGCAGATCCCGGTCGGCTTCCCTTGCGGGGGGACGACTACTCGCGTCAAATGCCTGGAGGCCGAAGAAGGATTGCGCCGCGGGGCGACCGACCTCGACATGGTCATGAACATCGCCGCCTTCAAGGCCGGCGACTACGGGCGGGTTGCTGGGGACATTTCCGAGGTGATGGCCGTGGCGCGGCCCTTCCACGTGCCGTTCAAAGTCATCATTGAAACCGGAGTCCTGACGGAGTCCGAGAAAGTCACGGCGGCCAAGCTGGTTCGGGATAGCGGCGCGGACTTCATCAAGACCTGCACCGGTTTCGGACCGGGCCGCGCCACGGTTCACGACATTGGCTTGATCAAGGAGACGGTTGGCGGCGCAATCGGCATCAAGGCCTCCGGGGGCGTGGCGTCCATCGAAGATGGAGTCGCCCTGATGCGAGCCGGAGCTACGGTGGTGGCCATGCGCCGGTTTCTGGTCGAGCAACTGGAGGGACTTCGCTTGTGAGATAATTTCCCCCATGCACTCAGCCACCCGCATGTCTCGTTTCGCATTCGCGGCGGTCCTGATTTCCGCCGCCACGGTTTGCGCCCAGCCTCCGGGCGGCCAACCACAGTCCGAGTTCCTCAGACAGGGGCGGCAACTGGAGCGTGAGGGAAAACTGGAAGACGCCCTGGCCGTTTATCGTAAAGAGCTTCAGGCTTCTCCGGATTCCCCGGCCGCCAACAACGCCGCCGGGATGGTGCTCGACCTGATGGGACAAGGCGCGGAGGCCCACAAGTACTTCGCGAAGGCCATCGACGCGGCCCCCACACCTCAAGCCAAGGCACAAGCCGAGAGGAGTATGGCCATGTCGTACGCCTTTGAGAGCGACTGCAAGAATGCGGCGAAGTACGAGCAGTTGGCGATCGATTATTGGGTCACGGCGAAGGACTTCTACCAGCAGGGCGAACTGGCGGACGAGGCCGCGCGCGTTTGTATCGACGCGGGCGATCTGGATGCGGCATATCAGTGGTACAAGAAGGGCCACGACTTCGGCTTGCAGGAGCCCGAAATCAAGCCCGACCGGAAAGAACTGTGGGAGTTCCGCTGGGAGCATGCGCAGGCGCGCATCGCGGCGCGGCGCGGCAACCAGGCCGAGGCGGCAAAACACGTAGGCGCGGCCAAGGCCATCCTGGACAGGGGCGTCATCGACCGGTCACAGGCACAGTTCTTCCCTTACCTGACCGGCTACGTTGCGTTCTACACGGGTGACTACAAGACGGCGCTGGCGGACTTAGAGAAGGCCAATCAGAACGATCCGTTCATACAATGTCTGATCGGCCAGACGTACGAGAAGCTGGGCGACAAGCAGAAGGCGATGGAGTACTACCGCAAGGCGGCGGAGACCACCGCGCATAATCCGCCCGCCGCGTATGCCCGACCGTTCGCAAGAAAGAAGCTGGGGTAACCAGGGGCGCACGCTATTGGCGAACGGCCAGGCGTCGAGAAGCGTCTCGACGCGGCACGCACGAGTGCGTGCGCCACGTCAGAGCCAGTTCAGATCGGCGTAACGCTGGCCAGTGAGGTGCAGGAAGAGCGGTTCGAGGGCGCGGAATTCCTGGCCATCGTGACTGATGGCGCCGTCGTTGGCGAGCACCGTGACGTCCCCTTGCCAGACCAGCTTTCCGGGGGTGGTGATGATGGCCACCTGGTGGCAGAAGCGCTCGACGGTTTCAAGCACGTGGCTGGTCATGAAGACGGTACGGCCTTGTTCCGTGAACTGGCGGAGCCATTGTTTCATCAAGGCCACGCCGGCGGGGTCGATGCTCTCGAACGGCTCGTCCAGAAAGAGCACCTCGGGCGAATGGATTACGGCGGCGGCGAAGGCCACGCGTTTGCGCATTCCGGTGCTGTAATCGCGCAGCGTCTTGGAAGTGTCGGTCAGCTCGAGCGCATCCAGCAACTCGGTGACGCGCCGGCGGGTGGTGGTTTCATCCAGGCCGTACATGCGCGCCACGAAGGCCAGGAACTCGTGGGCGTAAAGCGGGTCGAACAAACCGAGGGTCTCGGGCATCACGCCCATGCGGCGCTTGATGGCGGCGCTTTCGGCGTCGAAGCGCTGGCCGAGAATTTCGATTTGGCCGGCAGTGGGGTCCAGCAAGCCGGTCAGACAGCCGATGGTGGTGCTTTTGCCGGAGCCGTTGGGACCGAGGAAGCCGAACATGGTGCCGGGCTCGACCGCGAGCGACAAGCCTTCGACGGCAGTTACCTTGCCGTACTTCTTGACCAGATCTCGAATTCGTATGGCGTCCATTCCGTCAACCCCTTCCTTCGACGATGGCGAGCAGTTTTTCCCGCCGCGCCAGCAGCATGGCTCCCGCGCGTTCGAGCGATGAGAAGTAAAACACCGCGGCCAGCAGGACCACGGGGATCGCCACCCACCATTTGTCCGGCGCCAGAGCGGCGGGCCAGGTCCTGGCAATCAAACGCGGCCCTAAGATCAGCGCCAGCATTCCCCCGATGACTACCGTGTTGCCGGCGGCCGACAGGTCGTTTCCGAAGTTGTTGTAATAGTCGCAACAGCGCGGGCCGAACAAAGTGGTCCAAAGCCCCAGGCCGAGAAACACGAACAGACTCGCCACCGCGGCTCCCACCAGCATGATCAACATGCGCGCGTCGAAAGGAAAAGGCGAGAAAAGAACAAAGAGCAGCGTGCCCACCAGGATCAGCAACGAACTCATCAGCATGAAGGTGTAGCTGCCGGCGCGCAGAACAGCCGCCGGCTGCACGGGAAGGAGGAAGAAGCGGCGGAATCCTCCGGCTACGTAGCCGAACTGGTTGACCGAAAACTGCGCGGTTCCCATGCAGCCGAGGACGGCGAAGGCGGTCAGAGCCGCAGCGAACGGAGAGCCGGCGAGGCTCCTTCTTCCCATGCCTCTTCCCATTGCGAAGATCAGCATGGCGGCAATCGGCAGAGCCAGCGCGTAGATGGTGCGGAAACGGTTGTTGCGCATGTAGAACCGGAGCCAGTGAGCCATCAGCGGGCCCAGGCGCGGGCCGAAGAATGCTGCCAGGCGGTCGTAAGGTGTATCCCAGGAGATGGCAGTGGTTTGGGCCGCACGCGGCCTTGGCGGGGGCCGGCGTTCGAGCGCCACCAGCGCGGCCGCCAAGCCCAGCAGCCACCACACCTGCAAGAGCAAGCCGGAAAAAGCCGCCAGATCGGTGCGCGTCATGGTGGCGGCTGCCGCGAATGGCGGCGTATAGCTAAGCACGTGCAGCAACGCCACGATCGCGCCGCGATGGCCTTGCAGCACGGGCCGCAGGATGGCGGGCAGGAAGCCCAGGCACACAATAGCGCTAAGGAGAACCGCGCCTCCGGATTTTCGCTGCATCAACCGCTCCACCAGCAGGGCCACCACGCGCGCCAGGAGGTAATTGGAAATAAGCAACAGGAGAACCGCTATCAGTCCCAGCCAGAAGGACGCGTCACTGGACACGTAAAGCCCCACCACCAGCCCCAGCTCGAGCGCCAAAATCAGAAACCAGAAGGGGTCGAGTATGCCGATGAGGTGCCTGGCCACGCGCCGCTCCTGGGCTTTGAGCGGATAGCGGCGGAGCTGGGCTTCCGAGAAGATGGCATTCACGCCGAAGCCCAGAATCACGGCAGCCACCACGGCTTCGACGTACAGGCCCGAGAGCACCGCTTGCGCCACCAGCTCGGCCTTGCCGGTGCGCACGGCCACGAGCGCGGCCGCGAACCCTCCCGAGACGAACAGCGCGACAAGCACCACCAGCAGAAGATAGCAGACCATGAAAAGCGCGATGCGGCCGTTGCGCGAGCGCGTCTTGGCCCACAGCAGCTTGTAGCGGAGGCGGACCAGATGTCCGATGAGCTCGAAATTCATGGGGTAAGAGCTATTTTAGCGGGCGGATCACCTCTGCGTTGAGGTAGGGGCGCAGCGCTTCCGGAACCAGCACGCCGCCGTCCTTCTGCTGGTAGTTCTCGACAATCGCCACCCAAGTGCGGCCCACCGCCAGGCCGCTGCCGTTGAGAGTGTGGACGAACTCCGATTTCTTCCCGCTCTTGAAACGGATGCCCGCGCGGCGGGCCTGAAAGGCTTCAAAGTTGGAACAGGAGGAGATCTCCTTGTAGGCGTTCTGTCCGGGCAGCCAGACCTCGATGTCGTAAGTCTTGGCCGACGAGAACCCCAGATCGCCCGCGCACAAGACCACGGTGCGGAACGGCAGATCCAGACGGCGCAGGATGTCTTCGGCGTCGGCGGTGAGCTTGTCGAGTTCGTCGTAGCTCGCATCGGGCCGGGTGAACTTCACCAGCTCGACTTTTTGAAACTGATGCTGGCGGATGATGCCTCTCACGTCGCGGCCGTAAGAGCCGGCCTCGCTGCGGAAACAGGGCGTGTAGGCGCACAGCTTGATGGGCAAGGCATCGCCTTCCAGGGTTTCGTCGCGGTAGATGTTGGTGACGGGGACCTCGGCCGTGGGGATCAGCCAGAAATCGTGCCCCTCGCACTTGAACAGATCCTCCTTGAACTTGGGCAACTGGCCAGTGCCGAAGAGACTGGCCGAGTTCACCAGGAAGGGCGGAAGCACCTCGGTGTACCCGTGCTCGCGGGTGTGGACATCGAGCATAAAGTTGATGAGAGCGCGCTCGAGTTTGGCGCCGAGGCCCCAGTAGAGGGCAAAACGCGCGCCGGTGATCTTGGCGGCGCGCTCGAGGTCGAGAATACCCAGTTCCGGGCCGAGGTCCCAGTGGGCCTTGGGTTGGAAGTCGAATGGCCGCGGCTGGCCCACGCGCCGCACTTCCAGATTGTCCTCGGAATCTTTGCCGGGCGGCACCGATTCGTGGGGAACGTTGGGAATGCCGGCCAGCAATTCCCGGAACTCTTCATCGAGAGTCTTGACCTGCTCGTCGAGCGAGGAAATCTCGCCGCCGATGGCGCGCACCTGCGCCTGCCGCGCAGTGGTATCCGCGCCCTCGCGCCTCAATTTCGCGATTTCGGCGCTCTCGGCGTTGCGCCGGGCCTTCAACTGCTCGGACTGCGAGATGGCGGCGCGCCGCGTCCGGTCGAGCTCGCGGAAGCGGTCGAGACTGGAGACGTCGCCGCGGGTGGCGAGGCGTTGCGCGATCCGATCGAAGTTGCTCCGGAAGAAAGAGAGATCGTGCATGTCCCTCCATGCTAGCGCACGCGTGGAGGCGCTATTCTTCTTCTTCGTCGGCTTTCAGTGGTTCGAGGTCTTCGGCCTCGAAGATCTGGCGGCAATCGAGACATTCCAGGTAGTCAACGCCGTCACGGCGGACAATGATCTGGGTGCGGGCATGCTCACAGGCGGTTTGCATAGACAACCCTGTAGATGAGTCCTATTCTATACGGGCGCGTGGGGTTGTCAAGGCCCCCCCTCGGTGAAGAGTTACAATCCGGGTAATATGCCCTTCCCCATACATCGCCTTCGCCGCCTCCGGCGCACCGAGGCTCTGCGCAGCCTGGTGCGCGAAACGCGCCTCGATCCGGCGCAATTCATCCTGCCGCTGTTCGTCTGTCCGGGGGAAGACGTGCGCCGCGAAATCGGCGCCATGCCCGGGAATTACCAGATGTCCATCGACCAGCTCGTCGGAGAGTGCGCCGAGGTGCAGTCGCTGGGCATCGGCGGCGTCATCCTCTTCGGACTGCCGGAATCCAAGGACGACATGGCGACGGGCGCGTATGACGAGAACGGAATCGTGCAGCGCGCCATCCGCGCCATCCGCAAGGAAACGCCCAAACTGCTGGTAGTGACGGATGTCTGCAATTGTGAATACACCAGCCACGGGCATTGCGGCTACGTCAAGGACGGCGACGTGGATAACGACACCACGCTCCAATGGCTGGCCAAATCCGCGCTTTCCCATGCGCGCGCCGGGGCCGACATGGTGGCGCCTTCCGACATGATGGACGGCCGGGTGTGGGCCATCCGCCAGGCGTTGGATGCCAACGGTTTCGATAAGACCCCCATCCTGGCCTACGCCGCCAAGTTCGCTTCGGTGTTCTACGGGCCGTTCCGCGAGGCCGCCGAATCGGCTCCCCAGTTCGGAGACCGCCGCAGCTACCAGATGGACCCGGCCAACGGGCGCGAGGCCATGCGGGAAATCGAGCTGGACATCGAGGAAGGCGC
>Ga0181521_10002268_pt1 | contig 23417 bp, 17 predicted proteins | sample PEATcosm2014_Bin_32_FD_119764 | JGI IMG/M metagenome (GOLD analysis project Ga0181521, IMG submission 119764) | Peatland microbial communities from MTU Mesocosm Facility, Houghton, MI, USA - PEATcosm2014_Bin02_60_metaG | ecosystem: Environmental > Terrestrial > Soil > Wetlands > Peat | place...
CGGTGTGCGCTTCCGGCAAGTAGAACAATTTCTGGCGCCCCTGCATCAAACCGACGCCGAATGGTCCGCCCGAACCGACCGCGATCTTCGCCTGTTCCGACTGGTAGTTGGTGTCGCGCGCCGTGATCGACTTTTTCATCTGGCTCCGAATCCATCCGTGCTTGTCGATCTTGTCGACGGTTTTGAACTGCGGATCGACGTAGCTGATCACGCGCACCAGTCGATAGGGCTTGGCGGCAACCGCGGCGGCGCACCCGACGATGCCGAGGATGAAGGCGATACCGATGTAGCGCGATTCGAGGCCGGCCACGAAGAATACCACCGCGGCGATTCCGACCAGCACGATTGCCGTCCCCAGGTCGGCAACAACCACCGCCATGGTTACAAACCCGAGGGCGAGAAATGCGGGCAGCAGCGTATAGCGGCTGTTGATGGCCCGCGAGCGCAAAGCGATGAAATAGGCGAGAAACAGCGCCAGCGCCGGCTTGGCGAACTCGGAAGGCTGCAATCCGCCGAAGGGACCGAAGCGAATCCACCGATGCTGCTTCGGGTCGGCGAAATACACCAGGGCGAGAAGAATCATTACCAGGCCCATGGCGGTGAACGCCACCGCCGGAGTCTGGAGCTTGCGGTAATTCAGCCGTTTCATGAACATCATCAGAGGTATCGCGATGGCAATCCAGATCAATTGCCGCAGAGCGAAGTAGTAGCTGGATCCCATGCGCATTTCAGCCACTACGGACGACGCGCTGTAGATCATGAGGGCGCCGAAGAGCACCATCAGAACCACCGTGCTGAAGAGAATCCAGTCCGTCTTAAGCCGTTGCGCCATTTCTTACCCGTAACCCGTTCACAAGGTCTTTGAAGGCTCGCCCGCGGTGCTCATAACTTTGAAACTGATCGAAACTCGAGCAAGCCGGAGCAAGCAGCACCGTGTCACCCGGCCGGGCGTGCTTCCAGGCTTCGGCGACCGCGTACTCGAGCGTACCGGCTTGAATCACATTCACCGCCCCCTCGATCTGCGACTCGATTTGCCCGGCGGCCGCGCCGATGAGCAGCGCGGCGTGTGCCTTTTGGCGCAGCCGGTCGCGCAAGACGGTGTAGTCGCTGCCCTTGTCCTGTCCACCGAGAATGACCCACAGATTTCCGGCAAACGAATCGAGCGCTTTGGTCGTGGCGTCCACGCTTGTCGCTTTGGAATCGTTGTAAAAGCGCACCCCGGCGATCTCGGCCACAAACTCCAGCCTGTGCTCCACGGCCTGGAACGTTTTCACGGCGGCCACGATCCCGCTCTTTGCGATTCCGGCAATTTCAGCCACCGCGGCGGCTGCCATAACGTTCTCCGCGTTGTGCATGCCGGGGATCGGGACTTCGGCCGGCGGCATCAGATCGCCGATGTCGCGGCCCCGGAACCAGACCACCTGGGCATCCGTGATTTCCGCGAATGAGCGGCACAGTTCATCGTCGGCGTTCAGCACCGCGAAGTCGCCCGTCTTCTGGGTACGGAACAAATTCGCTTTGGCCGCCGCATAGTTAACAAACGTGTGATGCCGGTCGAGATGGTTCTGGGTCACATTCAGGCAAACGGCCACGTCGGCGCGGAAGGAGTGGATCGTTTCCAGTTGAAAGCTCGACAGTTCGAGAACATTCCACTGGTCCGCGCGCGACGTTGCCGTCATCGCGATCACAGGGGTCCCGATGTTGCCGCCGACTTGCGCGGGTGTTTTCGAACCGTGCAGGATATGTCCCACCAGCGAGGTCGTGGTGGTCTTGCCGTTTGTCCCGGTAATCCCGATCACCGGTCCCAGCAGATAAGGAGCGGCCAGTTCCACTTCACCGATGACGTCCACGCCACGCGCTCTGGCGCGCTCGAGACCGGGCAGGTCCGGAGGCACGCCTGGCGATGGCACGATCAGGCCCCACTCTTCGTCGAACAACTCGTCCGTCTGCGGGACGAAGCCGGCGACATCGTGGAACTTCAGATCGGTGGCGGTGACATCGGCTCCCCGTGCATGAAGGAACTCGAAGGCGGCGCGCCCCGATTTTTCCATGCCGACCACCAGAACTCTGATGCCTTCAAGTTTTAACATTCCCGCACTCATCGCAACTTCAGTGTCGTCAGCGCGAACAGCGCCAGCACCAGCCCGGCGATCCAGAAGCGCGCGATAATCTTCGATTCCTGCCATCCCAGCGCTTCGAAGTGATGGTGAATCGGCGCCATTTTGAAAATCCGTTTCTTGCGCAGCTTATAGCTGCCCACCTGCAGTATCACGCTCATCATCTCGACCACAAACATGCCCGCAATGAAGATCAGGAGGATTTCCTGCTTGATGAGCACCGCGACCACGCCCATCGCCCCACCGAGCGACAAGCTTCCCACATCTCCCATAAAGATGTCCGCCGGATGCGCATTCCACCAGAGGAAGCCCAAACTTGCCCCCGTCAGCGAGCCGCAGAAAATCGTCAATTCGGCTGTCCGCGGATTCCTCGCGAGTTGCAGGTAGTTCGCGAATTCGCGATTTCCGCTGGTATAGGCGAGCGCGGTCAGGGCGACTCCGGAGATCACCATCAGCCCGATCGCGAGACCGTCGAGGCCGTCCGTGATATTCACCGCGTTGCTCGACCCCACCACCACGAGAACGAAAAACAGGTAGAACGGCAGAAACGCAAATACGTATGTAAACGGATTTCCCATCAGCGAATGAATCAGGAAGTCGGGCTGGAACTGCTTGATGAACGGCACGTTCAACGTTGTCGTATAAGAGCCGTAGTACTGCATGACCGCCAGCACGCCCGTGATGACGGCGGCGACCAGCATCTGCAGACCCAGCTTCTGCAGCGCGGTGAGCCCGAGGTTACGTTTGTTCATCACTTTCGCGTAGTCGTCGATGAATCCGATCACCCCGAAGGCCAGCAGCGCAAACATCGCGATCCAGACGTAAAGGTGACGCAGATCGGCCCAGAGAAGGGTCGGGACCAGGATGCTGATGATGATCAGGACTCCGCCCATAGTGGGAGTCCCCGCCTTTTTCTGGTGGGACTTCGGCCCGTCTTCGCGGATATGCTGGCCGATCTGAAACTCGCGCAGCTTTCGAATCAGCCACGGCCCCAGCAGGATGCACAGAAACAGCGACGTCAGGCTGGCAAAAAGGGTCCGCGCCGTGACGAAGCGAAACACGCGGAACGGGCTGATGGCCGGGTAGAGTTGTTCGTACAGAAGCCAGTAGAGCATCGGTTATGCCTTTGCATCCCCGGGCAGGTCTTCAAATGCCCGCTCCAATGCCTTTTCCATCTGCACGCCGCGCGATCCTTTAAACAGAATCGCATCGCCCGGACGAATATAGTTGCGCAGGAAATCCCCTGCCTCTTCGGGAGTCTCAAAAAAGGACGCGGCGCTGCCCGACAATCCCGCTCCCATGGCCCCATCGACCATGAAGCGTGCAGCGCCGCGTACGCCCACAAGGGCATCAATGCCCTGTTCCGCGGCGAATCGTCCTGTGTCGCGGTGCAGGGTCCCGGCCTCTCGGCCAAGCTCGAGCATTTCTCCCAGTACGGCGATTCTGCGCCGCGCGGGGGTGCCCCGAAGCACTTCCAGCATGGATCGCATGGCTTCGGGGTTTGCGTTATAGCAATCGTTGATGATGGTGACGGCTCCGCTTGAGTCGGAGAGCCGGCGAACGAAGCGCTCGCCGCGCATCTTTCCGGTCGCGAGCGTCCGCACCGCGTCGCGCAGGCGTTCGGGCGCGATCCCCAGCGCCCAGGCCACCGCAATGGCGGCCAGCACGTTGCCGACACCGTGACGCCCCGCCAGCGGCGATTCAAATTCCACGCCCAGACAGCGGAAGCGCGCACCGTCCGGACACAGGCGAAGGTCTTCCGCGCGCACCTCCGCGTCCTCTGAAATACCAAACAAAATCGAGCGGCCGGAATGCACCTTCCTGAACTCGCGCACGCGTTCGTCATCGGCGTTCAGGACAGCGATGCCGCTGGCCGGAAGCTCCTCGATGAGTTCGCGCTTGGCCAGCGCCACGCCTTCAATGCCGTTTTCGAAATACTCCGCGTGCGCCCATCCCGTATTGGTCACGACACCGATCTGCGGTTTTGCCATGCGGGCCAGTTCTCGAATTTCGCCGGCATGATTCATGCCCATTTCGATGACGGCGGCCCGGCAATCGTCCGGCAAACGCAGAATCGACAGAGGCACGCCAAAGTGGTTGTTATAGTTGCCGATCGTGCGGCCGGTACGGAGTTGGACATTCAGGAGACTGGCGATGGCGTCTTTGGTGGTGGTCTTGCCCGCGCTGCCCGTCACGCCAACGACCGTTCCGCCCCATCGTTCCCGCGCCTTGCGCGCCAGTTGCTGCAACGCGGCCAGCGTATCCGGCACGATCAACTGCAGTATATTCGCCTCCACAGGCCGTTCCACAATAGCCAGGGCAGCGCCTTTCTCGACCACATTGTCGACGTAGTCGTGCCCGTCCTTCAACGGCCCGCGCAGGGCGAAGAAGCAGTCTCCCGGGTTAACGGTGCGACTGTCGATGCTCCAGCCGGATATGGTGCCTTCGGGTATGGAACCCACCGGCGACAAGATCGCCGGCGCCACCTTCTCGGCTATGGCCGTAATCGAGATGGTCACTGGCTCGCGCTCCACGCCTTGCTGAATCCAAAAGCCCGCAGCGCTTCGCGAGCCACCTCGCGATCGTCAAAATGAATGGTTCGGTCGCGGAAAATCTGATAAGTCTCGTGTCCCTTGCCCGCCAGGATCACGATGTCTCCCGCATGCGCCTCTTCAATCGCTTTCCGAATCGCCTCCGCGCGATCGGGTTCCACAATCGTTCGCGTGTCGGTGCGGCGCAGGCCGACGAGCACGTCGTTCATGATCTGGAGCGGTTCCTCGGAGCGAGGATTGTCGCTGGTGAGAATCACCAGATCGCTCAACTCACCCGCCACCTGGCCCATCAAAGGCCTCTTCGCGCGGTCGCGGTCGCCGCCGCAGCCGAACAGAGTGATGACGCGTTTCGCATCCAGCGTGCGCGCGACCGAGATCGCATTCCGCAGGGCGTCGTCGGTGTGGGAGTAATCCACGACCACGGCGAACGGCTGCCCTTCATCGACTCGCTCAAATCTGCCCGGCACGCCGGGGCAGGCTGCGATGCCGCGCGCAATCAGCTCGGGCTGAAGTTGAAAAGTCATCCCCACGCAGCACGCGGCAAGAATATTATAGACATTGATTTTGCCGATCAGGGGCGAGCGGATTTCGAACCGGACTTTGTCGAAAGCAACATCGAAACGTAATCCTTTCAGCCCGGAATGGATGTGCCGCGCGCGCACCATCGCTTCACTCCCCAGTCCGTACCAAAGCACCTCGGATGCGTTTCCGGATGTCAGCTTCCGGCTCCGCGGATCGTCGCGGTTCAGCACGGCATAGCGGGGCGGAGGAGCGCCATTCCCCGTAAACAGCAACTGCTTCGCCGCGAAATAATCGTCCATCGTGCGATGAAAATCCAGATGGTCCTGCGTGAGATTCGTGAACACGGCGGTGTGGAAGTGCAGAGCATAGACGCGGCCGAGCGCGAGAGCGTGCGACGACACTTCCATCGTTGCGGCCTTCAAGTCGCCGTCGACCGGGGTCATCGCGTCGAGTTCGGCCAGCATCCGGTGCAGATCGAGGGATTCCGGGGTGGTGTTCGCCGCGGGCAGAATTTTCGAGCCGAGATGATACTCAATCGTCCCTGCCAACATCGTAGTCCTGCCCGCCGTGCGCAGAATCGAATCGATCAGATAACTCGTTGTGGTCTTGCCATTCGTTCCCGTGATGCCGATCAGCGGAATTTTCTCGTCGAGCCTTCCGTAAAACGTCTTGGATGCGAGCGCGAGCGCGTGACGTCCGTGCTCGACTTGAATCCAGGGAGCGGAAACGCCCTGCGGCGCGGCTAATTCACTCACGACCGCAAGCGCTCCATTTGCTATTGCCTGTCCGGCGAATTCGCGTCCGTCGACGCGCGAACCGGGAAACGCGAAGAACAGCCAGCCTGGCTTAACGCGACGCGAATCGTATTCGAGGCCCTGGACCTGCGTTTGGGCGAGCGAGGGCGGCAATTCAGAGACTAACGGCACTCCAGCCAGCACCTCGCCTGTTGTCATAACAAATTCATATCAACGCGTAAACACGATCCGGATCTGCTGTCCCTGGCGCAGCGGACTGCCCGGCAAGGGTACCTGCGCGCGCGCCACACCGCTGCCTTCGATCATGACGTCGATTCCGCTGGCGGAAGATTCTTCCACCACATCGCGCATCAATTTACCCCGGAAATCCGGGACTGTACCGCCGGCAATCTTGTTGCCGGTGGGTTTTACTCCCGGAACGCCGGCGACAAGATCGGCGGCGCTACCGGTTGCGCTCGGGGGCGGTATTTCGTCCGGGTCTTTGGCGGGTTTCATCTGATCCGCAAGCAACTGCCGGATGGTCGGATCTTCGTCCATGACGCTCTGGCCCCCGAGGTCCGCTATGGCCAGATCGTCCGCGAACTCACCCGGCTTTTCCTTCACCGGCTTGTTGGTCGCAAGGAATTCTTCCGGAATATCCTTCGGTACATCCAGCATGCGCAGGGCTTCAGTCATTATTTTTTGGAACACGGGCGCGGCGGCATCCGCTCCCTGCCCGTTTTCGCCGGAGGTATTGTGCACCGTCACCAGCACCACAAGCGCGGGGTTTGTGACCGGCGCAAAACCGAGAAACGACGCGTTGTAATTATGCGTGTAATGATGCGTCGTCGAATCGAATATCTGCGCCGTGCCCGTCTTGCCGGCCGAAGTGTAACCCTCCAGCCTCGCGTGTAACCGTCCGGTGCCCCGCAGGACGACGCCTTCCATCATCCGGCGCATGGTGATCGCGGTTTCCGGCTTGATTACGCGCACGGGAGGCTCGATTGGCTCCGGCTTATCGCCACGCTTGAGGATCAGCCTCGGCTTCACCAGCATGCCGCCGTTCGCCATCACCGCGCCCAGCCGGGCCAGTTGCACCGACGTAACGCTGACTTCCTGCCCCATCGAGACCGAGGCCAGCGAAGTGGTGCCCCAGTGATCGAGAGTTCTCAGCTTTCCGGCGGATTCGGCCGGGAGCGGCAGGCCCGACCTTTGTCCAAAGCCGAATCGTCTGGCATACTCGTACATGTTTTCCCGGCCCACGCGCGTTCCGATCATGATGGCGCCGATGTTGCTTGATTTTTCGAGCACTTCCTGCATCGTGATCGTGCCGTACCCATGATGGGATTCGTGTATGACCCGGCCGGGCAGAACCAGCACGCCGCCGCCGGTGGGAATCAGGGTATCCGGACGAAGATCGGTGGTTTCGAGAGCCGCTGCCAGCGTGACGACCTTGAATACGGACCCGGGCTCGAAGGGGACGGATGTGCCCAGATCGAAGCGCGCGATGGGGTCGTCGCCCTCCTTCGGCGGCAGGTTGGGATCGTACGCCGGGTAATTCGCCAAGGCCAGAATCTCTCCCGTATACGGGTTCATCACGATGGCGGTACCGCTGCGCGCGTGTTTCGCCTCGACTCCGGCCTTCAGCTCGCGCTCCGCTACGTATTGCAAGCGCTCATCGATGGTCAGAGTCAGCGCAACTCCCGCCTGGGGAGCCGAATCCATGTGCGAATCCAGCCCGCGGCGCTTCACATCCATGACGAGCCGCTCGGAACCATCCCGGCCGCGAAGCACCGAGTCGAGCGTCCGCTCCACGCCTGCCGCACCCTCTTCATCCTTATAGACGGCGCCGAGAATGTGAGAGGCTACCTCGCCTTTCGGGTAATGGCGCTGACTTTCGGTATGGAAAGTAACCCAATCGAGGTGCATTTCTTTCAGGCGATCGGTTTCGAAGGGATCGATTCTGCGTTTCACCCACATGAATCCTCTGTGGTGCCGGCGCGCCCATTCGAGGCGGCCGGAGAGCGCCTGCTGGTCGAGATTCAGCGTGTTGCCCAGCACCTCGGTGGCAACGCGGAGGCTCTGAATTTGCTGCGGATTCACCGAAACCGAAGTCACCGGAACACTGACAGCAAGCGGCTGGCCGTTGCGGTCGAGGATCGACCCGCGAGGCGCGGGAATATCCACCTGATGCTCCTGCTGCGAGCGCGCGATGGCGGCATACTTCGCGTGCTGTACCACCTGCAGAGTGACCAGCTTCGCAAAGATTCCGCATGCCCAAAGCATCAGTGCCACGGCCAATACCGTCAGCCGGTTGACCGCGGAGCTGTTACGCAGCAAAGAGGCGCGCTGCAGGGATGCGATTGCGTTGTCCGCTTCTTTATTCGGCGGATTGCGCCGGCGCGATATGATCCGCCCCCAAACTTCCACGGCCGCAAACTCCTTTACTGAGCGCTCAGCTGTGCCGGCAGCGTCGGTGTTGGTACGACGGGCGCCTGATTGCGCGCGAAGTTTCCGTCGACGGAGGCCGCCGCATCGAGGTGGATCACCTGGCCCGAAACCGGGCTTCCAAGGCTACGAATGCGCGCCAGGTCGTTCAGCCGCGCGGGACTCAGCAGACCCGCCTCCCTGACCTCGAGATCGCGCTTTTGATCGATCAGCGACTGCCGTTCCTGCTTCAACGCCTCGAGCTTGTACCCCGCGAGAACGGAACCGACATGCGGAGCGATAATACTGGCTCCGAGCACCAGGAGGACGGCCGCCGCTCCCACCGCGGACCAGCACTCTCCACGCGCTTCCGGGTCCGCCTGCCGGACCACGCGCCCGTTATCGATCCGCTTCGAGTAGAAGTAGATGTCATCGTTGGGCAGCGCACGCAGCAGGCACGCGTCCTGCCGGGTGCGAACCTCCTGTGCGCGAACCGCGTCCGTTTTTTCAGCGGCAACCATGTTCGCGCCGCCGCGCCGTTTTGCGCTCGTGTCCCGCATGAATGTTGCCAGGGTGGCCATGGCTTTTCTTCGTCCTCGCTTACCTTGTGTTGCGTTGTGCCGGTTGTTTGGACCAGGTTGTTAAACGATTTCCACCGCCCGCAGCTTGGCGCTGCGGGAAGGCGGATTCTCCCGGACTTCCTGCTGGCTGGGCGTGAGCGGCTTCCTGGTAAGAATCAAGGCCCGCCCGGTACGCTTCAGCTCCCGGAAACTCTCTTTGACTTTTCGGTCTTCGAGCGACATGAAAGAGATGATGACGATCCGGCCACCCGGCTTCACCATGCGCGGCGCGGCACTCAGCAGCGCGTCGAGCTCTTCCTGCTCCCGATTGACCACCATTCTCAGCGCCATGAAGGTACGAGTCGCGGGATGCAGCGGTCCCGTCCGAGGTGCGGCCCGTTCCACCACACCCGCCAGGTGCAGTGTGCTCCGAATGGGCCGCGCTCGAACGATTGCTCCGGCTATCTTCCGCGCTCTCCTTTCTTCGCCAAGCTGGTAGAGCCAGTCGGCGATTGCCTTTTCGGCACTGTGGTTCAGCAGTTCGGCCGCCGTCGCGCCATGCGTTTGATCCATGCGCATGTCCAGAGGCCCTTCCGCCTGAAATGAAAATCCACGCTGCGGGTCCGTGAGCTGATACCGGCTCACTCCAAGGTCCGCAATCAACCCGTCCAGATTCGACTGGGTCGGATCCGATGCGCCAAGTTCCGAAAAACTCGCCTGCTGAAACTCGATCCGGTCTGCCCATTGGGCCGCGTTTTGCCGCGCCATCTCGAGCGATTGAGCGTCGCGATCGTTCGCGATGAGCTTGCCGCCGCGATCCAGCAGCGCGGCGATCGCCGCGGTATGGCCGCCCAGCCCGGCGGTGCAATCCAGATAGCGCCCATCCGGCTTGATCGCCAGATACTCCAGCGACTCGGCCAGCATCACGGGATAATGCCGCGCAAAGGGCGCAGGCTCCGTTTTGACCGATCCGGGAAGCTGCGGCATAAAGCGTCACCTGAGTCCCGCCCTCTTCAGAACCTTCAGATCTGCCGGCGCGGTGTTTTCGGTCGCCCGGCTCCTTTGTTCCTTGTAACGCATTTCCGTCAGAATCTGCACATGGCCCTTGTAGGAGATCAGGTGGAGTTCCTGCCCTTCCATGCCCAACTCCCGGCGCAAGTCCGGGTGTACAACGATCCTTCCCTGCCCGTCCATTTCGACATCGGCCCCCAAGTCCGCGGCGTTGAACGCGATGTTGTCGGCTGCATCCGGATCTTCCTGGAACGTGTCGAAGAATTTTTCATTTACCCGCCACTCAGCTATCGGGTAAAGTTGAGCTATGCGGCGATCGAGACTCGTCAGGAACAACTTGCTCTCCGGCAGACTCTTAAAAAACTGGATGAAATCGGCTGGAAGTTTGAGCCTTCCTTTGTCGTCGAGACGCCCCGGATATCGACCACGTGGGAGTTCGACCGGTGATGCGCTCGAAACTGGCTCTTGATCCGCCACTTTTTATCCACTTTTATTCCACTGCACTAACACTACGGATTGTGGCACGACTCAGATCGCGTTGCAAGAGAATATTTGAGTCAAGTATTGGAAATTGTGTGGGTTACACAGATACTACGAAATGCGTACCTGACCTAATACACCACCATTAGTGGTAAATATGGCGAATGTATGGCGAATACATAATGGTTTCACTTGCTCGGAGTGGTATCGCCAACATCGGCTGCGGATCGTTATTCCCGGCTGATTGAGAGGAAAAAGACCTCAACGAGGGTGGAAACGAACGCACTCGGGGCTCATCCAAAATTGGAAAAAGGGCCGGATGGAGAGCGTTCATGATGCCAAGCTATAGTAAAGTTAAGGGTTACGCCAAGCTATTCTCCTCCGACACCGGCGAGCGGAGGCGCCATGAAACTACAGACCGAGCCCCACGGCACGCCACTGGTCGCGACGCGCAGCGCTGCCGCTGATCCGATTCGACTGAGAGCACTGCCTATAGCGGTTCTGATTCCCGCATACCGCCCGAATCACTCCGTGATCGACGTGGTACGCGGCCTCGCTGGACACGGAATCGCCATCGTAGTCGTCGTGGACGACGGCAGCGGGCCCGAATACCAGCACATCTTCGATACGCTCGCCGCCATCGATTCGGTCCGCGTGCAGCGGCATGGGGTCAACCTCGGTAAAGGGGCGGCGCTCAAAACGGGAATGAACTACATCCTGGCCGAGTTTGGCGATCTGGCGGGCGTAGTGACTGCCGATGCCGACGGCCAGCATCACCCCGACGATATCGTCGCCGTTTGCGAGCGCTTCGCCGCATCGCCCAACTCGCTCGTCCTCGGCGCCCGCGGCTTCGCGGGCGACATTCCCCTGCGCAGCCGTTTTGGCAACGGACTGACACGGCGCGTGATGCGACTCGTTCTCGGGCAAAGACTGACCGACACGCAGACCGGCCTGCGCGCCATTCCCCGCAGTTTGATCGTGCGCCTGCTCAAGGTCCCGGCCTCCGGTTACGACTTCGAGCTCGAGATGCTGATCGCGGCGAAACACCAGGCCATTGCGATCGTCGAGGAGCCGATCCGGACCATATACGAGCCCGGCAACCCGACCTCCCATTTCCAGCCGCTGCGCGATTCCATGCGCATTTATTTCGTCCTGATGCGTTTCAGCCTGATTTCCCTGATGACGGCGGCGCTCGACAATCTTACCTTCTACCTGGTCTTTCACGCGACCGGAACCATCGCCGGAGCGCAGCTCGCGGCGCGCACGGCAGCCGTTCTTTTCAATTACCCGACAGTACGCAGAGCCGTCTTTTTCTCGGACCAGAAGCACTCGGTTCTGTTGCCGCGCTATCTCGCACTCGTAGCGGCGAACGCTCTGATTTCGTATACCGGAATTCGCGCTTTGACTGCAATTTCGCCCATCGGCGTCTTTCCTGCCAAGATTCTTGCGGAAACGTTATTGTTCATCGCCAATTTCGCCATCCAGCGGGATTTTATTTTCACCCGGCGGCCGACGGCCGTGCCTGCCCCCAGTGGGATCGAACCCTGTGAGCCGTAAGAGCGCCTCGTGGCCGGTTCCTCCGGGATTGCTACAATCGGTCTGAATTTCTTCCGGCCCGAGAGAGACTGGTATGCAATTACGAAACTGCCCCATCTGCAATGCCCGCCCCTCAAATGCCGGCCTGATCGGTCCGCTTGCCGACCACCAGAAGCAGGAAGGCCGGGACTTCAATCTCACCTACTGCGCGTGCGGAGACCTGGTTTATTTATCGCCCGCTCCGGACGAATCCGATATCCGGGCTATGTACGTCGACATGCCCCAGTTCGATAGCGAGGAGTACCGCGGGGATCTCGTCCGCGCCGCTGCCGACGAATTCTACTATGGACGTTTTCGAGCCCTCCTGGAGAAGATGAACCACCCGGAGGATGATGCGCTGCGGGTCCTGGAGGTCGGCGCGGGCCTGAGCTGGATGTGCCGGGCAGCCAAGAGACTCAATCCGCGGAACCTTACCGTGGCTCAGGATATTAGTTCTGAAGCGGCACAGGAATGCACCTGGGTCGATTCCTATTACGTCTCCGCCGACGTGATGACGTGCAGCGAGATAGAACATCAGGCGCCCTACGATGTCATCTCTCTGACGCACGTTATCGAGCATCTGGTGGACCCGGTGGGAGCGCTGAAGCGGCTTCGGCGCGTGATTGCGCCGGGAGGCCTTTTGTTCATTACCGCGCCCCATCGCCCGCCCGGCTGGAAGAGCGGGAACGGTATCGAATTGTGGCGGGACTGGAGCTACAACCACGTTCCCGCTCATGTCCAGTATTTCTCGCGCCGAAGCATGGAAAGAGCGGCCCGGGAAGCGGGACTTGAACTCGTGTTCTGGGCCACCGCGGAAGAGGAACAAGCCTTTGAAGCCTGGCTCAAGCCTTCAACGCCGGCAGTTTCGATGGTCGGCGCCGGGGTTCGGGAGCAAATAGCTCTTTATCGGAATGAGTTTGCCAACGCGCTTCCCTTTCCCCACGTCGTTATCGACAATTTCTTCGAGGCCGATAAAGCGGAACAGGTGCTGGAGGAGTTCCCCCCATTCGACCCGGCCAACGCCAAAAATGAGTTCGGCGAAGTCGGACGGAAGGCAGTCGTCACGGATATCCGGAAAATCAGTCCCTTTTACGCCGAGGTCTACAAATATACCTCGTCTGAGGGTTTTCTCGATTTGATATCGCAAATCACCGGGATTCCGGACTTGGTGCACGACGAGCTGATGTTCGGAGCGGGGACGCATGAAAACCTGGAAGGTCAGGCGCTGGACCCCCACGTCGATTTCAATTTCATCGAGAGCAGCAAGCTTCACCGGCGATTGAATCTGCTCCTGTATCTGAACAAGGAATGGGAACAGGAATGGGGCGGCTGCCTGGAATTGCATTCCAATCCGCGCAGGCCGCGGGAAAATCGGATCGATGTGATTCGGCCGATGTTCAACCGCTGCGTCGTGTTCGAGACGAGCGAGCGTTCATGGCACGGGTTTGAGCGCATTCGGCTCCCCGAAGGCAAGAAGCACCTCTCCCGGAAGCTGCTGTCGATCTACCTCTATACACGCGATCGCCCGGCCGAGGAGATCGTCGCGCCCCACGGGACCTTTTATGTGCAGAGGCCGCTGCCCGCCCGCTTTGCTCCGGGACATACCCTCACGGCGGAAGACGTGGCGGATGTCCAGCGGCGCCTGCAGGCCCGCGACGGATGGATCGAATATTACCAGCGCAAGGAGATTGCCGACTCGGGGAGAATACAGCGACTCCTCAATCCCGAGGAATCGGCGGGGCCTGGACCGCAGGTGCGCTTGTCGGAAAACGCACGGCAAAGAGGACGGCTGCGAGGGATGTGGCAGGACAGCTGGATCGGCAGTCCGTTTGAAATAACCGTTGCGCTGCTGGCGCCGATCGATTTCATCGTCGTGCGGGGGTATTCGCACCCGCACTTCCAGGGCGGACAGGAACTGTGCGTCTTTGTGGATGACGCTCCGGCTTCGCGGCATCGCGTGCCGCCCGGCGAGTTCTTACTGAAGACCTGCGTCAAACGAAATGCCGGGGAGACGGTGAAACTCAGGATCACGTCGTTCGATTCATACAGCGCCGTGCGCGCCGGAACGGGGACGGATGTACGGGAAATCGTGGCGGTTCTGGAGGAAATACTTTGCCTCGGGGACACTGCGGTTGCGCCGGAGCCCCCCCCAACGCTGCACGTTCCGGTGGTGGGATGCGGACGTCAGGAAGGTCCGCCCGCGGGCTTTTGGCCGGATGGTTGGATTGGCAACCCTTTCGAAGTGGGTATCAGGCTCGAAGAACCGATCGGCTCGATCGTTATCGAAGGCTATCTGCCGGAGGAGCCCCCGGGGGAGATGGAACTGACCATCCGCGTAAACGGGGTGGCAGTCCTCCGGCAGAGGCCCACGAAGGGGCTGTTCGCGCTGGAAGTGCCCGCGGACGTGTGCTCGTTGGAGCTTGTGAAATTGACGATCGCTTCGGATGTTTCGTTTCACGCGGGAGACGGCGACGATATCCGCGAACGCGTGATCGTTCTGCGGGAGATACGGCTGTGCAGGGAAGCAATTGACCCGCACCAGGGCAATGCACAAGTAACTGAAAGGCCCGGCCGGTTGCGAACGTTCGTACGTAACAGGATACTGAGCTCCGGCTAGACGTCGATGATTTCCACGGCGCGCTCCCTGAATGCATCCCCGCCGGGCGGGCGCCGTCCCAGCCTCGGCGGCTTTGCGGTTGTGTTGCACGCCTGCAACGCGCCCGCGGAACTGTTGGCCGGGGTGCGAGAACTCGCTGGAGCCGGCTTCGCCGGAATTGTGGTGGTTGACGGCAGCGCGCCCGGCTGTGAGATTGGCGAGGTCGCACAGATCGCCGGAGTACTCGTTTGCAGTATGGCTACTATCAGGGTTCGCACCCGCGGGCCCGCACAATCCGCACTTCGCCAAGCGATATGATCATAATAAATAGACGCGCAGCATGACCCTGAACGAAGCCTTGCGGCTAATCAACAGCCGCGAAAACAGACCCCAGGGAGCGCCGGTATTTCTCGTCTGCGGATTCCAACCCCTGCACCTCCTGACCTTTCTCCAGGCGCACGCCCTGGAAAGGCTTCCGGGAGAGCACATCGAGATGGTCACGGGGTTGTTCGGCGATCTGCCAGGTAACATCCGGAAGGCGGCAGAGTCGAATGCAACCACAGTTGCGCTCGTTCTGGAGTGGGACGATCTCGACCCGAGACTGGGGCTGCGGTCGAGCGGAGGCTGGACGAACGCCGCGCATCGCGATATCGAGACGACTTGCCGGGAGCGGCTACAGTATGTTGCGGAGCTTGTAGAACAGTTGGCCGCAAAAGCCGTGATTGCTCTTGCGGGACCGTCGCTGCCGCTGGCTCCGCTCGGTCATACCGTCGAGTTGCAGGCAACTTCGTTCGAATTGGGTTTGCAGCAAGAGGTCGGAGCGTTTCTTCAAAAGATGGCTGGCATTCCCGGAATACGCGTGCTTGACCCGTCGTGGCTGCTGAGCGCAAGTCCGAGGTCCTCCCGCGTCGATCCGAAGATGGGACTGATGGCCGGATTTCCATACTCCGCGAAGCACGCCGACGTCTTGGCGGGCGGGCTTGTCGAACTCCTGTATCCCACCGCTCCCAAGAAGGGACTGATTGTCGATCTCGACGACACGTTGTGGGCGGGGATCATCGGTGAAGTCGGCGTGGACGGAGTCTCCTGGAGCCTTGAGCACCACAGCCAGGTCCACGCGCTGCTCCAGCAGATGCTGGCGCTGATGGCGGGAAATGGCGTGTTGCTGGCGATCGCGTCCAAGAATGAACCCGCGATCGTCGAGCAGGGGTTGTCCCGGCGGGATCTCCTCGTCGGGCGCGACGCATTTTTCCCGGTGTTAGCCGGTTGGGGGCCGAAGTCTTCAACTGTCGACGAGATTATCCGCGCCTGGAACATCGGGGCCGACAGTGTTGTGTTCCTTGATGACAACCCGATGGAGTTGAGCGAAGTACAGAGCGCGCACCCGGCGGTTACCGCTCTCGAGTTCCGCCCTAAAGATCCCGCCGCAGTTTGGGATTTACTGATGCGGCTTCGAAATCTCTTTGGGAAGCCCGCCGTCTTCGCTGAGGACAGTCTCAGGACTGCGAGCATCCGGTCCGGAGCCGAAATTCAGCGGGCACACTCTGCCGCTGCGGGCAACTTTCTGGAGACCCTCGGCGGTCGCGTGACCATCAGCTACCAGAAGGATCCCCGGGACAAACGTCCGCTGGAGCTCATCAACAAAACCAATCAATTCAACGTAAACGGAATCCGCGTTCCCGAGGGCGACTGGCTGGCGCGGCTCCAGTCTGAAGATGCTATTGCGGCAACGATCTCCTACGAAGACAGGTTCGGCGCACTGGGCAAGATCGCCGCGCTTCTCGGCGTGCGACAGGGGCAGGATATCCGGATCACTTCCTGGGTTATGAGTTGCCGGGCCTTTTCGCGGAAGATTGAACATCACACGCTGGATAGCCTGTTTCGTGTGTCGGGCGCGACACGATTGCGGTTTAATTTTCATGCGACGGATCGAAATCGACCGTTGCAAAAGTTTTTTGAGGAAATCGGCGTCGAGTCCTCCGCGGCGGGTGAGCCGTGTCTTTCACTCGATCATTTCTCCGGCGTTCGAAATGCATTGCCGCACCAAATATCAGAACTATCCTCATGAACGACATTCAGACAAGAATCTCTCATTGTTTTGCCAATGTATTTCCCGATGTTCCGTTGGCCGAGATGCCGCGGACCAGCGTGGCGTCGCTGGCGCGATGGGATTCTATTGCGCAGGTAACCTTGCTCTCGGCCATCGGCGAAGAATTTTCGCTGGATATTTCGCTGGATGACTTCGAGGAACTGACCTCATGGGCGTTGATCGTGGATTACGTGGAGAGCCGAACCGGAAATGGATGAGCCCCGCGTTCTCGGCGCAGGAGACTTAAAATCGGGGTTAACGGCGGCGTTCGAACGAGACGGCGGCGAGCAGGATATTCAATCCTTCGCTGCGTTGAGCGGCGATCACAATCCCCTCCACGCCGATCCGGACTATGCCAGGAGCACGAATTATGGGCGGCAGGTGGCGCATGGCGCTTTTCCGGTGGCGCTGGCGTCGACCATGGCGGGCAGGCACTTGCCCGGCCGGAGCGTAGTCGTCGGGTCGTACCATCCGCGCTTCCCGGCTCCGTTGTTTATCCCATCCAGGGTTCGAGTCCAGGGCGAGATCACGAGCTGGATGCCATTGTCGAATACCGGAACGCTGCGGGTGAGCGTCGTTGATGCGGAGAGAGCGAAACCTCTGGACGGCCTGTCCGCATACTCGCTAGTCAAAGCGACGCTCGAACACACTGTGCGGCTTCTCGCTCCTGAACCGGCCCGAAAGGGAATCACAATGAACGCGGTCCTGCCATCCTTCATGCCGACGGGAATGAACAGCACAGCGACGAAAAAGGCAGTGCTGGGCGAGACCGCCCGGGTTCCGGCCGGCAGGCTCTCTACACCGCTGGATGTGGCCGCGGCGGTTAAGTATCTTTTGTCGCGAGAGTCCTCCTTTGTTGCCGGGCAGATGTTCCCGCTGACGGGGGGACAGTTATGACTACGCCGCCACCGCTCGCCCCGTTGATTGGAGCGAATGTCGTTCCTAACTTCCTGACATTCGACGTGGAGGAGTGGTATCGCGTCAATTACGAAAGCGCCGTTACGGCGGGACTGACTTGTCCGCAGGGGTGGATGGAACGCGTCACCGATCGCCTCCTCGATATTTGCGATGAGCATAACTGCCGCAGTACGTTTTTCGTGCTTGGATCGGTGGCCGAAGAGTATCCGCAAATCGTTAAACGCATTGCGGCGGCTGGGCACGAGGTAGCATCCCACAGTTATCGGCACGAGGCCGTCTTTGGCATGACGCCCGCCGCTTTTGAAGAAGATCTCCGCCGCTCCTGCGGCATACTCGAATCGCTTACAGGTCGGCCCGTGTCGGGGTTCCGGGCGCCGTCCTTCTCAGTTACCCGGGAAGTGCTGCCCTGGTTTTACGGGACGCTTGAAAAGCTCGGTCTGAAATATTCTTCCTCCGTATTCCCCGGCCACACTTTCCTCTATGGAATTCCGGACTTTCCGCGCCGCGTTCATCGCCCCGTCCTGAAAGGCTGCAGGACGACTATTACCGAATTTCCGATCACGCGCGTCGAGATGGCGGGGAAAACCCTGGGTCTCTATGTGCGCCTCTTCCCTGGTTTTTTTCTTCGCTGGTACATCCGCGCTGAAAATGCCTCGGGGAGACCGGCGATGCTCTACGTGCATCCTCGAGAGATCGACCCAAATCAGCCCCGCCTCAGGTTGCGCTGGCCGCACTCGACGATCCACTATTTTGGCGTGCGGGGATGCGAGCGGAAATTGCGGAACTTACTTCGAACGGCTCCTGGACCCTTTGTTTGCATCGAAGAGGCATTAGAAAGCTATCCGGCGTTCTCGGAAGCCAGGACCTAAGGGTGAGGATGATCGGTACCGGTAAGAATACGGTTCGCATCGAGGAATACACCTTCGACAGAGCCGTGGTGACGGAGATTATTGCGGGCCTGAAGCAAGCCGCTATCGAGGTTGGCGACCGGGGGAAAACACCGGATCCCGCCGGAATCGGCGCCGTCGTAGTTGACCCGATACCATTCTTCGATGTCGAACGTCAGAAAAATTGGGAAGCTGGTTCACTGTTTTCGAATCACGACAATCGCGAAAGGGCGGACCCGGAAGAAGAGGCCCAAAAAAAAAGGATCGTCTCGAGCCCGGTCGCCGGGGCGTCGAGTCAAGACGCAGCTTAACATCCTGCGAAGCGCTATGCCAGGCGAAGCGCCATGTAAAAATGAAGAGTTGCAAACGCGTCCGTCGCCTCGCAGATGCTTGTAGAAACCATCTACCGTAACCTTCGGAACCAGTTGCTGCTCCGCTTCGGGCTGGATCTCGTGAAGGTAGCGGACCGAAAGACCTTTCTGCAGCCCATCCGTCGCGTGATGTCGGAAACGAGCGTCCTTCTGAATGGATGTGAAGCTTACTTCCTGATGAGTTGCGCAGCCGCGACCGCGAACGTGGAAGGCGACATCGCCGAGGTCGGCGTGTTTCGGGGCGGGTCGGCGAAACTCATCGCCGAGGCCAAAGGCGACCGGGAATTGCACCTCTTCGACAGCTTCACGGGCCTTCCCGAACTTACGGAAAAGGATTCCGCCTCGCTGTTCCAGCCTGGGCAATTCCTGGCCATGGAAGACGAGGTGCGCCGGTATCTTTCGTCTTTCGCGAACGTTTTCATCCACAAGGGATGGTTCCCGGGCACTGCACGGTCCGTCGGCTCCCGGAAATTTTCATTCGTCCACCTGGATGTCGACTTGTTCGAACCGACGCGCGACGCGCTGGAGTTCTTTTATCCGCGGCTATCGCGCGGAGCCGTCCTGGTTTCGCACGATTACAACTACGCAGCCGGGGTGCGCCGCGCATTCGATGAATTTTTCCTGGACAAACCGGAAAATGTTCTCGAGCAACCGGGCGGCACGCAGTGCTTCATCGTGAAGCAATAGCCGAGTGGAGTCTATAGCGTGGCGTTCGAATTTCAGGTTAAGACTACCGGGGAGCTCACACCAGCGGAGATTTCTCAGCTCACGCTTTTGTTCGGCGAGGTGTATGGCAAACCGTGTCCCGAATCGCTTTTCATTCGTAAGTTTGCCCGGACATGCCTTGGCCGGTCCCTCCATAGCCTGATGTTCCTCGATGGAGAACTGGTGGGCGCCTTTTCCGCGATCCCCGTCCGCTATCGTTTCTTCGGGCAGTCGCTGCTCTTTGCAAACACGGCCGACCTGATGATTTCTCCTCGTCAGCGAGGCTCTGTCCTTCGGCTTCAAACACTGGCCGAAGGACTCTATGCGGCGCTCGCGCGCGAGGGCGTAACCTTCGTCTTTTGCTGCCTGCGCGACGAAGTGTTCCGCGTTCACCGGGTCGTGTCCGATTGGCGCGCCATCGGGAAGATTCACTATTACGCAGCGCCCTTCCGGCTCCCCTGGCTGGGGCCTGCAACAACTTTGCTGCGCGGCGGCGTGCGGCTTTGGAACCGATTCTCTTCGCTGCCGCATGGATCCAGCCAGGGGGGCTTCCCCATCGAGAAAGTGAACGACCAGGTATTCGCCGATTACCGTTACCAGGTGTTTCCCACGGCTTACAGGAACGCGCTCCTGGCGGCTGGCAGCGCTGTCTATGCGACAGATTTTTTTTACCCCATTGCGGGAATCCCGGCAAACCTCCGGTTGGGTCTGCTTATCGACGTCTTTCCGTTAACGAAGGCCAATTTCGACGATGCGGTTGCCGCTATCCGGAAGATGGAGCCGCAGCTCGGAGTTCTGGCCTATCAGGGACACCTTCCTTTCCAGCCGCGAGACATGATTCTGGTTCCCGCGCGATTCGAAGAACCATCGTGGACACTGTCAGGGCGCATTCTGCTGCCAGCTGTAGACGCGCGTGTATTCGACATCGCGAACTGGAACATTAACCTGTCGAATGGCGATATCGTTTGACAGTAACCCGTCCACTTTTCGGATGTTAATCTGGAGTCTACGTTAACGATGCCGAAGGCTCCGTCGGCGAAGGCCACCGACTGGAATGAATACTATCGCCGGGAACGGTTTCTCTTACGTTTCACGCAACCTTTCATTTTCGGCGCTCTGCTGCGTGCCTTGAAAATCTATTCGGTACCCCATCCCGTCGTGGTCGAGTTGGGAGGCGCCGGAGGCGGCGTTTTCGATGCAGTCAGGCTCACGCTGCATCCTGCTGCGTACCACGTCGTGGATACGAACGAGTATGGACTCAACCTCATCCGGGAAAAGACGGGCGGCGGCTCCGTGTTCCTGCATTTGCAGGACGCACGTAATCCGGCTCTGGATCTGTCGGCAGACGTGGTTTTCAGCACCGGCCTGATCGAGCACTTCGATGAGGAAGGAACCCGAAAGGCGATTCGGTCTCATCTGACCCTGCTGAAGCCCGGCGGAGTGGCGGTGATCACGTTTCCCACCCCCACGTTTCTCTACCGCATCAGCAGAGGGATCTCCGAGTTTGCCGGCAAGTGGATCTTTCATGATGAACGTCCCCTGCGAATGCCTGAAATTCGCGCCGCTATTGAGGGAGCAGGCATACTGCTCGACGAACGTCTGATCTGGCAGACGCCGTGGACGCAGGAAATCGTCGTGATCCGGAGGCTGACTTCCAGCGAGACGGCCATTGTTCCCCCGGCGAGCGCGAGTTCCTCGATCGCATCTTCGCTCGATACGGAAAATCCCAGCCCCTGCGGCTTCGTAGTGGTGCTGCAAACCTGCAATCCGGGCGGGGAAATGGCGGCTACGGTTCGCGAATTGGCCGGAGCCGGCTTCGCCGGAATTGTAGTGGTGGATGACGGCGGCTCACCCGGCTGTGAGTTCGGCGAAGCCGCGCGCATCGCGGGCGTAATCGTTTGCGGCCATGCCGTTGCGCTGGGGCGCGGCGCGTCGTTTCTCACCGGCATTCAGCAGGCTCTTTACAGTTTTCCTGAAATCGCGGGCGTCGTGACGGCGGCCGCGGGCGACCGTGCCGCGGACATCGTTCAGATCGCGCTGGCCGCCGTGGGCCATCCCGGCGCGATGATCCTCGGCGCGCGCGTTACCGCACCGGGCAGGGCTCGCGTGGCAGCCCGTAAGCTCCTGCGGTTGCTGGCCGGGGCAACCGTGGTGACGGACGCTTCATCTCCGCTGCGCGCCATTCCGGCGGCGTTCGCCAGAGAGTTGCTGGAGCGCGACGTTCCCGGCGATAAGTTCGAGCGGGATGCCCTGTTCGCGGCCCGTCACCGATCGATTGCGATCGTCGAAGAAGCCATCGAAATCGAACCCACCGAAACGGCGCACACCGCCAACCCGCCGCCCTCGCTGCGTGCGTGGATGGCGCTGCTGCGTTTCGGATCGCCACCCGTGCTCTCGTCTGTGCTCTGGCTTCTGCTGCTCGTGCCGGTCGCGGCGGAATGCTTTGGTTTTCGTTCCACGCATCTGCTGGCGCAAATACGCTGGAATTCCGAAGGTGCGGTCCGCTTCCGCAATTACACACTGGCGTTCGCGGCCATCACGTTCGCGGGATTATTCGCGCGCCGCTGGTTTCTGCCCGCTGTGAGCCTCGGGATGGTCGCGTGCACAATCTTCGCCGTGGGAGCTGCACCGCCCGCCGCAGTACTTTTTTTTGTTTTCTCCACCACGGTGCTGGGCCGGCTTACGCTGGGCGAATCGATCGAAGGCCCCCTCGCCTTTCTCGCCGGAACCGCGCTGTGGATTCCGGCCATGTACCTGACGGCCACGTTGCCGATTCACTATCCGGGCGTTTACCTCGCGGCCCTCGTGCTGCCGGTCGCCCTCGGTCGCCGCCACGCGCGCCGGCTGGGGCTCGAATGGTTCGATCTTTTCCGCCCCACGCGGCTCGCCGCGCCCGCGGAAATGCTGGCTTTTGCCGGGCTCGCCTTTGTTGTGGCCGCCTGCTGGCTCGTCGTGCTTAAGCCCGAGAACAGCACGGATGGGCTCGCGATGCATCTCACCATTCCCGCCAGCATAGCGCTGCATCACGCGTACAGCATCGATTTCCGCCGTTTCGTGTGGGCAGTGATGCCCATGGGCGCGGATTTCAGCTATGCCGTCGTCTACATGCTCGGCGGCGAGTTTGCCGCACGTCTGCTCAATCTGGCGATGCTTGTTACCATCGCCGCGCTGGTGTTCCGCGGCGCGCGCGCTTTCGTTTCGCGGCCCGCGGCGCTGCTGCTCACGGCGATCTGCATTTCGACCCCGATCGTCTACCTCGTCACGGGGTCGCTCTTTGTGGAGAACTTCGTCGCGGCCATGGTGCTGGGCGGCCTGATCGCGCTGTGGCGATTCCACCAGACGCACGCCGCGGGTTATCTGATGCTCACCGCCGTTCTCCTGGGCACGGCCATTGCACTGAAGGTAGGCGCGGTAGCGGCCGGACTGATGGGTCTCGGATACCTCATTTGGGAAGTTTGGCGGAGCCGCCCTCCGTGGCACGCGCCGGGCATCGAGGAGCGCCCGGTCGCGCGCAGCGCCGCCTTCGCCGCAATGGTAGTGTTGCTGCTGCTCGGCTCGATACCCTATGCGAAAGCTTGGCGGCTCACCGGCAATCCGCTGTTCCCGTACGAGACGGCAATGTTCAAATCGCCGCTGGTCAACGGCCGCGACATTCAGGACGCCCGCTTCAGCCAGCCGCTCGACTGGAGCACGCCGTTTCAGCTCACCTTCCACACGAACCTTTATCAGGAAGGCCAGGCGGGCAGCATGGGATTTCAGTATCTGCTGTTCCTGCCGCTCACGGTGGCCGCGTTTTTCGCGTTGCGCTCGTTCGAGGGCCGCTCGGCAATCGTCATCGGCGGCGTGAGCGCTCTGATCGTCGCCGGCGCGCGA
>Ga0181521_10002269_pt1 | contig 23412 bp, 15 predicted proteins | sample PEATcosm2014_Bin_32_FD_119764 | JGI IMG/M metagenome (GOLD analysis project Ga0181521, IMG submission 119764) | Peatland microbial communities from MTU Mesocosm Facility, Houghton, MI, USA - PEATcosm2014_Bin02_60_metaG | ecosystem: Environmental > Terrestrial > Soil > Wetlands > Peat | place...
ACTCAAGCGCAGCTCGACCAGGTCGAGCTGCGCTTGAATCAACGTCCAAGAAAAACTCTAGGATTTCAAACTCCAGCGAGTAAACTCCAAGCAAGTGTTGCGTCGACCGTCTGAGCCGGCAGCTCGTTGTGGGACTTTCCCAGCAACGTATAGGCTCGCGGCGCGGCGAGTTCCCCGCTGGCCTTCAGTCCGCACGGAGACAGATTGCACTTGCTCGTAGAGAGTCCAGTCACCGTCACGCTTTCATGATCTCGACGCTCCGTACGTAGTCACGGGCGCGCAGCCTTCTGGCTGTAACCCCGGCGTCCCTTACTTGCAGCCGGACCACGTAAGTTCCCATCCTTTGCGGCATCCACGCACGAATCCAAAAGCTCCAGGGATCATTGGCTGTCTGCTGGAATTGGTCCACCGGAACATAGTCCTTTTCCGGATTGAACCGGATCTGCAACACATTTACGGGAGGGGAGCCTCCCAACATGATCCCCGCGACTCGAAAAATGATTCGGTCCTTTACGCACCACTTCTCAATGCGTATCGGCATCGCGGCTTGGTCAATCGACGCCGCGGCTGCTCACCTTACAACCGTACCGGAGCCTTCCGTCACGCTGAAAATCACGCGGTGGTTTGTCATTGCAAGGTGACGAGAAATGTAGTCACCTCTCTTAATTGGACGTCCATGTCTTGATTCTGCTGTTCGCGATATCTTTGATGGATGGCCATCTCCCGCTGTGCCTGCTCCCGTTTCCCAACATGGGCATAGGCTCGGGCCAACCGGTAGTGCGCTTCAGCAAATTCCGGGTCGAGACTAACAGCCCTTTCAAAAGCAGTAACGCTTTCCTGCCAGTGCCTCTCCTGCTGTTCGAGCACGCCCATTTGAAAATACGCCTTGGCCAGCTTGGGGTCAGCCGCAATGGCCTGCTCGAGCAGGTGGCGAGCCAGATCCAGGTCTTGTGCCGCAACAGGAAGGTGCAGGATGCTGGCAGCCGCAAAGCAAGCGGCTGAAGCGTTCCGCGGATGCCGCTCGGCGAAATCCGCAAGTATGTCGCAGGCCGGGTTACGTTCTTCCACATTCAGGCTGCAGCTACGCCCAAGAAGATCCGCATAGTGCGCGTTGTCTGGGTCGTGCGCCAGGAGTTCGGAAAAAACCTGCGACGCACCTGCATAATCGCTGTTCCCGTACCTGGCCACGCCCATGCCTATCCGCAGGCGAGCGCTATCCGCATACCTGGCGATCCCATAAGCAAAGATCTCCTTGGCGGCATCGAACGTCCAGTGGCGCGCAAGCTCCACTCCCAGTACAAAGATGTTTTGCTCGCTGGGATCCAAGGCCGCGGCTCTCTTGAAGTTTTCGACCGCAGCCTCAAAGCGGCCCTGCTTCTCATTGATATCACCAAGCAGGGATTGCGCTTGCGGTGAAGATTCTTCTCCAGGAAGGCGGGCGAGAACTTCCCCAGCCTGTTTGAGGTCGCCTTGGTCAAACAGTGCGAGTGCCCAGTTATAGAGCACATCGCGGTTGTCGGGCTCCGCGCGGGCGGCAATTTTGAAAGCTTCCGCGGCCTCGCTGAAACGGCCAGCGCGCACGAGCGCCTCTCCTAAATTGGATTCGGTCCGGGGATTCGCCGGATCGAGCGAGGCCGCCCGCTGCAACGCCCGTAGGGCATCTAGGGTCTGGCCTTCTTTCAGGTACGCCGCTCCCAAGTTTGCGAAGGCGATGGCAGAGGACGGGCGCACCGCACAAGCTTTCTCGAGCAAGGGAATTGCGGACGGAAAATCTCCCCTTTCGGCGTAAATCAGACCAAGAGTTTCCGTGGCCGCGAAGTTCCCGGGGTAGCGATGCGTTAGATCCAGAAGCAGTGGCTCGGACTGGTCATCGTGTCCCTGATCATAGGCCGATAGCGCACGCTTCAACATGAGATTGTCAGCGGATGGCATTTCGTTGGCCCGAGTTTCCGTCGCTATGGGTTTTGTTTCCTGCGCCAGGCAGGGCTCTTGAAAAGAGGAGAATGAGAGCAGTAAGGCTAGAAACCGAAGCCACCGGGAGCGAATGGCAGAACCACTAAACATGGCAGAGAGACCTCGGAGCGGACGTGATGATCTGGCGTCCCGTCCGCTCCACAGAACCTATCGCTCAGAAGATGAACTTCAAAGCGAACTGGGCAAACCTAGCATCGGGAGTAAATGCCTGGAAGAATCGAGGCAAAGTGATTTGACCGCCGAGCGATGAATTGTCGTCAATGCCGCCCTGGAGGCCCCCTCCAGCGCTATTGCTGTTGGGATTGGCGAATGACGGAGTGTTGAATAGGTTGAAAACATCGGCACGGAATTGCAGTTTCATCTTCTCACGGATGGAAAAATCCTTGAAAAAAGACATGTTGATCCGCTCATATCCAGGACCATACACAGAGTCACGCCGCCCCCCAAGAAACGCAAGCGCCGCCGAGCCCGACACGCTACCCGAGAGAATGTTCGTGCTGGTGCCAGGAGTGGGGTTGCCAAAGGCACAGGGGTTGTACCAGTTCGTGGTGTTATGTATGGACGTTGGACAGACTATCCCGGGGTTGCTTGCCGGAGGTGTACCACCCGCCTGGTTGGGGTTTCCTACCAGCGTGGCGTAGAAGAACCCGCTTGTGCCGGCGGCGCCGACAAAGCTACTGTTGGTAAAAACGGAGAAAGGATTGCCGGTTTGTGCCGCGAAAGTAAGACTCGAAGACCATCCGCCAACCAGGTAGTCGAGCCATGTGGAATGATTGGCAAATTTGCGGCCTCGTCCGAACGGCAATTCATAATTGCCATTGAATGTGAAACGCTGCCGGGTATCAAAGGGAGAGTTGCTGTACTGATCTGAAATCGGTTGGATATTGGTGTTGGGATAGCCGTTGTCGCCATTGGCGCCTAAAGGTGCGGTGGCATCATCCAGCGAGTGGGAATACGTATAGGTGGCGAGAAACGTGAGGCCATGCGAGAAGCGGTGCTCCAGCTTTGCCTGCAAGGAGTTGTAGTTGCTGGCCCCGGTGTAGGAACTGAATATTGCGCCACCGAAGCCGGGTAACGGTTGCTCAGGGAGCGTGTTAGAGCCATTAGGCAAGAGTGCCAGGGGCGCATTCGGATTGGTAAACACAATCAAGTGGTGTGCTTGCGACCCCACGTAGGAGACGGTAGCGACCGTGTTGGTGGTGATTCCGTACTCGATTGCTAGGTTGTAATTCTCCGTATAAGACGTTTTCACGTTCGGCTGCACGCCGCGCAGGCTGGGAGTGGCTAGCGCATTGAGAAGACCGGCTTGAATTTCATTTGTGAAGCCGGTGGCCAGACTGATGCCATCCGTTGGGCAATTACCGACCGCAACGCAGCCGTTCGGAGCATTGGCGGTGAAGTTCGATTGGAATACGAACGGGGCGTTCACACCTAAGTTCGGATTGTAGCCCGTGCTTTCCAATCCGCCATAGAAGATGCCGTAACCTGCCCGGACGACGGCGCGATTGGTCAGCCGATAGGCCATACCCAGGCGTGGCGCGAAATTAAGCACGTCTTGGTTCACCAGGTAAGGGTTGCTGCTGTACTGCAGGGTAGCGTTATTCGCTGCCAAAAGAGCTGGCAACACAGATCCAAGCGAGATGTTCTGGCTCTTCGTCGGGATCATGTAGACTGAAGGGGTGTTTCCCGCGACGAGCGGACCGGTGGGGTACCACTCTGCTTGATGGCCGAAGAGTTCCTTATAAGTCTGAGGGTACTCGTAGCGCAGGCCGAGATTCAGTGTCAACCGCGAATTCACTTTCCAATCATCTTGGGCATACACCGAACGGTCCCAACGCGCATCATCGGTTGAGGCAAGGTTTGAAATCTGCGCACAGCCCTGCATGTCCGCCAAGAAGTCGGCTACCCCGAAGCCCACTCCCGCCACACCAGGAGACGGTGCGAGACCAGTGTAGGAGATTGAGTCGGGGCAACTGGCGGCACCGCTATAATAATCGTATTCACCACGAGAATCCGGCGGTTGCTGGGTTGCAAAACGGATGTGCTGGAAGCTGACTCCGAACTTCAACGCGTGGTTTCCCTGGATCTTGGTGAGGTTATCGAGAATCTGGAAGACATTCTCGTACTCATTGGAAGCGTAGTACTCCGGCGATCCGAAGCCCGAGATGCCGCCAACGTTGACCGTTGGAAGGCCTCCGTTTTGCTCGCCTCCCGGAATGCCACCCAAGCCCAGGGATGCAGCAAGACCGGTGTTAGAGCTGTTCTCCTGGTCAAAAGCAAAGTGGCCCCAGTTATATCCGAAGCGAAACTCGTTTGTAATCGTTGGGGTAAAGATGTGGGTTTCGCTGAACGCAAAGTTCTGGCCGAGGTTGATAATGGAGCCGACATCTCCGAAAGCCAGGAAGTTGCCTCCATCCAAGGGATTACCCAGCGGAGCGGGTCGATAACCCCGTTCATTCACCAAGCTGAAACGGGCAAAGGTCTGGTCGCTGTTGCTGATGTTCCAATCCATACGGGTATCGAATTGAAAGGTGTTATCGCTGGATTTCCGTTGGACTGTCAGGTTGTTGGCCAAGGTTGTAGCTGATGGGTCAGGCATCGGATACATGTTGAGGAAGTTTTGCGCGACCGATGATATATCGCTTGCGCACATTACGTTTACCGGATTATCGCAATGTGATCCCATGGGTTGGCTGGGGTTTCCGGGATCGCTGAGCTCCAGTGGCGCACCATAGCCAGTGAATGCGGGGTTGAGCAGTTCGGTAAAGTCGCCAGTACGCATCTTCGCCGTGGGCACGGTTACGGTATTGGTTTCTTGAAAGATGATCCGGTTTGCCTCCAAATCGCCGAAGAAAAACAGCTTATTCTTGATGATGGGAAAACCGAGTGTTGCGCCGAATTGGTTCTGGTGGTAGTCGGGGACACTGGGCGCATTCCAATCGCGCGCGTCAAGGACATTGTTGCGGAAGTACTCCCAAAGGTCCCCGTGGATTTCGTTGGTGCCGGATTTGAGGCTGGCATTGACGACAGCACCAGCGGAATGACCAAACTCGGCATTGTAATCGGACGTTTGGATCTTGAATTCCGCCAGCGCATCCGGCGGAGGGCGCACGACGTAGCTGGCGCCGTTCAGGAAGTCCACAACATTGGTATTGTTATCTACTCCGTCTAGAACAAAGTTGTTCTGTTCGGCGCGCTGGCCGTTGGCATTGAAGTCACCCTTGCCATTGCCGCGCGTTCCTGAGACTGGGTCCACGCCAGCGGTTAATTGCGCAATGTAGACCCAGTTCCTGCCGTTCAATGGAGCCTCATTGATGCTCGCGGTGGAAACCACTTGTCCCACTGAAGCTTCCTCAGACTGAATCAAGGGTGGTTCCGCAGTGACGGTAATGCTCTCAGACACCGCGCCTGGTTTGAGATTGATATTGACGGCGAGACGCTGCTGCATGTCCAAGTGCAGGTTTTCCTGTGTTGTGGTGCCAAACCCTTGCGCAGTGGCAGATACCTTGTAGTTTCCGATTTTGACAGGCGAGAATGTGTAGACACCGCTCGCGTCGGTGTTGGTTTGCAGGACGAAACCCGTATCAGTATTGGTCAGCGTGACCTGGGCGTCGGCAACGACCGCGCCGCTACTATCTTGGACAACCCCGGTCACCGTGCCTTGATCCACCTGGGCGCGTGCAGGCACCTCGCAAAATAGAATCACCAACAGGACTGCGGCAATGCCGGCAAGCGATCCGAGCATGTTTCTACGTTCTCGAGTGTTCTTCATGTGACCCCCTAATACCGAACTGTGGAATCCGCCAGCGCTAGTGCGTTGAAGCGAAAACCAGTGCTGTGAAAGCCGCCATCTCCCAAGGAACGGTCGCCGCATCCAGCGTCGTGGCGACCGAGGGGCTTGACTCGTAAAAGGCTCGAGCCGTGAGCATCAAGCGTAACGGTGTAGGTGTTGGCGAAAACTCCAAGGTCGTTGTGCGCCCAGAGGTCCCGGACATCGGCAGCGCCTTGGAAACCCAGGTTGATCCAGTTCACGGAGACTGGAGCACTTGAGGCATTCAGGTTGAACAATGCGACGTAGTACGACCCATCGCAGAGGTTCTGCGCCCACACCGGTGTGCTCCCTTCCATGACCACATGTCCGGCGACTCCAGACTGATCGACGCCAATCACCTCGTCATTGGTCAGCAACTGGATTCCAAAGCTGTCCAGCATGGTTAGATCGTCTCCCAATTGCAGAGGGGCGGCGGCGATCGACCACAAGGTCACGGCGGTCTGCCGTTCATCATTCGTCAAACCATCGACTAAGGCGGGTGTACCCGCGAGAGAGGTCGGCGCTGTCGGCGGATTCGAAGGCTGGGCAATCTCCGGCGTATTGGCCGGGTAAGTCGTGTTGGTAGTATTGCCTACTTCGAGCGAATCCAAGTCGTTCCACCCGAGGAACGAACTCGCATCTTGCTGCCAAGGGAGAAGATCGGTGAATCGCACCGCAACATTCGTCCAATCGGTGATCGTGTAAGGCCCAGTGACTTTGTCAGCTTCAATGTCACCGTCGATGCGTCTGCCGTTCGACCACTGCTCCCACCAACCGAGATAGTCATGATTTAACTTTGAAGAAAGATTCAAGTACATCGGGCGTCCAGATTGGCGCACGGCCAGAGAGAAGGCCTGAACATCCGGGCGGTCATCAATGAAGGCGGTTCCGCCGCGGTTTTCCGCGGTTCTGACACCGTCCATCTTCAGATAGTCGTAACCCCACTCCGCAAATAAACTGATGATGGAATTCTCGTACTCCTGGGCACCCGGCTTGGTAAAGTCGATCACGTAGAAACCGTTGAACTCCGTGACCAACGGCTGCGCCACGATCTGTTGCACGGTATAGTTCGTTCCGAGGATGGGCGTATTTGCGGCGTATACCTGGGGCGCTACTCCTTCTTCCCAGTAAATCCCTGCCAGTTGTCCGTTGCGATGAATATGGTCAGCGACGGCGGCCATGCCATTCGGAAACCTCGTGACATTGCCAATGGGGCGCCCGTAACTATCCCAAGTGTAAGGAGCCCCGCACTGGCACATCAGCCCGTTATCCCAGTCGCCGTCGATGTTGATGTAGCGGAAGCCATGCACCTGTAGCCCAGAAGTCAGCATGGCGTCGGAGTTGGCGTCCACATTCGTTTCGTTTTGAAAGGCGTCTCCGCCCGGATTTCCGGCAGGATAGTTGTAGGACTGCTGAGTCCAAGTGGTCCAGCCCATATATGGGCGCTGACCCACGCCATTAACCTGCGCATGCGCGGTTGGAACTTGAAGTACGCAGAGTGTGAAGCAGAGTGCCGCCAGAATCTTTCCCAGCTTGCGGCAAGACTCTGCGAAATACCCTTTGTTCAATGTCTCGTTCGCCCGCAGAGTGAAACAATCTGTTCGGTTGGTGTTCATTTAAGCTTGTCCCCCTTTGAATTTGACCGTGTTTGGCTCCCAAGCTTTGCTCGGAGCTAGGATCGCCGCGTGGGGACGCGTAAGGCGTCGGGCATTTCCTGGTTCCGATAGTTCGTGGCTCACATCTAAGACACGTACCCGTGAGAATTTTCCGGTTTTGTGGGAGAAACTTCTTGCACTCACAAAGGCCAGCACGCGTCGCTTCCTTCCGACGGTGAGGCATATCTTCCGTTCAATGAGAGTTTTACGGGAACTCGTGACATCAAGATGGTGGGCATTCAAGGTCGGCGGACATCTGCCAACCGGCTCGTAGCATGTCTCCCGAAAAACTTTCCCGCGAACCGGAAAATGTGGATGCTGATGTGTCTTATATAGAAGAGGTAGAATGGGCCGTGCTCAGTGGTTAAGGGGTCGGGCCAGAGATTCGTGGCGCATGCACAGTATGTGGTCGGCTGCTAGCGGAGGAGATCATAGCTTCGCCCTGCCGGGACGACTCGGCACGGTCGCGGTCGGGGAGCGCCGGATTCTGAGTCATCGTGAACAGATCATCGAGCTGTTCCGGGAAATTCGCACCCCGCTTTATAGCTACTTGGTTTGCATTGGGCTGAAGCCCCATGAAGCAGACGACATCGTACAGGAGGCTTTCCTGCGTCTCCATTGTCAGCTTGAGTGCGGGGCAAAAATCGAGGAACCGCGAGCCTGGGTTTTCCGAGTCGCCCGCAACGTGTCCTTGAATATGCAACGTGTCCAACGCCGCATGGTCTCTGAGACCAACCTGGACAAAGACGAAGAATTCAGTTGGCGGCAACGTTGCGATCCGGGCAAGAATCCGGAAGAGCTATACCTGAGCAAGGAAGCCATGCAGCGACTCGACGCTGGCGTCGCACAACTAACGGAGTCTCAGCGCCAGTGCGTGTATTTGAGAGCGCAAGGCCTCCGCTACCGGGAAATCGCGGCAGTGCTGGGGGTGAATGTGTCGAGCGCTGCAGAGCTCCTGCAACGTGCGATTGTGCGGTTGGCAGGTGAGATCCATGGCTAGACTACTCCAATGGCTCCTACCAAAGACGGATGAGCACCTCAGTGATGAGCAGATCATTGCTGCTATTGACGGGGACTCTCCCGCTCCGTTTTCCGCCAATGCTGCGCGACATCTCGATTCCTGCTGGCAGTGCCTTGCTCGAAAACAGCAATTGCAGGACACCATTGTTAGAGTCGTCGAGTATCAGCGGGAGTTGGTGGCACCTTACCTGCCTCCTCCCGCGCGCGGTGAAGATCGTTTCATCGCCCGGCTTGACGACCAGATCCAGAGTGCAGGCCGGGGGCGGCCTAGATTCGTGTCCTTTGTCCGTACGATTGGAATTCCCCATATGAATCCTGTGGTGGCGAGCACTATCGTGGTGGTACTTGCGCTAAGCACACTGTTGGTAATCTGGAGCCGGACCGGCCCCCGTGTCTCCGCGAGCGAATTTCTTGAACGAGCGAAAGTGTGGGACGAGAGCCCGAGGAATGGGGAGCCCGGTGTGGTTTACCAGCGAATACGCATACGCGCGCCCAAGCAGACAATCGAAAGAACACTGTATCGCGATGTGCAGCGGCATCGGCGGCCAAGAACGACCGAACCGAATGACCAAGAACAACAGCTAAAGAGTACATTTTCCGCGGCCAGCGTAAGTTGGGATGAGCCCCTTTCGGCAATCGCCTTCAAGGAGTGGCACGACCGCCAGGCACTCAAGAAAGACGAGGTCGAGCGGTCTGGTGACGATCTCGTGACCCTAACGACGAACGTACCGGAGGGATCGGTCGCAGCCGAGTCGCTCACCGTCCGCAGAGCCGATTTCCACCCCGTGGCGAGGAGGGTTCAGTTCCGGGAGAGCGGAACTGTCGAGATCGCGGAGCTGGATTACGCAGTCTTAGGCTGGAATGCCGTCAACGATTCAATTTTCGAGCCGATCCCCTCGGAGTTGGGCGCTGTGCCACGCCACCTGGCCATTCCATCCTTGCCAACTCGGGAAGAATTAGATGAGGTCGAACTGGAAGCGCGACTGGTTTTGAGCCGCCTCAATGCGGACTCCACTGAGCAACTCGAGTTCTCACGTTCCAACAATGGCATCATTATCAATGGAGTGGTTGAAACAAAGGAGCGCAAGAATTCCCTGCTGGCGCAGTTGCGGCGGCTTCCCCATGTGACATCCTCAATCTTCAGCCTTGAGGAGTTAACTTCCCGCGGTGCTTCGGAGCGATCCTCAATCGCCAGAGTTCAGGAATACTCAGATGTCGCCGGGGCATCTCCACTGGAAGAGTTCTTCCGCAAGCACGGCAAGGCGTCAAGTGAGGTAAGTTCAGTTTCACAACAAGTGCTTGACGCCGCTCTTGTCGTTCAACAGGAAAGCAGCGCACTGGCGGAGCTTTTGCAGCGATTCAGCCCAGATGCAACTCTGAACGAACCCGCACAGGCCGCTCTGAAGGAGCTCCTGGAAAGGCACTCCAGCAAACTGTTTGGTGGTCTGGATGCGGAGGAACAGGCAGTCCGCGCGATCAATGTTTTCGAAGGTCCGCCGCCTGATTCCCCGCTGGCAGTCGAATCGAACAAATCCCAGACTCTGACGGCGGCTGCGGCACGGAATAGGGCATTGTGCAGTGAGCTAATAAGTGGTGTACAGTCTTCTCCAAGGCCGGCACAGGCCATTACCTCAGATATCCTCGCGTCGATCGCGGAGGTACGACGCCTCGCAAGAATCCCCTCAGTGCCACCGCGAGAATGAGACCTGATGGTCCCTGTGTGAAGACCATGAAATCTCGAACCCATGAGCAGGATACGTAAGTTCTCGCTGGTTTTTCTTCTTACACTCCCAGTCAGCGCAGTATGTTTCGCCCAGAACGGACAGGTTTCAGGCCATGTCACCGACTCGCAGCAAGCGTCGGTGCGCGGTGCGACGGTTCGGGTCGTAAATCAAGCAAATGGTGTGGAGCGTAAAACCACAACAAATTCGGATGGCCTCTTCAGCGTGCCCTTTGTGCCGCCCGGGGTATATCAGGTTTTTGTGCAGGCCGCCGGCTTCAGTACTGTCGCAAGCCCCGATTTGACACTCGATGTTGGTCAAGCCCTTTTGTACAACGTGCAGTTGAAGGTCGGATCACTGTCAGAAACGATCGAAGTAAGAGGTGCATCACCCTTGAGGCAGACTGAGGAAGCGTCCGTCGGGCAGGTGGTCTCGGCCAAAACCATTGACGAGACTCCCCTCAACGGGAGGAACTGGGTGTACATCGCACAGTTGGCGACCGGAGTAGTTCCACCCGAGGGCTCTCGTGGGAACGGGAAGGGGGACTTCAATTCCAACGGGCAGAGGGCCGAGCAGAACGATTTCATATTGGACGGCGTCGATGACAACACGAATGCGGTGGACTTTCTGAACGGCGCCAGCTACGTTGTGCGCCCTCCGCCGGACGCACTGGCGGAATTCAAGATCGAAACGTCGGATTACAGCGCCGAGTTTGGCCACTCGGCTGGCGCTGTAGTCATTGTCAGCTTGAAATCCGGCACGAATCAGATTCACGGAAATCTTTGGGAATATGTGCGCAACACTGCTTTTGATGCGCGCGATTGGGAATTGAAGAGTGTGCCAAACTACCACCAGAACCAGTTCGGCGCCACCCTCGGCTTGCCCATCATCAAGAACAAATTGTTTTTCTTTGGCGATCTCGAAGAGAACCGCATCGTATTCGAGGAGACAAACTTCCTTACCGTGCCGACGGTATTGATGCGCCAGGGAAACTTCAGTGAACTGCTTAACTCGACCTTCGTGGGCGGTAGCCCGATTTTCTTGAGCGATCCCGGCACGAACGATCGCAAGATGGGTTCGATTTGCGGCAACCCTCAGAACGTCATGTGTACGAGCGAGATCGACCCGGTCGCGCAGAAACTCCTGAACCTGTATCCACTGCCTAACGTGAATACTCACGGAGTTTTCGCTAACAATTACCAGGCCAATCGAAACTCCACCGACAGCGCATTCCAGTTTGATGTCCGGGCGGACTGGAACATGAATAACAGGGACCAGGCCTTTGCGCGCTTCAGCCTCCTCAATGAGCCTGGCTTCCGGTCTGCTCCTCTTGGGCCCGTGTTGGACGGAGGTAATTTTCTCTCTTTCGGCGATGACGGCAGTATCGTCAATCTCGGCCAGAACTTTGCCCTCAGCGAAACGCACGCTTTCTCCTCCACACTGATCAATGAATTTCGCTTCGGGTATAACTGGGGCCATTTCGCCCTCAACCAGGAAAACGCGAACAATCCTGGATTGGCCGCATCTCTGGGTCTGAACGGTATTCCGGGTGGCCGCGACAATGGAGGACTTCCAACTGTAAATGTGGGTGGAATCTCCGGGTTTGGATCGCCCGAGTTTTACGCCTCCAGTGAGTATCAGAATGTGTTCCAGATTCTGGATAACGTCGTCAAAACTGTCGGCAAGCACGAACTGAAAGTCGGCGTGAATCTCCAGCACATCCGTTTTGCTACCATGCAGCCGCCGGTAGCCCGGGGCGAGTACGATTATTACGCCGGTAGCGCGGCATCATGTTCTTCTAACAACGATAACTTCAGCTATACCGGTTATGGGGTCTCCGATTTCCTTTCGGACAACATGGGCTGCGCTGAATTTTCGAATCTTGCCGGAACGGACGACGAACGCTGGTACCGCTCCGTCTATGCCCAAGACGATTGGAAGGTGAGTTCTCGACTGACAGTCAACCTCGGTCTGCGCTACGAGTATCCTCAAACCTACAAAGAGCTTTTCGGTCACCAGGCCGAGTGGTATCCCACAGGCGCGCTGACTTCGGGGAACACGCCTTCGGTCTACATGATCCCGGCGGAGAGCCAGAACAGCTCTCTAGGAGCGGTGTTCCCGACTCTGTTAGCCAGCGACCACGTAGCGCTGCAGTACAGCAATAACCCGTATCTGCTGAATCAAGACAAAAGCAATTTTGCTCCGCGCCTTGGTCTCGCCTACCGGCTGAACGACCATGCAACCGTGCGCGCGGGATACGGCATTTTTTATGGTGGACTTGAGAGTGTGGGTTATAGCCCGAACCTGGGGATGAACATCCCCTTCGTTTTCCAGTCCGCTTATAACGGGAGCGCTTCCAACACCGACGGCCTCACGTTGGAAAATGGCTTCAGTGCTCAAATTGCTGCCGGTCTCCTGAACTCTATCGTGAAGCCAAGCCTTCGTGGTGTCGATCCTACCGTGAAAACCCCTTACACAGAGAACTACAATCTGGCCGTGGAGTACGCTATCACTAAGAATATGCTAGCAGTCATTTCCTACGTTGGATCGCAAGCCCACCACGTGATTGTGCTTACCGATCCGAATGCGCCGCTGGCACTGTTGGCGAATGGCGCTGGCACCAGCGGGGAACAACCCTTGCCCGACTTCAGTAGTGCGATATTCACTTCGTACACCGGGGTCAGCAGCTACAACTCTCTGCAAGTCAAGCTGGAACGACGCGTCGCGCACGGGCTCAACTTTCTGGGCACTTACACTTGGTCGCATTCACTCGATGATGCGCCGACCCCTCTGGGCAGCAACGGCGACAATGCATATCCCAACACCAACATTCAGCCCATTCGAGGGCAGTACAGTAACTCACCCTTCGACACGCGCCAGCGCTTTACCCTAAACGGCAATTACGAGTTGCCCGTCGGTCGTGGCCGTCGCTTCGCTGACCAAACGGGGGCCATCGACCATCTCATAGGCGGTTGGTCAGCGAGCCTGACTTTCACCGCACAAACGGGAAATCCGTTCTCAGTGACTCCCCTTTCAGAGTTCCCGTCGGCAAGCGGCGCCAGTGTGGTCTACGCAACTCTGGTGGGCGACCCGTTCCGGGCAGGAGGAACGCCGCCTGCCAGCAACCCAGGAATAACCTGCCCCACTGCAGTGAGGAATACCACCAACTGGTACAATCCGTGCGCCTTTGGCAATCCCTTATCTGGGAGCGGAATCATTACGCCGGTGAGTGGAATACCAGCACTCGCCTATTTGGGTGGCCGCCGCGATGACGTCTACGGTCCCGGTTATGAACGGATCAACATGTCTTTTTTCAAGGATTTTTCCATCCGTGAGAAGATGAAACTGCAGTTCCGTGCTGATATTTTCAATTTGTTTAACACGCCGTCTTATGCAAATCCAAACAGCAACGCTTCCGGCGGGGCATTGCAGTCCGGCATCAACAACAATTCGTCAGCAGGTGGTCAGATTACATTGCCTCGGTTCTTTCAAAACTTCACGCCCGACGCTCGCTTCTTCCAATTCGCTTTGAAGCTCAGCTTCTGATTGTTCGGTTGAAATCCTAGTCGCGGTCCCGAACTATCTAATATTCCAGCGCCGGTGCCAATCCGTCCACATTTTTGGGTCCGGAATTCCGACGCTTGGATCCAGGAAACACTGCACGAACAATACGACTTCCTTTGCATTCCTTAGGGCTATCCACCGTTCCGTCGAGCGCCCGTAAGGCCTTAAAATCCCAATTCACGGCGCCCGGTCACGGTGGAGGCCGTTGTTCTACAAGGCTGATTGCCTATTACAGTTTTCGCTACGAGCAGGTCGATTCGTTAAATCAGGTGGCTCTCCTGCTCACGAGGCAGGTGCTCTAGCCCGTAGCCCAGTCGAACCTCCGATTCCGAACTGAATGCTGGTTCGTTCTTAAGCAAATCCGAATACAACGGTTTACAAGACCGTTGTTCCGGAGAAGCCTACAATCTGTGCAACTAGGGTGCAACCCGACTAGATTCCTGAAGCGTGCGCAAGCTATGTCTCGCACTCCCGTCCTCGAACGCCTCCGGACGCTCACCGATCAATGCACAGTGATTCGTGTCTCTCACCTGAAAAGGCATCGAATCCATCGCCAGATACTCAGGAGGGCCGCCGGAATCGTCGGGTTCCGCGACGGAACTGGAATCCACATCCAAGATGTCAATTCGCCATCGCCAGAAAAGAGTTCACCTTGACGACTGGCGAATTTGCCCCATTAGGGCCCTGTGGTATCGCCTGTGTACCGAATTGCGAAACAACCCCTTTCCTGAAGATCAGGCAGTGAGTCGATCCCCCAAATTGGAAATAGCCGATTTGATCTCCCTTTTTCACCTTCCTGTTCTCTTCAACAATGGTCACGCAAGAAGAGACCTCCGCCATCCCTACCGGAATGAGACACATTAAGCCGATAGGCCCGTCGGCCTCGATAAAGATGAGAGCCCTGGTAGCCGTATGTGCGATGTAGCCCTGCGAGTTATTCGGTCCAGCAGGATCGAAGCCTTCGGATGCCGCTTCAGAGTAATATGTGCCTTCCACTTTATGGATCTTCTTGATCGTGCCGGAGACGGGACTGTGCCATCGATGGTAATTCTCTGGGCTGAGGAATGCCTGGTAGACAGTACCGTCGATAAATTCATCGACAAACAAACCGTCGAGCATGTGCCGCAAAGAATAAGGCTGCGACTTGAGCCAAAACTTGTCACGTTCCTTCGCGTCTGTGCTGATGGCAAATGGAGCGGATTCGCAGCCGCTGACGATTACATGATTATTATCCGGCTCGGCGACAGGCCGAACACCAGGTTTGAGCTGCCGGATGAAAAAATCGTTCCAGGATTTGAAGCCAAAATAAGGAGCTTTGGGATCGTGAACGAAATCGTCCATCTGCAGTGCTTTTAAGGCTGCCGGGCATAACCAGCCATTTTCTGACGAGTTCAAGACGTAGCGAGAAGCCGGCGAATCAAGATACTCAGTCCAAACTTTCAGTACCTTCTTCAACATCGCGTTCACTTTCGGTGATAGGAACGCCGCCAATCCCGCGCGAGTAATCATCGGAAAATCTAGGACCGCATTAATCGGACAACCCACCATCCCAGTGGTATTGAATTCAGGAGCTGAAGTCAGCACGTGGTTGAGGACCACCAGCATTTGATGGTAGTTCTTAAGTTTGATATCCCCACTCCCAATAGGCGGAGCCAAGGCGGCTTGTTGTTCAAACATTTGCGTGAAGTACATGTACATCTCGGGGTCGTTTTCGATCATGGCGCGAAACTCTTCGACCACAAGATGAAAAGGAGCTTTCTTTTGCTCGGCAGCCTCAATAGCCTTCGTTAGCCAATCGTTGAGATGTTTCGGCTCCGCCGGCAACCAGCGTCCCAAGCGAGCCGTCGTATAGTGTCTGGAATGATTCATAACACGCTCTCGCAGAATGGTACCGCAACATGAGCCGCTTCGTTGACCGCGACCTACTGTGCAAACCTACCCGGAGTCCAACGGTTCCCTAGACCGTTGTAGGTACATCCCCCCAGATCTGACGAGGCGGAGGTTTTCCAAACTGCGCACCGATCGCGCTGTCAGGTGATCTAGGGTGATCTCAGGTGCTATAAGACGCAAATGGAGGCTTATGAAAACGAATCTCCGTTATCAAAATGGCTTTCTGTACGAACACCATGGCGCATGGTTCGTTCGATACAGCCAGCGAATCTCAAAACAGGACGGCTCTACCAACCTTAACCGCGCGTCCAAACATCTGGGGCGTTCCGAAGACTTTCGCGATATTTCTGATGTCGAGCAGTGTCGAGCATTATTCATGCAGACGGTCAATCGCGATCGGCTCAGTGCAAATTCGAGAATAACGCTAACCGCCTTCGTCGAAGGAGCGTACTTGCCTTGGACCAAGGAGGAGCGTCGAGCCAGCACCAGCAAGGGCCACCACGAAATCTGGATCAATCACATTCGCAAACACGTCGGAGACATACATCTGAGAGAATTTCGCACCGTGGATGCCAGTCGAATGCTGCGTCAGATCGCCATGGAGAGCGATCTCACGAAAACGACATTGCAACATATCAAGTCGGTTTTGAGCACCATCTTCACCTATGCCAAGAATGAAGGAGCCTTCGATGGGGCCAACCCAGTCGATGGGGTTCTGATTCCCAGGCATGCCAAAGAACCAGGCGAAACACATGCTTATGATCTCTACCAGGTTCTGCAAATCCTCGACATTCTTCCGCTTCTCGAAAAGAGTCTGGTCGCTACTGCCGCCCTCGCGGGGCTGCGCCAAGGTGAGCTGCGTGGACTCGAGTGGACCGACTACACGGGCACCGAATTACTGATCAAGCGGTCGATCTGGATGTCGGTAGTCAACCTTCCAAAAACACGTGCCAGCCGCGATTCCGTGCCTGTAATTCCCGCCTTGGCGGAAATCTTGGACGAATACCGCAGGTCCATGGGTAGCCCAGAAGCAGGTGTTGTTTTTCATTCCGGTGACGGGCTTCCCATTTGTGTGGACAAACTTGGGCGGCGGGTGATTCGTCGAGCGCTCGAGGCCATCCGCTTGCGGTGGTACGGTTGGCACGCGTTCCGGCGCGGACTTGCGTCGAACTTGTATGAAATCGGTGCCCAGGACAAAGTCGTACAACGCATCTTGCGTCACTCAAAACCGCATGTCACCAGAGAACGCTATATTAAGGTCTTCGATCGCACCGTGCTTGACGCAGTAGAGAAGGTACAGGCGAGGATTGAAGAATTGCGACAAGCGAAAGAAGACCGACGGCAGCTGGAACTGAAATTTGGCGACAACGGGAGTGTCCAGAGCCCCGCAGATGGCAGTTTTCCGCCCTTCGCGCCCGTCAAGCCACCATTTAGCCACCAGAGCGTCGCAGGTTCTGTGGTAAGCTATTGAAACAAAACGCCGGAGAGGTGGCCGAGAGGCTGAAGGCGGCGGTTTGCTAAACCGTTGTAGGGGCCAATACCTCTACCGGGGGTTCGAATCCCCCCCTCTCCGCCAGATTCCCCTAACTCGATCCAGCGTCGAGACTTGCAGACTTCCTGCCGGAAAAACTTCTACATGATTCGCGTACTTCCGAGCCTCGCGGGTTGCACAGTAGTTGCACACATCGTTTCCAGGGTCCTCATCGCATTCGCTGCATCCACACTTACCGTCTTCACGTAGATGTTCATCGTCGTGCTGACATTTGCATGGCGCAGAATTTGCTGAATCACCTTGTCGGAAACCCCGAGTCTGTGCAGATTGGTCGCAAGCCCGCGCCGGAATGCGTGCCAGCCATGCCATACAAGATTCTGTTTTTGCATGGCCGGCCGGATCACATCCATTGCGAGCGCTTCGAGATTCATCGGCTTCCCGAGTTCATTCGAAAAAATGAACCCACTGCGTGGCCTGCCACACTTTTCCCAGTGCTGGTCGAGAAGAAGTTTCAGTTAGGCGATGACCGGGATGGCGCCCTTGCTCTTCGGGCGCTTCGGTTCGTCCACGTGGCTCCGCCAGACGGATTTTTCAACTCGAATTTCGGAGCCGTCGTAGTTCTGCCAAGTGAATCCTCTGATCTCTCCCTTGCGCGCGCCGGTGAAGGCCGCCGTGGCGACCACTGTCGCGGTCGGCTCGGGAAGAATGGCCAACATCTGGGCTTCTTCCTCGAGCGAGTACGCGTAGGTTTCTCCGGCTGGCCGCGCTTTAGGAATCTCGACATCATGCATCGGGTTAGGGTTCTCCAACACGCCCTGGCGACGCGCGTAACGGAACGCCCCGCTCAGGAAGTGTTTTATGTGGCCTAACGTTGTCCGGCTGAGGTTCTCCCGGCGAGCGATATCCTTCAACAGTTGCTCGGCATCGAAAGTCCTCACCTCGCGCAACGCCACGTTCCCATTGGGCTCCAGATACCGGAGCCAAATGTTTTTGTATCCGCAGTAAGTGGATCGGCGCTTTTGCTCCTCCACATAAGGCAGATAGCAGTCCTCGATGAATTGATTGAGGCTCATCGTACTTTCTGGCCTGACTTCGCCGTGATTGACTGACCGCATGAATTCCTCGGCCAGCTCTTCCGCGGCGCCCTTGTTTCGATACTGGCCTGAGGCTTGCGCAAGTTTGTGGCACTTCTGGGGACGCTGAACCGAACCGTTCTCCAGCTGCACATCCTCGCGGTAGCGGACATACCAGTTCGAGCCTTTCCGGAATACATATCCTGACTGGTGGTGGCGGGTTCTTGCCATGTTCCTCCTTTAACGAACCCGTTCCACACGCCTGTTGTTCCCCACCACTATACGACGGTGTATCCACAGTTCAAGCGCAGGACTGCCCCAGAGAAAACGAACGTATTTGCCAAAGTTCACGTGCGGAAGAGGATCCTTTGATCTGGCGCGAACCTGATCCCGAATCCAGGAAGTGGGAACAGCGAGGCGACGGCCCAGTTCTCGACTATCAATGAATTCGTACCGAGTCGGGCCTGTTTCAGCCGATATGAACGAATTCGCCTGCGAGGGGTCATCCCCACCAGTCTGGTCCGAAGTCTCATTTGAGGGTCCAAATGCTCGGACCTCAATCGCTCGATCAGTGTTTGGCATTGGACCTCCGGGTCTTCTGGGGTTTGGCTTTTGAGCTATTCATCGCGACGAAGAATGGTTTCCTCGTTGCCTCTGTTGTTCGCTCCAAGTTCCGATTGAGCTTTCGTGACGGTGCGGCGTGCATAATCGACTGGATCGTGTTTGTCGGCCGCACGGTAATCGGCGATTTGGCGAATGACATCTTCGGGGGTTTCTCCTCGGGCGAGTGCGCGCTTCGCGAAAGCCCAGTCGTGTTCGGACTGGCTGAGATTGGCCCGTGGCGAAGACTGTGGCTTCGGGCGGCTGTAATAGATATGACGTGGTGAGTCCTGAGAGTCGATGTGCAGTTTGAAGTCGCGGAGGTGGTAGATTTCCGTGGATTCCTTCCGAGCTTGGACATAGAAGTCCGTTTCATATTTCTTGTTGGCGAAACCGGGCAGGCGCAAGACACGGGTCACATCGGTGGCAGCAGGGTCTCCACCGAACTCGCGCGCCATGGCGTGAAGAAGTCCTTCCGCCTCGTCGAGACTCATCCCTTCTACTTTCCAGACGATCTGGAATTTCCCGGGCGAACTTGTGAGGAGGTAGTTTGGTTTCGGGACAGCGGTGGAGTTTTCAACGGACTTTAGGGACTCCTGCCCACCGTGGTCCAGGTCGAGATACACATGCCGAATGGATGCGATGTCTTCCTTCGTGCGCGTCGAAGCATCCTGCCGGAGCGGATTCATCCCTATATAGATGTCCGACCCATTCGCGTTCTTGTAACGCAGCCATGCCTGAAACTCGGGACTCGCCGCTTTCTGAGCGCTGGTGATGCGCTGGATGGTTTCGCCGAACTCTCGATTGAGGACCAGGAGAGCGACCCTGTCGCTTTGTTCGAAATTGTCGAGGATGTACTCCGAAGCAGACGGAACAGATGGTCCTGCGTTCTCCTCGGGATTCATACCAACTCCTTGTGGCTGTCAAAAACGAAGCCGTAGTTGTATTCATCCCTGTCGGGATCGTAGCCGTGAATTTCCACGACCTCGGAGACGAAGCGCCGGCCGGGGCGGCGTTCGAGGTGCACGACCACATTTACGGAATCACCGACGTTGGTCTTGATGGCGTCGGGGCCATCTACCACACACACTGGTCAAACATCTTTTCGTTTTTTGGACTGCACCTGAGTGACTTTGGCCGGGATCAGGCCATGTTCGCGCCTCCCAAAACCCAACTTGCCACTGACTCGCGAGAAACTGATGACACGATCGTGGTTCCTCTGCGACCTAGCGAGGCACTTCAGCTGGACCGAACCAACCTTCTCTCGAAGCTTGGGGAAATCTGGGGAGAAGTCCCCATTCGCCTTCTTCAGCACCTGGATCTTCGCAACGGCGTTTACGGCTTTGTGGGAATGTCGGATCGAACCATGTATCCGATCATCCGTCCTGGCTCGATTGTCCAGATTGCGACTGCACCGGTGCCCGACGGCCGGCCGCAGTCCCGTAGGGGTGCGCCGCTCGTGAAATTCCCGATACAAACTTATCCCTGCTGATCGTGGCTCCGCGCCATCAAATCAACTCTCCGTATAAGTCGTGCGTCGACTCAGTGACAGGGGCCACAGCAGGGGTAGCGCAACGGTCTAGGGAACCGTCGCCTTCAAAGTTGGCTGAGAGATACAGTTGATCTATCGTTTTTGAAACTGAATGCCTGGCAATCTGGGGCACAACATTCACCCAAGAACCGAAGTAAAGGTCGCCCAGGTTTCAACATGTCCTCGAAGCGGACTTCTGGCCCGGAATAACTTCCGGTTTGCCCGTCACTCTGAAAACTATGGATATTGCTGCTCAAGCGATGGGCCGTGGAAAACCCCGCACCGCTGAAGAGCGACCACTACTGTGATGGTGGTCGCGGTGGTAGTGGGGCACCCATGTTTTTGGGTGGTGGTGGGAGAGGTGGCGGACCTCCACTGGCAGGTTGCGGCCAAGAAAATTGGGGAGCTTCTTCATCCTCAAAAATAAAATTGGTTCGGAATCCCTCAATCGTCAGCCTGCGCTCCATTTCCTTGCCGTAGGGCGTGCCGTCGAGTTGAGCGCGCGGCATGAAGACCTGAGTGAGGCTGTCACGCGGGCCCAAGTAGAGCAGAGCGTCGGCGACATCTTTCAATTTCAGCGGCGGCGGTGAACTTGCGGAAGCCGCGGGACGGGAACTGGAGGCAACCGGTCCAAACAAGACAGTTCCTCCCATGACGACAGGCATCGCAGACAATTCGCCCACCCAGCCATCGGCCAAGGGCACAATCACAGGTGCGGACCAAGAATCGAAGCGATGGTCGAGGTCATCGTAGCCTCCGGTTGTGTTCGTGCCGAACACAACCAAGTAAGTCTTGGCTTCAGCGGACCGCAGTTGCCTCTCAATGAAGGACGGCCCGTTGCGACGCAAGAAATGCCCCGAGCCCATAATCAAGAGCGCGCGACGGTGTTTGGCTAAGACCTCATCCTTTACGACCTGCGCATACCAGTCGTCGCGATGGCCTAAATACGGAGCAATATCCTCACGATCCTGGACCTTGTCCCAGTCAATATATGGATCACCACAGACGATACGTATTTGGTGCTTGCCTCTGCGTTTCAGGTTTGTTTCCCGGACAGCCTGATAGAGCGATGCATATACCGGCGAGGGCGGCCCGATCGCACCCACTAGGTTGCGCCAGGCTTTCTGGACCTGCTCCAATGGGGCATCTTCGCCGCTCACGTAGCGATCGACCGATTTCTGGTAAAGCGAGTTACCGAATTCCACCACAACGTCGTCCACTTGATCGGCAAACTCAGGAGTGGCAACGAGCGAGCGCAGCCATTCGTATTCCTGTTTGTTTCCGTGAATTTCGCCGAACATGACGATGTCGTGCGTCTCAAAAGCGCGCAGTACGGCAGCAGTTGCGTTCTCCAGCTTAGGATTGGCTTGAGCGCTGCAGATCGAGCTGAGGGCAATAGAAATGGTAGCAAACGTGAATACGTGCCGTAATTTCATCTGGGAACCTCCAATCCGCAGTTGCGCTTACAGGCAAAGGTGCCTCGCTGCCGAACATACTCTACAGGAGGGTGCTGAGCAGCGGCTAATACTTACTCCCATACGCCCGCTTCTCGAGGCTGGTAATGCCGAATGCTAAGACACCAAATTGGGATGATAGGTTCCCAAGGCAAAGACAGAAGCTCGTCTTGCATTTGCTCCGTCATATGAAACACCGAGGGACCAACTCTTGCAAGTTCCCTGTTTGGTTGGCTTTCAGCAAGTGGACAGCAGAATTTGCTGGTGGATTGTCGGCTATCCGGAAGTAACCAGGGGATCGGATCCTGGAATCACTTCCGATTTGCCCGTAACCTCGGACTTATCCCCTATCTGATCGGCTAACCTTAGCTCTGACACGCAGATAGCGCGCTCTCCCAGCGACAAACTCGGTCCGTATGAAATTGTTTTGCACCTATTGGTAAAGGCAGCATGGGGGCGCGCCATGCGCCCCCGCGAGCTAGGAAAAGCGCCGACTTCGGTTTTGCCATTCCAAACAACAGGAACGGGAGTTAGTACCAAGTTGACAGCTCTCTTTTCCGCCGTGCTCAGGCAAGGTCGTAGCGATCAAGGTTCATCACCTTGTTCCACGCAGCCACGAAGTCCTTCACAAATGCCTCCTTCGAGTCGTCACATGCATAGACTTCAGCGATCGCCCGGAGCTGCGAGTTCGAACCGAACACAAGGTCGACACGCGTGCCGGTCCACTTGATTTTGCCCGTCGCGCGGTCGCGTCCCTCATACACGCCTTCGGATGTAGAGGAGGGCTCCCACTTCGTATTCATGTCCAGCAGGTTGACGAAGAAATCATTCGTCAGCGTCTCGGGCCGCTTGGTGAAGACGCCGTGTTTGGAATGCCCGAAGTTCACATTCAGGACGCGCAGGCCACCGATGAGTAATGTCATCTCGGGGGGAGTCAGCGTCAGCAACTGCGCCCGATCCACCAGCAGCTCCTCCGCCGGCATTTGGTGTCCGTTCCGGAGGTAGTTGCGGAACCCGTCCGCGGTCCGCTCCATTACGGCGAATGAGTGCACGTCGGTCTGCTCCTGCGAAGCATCCGTGCGCCCCGGCGAGAAAGGAATCTTCACCTTGTGGCCGGCCCTTTTCGCAGCTTCCTCGACGGCTGCGCAGCCGCCCAGAACGATCAGGTCCGCAAGCGAGACCTTCTTCCCGCGCGACTTCGAGCTGTTGAAATCCTTTTGGATCGCCTCCAGCGTCCGCAGAACCTTCGCCAGTTCGGCCGGCTGGTTCACTTCCCAATCCTTTTGTGGCGCGAGGCGAATGCGCGCCCCGTTCGCCCCACCGCGCTTGTCGGAGCCGCGGAACGACGCCGCCGATGCCCAGGCAGTAGTGACCAGTTGGGAGATCGACAGTCCGGATTTGAGGATCTTCGCCTTCAGAGCAGCAATGTCCTGCTCCCCGATCAATTTATGATCCACGGCGGGAACAGGGTCTTGCCACAGCTGGGGCTCCTTCGGAACCAGGGGGCCAAGGTACCGCGAGATCGGCCCCATGTCGCGGTGCGTCAGCTTGAACCACGCCCGCGCAAACGCGTCTGCGAACTGATCCGGATGCTCGTAGAAGCGCCGTGAAATCTTTTCGTAAGCAG